>Ga0315286_10006819_pt1 | contig 11127 bp, 5 predicted proteins | sample YL17G10_0_MG_FD_205038 | JGI IMG/M metagenome (GOLD analysis project Ga0315286, IMG submission 205038) | Sediment microbial communities from Yellowstone Lake, YNP, Wyoming, USA - YL17G10_0 | ecosystem: Environmental > Aquatic > Freshwater > Lake > Sediment | place: USA: Wyoming | collected...
TATATTTTAGATGATAGTGGGAAGAATCTGGTTTTGGTTACCGGATCGGGCCAGATCGGCTACATGATGGTCAGTCAGGGAAGAACGATACCTTTAGATCAGGATCCATCTCTGGTCGCGCGCGCTGCACGAACGAATCAAGGAGTAATCGTCAATGATGTTACCTCAGATCCAGGGTTTCTTCCCCACCCTTTGCTAACTGAAACCCGCGCTGAGATGGCTGTGCCCATTACCGCCAACGAACAATTGCTCGGCATTCTCGATGTGCAAGACAATCATAGCGGGCGGTACACGCAACAAGATATGAATATCTTGACTACGCTGGCAGCACAAATTGCTGTTGCTCTTCGTAATGCCGATACGTTTACACAGCTTCAAATGCTCCTTGACTCACAGCTTAAAGAACTCTCTCTCATGTACGCAATGGGGGCTAAGACGGGTGAAGCCCCTTCTATCCACGAGCTTTTGGAATGGACCGCTGAACAGATCCCAAACATAATGAGACATCCCGAAGCTTGTTCGGTATCTATCCTTTTTGAGGGGAAAATTGTTGGTCAAACATCGGCTGTCCAGGTTATAAACCAAATTGCTCAGGAAATTCAATTGGCTGGGGAGATTGTCGGGAGGGTGTTCGTAACCTACCATCAACCCATAAACTTCCTGCCGGAAGAACAAAGTTTGCTGGTGAATGTTGTCCAACGCCTACAAAATTACATTGTCGAGCTAACATTACGAGAAAGCCAGGCGCAACTTCGTGAAGCTCTGCAAATTGCCAGAATGGGGCACTTTGAGTTAGACCTGGACTCGGGTATCCTTACGCTTAGTGACGAATTTTACGACCTCTTAGGTACCACCGCAGCAGAAGAACGCGGTTACCAAATGGCCCTGGATGGTTTGAAAAAATACTTACATCCCGAGGATGTTCATAAGGCGAAACGCGATCTACGAGAAGTCATGAATTCTCCCGACATCTCTTTTATTGAACGTGAGTATCGTTATATAAGTATCGAGAATGCACAGCAATCTACTCGCTATGCCATTCTCCGTGCTCAAGTCAATCGCGATGATCAAAGCAAAGCGGTCACTCTGACGGGGACAATCCAGGATATTACGGATCGCGTTAAAGTTGATGCGGAAGTAATCCGCCTGGCTACGGTGATCGAACAGGCCAAAGAAACCATTGTCATTACCGACCTGGACGGAAACATGGTTTACGCCAACCCGCATTTTGAATTTGTAACCGGATATCCAGTTTCAGAGGTGCTTAGGTTAAATCCTCGCATTCTGAAAAGCGGACAGCATGATGCTGGTTTTTACAAGGGTCTCTGGGAGACCATAACCCATGGGAAAACCTGGAATGGTACATTTATCAACAAGCGCAAAGATGGCAGCATTTACTACGAGGCTGCCACGATCTTTCCCATTAAAGACTCGGCAGACAACATCATCAATTACGCAGCTGTTAAGCGCGATATCTCAGCTCAAGTCACTGCTGAACAGGAAGTGCGGGCATTCGCCAGACAGCAGGCGCTCCTCAATGATATTACCCTGGCTGCGCTCGAGCAAACCGATTTTGTTTCGATGCTAAGAATCCTGGCCCAACGACTTGGTGAATTGTATGAAGCGGATGGTTGTTATATCACACTTTGGGATGAAGAACATCGCGTGCCAATTCCCGTGGCGGCCTATGGAAATTTAAGCGAAAAATATTCGACCATGGAAGCCGAGCCTGGTGACAAAACCCTGACAGGCTCCGTTTTGGATGCCGGTCACCTTTTGGCAGTAGATGATGTATTTAATACTCCTTATATCAGCCCACGCATCGCAGCGTTGTTCCCAACTCGCTCTGCATTGGGTTTGCCGCTGATTGCCAGCGGTAAGAGACTGGGCGCGGCGATGATCACTTTTGAAAAGTTTCATCATTTCACTCAAGCTGAAATTTCGCAGGGAGAACAAGCAGCAGCCCAAATTGCATTAGCCTTATTGAAAGGCCAACTTCTCGATGAAGAACAAAAGCAGCGTCATCTGGCTGAGCGGCTCCAGGAAACAGGGCGTATTTTAAGCACCACCCTGGATATTGATCATCTCCTTGATCTAATCCTGGACCAGATTCAAGATATTGTTCCATATGATATCGGGTCGCTTCTGCTCCTGGAAGGAAATATGGCGCGGGTAGTTCGAACCCGAACAATTGAATTGTCCACGCCAGACGAAATCGCCAGCCAGATCGCCCCTGATATCATAAATATTCTTGAGGTAAAAAGCTTTTACGAAATTGTCCAGACGCACCTCCCGGTGGCAATCAGCGATGTTCAGCAATATCCTGGTTGGGTAAATTACTATTCCACAGCAAAAATCCGGTCATGGATTGGGGCACCGATCCTGGCTCGTGACGATCTGATTGGTTTCCTATCCTTAGCAAAAACTACAGGGGGATTCTATCAATCCGAACACGCCAATCGTCTGGCAGCATTTGCAGGCCAGGCTTCTCTAGCTTTACAAAATGGCCGGCTTTTCGAGACCGCCCAACGGAGAGCAAAAGAATCCGAGACTTTACGACAGGCCGCTTCTGCAATTACCCGCTCCCTCAAACTCGAAGAGACGATTGAAATCATTCTAGAGCAGCTTAATCGGGTTGTCCCTTACGACAGTGCCTCCGTATTGTTCTTGCGAGGCAATGAACTTGAGATTGTAGGGGGGCACGGATTTCCCAATCCAACCGAAGTACTTGGTCTGAAATTCTCTCTCGACGGAGATAATCCTTGTGCTCTTGTGTATGCCACGCGCCAAACTTATATATTAGAGGATGCCCCCAAGAAGTATAAGGCCTTTACCGAATCCCCCCACAACCGGATTCACGGCTGGATGGGTTTTCCATTGATTGTTCAAGGGCGAGTCACTGGGATGATCGCTCTTGACTCCATCAAAACGAACACATTCACCCCAGATCATGCCCGGCTGGCCGCGGCTTATGCAGATCAGGTTGCGATTGCCTTGGAAAATGCAAGGCTATTTGCCCAAACACAAGAATTGGCAATAACCGATCCCCTGACAGGATTATATAACCGCCGTTTCTTTTTTGGCCAGGCAAAATCAGAATTCGAACGCGCTCGCCGTTATCAGGAGCCATTATCGATCATCATGCTGGATATTGATGATTTCAAGAAAATCAACGATACCTATGGTCACCTGATTGGGGATCAGGTCTTACAGGCATTAGCCAGGCTGTGCCGTGAAAATGTACGCGAAATCGATGTGGTTGGACGGTATGGAGGAGAGGAATTTGTTATCCTTCTTCCACAGACACCCCTGGTTATCCAAACCCCATTTGCTGAATCAACGGATGCAAGCTCGACCAATAGCGGTGCTATCACAGCGGCAGAGCGGTTGCGACAAAAAGTCGCCCAAGCTTCCATCCAAACCGACAAGGCGATGCTTCAAATCACAATCAGTCTAGGCGTAGCAGAATATCAACCAGAATTTAGCAGTCCTGAAATGCTCTTGGACCAAGCGGACAAAGCTCTTTACAGAGCCAAGCAAGCTGGAAAAAATCGCGTAGCAATACAGAGCAGTGAATAATTACCCCTGGAACTTTATCCGATCTCAGATCAGGAGTCACTATGCGTCATATTGATACGGATGTCCTTGTAATTGGTGGTGGTGCAACAGGGACAGGTGTTTTAAGAGACCTGGCCATGCGCGGTTTCAAGGCGGTTCTGGTTGAAAAACGAGATTTGACACATGGTACGACTGGGCGCTATCATGGGCTTCTGCACAGCGGGGGAAGGTATGTGGTCAAAGACCCCCAAGCAGCGCGAGAATGTATTGAAGAAAATACGATCTTACGGAAAATCATGCCGCAGTGCATCGAAGACACCGGAGGATTCTTTGTCCTCACCCCCTGGGATGATGCCAATTATGCTCCCCGCTTCGAAGAGGGCTGTCAAAAAGCTGGAATTCCCTTCGAGGAAATATCCATTGCGCAAATGCTGCGCCAGGAACCAGCGCTCAATCCAAAAATTTCCCGCTGTTTTCGAGTTCCTGACGCCTCAGCAGATTCATTCCTGGCAGCTGATCTCAATGTCGAAGCCGCTCGCCAATATGGGGCGCTCGTTCTGACTTATCACGAAGTTATCCGCTTAATCACCTCAGATCGACAACTCACCTCCAACCCGGGATATTCGCGTGTGACCGGCGCTCTCTGCCATGATCTCGTGGCTGATGAGGAAATTTCAATTTCATCAGACTTAGTGGTGAATGCTTCTGGAGCCTGGGCAGGTAAAATAGCCTCGACAGTGGGTATACTCGTCCACATTCGCCCTGGCAAAGGCACCATGCTAGCCATCAATCATCGTGTGGTCAATACAGTGATCAACCGCTGCAAAATGCCCGCTAATGGGGACATCGTCGTTCCTGCCCACACGGTTGCGGTGATTGGAACCACGGATGAACAAGTCAGCGATCCTGATCACTTTGCCATTGAACCCTGGGAAATTAACCTGATGCTGGATGAAGGCGAAAAATTAATCCCTGGCTTCAAGAATTTACGAATGCTGCGTGCTTGGGCGGGTGTTCGCCCACTTTATCAGGAGACGCACGCCGATGAATCTCGTGATATTACCCGCGCCTTTGTTCTGCTAGATCACGCAGAGCGCGATGGTGTCGAGGGTTTACTGACCATCACCAGCGGGAAATGGACCACCTTTCGAAAAATGGCAGAAGCAACTGTCAACAAAGTATGCGAGAAACTCAACACACAGCGTTCTTGTCACACACACCAGGAACCTTTGCCATCCCCTGAGCCTCACCACCATTCCTTGGGAACTCGCCTATCAAATATTGAGTCCCAAAAAGATTTCCGTCAGCTTATCTGCGAATGTGAATTGGCTACCTTCACAGAGGTAGAAAAAGCCATCCTTTTTGCCAAAGCCAATACCATCGACGATATCCGCCGAGATACCCGTCTGGGCATGGGACCCTGCCAGGGAGGCTTCTGTACTTTAAGAGCAGCGGGTATCTTGCATGAGTTGCGCAACCCTCCTGTCGAACAGACGAACATGGCCCTGCGTGATTTTCTCCAAGAGCGGTGGAAAGGCTTGCTGCCTGTCTTATGGGGCCAGCAACTGCGCCAGGAACGCCTGGATGAGCTGATTTACCTTGATGTTCTGAATGCAGACCACCTTCCCGGTCCAGCTGAGTCGCCTCTAAAACCCGATCTATACCTTCCACCTGAGGAAAGCCACCAACGATCGGCTGGCAGTAATCAGCCCTCAGCCGAAAGCTTTCAGCTATTGGACACGACCCTTGATCCCGGATCTTCCGCCCTTCATCCCTCTAAAATTGATATCCTGGTAATCGGAGCGGGACTCTCAGGCTTGATGGCTGCCTGGCGAACTGCCCACTCAGGAAAACGCGTCCGCTTGATTGCTAAGGGTTGGGGGTCACTTTATTGGGGATCTGGTTCCATCGATGTATTAGGTTACTTCGGTCCTTCTTATAACCTGATTACTTCGGACTTAACAAGCAGCCTGGAATCACTGATCAGTAAAAATCCTCAACATCCTTATGCAATTTCTGGTTTAGACCGGTTGGCCGCGGCCTTGAACGCCTTCCAGGAATTATGTAAAGGATCAGGATATTCGATGAGCGGATCATTGGAGAAGAACTGGTTGCTACCCACTGCACTGGGATCCTTGCGACCAACTTGCCTGGTTCCTGAAACGATGCTTGCCGGGGACGTAAACAGCCGGCAGGCGATGATCATCGTCGGCTTTGACCGGTTCTTTGACTTCTACCCTAACCTGATCGCAGCCAATCTTGATGTCCAGGGGATCCCAGCCCAAGGACTCAAGCTGGACCTTCCCAGCCTGCGCAGTAGACGGACATTAACCTCCAGGATATTGGCGCAGTTATTTGAATCACCTGATTTCCGCAGAGAAGTTGTCTTGGCATTGAAACCCAAGCTCCAAAGAACTTTACAGGCAGACCAAGGCATTCGAGTAGGGTTCCCAGCCGTCTTAGGCCTGAAGAATGCCATAGCAGTATGGCAAGATTTGCAAAACCAATTAGATTGTCCTGTATTTGAGATTCCCGGGCTTCCCCCTTCTATCCCAGGGATGCGGTTACACCAGCTTCTTTGCCAGGCAATTCAATCCCACGGTGGGGTCATCTACGAAGGGATGCAGGTCCAGAAAACAGATTGCTCAGATGGGCAGGTAAAAACTGTCTGGAGTGAAGCCGCTGCCCGGTTGAAACCTCACCAAGCCAATCATTATATCCTGGCAACCGGGGGTTACCTGGGAGGAGGATTGTCTGGCGGATCCGATGGCAGTCTTCATGAAGCTGTCTTTGGGCTGCCTATACAAAGGACAGCCGAGCAATCGAACTGGTTTCAACGGAAGTTTATGGTAGATGACGGGCATCCACTTTTTTCCAGCGGAATCTCTGTTGATGACCACTTTCACCCGCTTGATGAAGAAGGGAACATTCTATTCCAGAATCTTTCTGCGATCGGTTCCATCCTGGCTAGTGCTGATCCCATCCGGGAACGGTCGCTTGAAGGGATAGCCCTGGCTACAGGATACTCGGCCGGTGAAATGCTTGGAACGGTGCGACCATGAAGACAGCTTTACACCAACCCGTCGAACAGACCCTGGACCAGTGCATCAAATGTAATATCTGTACCACAGCTTGCCCGGTTTCTGCTGTCACCGACCTCTTTCCAGGTCCAAAGTTTGAGGCCCCCCAGGCAGGGCGCTTCCGAAAACCAGGCCAACCCACACCGGACCAGTCCGTAGATTATTGCAGCGGCTGCCGGGTTTGTAACATGATCTGTCCTACCGGAGTAAAAATTGCAGAGATCAATGCGCGTGCCCGCGCATCCATCGTCCAGCAGGGAAAGGTACCCCTGCGACTACGCTTGCGGAATAATCTGGTGGCGCGCGCAGAATTGATTGGTAAGCTTGGACAACCGGTTTACCCCCTGGCGAATTATGCACTGAACCTGAAACCAGCCCGTTGGATCGCTGAAATTGCTCTCGGTATTCATCGCCAGGCTCCATTCCCTCGCTTGACGGACCAACGCTTTCGAACCTGGTTCCACCAACATCCAAAACCGGATGGCGCCAGGCGGAAGATCGTCTACTTTCATGGCTGTTCAACCCAATATTACGAGCCGCGCGTGGGACGTGCGGCAGTGCGCGTGCTGGAGGCAAATGGCTTCGAAGTGCTTGTCCCTCAACAGAACTGCTGCGGTCTGCCTTTACTCTCCAATGGTGAATTCGGTGCTGCCAGAAAATACCACACCAACAACGTCCGTCACCTGGTGGAGTATGCCCGGCAAGGGATCCCCATCATCGGAACATCTACGAGCTGCACCTTGGCCATCAAAGAAGAAGCTCCCGAGCTGCTCGATATGCACGATGAGGATACGGAACTTGTGGCGCGCATGACCTTCGATTTTAATGAGTTGATGCTTAATTTATTAGAAGAAGGCAGCCTGAAGACTGATTTCAAGCCAATTCCTTTCACACTGGGATATCATATTCCTTGCCAGTACCGTGCACACCGCTTGGGAAAACCCGGGTTAGAGCTGCTCAGCTTGATTCCAGGCTTAACCCTGATCGACAGCCAGGTCTCCTGTTGTGGGATTGCAGGAACCTATGGTTACAAAAAAGAAAAATACGAGATTGCCATGAACGTGGGTAAGCCCCTCTTTGATTTTATAGAAAAAATGGGAGGTCCAGTTGTGGTGTGCGACAGTGAAACATGCCGCTGGCAAATAACCCATGCGACTGGCGTTCCATCCATCCATCCGGTAGAATTGTTATCGGTGGCTTATGGTTTTGCACCTGAAGGGCCCCTGGTAAAACTTTTTTCGTAACAACTGCTAGATCTAAATGGAAATCCCAAAAAGAAGTCTTGAAAGGAGACATTTATGAGAGCAGGTGCAAAAACTAACGACGGTACATTGGTGATCATATTCATCGCCCTAATCCTGATCGGTTTGCTATTTTCGGCGACGAGTAAATTCTTCTATATTCTTTCCAGAGTAGACCAGAACTAAGTTGGTGTCAAGTTTCGGAGTGGCAAGATCTATGAAATTGTTGGGCCAGGAGTTTACCGCGATGCAGGCCTCTATGTAGAGCTAAAACGTGTTTCAAGCCAGGCTGTTCCTTTTTCCGTCAAATATGACACCTACCCTGGTACTGCCAGGACTTGGTATCGTTCCAACGGTTGAAACCTCTCCCGATGAAGTGGTACAGCCATAGAGACTAATTAATTCCCCAAAAAGGGATTTTGAGGATACCTGTCTTCAAAATCCATTAGATTTTTAGCATAGGGAGAAAAAAGCTTGGAACTACCAACCTCGGAGCGTGTTCCTCGACGAACAAAAATATTGTACGGGGTGGGAGACCTGGGTTTTGCCCTGGCAGATACAACTATCGGAATTTTGTATGCGATCTTTCTGATCGATGTCGTCGGTCTTTCTCCAGGAGTAGCTGCGATTGCTATCTTTATTGGTCGCAGTTGGGATTATATTAATGATCCAATCATCGGTTATATCACTGACCGGACACGGACGCGTTGGGGAAGGCGCAGGCCATATTTGTTATTTGGATTTCTGCCTTTTGCGTTTTTCTTTTCGATGCTCTGGTGGAAACCTCCTCTCGAAAGTCAGGTTGCCCTGGCTGCTTACTACAGTGTTGCTTATCTCCTGTACGATGCAGCCATAACTTTTGTTTCAATGCCTTATTTTTGTCTTACTCCTGAGCTGACTCTGGATTATGATGAACGAACAACCTTGACCGGTTATCGCATGGTTTTTTCAATATTAGGTGGGTTAATCGCGTTCACTGTGCCCCTCGCGATCATTGGCAGCATGCGACCTGAAAATGCCAACCGGGTGTTTTTAACTTGTGCTTTCATTGGCTTATTCAGTGCACTTCCTCTGTTATTGACATTTGCCGGCACCCGTGAACGACCCGAATTCCAGGCCCAAACACAGCCAAAGCTCAAGGCATCCCTGCGTGCAGCCATTCAAAATCGGCCTTTCATATTTGCCGCCGGTATATTCTTATTCACCTGGGTTGCGCTGGACATTGTACAAACCATGCTGTTATTCTTTCTAAAGTATCGCATGAACCTGGAAGAGCAGAGTGATTTGGTGGCTGGGACCGTTTTTATCGCGGCTTTACTGACCTTACCGTTTTGGGAAAAAGTTTCCCGCCGTTTCGATAAGCGGGCTGCATATATCGCCGGGATGATTTTTCTGATCACAGTGATAATAATATTGATTGTTGTTAATCCAAGCTGGGGATTGATGATCGTCCTGGCATTGGCTGCCCTGGCCGGGGTGGGCGTTGGAGCAATGCATGTTCTGCCCTGGTCAATTATCCCTGATGCCATCGAGTGGGATGAGCTGGCGACGAATGAACGCCATGAGGGTATGTTTTACAGTCTGGTTTCTTTATTGAAGAAAGTGGCTTCCTCTATTGCCCTGCCCCTCACCTTACTTGTTTTGGATTGGAGCGGTTATGTCTCAAACGCTCCCGTCCAAACCCCTGGTACAGTGCTCGCCATTCAGGCCATGGTTGGTGTGGTGCCTTCCATCTTTTTGGCCTTGGGCATCGTATTCGCTTTCTTTTACCCATTAAACCGCGCAAGTCATGCCCAGGTGCGCGCCAAGCTGGCTGCCCGGCGTGCCCAAAAATTTCAGGCGACTGATTAGTTACAATCGTGAGGATCCAACTGCAAACTCTGTATAAAAACCTGATATTGTTTTGTGTTTTACTGCCTGCAGCATGCCGGACTGCCTCACCTACCACACCCGGACCAACATCACCAGATGCCTCATCTCTCCCACTCGAAGTGGAAGTCCGGGAAATCCCACTCTCCGGGCCTGCGTCGGGCCGCCCGGCAGAGATATCAGGGATGGCCTGGTATGGTGATATCCTGATTTTGCTGCCCCAATTTCCTGCCCGGTTTGGCGAAAACGATGAAGGCGCAGTCTTCGCCCTGAAAAAATCGTCTGTTCTGGATTTTTTAGATAAGGGTTCTGCCTCTTCGTTAGAGCCTTTGATCATTCCTTTTAATGACGGCGGAGTATCTGATGAAATTCGGGGCTTCGAAGGCTTTGAAGCCATTGCCTTTGAGGGAGAGAAAATCTATCTGACTATCGAATCAAACCCGAACCAGATGAGAGGGTTCATAATTTCAGGCAGCATTCAGTCAGATTTATCTGAAATTCGCTTGGATCCTGCAACCCTTACCGAAATTCCCCAACCGGTAGAATTGAGTAACATCAGTGACGAGTCACTCCTGATTTACAAGGAAAAGGTCATTACACTCTATGAAGCCAATGGTGAAAAAGTAAATCCTTCTGCTGTTGCACACCAGTTCAGCCAACTTCTGCAGCTGCAGGGTGTTCTCCCTTTTCCCAACCTTGATTATCGAGTCACTGACGCTGCCCCTCCCGATCAAAATGGATACTTCTGGGCGCTCAATGATTACTTTCCCCTCGACGAGATGAAATTAAAACCTCAAAATGATATCCTGGCTAAACGCTACGGACTCGGAAAGACTCACCTCGAGAACTTGACCGTTGAACGACTGGTTCAGTTTCAGATAAACGAAGAAGAAATCCGGCTGGTCGATACACCCCCTGTTCAATTACGCCTGGAGGGAGATATTGCCCCTCGTAACTGGGAGGCGATTGCCCTTCTGGATAACCGAGGTTTCTTGATCGCTACCGATAAATTCCCCAGGACGATCCTGGGCTTTGTTCCTTTCGAACTCAAAAAATAGTAAAGGAAGAGGATGATATGAAACTCAATCTGGAAGAATATCGCGATAAAGTCCTTGGCTGCTGGATGGGAAAAAACATCGGGGGCACCCTGGGAGCGCCGTTCGAATGGCGTAGGCAGGTAAATCAAGTCTCTTTTTATTCCCAGGACCTCCAAGGAGAGCCGCTGCCAAACGACGATCTGGATATTCAACTGCTTTGGCTGGTAGCTCTGGAAGAAATGGGCCTCGATCTCGACGCTCATACGCTAGCGGAATATTGGACGTTATATGTTACCCCGCATTGGAGCGAATATGGGACGGCCAAGATCAATATGCGGGCTG
>Ga0315286_10006820_pt1 | contig 11125 bp, 16 predicted proteins | sample YL17G10_0_MG_FD_205038 | JGI IMG/M metagenome (GOLD analysis project Ga0315286, IMG submission 205038) | Sediment microbial communities from Yellowstone Lake, YNP, Wyoming, USA - YL17G10_0 | ecosystem: Environmental > Aquatic > Freshwater > Lake > Sediment | place: USA: Wyoming | collected...
ATTATTCAATTACGACATACGAGGAAAGAGGATACCATGGAAAGATCAATACAAATCACCAAAATGCGTGGAATTAAACATAGTGAACAAATTCATCCAATAGTTTTGGGTAATGATGGGCTATACATTTTTGAGGCATCTGAATAAATTATTACAGCAGATGATTGATCGTAATTAAAAAAATAAAAGATGCCAGCGGGGGGATTTGAACGCCCGACGGCCCGGTCTTCAGCCGAGTGCTCTCCCAGGCTGAGCTACGCTGGCACAATAATTTTTCTTTTGGTTGAGGAATTAAAAGTTGTCTTTATATGATATCATGTCAAAACCATGTACACACGAGAGTAAATTCAAATCAAATAATAGATATCTAGTAAAAATTAAGCAATATGGCAAAAATACAAATGTAATCGTATTATTTGGTCACTAAATCTTCCAGATGATGTCTTTTCGTCCTTTTCTTTTATTTAACACTCGTCCTAAAACAAAAAATAGGTCAGACAAACGATTAATGTATGTAATACAATTTTGATTGATCTTCTCTTGAGTATGTAACAGCACTAAGTAAGTTTCAGCCCTTCGGATAATCGTTCTCACATAATGAAGATGGGATGCAACAATGTCACCACCAGGTAAGATAAAATTAGTTAAAGAAGGTAATTCTTCTTCAAATTTGTCGATGTTGTTTTCTAAATTCAATACCATTTCAGAGGAAGTTCTATTTTTATCATCTTCCAAATTTGGATTTGAAAGGTCTGCACCAATTACAAACAACTCGTTTTGAATTTGATTCAAAAGAACAATTATGTCACGATCTAAGTCATATGATAAAACAATTCCCAGCGCAGCATTTGCTTCATCAATAGTACCATATGCAATAATCCGTGGATGCGATTTTGAGATTCTAAAATTACCTTGTAATCCAGTAGTCCCGTCATCTCCTGTTTTTGTATAAATTTTCAATACAGTATGAAAAAGATATTGAATTATTATGTTGTTCGAATTCTTTATTAGCATTTAGGTAAAAAGACAACTTATGCACAATAAAAGAATGATCCTACATTTCAAATCGATGTTTGAAAATACTGATTTATCGATAAAACATACAAATAAAATTTGGAACCATCATCAAATAATAGAATATCACCATCCAGAGTTTTAATAAATTGATTTTAGACTTTTTCAATACAGCGGCAAATTTAAAGAAAATTTCACGCCAGGGGTGGATTGATAAATTATCATTGGAAAGACCAGAATCTGTTGCAGATCATACATTTTCTATGGCAATAATGGGAATGATTTTTTCAGATTTAGGAAATTATAATACAGAAAAAATCTTGAAAACCATTCTGTTACACGATTTGGCAGAATCAGTTATTGGCGATATCACTCCTGAACAAATCTCAAAAAAAGAAAAAAACACGTTGGAGAATAAAGCAATTAAATCAATTTTGTGTAAGTTGCCATCATCACTTCAAAAACAATATACTTGTCTTTGGCAGGAATATCAGGCAAACAATTCGAATGAAGCAAGGATCGTACATCAGTTAGACAAAATAGAAATGGCATTACAGGCTAAGATTTACTCAAAAGACGGGCATTCGAAAGAAAAACTAAGTTCTTTTTTTAATTTCGTGAAAGATGAAATTGTTGATCCAAAATTATTAAAATTACTGACAAAAATATTAAATCAACCATAACAACATGTCTGAAGAAAGTAAAGATGAATTAATTGATGCACAAAAACAAGTAATTGGAATACTATTTGAAGTCATTAAAAGACTACAGATAAACAATGACTTGGATGAGGAATATTTCCAGATAATTTTCTCAGGTAATAAAACAAAAAATCAAAGAGTAAAAGAAATTCTTGATGAGAGAAAAGAAAATTCGGAGATCGTAGGTAGACTTTTGGAAAAGCTACAAATTTAATTTTGTGGATTTTATGAAGTCTCGTCGTCGGAAATAATTCTAAGTCTTGCAGTTTGATCATATTTATCTTGAACATAGTGTGAAATATTTATTACTCGTACTCGAGAGTTTTTATTTGTCCAACTTCCTTCGTTTTCGAACCAGGATTCAATGTCATCAATATCGTATCTTTCCCCAGCACCTAAAATATTTCTAAAAATTATTTTAATTTCTTCTATTTCTTTTTCTTTTAGATGGTGTTTATCTTCAATCATAGTAGTAATTTCATTTAGTTTTATTATTACATTGTTTGTTAGAGGCACAGACATTATAAATTTTAGATGATATAACTGTCTTTTGAGACATTGTTTTAATAACAAATTGATCTTCCTTAAATTGTGCAATATTTTCAGGCATTGAAGTTAGGACAAAAAAGAGTAGCAATTTCAAGAGAATATCTTAACAAATTAACCAACAATAAAGCCATGCCAGCACTTGCTTTAAGGGATAATAAATCAAATATATGGGATCCAGTGGGGGAAGAAAATCTTTATGCGTTTGTTGATGAATCTGCAGGGTTTGTTTTGACAGATAATAGTGGATACATACTTGCTCTAGTGGATAATACGGGCACTTCAAAAACAATTGTCCAAGGTGTAACAAAAGAACAAAAAGCAAATTTGATTAACTTGTTTCAGAAAGACTGTATTTCAGAATACAGAGGCAAGGTAATTCTTCCAGTATAGTTCTAGTAGTAATTTTTTACCAAAAATATTCAAAAATTTAGCGTAACCCTTTTGTTTTCATAATATTTAGAATAACAAATGGCCAAATTTACTCAAGAGATTGAAGTAAGTGGACACATTATTGATTCGTCCATTCTTACAAAAATATTTGATAAGATTATGGATCTACATGGAGAGTTTCAAGTCGAAGAAATCAATATCGGGAAAAAGAAAAAAGATCAATCATATGCCAGATTGTCAGTAACAGGAAAAAATCAAAAACATCTAGGAGAAATATTGGAAACAATTTATCGTGAAGGAGCAGTATCAAAAATTCAGAAACAAATACAACTTAAAAAATCACCAAAGAACATGGTGATGCCTGAAAATTTTTACAGTACTACAAATAATCATACCCAGGTTTTCCATAATGAGAAATGGGTTCAGGTCGAAAACATGATGATGGACAAATGTATCGTAGTAAAAGAAAATCGAGCGTTTTGTGTACCTATAAGAGATGTAAAAAAGGGAGATGAAGTCATAGTAGGAGAAAATGGAATAAAGATTACGCCTCCTGAAAGACCAAGAGAAGGTGTAAATGTTTTTGAGTTCATGGGTAGTTCAAGCTCCAGTGAACGACCAACTCAGCATATTGCAAAGAAAGTGGCAGAAGACATTTACAGGACAAAAAAATCCGGTGGAAAAATTGTTTTAGTTGGAGGACCGGCCATAGTGCATACGGGTGCTGCAGACTCAGTTGCCGAATTGATCCGACTAGGATTTATCGATGGGGTGTTGGCTGGAAATGCTTTGGCAGTTCATGATATTGAATATGCGACACTTGGGACATCACTTGGAATGAATGTGCATGATGCAACTTTGGCATATCGTGGACATAGAAATCATATGGAAGTAATAAATGCAGTTTTTCGCGCAGGCTCAATTGCTAATATGGTAAAAACAAAAAAACTTACACGTGGTATAATGTATCAATGTATAAAAAATAACGTGCCTTTCGTATTAGCAGGATCTATCCGTGATGATGGTCCATTACCGGACGTGATTACAGATGTTGCAGAAGCTCAAAGAGAATACAAGAAAATTCTAAAAGATGCAAACATGGTAATTATGATTTCAACAATGCTTCATTCAATTGCAACTGGGAATATGCTACCTGCAAATGTCAAAGTTATAGTGGTGGATATTAATCAACCAACAGTTACTAAACTTATGGATAGGGGAACATGGCAAGCATTGGGGATAGTTTCAGATGTAGGCGCATTTTTACCGATGGTAGTACAGCAAATTAAAAAACAAAAAAAATAATCTATGGCATTAATCGTGGATGTTGAACATGAATTCCATCTCCGTCTAACACTATTGGATGAATTTGTTCACTATGTTTAATTCCACGCATTTTGGTGATTTGTATTGATCTTTCCATGGTATCCTCTTTCCTCGTATGTCGTAATTGAATAATTCCAGATGTGACAAACCATTCCAAAGGAATTTCGTGGCTTTCTGAAAATTCAGATATTATCAAGGATGTCACGCCATAGTTTTCCAAAGCCTGGATCATTCCCTGTAATCCTTGTCTCATGTAAAATTTATCTGGATACTGCATCGCCAAAATTGTAACCGAATCAATTACAACTCTTTTGGCATCTATTCTTTTGATACTGCTAAGGAATAATCGTGTTAAATGTTCAAATGGTAACTGTTCTCCTCTGTATAATGAATCATCTTTTCCAATTGTTTCATCTTGAATTTTAAACGGTCTTGCATCAATCATTAAAATTTTATCTTTCTGAATCAAATCATCAAAATCCCAACCAAAGGATTTACAGTCATTTTTTATATCGTCGATATTTTGGGACATGGTTATGTATACGCCAGGTTCATCAAAGTCCTTGGCTCCTGAATACAAGAACTGTAATCCAAAAGTAGTCTTTCCGCTACCTGGGGAACCTGATACTACGACTGAACTGTTTTTCTTTAACCCATTTACCAAATAAGATTCAAATCCTGGAATTCCTGTTTTAATTAGATTATCTGATGAATTTATTCTAAAATATTTTTTTTCTTTATTGAATATTTTAAATTGTGATTTGTATGTGATAATGAAAATGGATGTGCCACTGATTCCCACAATGCTTGCAACAATGCCTCCTAGAAGATAGTACACTGATACTACTAACGATGCCAAAAGAGACGCTGTAAAGATGGTCTGTGGATTATTTGATTTACCTGTAACAAATTTTTCAGGTATTGTATCATACTTTGAGGATTTTCTTGGCTGTACATCCTGAATTTTTCTTGGCTGTACATCCTGAATTTTTCTTGATTCTACATTTTTTTTATAATCTATTAATTGAAAGCAGTTTTCATGGAACCACGAATTATTTTTTCTAATAGCTTTTTCATTAAATCCAATTTCTTTGACACAGTTATTGCATTTTATTAAACTGTTATTAAAACTAGTTTGAAGTTTTGTTTGAATTTTATCTTCAAACTCCACACTTATGTCTGGAATTTCTGTTTGTTCGAATTTCAATAATCTGTCAAGGTATATTTTATCTGATTGGAAAATTATTTGCTTTTTTTTAATACGTTTAATTAAATACTGTGTTCGTCCCAAATCCCCATGATCATTGGCTATAGATTTTTCAAGTACTGAAATAAGATCTTGATCATCCAATTATTTTGCTTAATCCTGATTTTTAGTAACTATGTATGAGTTGTCAAAATTCGCTTATGTGTCAAATATTTGTACTTTTTAATTAGAAATCCTCAAGAAAATTGTATTACAGATCGCTCTAAGATGGTAAAAATACTCTTCAATCTGGTTAGTTTATTTCACAATGTTTGTAATAGAAAATTTTACTTGTAAAAAATAAATAATGTTTTTTCGATCTCTCTTCAAGACAATATCTAAAAAGTTTGTAAATGTCAGTGAATTCTAATCAATTAAAAAATTAGTGTATCCTTGATGAGGCGATTAATGTATTGCAGAAATTACCGAATTTTTTAAACAATTTCAATTACTAGTGGAATGTGATCTTAAAATTACTTGAAAATAGTATGTTTTGCTATAATTGATTGATAGATTTTTAACTAAATTGTCTCATGTGTAGATAAAGCAATCCTGCATAATATTTAAAAAGAAGTCATCCCCTAGTTTTTCGACATTAATGACTCAAAAAAAAATAGCAAAAGCCGCGTCAATTAAGGCAAAATCTGTTCCAATTAAGGCAAAATCTGTTCCAATTAAGGCAAAATCTGTTCCAATTAAGGCAAAATCTGTTCCAATTAAGGCAAAATCTGTTCCAATTAAGGCAAAATCTGTTCCAATTAAGGCAAAAGCCACAAAACTAAAAATTAAAAAAGCAAGAGAAGCAGAGAGCGATGATATGGGTATTGTAATAGTGGATGATGATATTATTATCGATCAGGAGAAAGTAAATGAGGAGAGAAGAGCATATCTCGAAGAATCACGATCTCAAGACTCGTATGACTAAGGCAATCTTTATTCGATCCAACATTTTATACTAACTATGAAAGCCTTGTGTCTCATCACTATAAAACCCGGAAAAGCAGACACTGTAGTTGAAATTCTAAAGAAAAAACGAAAAATAGTGAAAGATGTAATGATAGTGACTGGCCGTGCAGACATTAGTGTAATATTGCATGGCAATATTGATGAAATAAACAACATGGTTATAGATTTTAAAAAAATTAAAGAGATTGTATCTACTGAGACATTGATTGAAGTGGAGGTAAATCTGGGTTGGTAAGGGCAATAGTATTGGTAAAATCACCAAAAAAATTAATTGCTGCAAGGCTGCGAAAGGTAAATTCTGTATCTGATTCGTTTCCTACTAGTGGGCAATTTGACGCTGTAGCAATAATTGAAGTTGAAGACTTAGGCAAAATCAGAGATGTCACCAACCAAATTCAAAAAATCAGTGGTGTGGAAAGAACCGAAACCATGGTGGAAGTACAATGACAAAGAATTTAACATACTTGAGAATAGGAGTAATATGAATATCAAAAAGGTTGGAAATGTAATCTTAGCAGTTAAAGATATAGATAAATCCTTAAAATTTTATCATGAAATTATTGGGCTTCCCATAAAAAGGCAAAGACGATCTTGGGTGGACTTGGGAACTTCTGGGGCTTTATTGAGTTTACATCCCGCATCATTAACTGCTCAACATATAGGGAGTTCTATCGAAAACGGAATCACGATAGGATTTTTGGTAGGGGATGTTAAATCCGCAGTTGAGGAATTAAAATCAAAAGGGGTACGAATCCACCGCGATATTGTAGACAGGGACGCAGGAAAAAACGCTGTCATTTTGGATCCTGATGATTATTTGGTCTCGTTATTTGAGCCCATCTTTGAAGATAAGGCAGAACAGACAAGTGGATATCACGGATTTACTCCAGCTTAAATCGCTTTTTTAATTAACATTATTATTTTTTCTAACTCTTTTGTTTTTCTGTCTATTGAAATATAGTATGTAATATCATTTTTTTGGAATATTACAATTGATACTTTTTGATGTTGTAATAATACATATTCTAATTTGCCAACTACAATTTCAGTATCTTTTCTTAATGTCATCAGAGTGGATATTATGAAAAATTCATTTTTTACTTGCTCCGCTTTAAGTAATGGTTTAACGTCTGATCTGACAATACCTGTTAGAGTTCTACCGTAAGCATTCACTACACCTACATATCTAATACTGCGGGATAATTCAAGAATACTTTGACATTTTTTTCTATACTGAACTATTGTGTCCTTCCATATTTCAGCAGGAGTCTTTACCATGATTAAAATTAAATTTGAATATAATAAATCTATTCCGATATTAAATAGCACAAGTAATTATCAATAGAATGATATCTGGATGTGCTCAAATCTCTGAAGAATACGCCCAGTCTGAAAAAACTGTAAACAACACTTGTGCTTTTTTTGATTTCTTGTTGAAGAATTAGATTAGGTTTGAATAGTACTAAACCAAACAAAGAGCATTGGTCCTTGGAATCATTATTGGAGTTGGAATCGCCGCAATTATTATCTTGATCATAATAAGGCTAATTCAAAGTTCAGATAAAACAAAACAATTAGGAAAGACAAACCAGTGTATAGCATGTGGATGTAAAACGAATTCATTGATTTGCCCATCTTGTAAAAAAAATTTAAAATCACTAAGATAGTTCTTGATCTTTTTTGAATTTTCATTGACTATATTGATGATTGGATTATTTTTTATCTAGTTTTTTCTTTAATTCTAAATTCTCTCTAAATAATTTATCATTTTCCATCTTTAGTGTACTGACTGAATTCTGAAGGCTAAATAATGGATGACTGGGAGGAATAATTCCATATGAATTCATAGTCATTAATCCAGACGCATGTTTTTGATATGTATCTTGAAACCCCTGTAATTTTTTATTAATTAAAGCATTTTCTTTAGCAATTATTTCCTTCATTGGATTTTCAAAAATTTTAAACATTGGATTGAATAATCCTGGAGGTAATCTCGGAAATTGTAAAGCAAGCTGAGGAATGTTTGGATTTAATCCATAGATATTTTTTAATTCATTAATCGATAAATCTTCCATTAAATTGTCTGGGTTGTTGCCATATTTTTGCCTTGTCTTTAGGCGTTTGATATACTGTATAGTGAATTTGCAGTCGTTTTAGCTCAAATTGAGCTGATCGCAGATCCTTATAGATTCCTATTTTAGATCGCAATTACGCATGGAAGAATCAACAAAAACATGCATTCGATGTAAAAAAGATATCTTGGAAAAGGATCTACATAAAATTATAATTTATGTTATAGGAGAAAAGTTTACAGAACATCATTATGAACATGTTGAATGTCCCGGACGGTTTACCGTTTAAGTAACATGTTCATAAACTTTGTAAATTTCACCAGTTACTCTGGAGCGATATTTCCATTCATTGTTTTTCCAAACAATTTCTTTAAAGGAACTTTGAGAAACAGGATGTAATTTACGATAAACATCATCCCCAACTAAAATTTGATTTGGTCTTGCCAAAGATTGAATTTTGGCAGCTATGTTCATCGCAGGCCCCATTAAATCAACATGGGATTGTTCTGGATTTGAACCATATCTTACAACTATGCTCTGTCCAAAGTCAACTCCAATTTTGACCATTAAATCTGGATAATCATATTGATTCAAAATAGGATTGATTCCTTTTTGTATTATTGCTATCATTGATTTTGCGCAACTAACTGCTTTATCTGCTACTGTGAGTGGATTTTCAGAGACAAGAAAAAACCCAATAACTGCATCACCTACAAATTTTAAAACGTAACCCCCATAAAGATTAATTACGGATGCCATCTCTTGAGAGAATGAACTGATGATAATTGCTAATTTGTCTTCAGGTAATTCTAATGCCATTGTGGTTGAACCAACTAAATCCACATAAAGTACAATCATGTCCATTTTGGAAAAAACATTTTTTCTTAGAAAATTTTCTGCCTCATTGGTAATGCCTGAATATTCATATCCTGTCTTTAATGCGGCCCAAACTCGTTTTTGTGTTTCTAGTATTATTGTTTCAGAGTCTATTGACTTTTCATCTTTTAAGTTAAGTATCATATCTACTAAATCTGGGGTTGATTGTTGATTTTGGGCATCATTTTTTATTCCAATCTGAGATTTATTGAATTCGTTATTTTTAGGCATTTTTACCACATCATTTAGGAGAAAATAGCATTACTGACAATGCTTTTTTTATTTTATTAGTTGTTTGATGATGACTCAGCACAATTATCATGTTACAAGGATCATTGTTAACAATTTCAGCAGACATATATTTGAATTTGGCATAAATTTCTATTTAAGAGATACTAGCTGTAAGGTTTAAGGGCAGTAGAAATCTCCTGAATTTTATGAGATTGGGCACGAGATCGTCAAATGAATTCATGCAATTTCTCAATAAAAAAAATGATGAAATTCAGCATTCATTTCTTACAAAGTTAACAGATCTTACTAAAATGGTTGATGTTAAAGTAATGATGGGGGACGCAACGATTACGGAACAAAAAACTTTTGATCCTTCACAAGTGAGTAATTTTTACCAAAACATAATAAAAAATCTAAAAGCCTGGTCAGTCCAAGAAGTGTCTATTTCAAATAATGATGATCTCAGAAGAATTTTTACAAAATTTGAAATTAGAGAAGGAAACTATCTCATTTCAGGACATATGTCCTTACAATATCACGTGCTGTTATATTACAAACCAGATCAACGTGTTATGCAATCTCAAAAAGAATTATCTGAAATAGTAGATTTAACAAAAAGTAAAGAACAGCAATTGTCTGATAACGGTGATGGATATATTTTAAGCAAATTGAAAGAAAAAGGATACAAAGACTTTGACTATCAAAAATTATTTGAAATATTTTATGAAAATGATGAATTAAGAGAAAAAATTTACAATGAAATTGAAAATGACACTGAGGTAGATTTCAAAGATTTGTCAAATAAAAAAATAAATCTATTTCACGAATTAGATAATTTGTTAATTGAAACATATCAAACTAGTCCTGTATTAATTGATGATACGCGATTGATTACAGGAGAAGAAGGATGCCTCTGTACTTTTGATATTGAATTTATTAGAAATAAAACAAAAGAAGGTCTGTTTGATCCTCGGAAGATACCTGACTCCGTTAGAGAAAACATCAAAAATAGGTTAGAAGAATTTTCTGATTTATTATAGATACGATATGCCTGTGTGTGTCATAAATTATTTCAGCAAAACCCCTGAATCTGAGATTAAGAAAACTGTCTACCTTTGGAGGTCCAGTTCTCTTGATGTGAAATAACTCCTGTTTGGAATTATTTGTCTTTTTCTCATTTTGCGCATAAAAACTGATTAATGCTATAATCTCATAATGGAAGAAGTCAAATATATCTAAAAACTAGCAAAATTTCTGATGAATCCAACATATGACGAAATACAGAGTGCAAATTCTTTACGAGGTAATGAAATAAGAAAAACACCCTTAATACACTCTCCAACTTTTAGTAAACTTACAGGTTCACAAATTTATCTAAAGGCAGAATTTCAACAAAAAACTGGTTCATTTAAAATTCGTGGCGCATATTATAAAATTAGATTACTGAGTACTGCTGAAAAAGAACATGGTGTAGTTGCAGCATCTGCAGGTAATCATGCGCAAGGTGTCGCATTTGCATCCTCATTAGAAAAAATATCTTGTACTATCGTAATGCCAATAAATGCATCACCTGCAAAAGTAGCTGCAACTAGAGGATATGGCGCAAATGTGATTTTAGCTGGAATAAATTATGATGAATCATCAGCAAGAGCAAAAGAGATTGCCCACGAAACAGGTGCAACGATGATTCATGCATTTGATGACCCTCAAATCATAGCAGCGCAGGGTGTGATAGGATTAGAAATTTTAGAAGA
>Ga0315286_10006821_pt1 | contig 11125 bp, 4 predicted proteins | sample YL17G10_0_MG_FD_205038 | JGI IMG/M metagenome (GOLD analysis project Ga0315286, IMG submission 205038) | Sediment microbial communities from Yellowstone Lake, YNP, Wyoming, USA - YL17G10_0 | ecosystem: Environmental > Aquatic > Freshwater > Lake > Sediment | place: USA: Wyoming | collected...
GTTCCACCACCACCCACTGGTATTGCCTGATGAACATATGCTTTAGAAACTGTATCATAACCAGCCATTACAACTGTTGGGGCAACACTATATTTGTTTCCTGCATTGAAAATTGTGTCTGATATTTTTACTTTACCAACTACGTCAAGAATCTCTGTTGGAGTCCCAGTACCTATGCCTACTTTGCCAGTTACAAATACTGCTGCATATTGTGTACTATTAACCAAAATTCCTATTTGTGACAACCCACCCGTGGCATTAAAATCTCCACCTATTGCAGTTGCACTTCCAGCAGCAGTTCCAATGGCTTGAATACCACGATTGAATATCGTTGAACTACTTGCACTAAATTTTCCGCCAATTGCATCACCAGCACCAAAATTAGAATTGCCAATACCCTCTACACCAATGTTTATACCAGCACCATCCCTTCCTGTAAATTTTGCACCTGTATTATTACTACCAGCAGTATTTGATATTCCTTGTACTGCAATTCCCCCGTTAATTTTTAAAACATCGAGCATCGCAACTGGCGCTGCAGTACCTATACCTACATTGCCTACACTATCCATCACCATCTTAATATTTCCAAATCCGTCTGAGATTTGTACCCACTTACTTTTACCATTTATTACTGCACCATTGTTAGCACCTATTAAAACATTATATGTTCCTGTTATAAAACTTAATGCACCCCCAAAAGAAGATAAAATTAAGTTATTATTTCCTTGAATAGATTTTGCAGTTTCAGCACCTACAATCGAATTGTATGAAGGTGAACCAGTAGAATACCTTCCAATATTTTTTCCAAGCATTGTATTCCATATAGGGGAAACTAAAGCACCTTCAATACCCATAACATCAGCACCAAAAAGAGAATTGTTTGAGGCTGTTCCTGTACAACCAAATAGGCCAAGTGAACCAAAAACTGAATTATCAGAACCTAAAGGAGTTCCTTGCATTACTTGTGCGCCAAAACCAGAATTATCAGAACCAGTATTTACATTAAGTACATTATACCCAAAAGCAGTTTCTCTATCTCCTTGTATATTTCTTGATAATGCGTAATTACCAAATCCTGCATTAGCAGCACCTCTGTTTTTTCCACCAGCAGAATCGCCCATGAATATACTACCACTCCAACCACCGTATAAGATTTGTTGTGAACCTCCTCTTATTTGAAATGAATATTCACTATTAGGACCATACACGAATTTTATAAATGACCCTGTTGTTGAATCTAATGGCAATTTTGTTATTGTAAATATGGCACTATCTTTAGCTGTAGCTTTTACCCTAAATCCTCTTTCTGGATTGTATAAAATGTTTGGCGAATTATTAATAACATGATCATCACCAGTATAAGCAACACCATCTTTTGAAAGCTTTTCGTTTTTAAATTCTCCAGCAACGCGAAAGTCACCATTTACAGCAGCGTCTCCCCGCACTGCTACTCCAGATATAATACTTAGAGCTGGGTCTTGTAATGTATATGATACAGCTGATGATCGCGGATCGTATGCTTTTTTTACTGATGAATAAAACTTAACATCAACTGTTCCCAACGAAGGATGAAACTGTAATCGCATAAAATATCCATCACCATTTGTACTATCGTCTTGATAGTTTACAAATATTTGATTTATTAAATTACCGTTTTCACCTGTTGAAACAATGTGATCTTGTAAACCATATTTAGGCCATACAGCTGGTATTAAATAGTGTCCTGAAAATACCCATTTGATATTTTTCTTTTTCTTTATTAATTTATCCCACAATTCTTGTCCACTATTATCTGCACTCATTCCATAAGTTGCACCGCTATATGTAGATGTATCTGTCGCTAATTCACCGGGTACTGTAATATATGCATGTGTAACTATCATTACTTCTCTCGTTGGATCAGCAGTATAAACAGAATCCAATATCTGCCCAGCCCACGTTACTACCGCATCTCTTGGTAAAAACTCCATAGTCAATGCAAGAAATTTTCTATTTCCTACATCAAATGATATGAAATAATTTTCATTAGTTGAACTGTAATGACCTTTATAAAATGTTTTACCGGTAAAATATGATACGCCTAAATGATTGTTGTAGTTTGTATCCTGTCTTGTTGAAGGATTAAAACCATTCTCATAATCGTGATTACCAACTGCCATTATAAAAGGAAATGTTGGATATGTAGAAGTAACAAGACTTAATTGCGACATTACAGTATCCCATTCAGGAATAGTATTTCTATTTGTAATATCGCCAACCTGTATCATCGCCTTTACGTTATAGAATGCAGAACTATCTTTTATCCACTTAAACATTGTTCTGCTATCTGCCTGATGAAGTTCAATCATATTCTGTATATCAGGAAATACTACTATTTCAAAATCATTTCCTGTAGCAGATGTTTTTAATTTTTTAAGATCAATAACAGCATCATATTCGCCTCCACTTGGTTTTGCACCACCTGTTTTAACAGTATCATACGGTAATTTACCAACAGTTCTTTGTGAAAAAGAAACTGTACTTACAAAAACAATTAATAATAACAACAATAATTTTTTCATGTTTTTTATTTTTTAAACGTCTAATCCAAATCCATTAACAAAAATTAAATCTGTATTTGATAATGTTTGAACGCACGGTTTAGAAATATCTCCCGGCGTAATTGAAAGTTTTCCAGCAACTGTACCACTTAAAAAATAAGTAGTACCTGCAATTAATCCTAATCCTACAGATAATCCAGAAACGTAACCAGACACAACCATTTTAAATACATCTGCGTTAATTGTTTCAGATACCATACCAACCATTCGTGCATGAGCAGATGTATCTGCTAACGCTTTAACAAATCCTGTTATATCTTCAAAACGCAATATATCTCCTTTCACAAATCCATGAGCAACTTGTGTAAAATAAATAAAACCTATTGACTGTAATGCATTATAAATACTTCCACTTGTTAATAAATTACCACTACCGTTTGTAGGAACTGTATCAAAATCACGATATAAATTTTCCCACTGTAAAGTATTTGTATTCCAAAATTTTGTTCTTTGTTGACCGCCATTAGTATCAAACCATAATAGTTTTTTATTAGTTGGAGCAGTAGTTCCAATTATCATTGCCGCAATAGGCCCAAGATTTTTTGAAATAGCAGGCATAGTTTATAAATTCTTGATTAAAAATACTATTTTAATTAACGCGATATGAGATTCGTTTTTTATTTGAGAATATCATTTATGTCTTCAACTAATAAATCAAAATATTCTATTGATTTATTTAAATCATTATGATCATAAAACTGCGGAACAGTAATTGCCTCAAGTCCTATTGCTTTTTTTATTTTTGTGTAAAAAAACCAATCATTAACAATACCTAATTTCTTTTTAGCTCTTGTATAAGCAACATATCTTAAATTGTTTTCCTGTATCCTTTGAAATTCATTTTTAACCCTTCCACCATGTAATAATTCATCTTCAACTATATATACCTTTTCTGCCTCAAGTCCTTTTGATCTATGCGCTGTTGTAAGTTGAATACCACCTTTTTGTGATTCTGAAAATATTTTTTTAATATTTTCAACCATATGATTCGGCGTTGAAGAATCACCGCGCAATGCTTCATAACATTCTCTGCGTTCTGTTAGGTTAACAACTGGATTTGATTCAAGTGCTTGTTCTCTTGTTAGTCCCCTTAATACTTGTTTTCGTATTATTTTTTCTATTTCGTTTTGTATCTTATCATACATTTGCCCAAACCCTTCTTCTGAATCCATTAATTTTTTTCCAACATAACGCTGAATTTCATTAATCATTGTTTCACCTATATCACGACCTCTTATATATGCCGCTTTCTTTTCACCAATGTATTTCATACAAAGTGAAATTAAAGGTGCAGTGTTTCGACATATTACCATATCACCATCACCAATATCATTTACTGAAGCATCAAGATTTACTTCGCCTTCTGGTGAATTTTCCCAAAAATCAATTGGTACACCTGTTGTTTGACGCGCATAATTTACTATTGACTTTGCACATCTGTATGAAACACTAAGTGGAAGTCGTTGCGTATTGGGTAAATTAGCAATGTTTTCAAATGATTCATGATCACTACCAGCAAAACCAAATATTGCCTGTTGTGGATCACCTACCGCCATTAATCTTCCACCTGTTTCAGGATTAAACATTCTTGTAACTAATTTTAACTGTGTTTTATTTAAATCCTGACACTCATCAACAAAAACGTAATCATATTTTGAAACATTGAATTTATCATATGCCGCTGGTAAATAAATCATATCATCAAAATCAATCATTTCAGTTCTTGCATCTAACAACCTCATGCAATTTCTTACATATTGTGCTTCGTTTGAAACAAGTTCAATTCCCTGCCTTCTTGCTTGTTCGATTAATAATTCAGGTTCAGCTGTTAAGTTCTGTTGTCCAATACCTATTAATCTATAGACATTGCTCATAAATTCTATCTTCTCACCTTGTTCTAATTTTTGTTCAGTTGCAATATTATCAAGATAATTATTTAATACCAATTTCTTTTTATCCTTTTCAAATTTAACGTATTTACCATATACTTTTTTGATTGCAGAAAAACCAAATGAATGAAGTGTTGAACATTCACCAGCTGTTCCTATTCGCGGTTTTAATTCTGTAGCAATTGCGTTTGAAAATGCTACAAATATTATTTTTTTGTTTAGTGGAATAAATTTCATTGAATCGACGATAGTAGTAGTTTTTCCAGTACCCGCCTTAGCATCTATTACACCGTTACCTTTACCTAATTGAATGAAGTCGAATATTCCTTGTTGTTGTGGTGAAGGTACTCGTTTTGGTTTTTCTGAAACTTCTTCAGCGTTCTTTAATGAACCATCTTTATCTTGCGGTGGTAAATTAATATCTACATTTTGTTGTTCAACAACCTTTACTTGTTCAATTTCTTTTTCAGTAGCAGTTTGTTGTTTTTCTTTTTCAAGTAAATGTTTATAATCGGGATGAATAAGATGATGATTACCTTTAATAGGTACCCAACCTGTAGCAGTTTTTACGTTCTTTTTATTTTTATCAAGCGAACCAATAGGGAACGGTGTCTTACCTTTTTCTAATCCATCGTCTAAAATTTCTTGATGATCTATTAACGTTTGAATAAATAAATCTTCTTGTATTTCATTACGGTCAAAATTATACATTATATAACTTACTGCGTCATGTTGCGTTTTTATATTTATTTCAGGCGTTACATCAATCAATACCGTTGGTGAAGTAAATTTTTCAATATTATTTTCAAACAATTCATTTAAACGCGCTTTCAAATCTAAAATAAATAATTCGCTTGGTATATCATCTGTTCCAAATTTATCAATTGACAATAACTGATAATTTCTTTGTTCAGACGTATCAAGTACCAAATGATCTTCAAGAACAAAATCTTTATTTAGCAATATGTAAAAATAATATGATTTTGATTTATTAAGATTATTATATGTTTCAGCATATCTTATATCTTTTTCATCGAATACAATATTTATTTCTTCAAATGTTTCGCGTATTGCAGCATGAATAGGCAATTCGCCTTCTTCAATTTTACCCCCAGGTAACGCTAATTTACCCGGCATAAAATCATCATTAGGATCGCGCTGAACTAACAATACCCTTAAGTCCTGCGTAAGTATTATTAAATCTGCATAATTGTTTTTTGGTTTTTTTCTTTTAAAATCCAATATATTACCTACAGCGTCTTTAAATGACTTGAAAAACGTTGATATTGTACTGATAGATGCTGATTCTTCGCCATTATTAGTTTTTTGAATATTTCCTTTGACTGCCTTTTTTAATTCGTCAGAATGATAAAGCTTTCGCATCTGATTTAATATATCATGACTTGAAGAAATAACAGCATGATCTATTACATGACCTGTATACCATAACCCAGTTCTTGAAGTCTCAACTTTCTCAATTTTTTGTGCTTCAGGCAAAGGCGTATCCCTAAATTTTTTCGCCATCATTTCAGCTATTAAATCGCCTGGGTATTTTTCTGAAAGTTTTTCATATGCTCTTCTACTTATTGTAATTACAGGTTGATTCCTTTGTGCAAATCTATTTGCTTCAATTATATTATCTTGATTATAAGCTGGACGGTGTTCAATACTTTCATACGTATCATTTCCATTATCAATTACAAAAACAGGTAATCCTGCAGTACTACTTCTATACGTTGCGAGTAATTTTCTTGTATGTTCTGGTGAAAAAGGTTTTTCAAATTTAATTGTCCAGGGACTTATTGAAGTAACTTTATGATCAAGTTCATCTTTAAAATTATTTCTTACAAAATCCTTTTGAACCATATCATATGCCTTATTCTCACCAGTTAATAAAACATTTGCTGTTCCCATTTTACTAAATGGGGCGTCTTGATATTTTAATTTCTTTTCTTCAGTAATGAAACGCGCTGTATGTTGCTTTAATACATTAACATCACCAGTATCTAAATATTTATCAATAGTGGGTTTATTTAAATGATAGAAAGAATAGTATTCTGCAAATGCTTCTTCAGGCGCAACATGTGCATAATCAGTAATAAGATCGCGGTGACTATTTTGTCCATTTCTTGGTATTCTTACATCTTCGCCTGTTGCATGATCTTTAGTACGTTCTTCTTTATATGACCAGCCACATTCGTTAGCAAATTTTCTATATTCTTGATTTGAATATCTATCAAGCTTTTTACTTACAGCATGTCCAAGTTCATGCGTAACAACTGAAGCAAAATGATCGCTGCCATCTAACTTTGTAACTTTAGAAGTAGAACGAAGACAGTCAGGCGAAAACTGTATCTTTTTTCTATCAGGATCGTAAAACGCATAAGATTTATTATATTCATTATTATACATGAATGTAGTCAGTTCTTTATTCGATATCACATGTCCTTTTGGTAATGTATCAATTAACTTTTCAATTGTTTCAAGAGCGACAAGATTTGACTTATTCCAATTACCTTCTATTTGTTTATTATATTTTGTATTAAAGCGCATTTGAAGAACTGGTTTAAAATCCAATTTTGATTTTTGAAACGCGCCTTTGTTTGTAAGATCGATGAAGATTACTTTTAAATCATATTTACTTAAAGGAAATTTATTTGCATCAACATATTTTTTAAATTGCTTTTTACCTTCTTCTGCAGAAAACCCAACCTCTTTAAATTTTTTCGTAAAATAAGTTTCAAGCTTATTTGCGTCTTTAATATTACTTAATGATAAAACAGGTTTTTCAAATTGTGGTATTTTTGACTCACCTACTCCAAAAAGTGGATCATCAAAACCAATTGTAAAGTCCAATTTTTTACCAATGTAATATGAACTAATTTCTTTACCTGTTAAATAAAAACGTTTAAATGAATCAAATGCATCTGCAGTTGGTGTTGGAAATTTATTTATAATAGCTAATAACGACGCAAATGATTGCATTGTTTTATCTTTATTAACCTCAGAAGTTGTATAAAATGTTCCAAGACTATAATGATCTGGTTCTTGATATTTAATTGTAGTAAAACCATCTGAAGTTTTTTTACCGCGTTGACCTATATACTTACAAACTTCATTCATTATATTTTCAGATCCGTGAACAACAACTAAATCATCGCCATTATAATTATTTGCTTCTTTTTTCTTTTCAACATTAACTGATATACTTCCTTTTATGCCGTTTAATTCAATATCATAATCGCCTATTATTGAATCTGTTTCTGGAGCTTCGCCGAATACTTCTGTGTTTTGTAATTTTTTTATGATATCACTATAAAACGTATGTGGATCTGCAAACACATCTACATTGAATCTTCGTACTGATTCATTTTCAATATATTTTTTTATTTCACTACTTTGTCCTTCAAGATAATCTTCAAATGTTTCAGCTAATTTATCAAGTTGCGTTTGAAATAATATCCAGTTACCGCTAAAATTTTCTACACAAAATTGATTACCTTCATTCAATATATCAACTATGTGAAAATATTCATCCCCTCTACCTTTTTTTATTTTTTCAACATATTGCTTTTTAAATTTATCGTATTGCTTTTGTAATTCAGGTGAAAGATTTGTTGCTTCAACTAAATTATCATAATGCGCATCAATAACTGAACCCAGTTGTTTAAATTCAGTTACATCAACTTCCTTTTCTAACTGCGCTTTATATTTTGCTTTTACTTCTTGCTTTATTATTTTTATCACATCATTACTTGCTGTACCACCAGCAGATGCCTGTAATAAACGATCCTGTATTTCATTATACATTTCTTGCCATAGTTTCATTGCGCGTTTCGTAAATTCATTTGTAAATGAATATTTCAACGCACCATAAAAACCTTCGTATTGTTTAAAATCAGTTGGAGAAAAAGGACCGTGATCTTGTCCTTCAAGACGTTTAAAGTTTTTTATTACTTCATCCAAAAAAGTTTCACCGTCAATTGGTTCCTTTACTTTTACAAATTCACGAGCAAGTCCATCTAAATGATGTCCTAATGCTGTTAATACTGGAAAGTTTGGAATATCATACCACCCATTATGATAATCAGTAGCATCATGGAGTTTTATGACCATCCCCTTCTGCCAACTTCTTATTGTTCCAACAGGACATTTGTGGGGACGTTGTTCTGTAGATATTGACATTGATTATTTCTGTTTTTGTAAAACATCCAAACCACGTTCTTTACATTCATCAATGGCGGCATCCAATAATTCGTCCTTACCATTATTTATATCTTCAGTTACTGAAGAAGCAATGAACTTTTGCAGTTCATCGTCACTCATTTTTTTGACAAATGATTTTACGTCTTTTGGTTGTTCACCGCCATCTTTTGCCATTATTTATGTTTTTATTTTTTACAATTATGCTATATCAAGTAAAACAGCGCACTGTTTCTCGTATTTTTGTGTATCAAGTTTTCCACCATTTTGTCTTTCATTTACCTTAGCAAACATTGCAAGATTTGAAAGTGTACGACCATTTACTTTTTCAATATCAAGATTCTTTTTATATTTTTTCAAAAAATCAATTACAGCGTTCATATGATCTTTAGTAACCCCCATATCGTTGCCTAACCTATCTTTCAATTTCATTTTGTCTTTGATAACATTAAGTTTATCAATTGTTTCATCCATTGACATTGAAAGATCGATTGTTCTTGCACGTGAATTTACAATAGGTTGAGGAAGTTCCGTTCTTTTTAAATTTGAAATAAATATTACAGTACCAGAAAATTTAAACTGTTTAGGCGGATATACTTTTTTTCCATCCTCATTTACTGCTAAAGGTTTTGGATTTGCATATCTGATTGTACCATCACCTGAAGTATCCAAAGCGCCTTTCAACATATTTTCAGCATCTGCATCACCCCACATTGAATCGCAATCATCAAATACTACAAGTTTATCTTTGTTTGTATACATTACATTATACATATCTGAAGGTGATGTATTACCTGTAATTTTTACTGCGTCGTATTCAGACGGATCAAGGTGAAGTTCTTCATCATATACACGTAAATTATTTTCTTCCATTGCTTTAATCATATCCCACGTTTTACCTACACCACCGGTTCCATAAGCTATTAATGACTTAGGACGGCCTGTTTGCATAATAGCATTCAAACATAAATTATATGTATCCCATCTATCTTTATAACCTACGCCAAGTTCTTCACCAATTTTTTTCTTTTGAAATTTACTTATCTTATTATAATCCTTTGCAGATACTTCTTCCTTAATATCATTAATATCAAAATCTTCTGATTTATAATCTACTTCGCCTTTTTCATTTGTAGGAACATCAGTTGGTAAATTAGTACCACCCGCGCGTTGTTCTTTAAAATTTGAAAAATCATGTTCGCGCAATTCATTTTTTTGAAGATGTGTTGCATATTTATAATCACCTAATAAGTCTCCATGCACTTTAGAATCATATACGCCCAACGACATTAAATCACGATGTTGTTGAGCACGATTCTGTCCTTTTTTATTTGCAACAACGTTGTTGATTTTTTCTTCGTCGCTGTTTCCTTCAATATCTTTTTCGTGTTTATATCTACCTTCAAAATGATGAGCGGCATTTGTTTTATTATTTATCCAACGAAAAGTTTGATAAGGTCCATTTTTACCTTTTGCTGTAATTTGTTTTTTTACAAGATCAGCAGTATTTAACAATCCTTTCATTAAAAAATCTTTAAAAGGTGATATAACTTTTCCTTCTATTTTATCAACAACATTTTCTTGTGATTTTTCCATATAATTACTATCCAATTCACCGCGTGATGCTCTACGATGTTTAATTGCCATTTGATCATGATGATCGCGAGTTTGAATATGCTGTTCCCATTTTGGATTTTTTTCACCTTTATCAGTTCTTGTTGGAGTTGATTCTGCTTTTTCAGAATGTTTTTGATATAATTGTTGATGAAATTTACCCGCATCCTTATGATCATCAGCCGTATAACTTTCTGTATGCATTGGAGTTTTAGAACCATTTGATTCATAAACTGGTTTACCACTCCGTGTATGGCCAATAACTTTCCCTCCTTTACTGCCCTCACCGCCTTTCTCAATTACATCGTTATTAACGTATTGCCTTACCACATTTAATTTGCGCAGATTTGTTGACATATTAATTGCTTAATGCTTAGAACAATCTTTAATTACAAATTTATACCTTTTAAACGAAAAAATTAATTTAAACTTCATACGTTTTTTCACCAATAGAAATTTTTACCTTACTTTTTCTTTTTACCTTTGGTACGTATTCCTTATTAATCAAGATATCAAATTCTTGTGTTTTATCATTCCATTCATATCTGGGATCGTAATAATTTAAACTACACCTACAATGTGGATGAGTACTACCAACAACAGCTCTCCATCTTTCTGTAGGTCTACCAATGTTAGTACCATTTGCTTGCAGTTCTGTTAATTTAAACACAATAGGTTTACTACCAAAACCTTTCGTCAAATAAAGTCTAATGCAATGTTTACACGCAGATTGATATACTCGTTTCCAAACAAGTACATCATCGCCGTAGAAGTTTTTTAAATATTCAGCCTTACCTTCCTGATATGCAGTATTAG
>Ga0315286_10006822_pt1 | contig 11122 bp, 11 predicted proteins | sample YL17G10_0_MG_FD_205038 | JGI IMG/M metagenome (GOLD analysis project Ga0315286, IMG submission 205038) | Sediment microbial communities from Yellowstone Lake, YNP, Wyoming, USA - YL17G10_0 | ecosystem: Environmental > Aquatic > Freshwater > Lake > Sediment | place: USA: Wyoming | collected...
CTTCTCGTGGCTCAAGGGCCCATCCGTGGGCGAGCCCACGGGTGCAAACACCCAAGGCATGAGCGGCCCTTTGGTGAAGCTTTTCGAGCTGGATATATCGGACGCGGTGAAAGAGCTTAATAAATCAGAAGGTGAGTCCTCGAGTACCGGGTCGCAGGGAAGCTTCCTTCTGTGCGCCGCTTTCGGAAAAAAAACATCGGTTCTACAATTTCTTGGGAAGATCAGGCTCGAGCTTGGGGCAGCCCTCGGCTTAATCGACAGGAAGCGCCAGGAATTTTGCTGGGTGGTCGACTTTCCTCTCTTTGAATGGAGCGACGAAGAGCAAAAAATTACCTCCGTACACCACCCATTTACCTCTCCCAGGCCGGAAGACCTCGATTTGCTTGAAAAAGACCCGTTTAAAGTAAAATCGAGGAGTTATGATTTTGTACTCAACGGTATCGAGCTCGGCGGAGGGAGCATACGGATCCACGAGTCGGGGACACAAGACAGGATTTTCTCCATCCTCGGTCTAACCAAGGAAGAAACAACCGAAAAATTCGGTTTCCTTCTCGACGCTCTCCAGTACGGGGCCCCGCCCCACGGCGGTATCGCATTCGGACTCGACCGCATCATGATGATGCTCCAGGCCGCCGATTCGATCAGGGATGTAATCTCATTCCCAAAAACGAGCAGCGGCGCGTGCCTCCTCTCGGGGGCGCCTGACAGGGTGTCGCCGAAGCAGCTCGGTGAGCTTGGGTTGAATCTCATCGATTGACCATCGAGCCATGATCCACGCATATCGCGGGTGTGAAGAGGAACCATCATTTTTTCGTTCCATTTTTGACATTATTTCTAGTATATTTCATTCCGGGAGATATGGAAGAGATCGAACCTCTAGACGCGGACAAAAAACCCACGCCGCTTGAAAGAAGTGGTGATCCGTCCCGAAACGAGGGTGTTCATTCGGAAGAGAGGATTGAGCTCCCCGGGCGGGACGTGCAGGAACTTTTCTACGCGAACGGCGACAAGCTGCTTCACGAAATCGAGAAGGAGACAGGGCTCTTCATCGGGGGAAGGGACTCGTTTCTGATCCTCAAGGGGAGCAGGGAAGAGATCCGGCAGGGGAAGAGGGTGATTGGAATCATTGTCAACCTCTTCATGAACGGAAAGGAAATCAGAGACAAGGAACTCTCCCTCGTCATAAAAAAGGCGACAAGCGACGTCAATTACGACATCGAAGACCTGCAGAGCAAACAGATCTCAATAGGCTCGGGCGGAAAGAAGATTTCCCCCAAGTCCCTCGGACAGGCGCTCTATTTCGACGCGATCAGAAATCACGATCTCGTGTTTTCGATAGGGCCGGCGGGAACCGGCAAGACATACCTCGCGATGGCCTTCGCCCTTCACGCGCTCATGAGCGACAACATCTCGAGGATAATTCTCACCCGCCCGGTAGTCGAAGCGGGAGAAAGCCTCGGCTACCTCCCCGGAGATCTCGAGCAGAAGGTAAACCCCTACCTCCGGCCTCTGTACGACGCAATCTACGACATGATCCCATACTCTGTGTTTCAGAAGTACGCGGAACGGGGAGCGATAGAGGTCGCGCCGCTCGCCTACATGCGGGGCAGGACCCTTCACGACTCCTTCATCATCCTCGACGAAGCGCAGAACACGACGAGAGGACAGATGCTCATGTTCCTCACGAGGATCGGGCACAATTCGAAAACCATCGTAACGGGCGACGTCACCCAGATTGACCTCCCGAAGCCGAAGGAATCGGGGCTCATAGTGGCCGCGAGGATCCTGAAAGGAATAAAGGGAATCGCATTCGTATACTTGACGCCGGCAGATGTGGTCCGTCATCCCCTGGTTGAAAGGATCATAAAGGCGTTCGAAAAGCATGAACAAGAAGAGAATAAATGACCCGGATCAACGATCTTAAAAACCTCAGGAAGCATCTCGGGTTCTATGGAATGCTCGCCGCGTCCTTCTGCGTCTTCATCGCGCTCGTGGCGAAACCCTATTTCGGAACCCGGTACTCCTACGACGTCGGCGACGTCTCTCGGGAAGATATCGTCAGCTCGCGGGACGTCGCTTACGTCAACCTCAGGGAAACCGAAAAACGGATCGAGGAGGTAAAACGGCGCCTCCCTGCCGTCTTCGACTTCAAAGACTCCGTGAGCGAGGAAGCCATAAAAAACATCCGCGGTTTCTTCGTCCGAATCGAGCGGCTGGACGGATCCGGCGCGTCGACGAGCCAGAATAAGGAGGAGCTCGCGAAAATCGGTTACGAGGGTCTCGACACCGGAACGCTCAGGGACATCTTCGCGAACTACCAGACCAAGAAGTACGCTGAGAGGCTCGCGTCCTCGGCCTCGCTTATCCTCGGCCCGGGGCTCAGCGGCATGAAGAGGGTGGAGCTCCTCCAGTTCGCTGAAAACGGTATCCTGCTGAAGAAGATACGCGCGACTGAGATCACGCAGGAAAAGGTGGAAGAGGACAGGGTAAACGCGCTCGACGAAGTCCCGGGGATCGCCGAAACCTACTTCGGAGAGAGCTATCGGGACCTGAGCGCCCAAAACGTGCACAGCCTCATTTTGCTGTCGACGCTCTTTCTCAGGCCGAACCTTTTCTACAACAGGGCGGAATCGATCAAGCTCGTCAACGAGGAAGTGGAGAAGGTGAGGCCGGTTCTCAACACCGTGAAGAAGAGCGCGATAGTGATCCGCCGAGGCGAAGAGATAAACGAGGAAAACCTGCCCAAGCTCAGGGCGGTAATGGAGTACACGAGCAGTTTCAACGCGAAGGCGGTCGCGGGGATCGGGATACTTCTTCTCCTCATCCTCTTTCTTTCCGCATATCCATTCGTCGATGAAAACTTCAAGCTCGACATGAAGAACTACGTCATCCTCGTCTTTTTCCTTTTATTCAGCGTCGCATACGCTTACCTGATCTCCCTCATCAAGCACCTCCCACCGTTCATTCTCTTCGGTGTCTTGATCCCGATGAGCGGAATCACGATAACCGCGGAGCTGCTCTACGGGAGAAGAACCTCGCTCTCACTTGCTCTCGTCCTGCCTGTTTTTCTCCTGCTCATCTCCGGCAACGATCCGTACACTTTCATCTTCGCCATGGGGAGCGGTCTCGTTGCCATCTACGCGGTGAAGGATGCGGAGAAGAGGAGCGACATCCTGAAATCGTGCCTCTACACGGTATCCGTAAATCTGCTGATCCTGGCGGCGATCGGTCTTCTCAAGGAACTGCCGCCGAGGGACTACGTCTCGCTCCTCGTCTGGGGGGCGGGAAACGCAGTAGTATCGGTGATCCTCGCCATGGGGATCATTCCCTTCTTCGAGATCATCATGAACGTTCCGACGAACTTCAGACTCCTCGAGATATCCGATCTGAATGCGCCGATCATGAAACGCATTCAGATCGAAGCTCCGGGCACCTACTACCACAGCATCAACGTCGCCAACATGGCCGAGAGCGCGGCGCGCGCGGTTCACGCGAATCCCCTTCTCTCCCGCGTGGCCGCCCTCTACCACGACATCGGGAAGATTCCGAACGCCGAGTATTACGTGGAGAACAACCCGGGCCGAAGCAAACACGACGCAATCAAACCCTCCCTCTCCAATACGATCCTCAAGGCTCACGTGAAGATCGGCATCGACATGGCCAGGAAGATCAAGCTGCCCAAGGAGGTCATCGAGATCATCGCCCAGCATCACGGCACCTCGTTGATAAAGTATTTCTACCACCTGGCCCTCAAGAGGCAGGGAGAAGGGGAAGAGATCGCCGCAAACGACTACCACTATCAAGGGCCGAAACCCCAGTCGCGGGAAGCGGCGATCGTCTTGCTCGCCGACGCAGTCGAAGCGGCGTCGCGGACTCTGAAGAACCCCTCCGCAAAACGTATCGAGGAGTTCGTCAGTGAGATCATCGAAGGCAAGTTTCGGGAAGGGCAGCTCAACGAGAGCCCGCTCACTCTGCGCGGCCTGCTCCGGATTTCCATAGCGTTCCGAAGGTACTTGACGGGGGTTTTCCACACGCGGATCGAGTACCCCGACGACAGGGAGATAGAGAGCGTCCGCCGCGATCAGGGAAACGCGCGACTCGAAGGGGGCCGCCGTGAAAGGCTTTGAAATGGCATTCGACATTTTCATACGAGAAGAACGCTCTATCCCGAAGCGAGGGGTCGCGGCGGGAGGGGGGCTTCCTGTTTCCTCCGGCTGCCTGAAAAATCTCACCGAAGCAGCTTTTAAAATTACCGGGAAGACCGAAGGGTCCGTATCTCTCGTGGTGTGCGACGACCCTTTCATCGCCGGCCTGAATGAAAGATACCTCGGCGAGGAGGGGCCGACCGATGTCCTCTCTTTCCCGCTGAGGGAGGGGGTATCTGCGGACGCACAAAACCCGATGCTCGGGGACATCGTCATATCGACAGATACGGCTGCACGGCAGGCGCGGGAGGCGCAAAACCCCATCGAGGCGGAGTTCAGCGGGTTATATGTCCACGGTCTGCTCCACCTGCTCGGGTATTCCCACGATTCCGATGCAGGCGGAAAGCTCATGAGGGGAATCGCGGATACGATTCTTTCGGAAGGCAAAAGGGGAGCATGAAATTTTCGTTTTTTAAAAAAAAGAGAGGTTCCGCGCTCGACAGGATCATCGGAGGCGAAGGTTCGCGGATAGAAGCGGAGGAGAGGGAGATGATCCGCGGGATCGTCGAGCTCGGCGAGACGACCGTCAAATCGATCATGATCCCCCGAACGGACGTCAACGCTGCGGATGTCGAAATGCCTTTCGAGGAGATCGTCCAGCTCATCGTGAAGAACGGCCATTCGAGAATCCCGGTGTATGAGCAAACCATAGACAACGTCATCGGGTTTCTCTACGCGAAGGACCTCCTCTCCGTGCTCATAAAGAAGACCGATTCGTTCGACATCAAGAAATTCCTCAGGCCGGTGCACTTCGTTCCCGAGGGGAAGATGGTGGACGAGCTCCTGAAGGAGTTTAAGCAGAAAAAGGTCCATATCGCGGTCGTCGTCGACGAGTACGGTGGTATGGCGGGAATCGTCTGCTTGGAAGACGTGCTCGAGGAAATCGTCGGCAGCATACAGGACGAGTACGACGACGAGGAAGAGGAGATCAAGCGCTTGTCGTCCGACACGTATCTATGCGACGCGCGGCTGCTCATCGAAAACCTTAACGAGCAGCTCGGACTCGAGCTCCCCGTAGACACGAGCGACACGATCGGCGGGTTCGTATTCAACCTCTTCGGAAAGGTGCCGAAGGCCCGGGATTCCATACGGTTCGAGGACTTCGCCTTCCAGGTGGAGGAGATGGACGGACGGAGTATAAAAAAGGTGCGGATAACAGTGAACAAGACGGACGACGATGCGAAAGCGAGCCTCTGAATCGGGGAGTGGCGCATTTGAGAACCCGGTTCTCGAAAACGGAGGGTGTGGTGCTGAACTCCGTTAAGTTCGGAGACGGGCACAAGATCGTCAACATCCTCACGGAGGGATACGGGAAGGTCGAAGCCTCTGCTTTCGGCGTCCGGAAAACGAAGAGCAGGTTCGGGAGCAAGCTCGAGCCCTTCACCGTCGCCCATTTCCTCCTCTACCGGAAAACCGAAGATACCCTTTTCACCGTCAGGGAGGCGGATGTCGTCTCCTCAAACGCCCCCGTCAGGGAAGACCTTTCACGGTTCATCCTCGGGAGCTGCATGATCGAGCCGATCGTCCGGTTCGTAGAACGCGCCGAAGTCGACCGTCGCCTGTACCGGCTGCTTGCCGCTTCGCTTTCCATCCTGGGCGAAATCGAACCTGAGAGGGGGATTTACCTCCTCTCCATGTACGACGTCAAATTTCTGGACGTGCTCGGGTACGGCATCGGCGCGGCCTCGTGCGCGAAGTGCGGACTCCCGTTCGAAGAGGGGGCGAGAGCATACGCGGACCGTTCCTTCGGGTTTCCCGTGTGTGAAAGGTGCAAAACGTCGTCTTGCGCCGCTCTCAGCGAAGGGGCCCGCGCGTTCGTCGCATGGGCAGGGAAAAGCGAGCTTATGCGGGCCGCCAAGGTGACTATGAAGCAGGAGACAATCCGCGGGGTTCGGAGTGCGATCGAGTCACTCTATCTGCTCGCCTTCCACAAAACACCGCAGAGCTGGAATCAGCTTGGGGAGATACCTTTTCACCACGGGCTTCGATCGGAGTGAGAGTATGTTGGTGACGGGAGCCGCCTTCATCGTAACCATCGGTGACGAGCTTACGAAGGGGGAGATACTTGATTCGAACGCCTCCTACATAGCAGAGCGGCTCACCGCCAAGGGAATCGCGGTGTGCGCCGTTCTCACCCTGCCGGACGATTACCGAGTATCGGCGAGGTTGATACGGCGTGTCCTGAAGGACCCGGGGATTTACGTCTTCACCGGCGGCTTGGGGGGAACGAGGGACGATATCACGAGACGGATCATCGGGAAGGTGCTCAAGAAGACCCTGCGTGTGGACGAAGGGAAGGCAGGGGCGCTGAAGGAGTGGTACACGTCGAGAAAGAGGCCTTTCCGAAGAGCCGACCTCATGCAGGCCTCCGCCCCCGAAGGAGGAACACTCTTGGCCAACCCCGTGGGGCTCGCCTACGGTTTTTATATAGGGGACAGGGGGAGGGAGGTTTTCTCGCTTCCGGGGGTCCCGAGGGAGATGAAGGCGATGTTCGAACAGGAGGTCCTCCCGAGGCTTGAAGGGGGGGGATTTTTCAACGACCATATGAGAGAGACACTCACCTTCGCGTGCATTGGCGAGTACACCCTGGACAGGGAGATCGAGAAGATCGTGGGTGGGTTCGAAGGTGTGAGTTACGGGACGCGTTCGGGCTGCGACGTGGTGAAGGTGGTGTTCGAATCGGAACGAGGCGGTATCGAAGCGTGCGTCTCCGAGGTCGAAAAACGGCTCGGCCGGTATTTCGTTGCTCGCGGGTTAAGGCCTTTCGAACAGGTCGTGGGAGACCTTCTCGCGCGAAAGGGATGCACCCTCTCGACGGCCGAGTCGTGCACGGCGGGGTTTCTCTCCAAGGTCATTACCGACGTTCCGGGAAGCTCGGGGTATTACCTGGGGGGAGTTGTCGCTTACGGCAACGCCGCCAAACGAGGCCTCCTCGGGTTGGATGAGAGGACGCTCGAACAGCATGGAGCGGTGAGTGGTCAAACCGCGGAGGCGATGGCCAAAGGCGCCCTGGAACGGTTTTCCTCGGATATCGCGGTCGGGATCACCGGGATAGCGGGCCCTGAAGGAGGAAGCGCGGAAAAACCGGTGGGAACGGTGTTCATCTGCGTGTGCGGTCGCGGCGGTGAACCCGTCACGGAAAAAAACGTCTTTTTGGGCGACCGGGAAATGATCAGACTGCGCGCCGTGAACCGCGCGCTCTTCATGCTGTTGAGATTCGCCGAAAGAATTTGAACCCTAAGGATTTGAACCCTAATGAGAACTTTTTCCGCCGCCGAGATCGATCGGGAGATCGCCGCAAAGGTGAACGATGTCATTGCCAGGCTCAGGCGGATCGACGGGAGCGTGAACTGGGTGAAACCTGAGAATCACCACATCACTATCAATTTTTTCGGAGAAACGGACGAGATGACGACGAAGGAGCTCGAACGCATACTTGAAGCCGCGGTCGGCAGGATGCGTCCCTTCCCGGTATCGATCCGTGGAATATCCGGGTTCCCGTCTCTCTCGAGACCGAGGGTGATATGGATCGGGATAGAGAACCCGGGCGGAGAGCTCGGGGCCCTCTTCGGATCGGTGCGTGAGGGGGTCCTCGCGAAGGCGCTGCCCGTGAAGGCGGCTGACGGGGGCCGCGGGTACACACCCCACCTCACCATCGGCAGGGTCAAGTCCGTTTGCTCCAAGCGCCTGTTAGAGGAGGCCCGGTCTATGTCGGAGATGTCGTTCGGATCCTGCGAGGTGAACGAATTCGCCCTCTATCAGTCCGTCCTCGGGAATAAAGGCTCTGTCTACACTCCGATCAGGACCTTCCATACCGGATAGGGCGTGGAGAGCGCGATGGGAACAGTCCATCATCCCCCGAAGGCGGTTCTCTTCACGGGGCTTCTCTTCAACGAGGGGGTCGACCGTGCGGGCGCGCGGAAAATTCTGCAAGACGCGCTCGGCCCGATCATCCTCGAATCCGAGCCCTTTCACTTCACGGAGAGCGGCTACTACGCCGAAGAGATGGGCGCCCCTCTCCTGCGGGTTTTCGTTGCATACGACAATTACCTCGCGATGGATCGGATAGCGGAGATCAAATACAGGACGAACCGGATCGAAAGCGAGGTCTTCTCGTCGGGCGGGCGGAGGAGGGTGAATATCGATCCAGGGTACCTCACGAACGCGAAGGTAGTCCTGGCGACGACGAAGGATTACGGACACCGGATCTACCTCGCCGACGGCATATACGTGGAGGTGACGCTTCGCTACAACGCCAAGGAAAAAACCTTCCTTCCATGGCAATGGACGTTCCGGGATTACCAAAGGGAGGAATCCCTCAGGTTCTTTCGCGCCCTTCGCGATATCTACACGCGAAGGATGAAAACCGGCTGAGGGGCCGTCTTGGCTGCTATTTTCTTGCAAGTCGGTTGAATAAATAGTATTATTTTCTCGAAAATCGCATACTAGGGAATGCGGAGGCGTTATGTCAGGACACAGTAAATGGCATTCGATCAAGCACAAGAAAGGCGCTGCGGATGCGAAAAGGGGGAGGGTCTTTACCAGGTTGATTCGTGAAATCACGGTGGCGGCTCGTCTCGGGGGAGGGGACCCAGAGGCCAACTCCCGGCTGAGAGCGGTGATCCTCAAGGCCAAAGAAGCGAACATGCCCAAGGACAACATAGAGAAGGCCGTCAAGAAGGGAACGGGCGAGCTGGAGGGGTACAACCTCGAGGAAATCGTCTATGAGGGGTACGGGCCGGCCGGTGTCGCGGTCATGATCGACGTGATGACGGACAACCGGAACCGGACGACCGCCGAGCTGAGAAGCATACTGTCGAAAGCGGGCGGGAACCTCGGCGAGAGCGGGTGCGTCTCATGGTTGTTCGAGAAAAAAGGCGTCATCACGGTCAGCTCGGAGAAGTACGATGAGAACAGTGTGATGGAAGTTGCCATCGACGCGGGAGCGGACGACGTGAAGCCGGAGGGTGATGTTTGGGAAATCACGACGGCCCCCGAGAACTTCGTTGCCGTGCTCGACGCGGTGCGTGGAAAGGGCATGGAGGCGTTCGTGAACGAGGTTATGAGGGTCCCGAAAACCACCGTGAAATTGGACGAGAGAGGCGCGGAGAAGGTGCTCAATCTCGTGGAGCGGCTCGAAGACTGCGATGATGTTCAAAGCGTCGCGGCCAACTTCGACATCCCCAATGAGATCATGCAGAAGGTGAGTTGAAGAAGGGAAGCATCGTTGACGATTCTCGGCGTTGATCCCGGAATAGCGTCCACCGGATTCGGAGTCATTTCGACCGGGGATGGGGAAGAGATCACCCTTCTCGATTCGGGCGTAATCACGACGGAGCCGAAAACACCTCAGGACAGCCGCCTCAGGATCATCTACGAGGGGATCTTCGAAATCATCACTCGCCACAAGCCCGATGCCGTAGCATTAGAAGCGATCTTCTTCAGCAGAAACCTCAAGGCTCTCGTCGAGGTGAGCGAAGCGATCGGGGTTATCACCCTCGCGGCGGGAAACCACGGCATCAGCGTGACGAAGTTCACCCCCCTCGAGGTCAAAGCGTCGATCACCGGTTTCGGCAAGGCGGGAAAACAGCAGGTGCACCACATGGTGAGCACCATCCTGAACTCGGGCGATTCCCTGGAAGGGGTCGGTGCATCGAAGAGACCGGGCGCGTCGAAGGGGCATCACACCTCAGACGCTCTCGCGGTTGCGATCTGCTACAGAAATCTCCACTGTTGACCGGCGGGCGGCCATGATAGCGTATCTGGATGGAATGGTGGCGGAGGTGGAGGATGAGAAGTGCACGATCGACGTGCACGGGGTCGGGTACTCCGTCCTTTCGTCGAAGAAAACCCTGAAGGAGCTGGAATCGAGGGTGAGCGGCGGTAACCCGCGGGTGAGGCTTTTCACGAGGCTCATTCATCGGGATGACGCCATGGAGCTGTACGGTTTCCTGAACAGGCAGGAGCATGCCTTCTTCGGCCTTCTCATAACCGTGAGCGGGATAGGACCGAGAGGCGCCCTGAAGATCCTCGGCGCTTCGGATGTTTCGGAAATCGCGGGGGCCGTCGTTTCAGAGAACAGCGCCTTTCTCAAGTCGATCGCCGGTATCGGCGAGAAAAGAGCCCAGCAGATCATCCTCGAGCTAAAAGAGAAGATCCGAAAGCTCTTCCACCTGCAGGCCGCCCCGCTGATTTCCGGGTACCTCGAGGCGGTTTCCCTCCTTGAATCCCTCGGTTTCTCCAAGGGTGAATCGAAGGAGGCGGTTGAAGGCGCGGTGAAGGCCGTCGGTGGAGACGGGGACGTCGAGAAGCTCGTCGAGAACGCTTTGCGGAGCCTCTCAAGCCGGAAGTAGGTAACTATGCGGGGTTTTAGCCCCGCATACGGGCGTTTTCACCGAACGTACCCCGAGGTTTTGACGAGAAACGCAGAGGGATGGGAAATGCCGGACAGCGAGAGGGTTTCCACGCCCAAGCGGCTCTTAATCGACGGTGAGGAGGGCTCCCTTCGCCCGGCGAGGCTTTTAGACTTCATCGGTCAGAAAGATTTAAAAAAACAAATCGGAATCTACATCAAGGCGGCGCGCAGCAGAAACGAGACCCTGGACCATGTTCTCCTCCACGGGCCTCCGGGCCTCGGAAAAACAACCCTTGCGTCGATCATCGCCCACGAGATGGGAGCCGGGTTCAAGTCCACCTCCGCCCCTGCGATCGAGCGTCCCGGCGACCTCGCGGCAATCCTCTCCGCACTGCAGTTCAGAGAGGTCCTCTTCATCGACGAAATTCACCGGCTGAAGCCGATCCTCGAGGAGATCCTCTACCCGGCCCTCGAGGACTACACGCTCGATTTCGTCATCGGGCAGGGCCCCGGGGCGAAATCGATAAAAATCAGGTTGCAGCGGTTCACCCTCATCGGCGCG
>Ga0315286_10006824_pt1 | contig 11122 bp, 6 predicted proteins | sample YL17G10_0_MG_FD_205038 | JGI IMG/M metagenome (GOLD analysis project Ga0315286, IMG submission 205038) | Sediment microbial communities from Yellowstone Lake, YNP, Wyoming, USA - YL17G10_0 | ecosystem: Environmental > Aquatic > Freshwater > Lake > Sediment | place: USA: Wyoming | collected...
ACCCGCTCCTTCGGGGGCTGGTTCGAGATCTTCTTGGCTTCGTGGTCGCCGTTCTGATGCAGCACCAGGTGCGTCACCTTGCCGTCCGAGCCTTTGACGAACGTGATCTGGGCATCGACCTCCTTCACGAAGAACTCGGTTTCGGATTTCGGAAAGACCTCGATCTTCCCCTGTCCCGTCGCCTGCGACATCAGGCGGTCTTTGTCGCGCCAGAACCAGATAAGGAAACCGGGCTCGAGTTGGTACTGGCCGACGTAGGCGTCGTAGATCTTGCGATCGACCTTGGCGACTTTGAGGTCAGCGGCCGAGGTTGACAGGGTGGCCAAGCCGAGCCACAGGGTGGCCAGACTTGAGATTCCGAAGAGCAGTTTGGTCGTTGTCATGTTGATTCGTCAATCGTTAGCAGTTTGCTGTTTCGTTCCGCGTTCCGCATTCAAATCACTCGCATCTGAGCGCCACCATCGGATCCACCTTCGTGACGCGCCGGGCGGGCAGGTAACACGCCAGCGCCGCCACCCCGGCCAGCAGGAGCGTGACGCCGACGAAGACCCAGCCATCCAGCGGCCGCACGCCATAAAGCACCTTGGCGAACACGAAGCTGACTCCCGCCGCGATCACCAAGCCGAGGCCGATCCCCACCAGCGTGAGGCGCATCCCTTCGCGGACCACCAGGCGCAGGACGTCCCGCCGCCGCGCGCCCAGCGCCATGCGGATGCCAATCTCCTGCGTCCGCTGGTTCACCGCGTAGGACACGACGGCGTAGAGGCCCATAACCGCCAGGAACAAGCCGATCACGCCTTGCACGCAGGCCATCGTCGCCCCCATCCGGATCGGCATCAGCCCGAGCGCGCTGGTCCGCACGTGCTCCTCGAACGTCCGCAGATTGAAGACCGGCAGGTCCGGATCCAAGGCGTTGACCTCGGCCCGCACCGCATCCGCCAGGCTGGTAGGGTCCACCGAGGTCCGCACGAGCAGGGTGATCGGCGACCGGTAATGCTGCTCAATCGGCACGTAGAAATAGGGACGCGGATCTTCGCCCAGCATCAGGTATTTGCCCGTGGCCACCATCCCCACCACCTCCGCCAACTGCTGATCCTCCCGGAAGCGGAACCGCCGACCCACCGCGTCCTCGCCCGGCCAGAACTTGCGCGCCATGGCCTCGTTGATCACCGCCACGCGTGGTGCGCCTGCGCTGTCCTGTTCCGTGAAGCCACGCCCGCGTAGGACCTCCGCACCCGCCGTTTGGAAATACCCTGACGAGACGGCGTTGTCACCCACCGCCACGAACTGGTCCGCAGCGGTGGGATCGCTGCCCTCGGCTTGGACCTCATCCATGCCGAAGCCGGTGTCGAAGGGCACGCGCTGGGCGACGTCTGCGCCGATGACCCCCGGTAGGACGCGCACCCGATCGAGCAACTGGCGGTGGAACTGGCGGCCCCGGTCATCGCTGTAGCGTTGGAGCCCGAGATCCACCGACGCGATCAGCAGGTGATCGGCCCGCAGCCCGAGCGGGGCGTCCTTGAACCGCGTAAGGCTGTGCAGGAACAGCCCGGCGCAGATCAGCACCACCAGCGACAGCGTGACCTGCGACACGACGAGCAGGTTGCGGACGGGGTGTCGGCGTGAGCTCAACCGCCCGCTGCCGGCCTCCTTGAGCATTTCGAACACCTGGAATTTCGACGCCTTCAGTGCGGGCAACAACCCGGCGGCAATCCCGGCCACGGCCGCGAGGCACGCGGTAAACAGATAGAGCCGCCAGTCGGCTGAATGATCCGTGTTGATGGGGATATCCGACTGGGGCGTGAACCGGGCCAGCGCCTGGCCTGCTCCCTGGGCGAAGAGCGCGCCGATGACTCCGGCGATCGCCGCCAGCACCAGGCTCTCGACCAGCAGTTGCCGGATAAGCTGCCAGCGACCCGCTCCCAGCGCCGCGCGCAGGCTCAACTCGCGCTGCCGGGCGAGGGCGCGCGAGAACATCAGGTTGGTCACGTTGGCGCAGGCGATGAACAGGACCAGCACGACCATGCCGGCGAACATGGCGGTGAACACCCACAAGAAATCGGAGAACACCGGGTCGGGCCGGCACCGCGTCTCCGGGATCACCATCACGCTCGAGCCCTTGTGCTGATCCGGGAAATCCTTCTTGATCTGGTTGGCCAGGCCCCCGATCTCCGCGCGGGCCTGGCTGAGGGGGACGCCGGGTTTCAGCCGCGCATAGAGCCGCCACATCGGCGCACCGCGTTCGTTGAGCATGTACTGGCCGCCGCTGAGGAACTGGGGCGCGAACGTGCTGGGCACGAACGCGCTCAGCGCCATCGCCCAGTGCATCCCGGTGAATTTCTCCGCGGCGACTCCGATGACCGTGAACGGCTGGCCGTTGATCTGGATCGTCCGGCCCACGATCTGCGGATCTCCGCCAAACCGTCGCTGCCAATACCGGTGGCTCAGCACCGTCACCGGCTCGTCGCCCATCCGCTCCCCTTCATCGACCCGGAAGGTGCGTCCAAGGGCGGTGTTGATGCCGGCGAAGGCGAAGTAATTGGGCGAGACCACATCCACCCAGGTGCGCTCCGGCGCCAGGCCGGCCACGCCGATGTGCGCCGGTTGGGGCAGGCTGGCCGCGAGGTCGGCGAAGACCCGGTTGCGTTCTCGCAGATCCTTGAAGTCCGGGTAGGAGAGGCCGTGGGGCAGGCCGAAGGTGTCGCTGCGCTGGAGCACCATCACGACGTCGTGGGCGTCGCGGATCGGGAGCGGTTGAAGGAAGAACGCGCTCACGAGGCCGAAGATGTTCGCGTTAACGCCGATGCCAAAGGCCAGCGTCAAGACGGCGACCACGGCGAATCCGGGGCTTTTCCACAACATTCGGAGAGCAAAGCGAAGGTCATTCATGGTTGGTTATCCGTGGTTCGTGGTCAGGAGTTCGTTGCTTTCGCGTTCCGCGTTCCGCGTTCTGCATTTGAGTCATTCGTATCTCAGCGCCGCCATCGGATCGATCCGCGTCGCCCGACGCGCGGGCAGGTAGCTCGCCAGCAGCGCCGCCCCAGCCAACACCACCAATGCACCACCGAAACTGACGGGATCGGCGCCGCTGACTTCGTAAAGCTGGCTGCTGAGCAGCCTCCCGACTCCGAGGGCGAGCAGGAGACCGAGGCCCAGGCCGACGGCGGTGAGCTTGAGGCCGTCGCTCAGGACCATCCAGAGCACCTGCCGCTGGGTGGCGCCCAGCGCGAGGCGGATCCCGATCTCCCGCGTGCGGCGGGCCACCACGAACGCCTTCACGCCATAAACCCCCACGACGGCGAGGAAGAGGGCCAATCCGGCGAACGCCAGGAAGAGCCTCGCCCCGGCCCGGTAAAACCACATGATCAGTCCGTCGCTGTGAAAATCGCGGAGCGTGTTGGCGGACAACACCGGCAAGGTCGCGTCGAGGGCGCGGATCTCGGCCCGCACGGTGCGGAGCATGGCGGTCTCGGCCGCGAGGTCGCGACTCATCAGGCGTACATGGAGGTTCATCTGCGACTGGAAGTTCTGACCCAGAGGAACGTACACGTGCGGGCTGGGCGCCTTGTCGCCCAGGTTCTGCTTGAGCGCCGGGGCAACGCCCACCACCGTCATCACGATCGGCTCTTTGGCCGGGTCGCCTTCATGGAATTGGATCTGGCGCCCCAGGATCTCCTCACCCGGCCACAACCGTTTCGCCAACTCCTCATCCACCACGGCCACCCGCCCGGCCGAACCGCCCTCCACCTCCAGCCGCTCGAACTCGCGACCCCGAAGCAGCGGCAGCCCGATGGCCTTGAAATAGTCCGTGGCGATGATGACATACGACGCGTCCACCGGCTTGTCCGCCGGCTTCGTTCCGGAACCCTGCTGGCCGGCGCTCCGGGCACCGGCTTTCTCGACGCTACGGCCGTCGCCGAAGAGCCCAAAGGGCACCATCGAGGCGAGGCTGGCCGACGCGACACCGGGTAGGCCGCTCAGTCGCTCCAGCAGATCGTGATAAACCGTCCGGCTCTTCGCCTCGTCATAGCCGGCCAGGCTGGAGTCCAACTCGATCAGGAGACCCTGCTCGAATCGGAAGCCGGGGTTGGCGGCATTCGCGTTTTGCGCGCCGCGCATGAAGAGTAACGCCGCCGCCAGCAGCACGAAGGAGAGCGCGAGTTGTCCCATCACCAGCAAATTGCGCGGGGCGAGGAGAGTGAGTCCGCGGCGGCCCCGCCGGTCCTCCCCGGTCTGCTCCTTGAGGTCGTGAACCACGTCGGCCCGGCAGGCCTTCCACGCCGGCACAAACGCGAAGAGAACCGTGGCCACCACAGCAAAACCGAAGGTCGCGGCCAGCACCCGGAGATCCGGGCGGGCGTCAAAAACGATGGTCATGAAGGGAATCCGGGGCCCGAGCGAGGTCACCAGCAGTTCGGTCACCCCGTAAGCCACCAGCAGCGCCAGGGCGCCGCCCAACACCGCCAGCAGCAGCCCTTCGGTCAGCAGCAGACGCAGAATGCGCCCGCGGCCGCCGCCCAAGGCGACACGGATGGCCACTTCCTTGCGGCGGGCCGCGCTGCGAGCCAGGAGCATGTTCGCCAGGTTCAGGCAGGCGGTGAGCAGAACCAGACCGGCCATGGGCATCAGCAGGAGGGCCATCGCCTTGCCGTCCCGGTCCGAAGACGGACCGGTGCCGATGGCCATGCGCGGCAGCGGGCCGACCACCAGCGTCTGGTCCTTGTTCTCACCGGGGTACGCCTGCTCCAACTGACCCGCCAGCGGCTGCAGCCGGGCCTCGGCGTCGGCCAAGCTGAGGCCGGGCTTGAGGCGCCCGACCAGCATCAGCGTATGGTTGCCCCGCTCGCTAAGCTTCCGGCCCTCCTGGCGCTGGAAATCGTTGACGATCAGTTCGTGCACCCCGAGGGGAAGCCAGAGGTCTGGCGAAAAGACCGCCGAGGTGCCGGAAAAACCTTGCGGGGCCACGCCCACGATGGTGAACGACCGGCCGTTGAGCAGCAGGGTCCGCCCCACCAGACCCGGATCTGCGCCGTGGCGCCGCCAATACTGGTGGCTCACGATGGCGACCGGAACCGCGTTTCCGGGCTGCTCCTCCTCCGGCAGAAAGTCGCGGCCGAGGGCCGGCCGCACGCCGAACGTCGCGAGGTAGTTCGCCGTCACCGTCGCGGCGAAGACCCGCCGCGTGGTATCTCCTTCCTGCAGACCTGTCATGGCCACGCTGAAGCCCGCGAGCTGGGCAAACGCCCTGTTCTGGTCGCGGAGATCCACGTAGTTCGGGTAGGAGAAGCTGCGGAACCCGCCGTCCGGTTTTCGGTCCCGGCCATAGAGCCGCACCAGTTCCGCGGGTCGTTCGACGGCGAGCGGTTTGAACAACAGGGCGTTGACGAGACTGAAGACGGCGGTGTTTGCTCCAATCCCGAGCATGAGCACGAGCACGGCCACCAGCGTGAAGCCGGGATTCTTCACCAGCATCCGCGAGGCGTAACGCAAATCCTGAATCAATGGTTCCATGGCGTGTCTCCAACAGTTGGCGTTGGCGAAGGAGCCTGAACCCGCCCCCTGATCGCGGCTGGGCGGGCTCCCTGTGAACTAAGCCGTTCCTGCCACCACCTCGGGCGCTTCCACACTCTCCTCGACCACCCGTCCGTCAAAGAGGTGCACGGTGCGGTCCGCATGCCGCGCGAACCGCTGGTCGTGCGTGACCATGCAGATCGTCGCGCCGTCGCGATGCAGTCCGCGGAGCAATTCCATCACGGCTTCGCCGTTCTTCGAATCGAGGTTCCCGGTCGGTTCGTCGGCCAGGAGAATCGCGGGTTTGCCGGCCAGCGCGCGGGCGACGGCCACGCGCTGTTGCTGACCGCCCGAGAGCTGCGAGGGATAATGCTTCGTGCGATGGGCCATGCCGACCTTCTCGAGCGCCTCGTTCACCCGTTGCTTGCGCTCGGCGGTGTTCATGCCGCGATAGGTCAACGGCAGCTCGACGTTCTCGAACACGGTCAGGTCGCCGATGAGGTTGAAGCTCTGGAAAATGAAGCCGACTTCGCGGTTCCGGATGCGGGCGCGCTCGGCGTGGCCGAGGTTCGCCACCGGCTTCTCGTTGAGCAGGTAGCTGCCGCCCGTCGGCGAATCGAGCAACCCCAGAATCGAGAGCAAGGTGGACTTGCCGCAGCCGGAAGGGCCGGCGATCGAGACGTACTCGCCAGGCTTGATTTCGAGATGAATGCCCGACAGGGCGTGCGTTTCGACTTCGTCGGTGTAGAAGACCTTGGTGATGGCTTCCAGTCTGATCAGGGTTTGGTTCATGGATTGTCCGGGGTCTGTGGTCAGTGGTCAGTGGTCAGTGGTCAGTGGTCAGTGGTCAGTGGTCAGTGGTCAGTTGAGTCTCACCCGGTCATGTCGATCCCAGGTGCTCATGTCGTTCAACAGAATCTGGTCGCCCTCCTGGAGGCCGTCCATCACTTCGATGGTGCTCACGGATGCGCGGCCCAGCCGGACCGGTACCCGCTCGGCGGCCTTGCCGCCCTCGACCACCTTGAACAAGCCGGCGGTGCTTTCCGGCGTGCCGTTCACGGGCTTGCCGACGTACAGCACGTTCGTCAGTCGTTCCAGCTCGATGGTTCCCTCGACGCTCAGGTCCGGGCGCGCGCCTTTGGGAAGTGAACCCTCGAGGGCCACGTCCACGGTTACCGTGCCGTTCTGCACCGCGGGATCGACGCGCACGACCCTTCCGGCAACGATCCCACGACGCGCATCGGCCCCGGTCCGCGTGTCGATGGCCGCGATTTGGCCGATCTGCACGTCCTTGGCCTGGGTCTCGTAGATCTTGATCTCGGCCTTGAGCTTCGCCGGGTTGGCCACGCGCGCCACGAGCGCACCGGCTGGCAATTGCTGCCCGACCTGCAACGTCGTCGGTCCTTCGCCCAGCTTCTGGAGCACGCCCTCGATGCCGGCCCGGATCTTCAGCGACTCGGCCTGCTGGCGTCGAAGCTGGAGCTGAGCTCGGAACTGCTCCACGCGCGCCTCCGGCACGGCCCGTTGCGTCTGGATCGATTCGCCGTAGATCTTCGAACGCGCCTGTTCGATCTCCAACAGCTTGCCCAGCTCTTCCGCTTTGGCCTGCGACTGCTTGCGGATCAACTCAGGGATGAGCCCGTTCTTGGCGAGCTCGTGGTTCACTTCGGCTTCGAGTTTGGCGTTGCTGTAGTTGGCCTGGGCACTGGCAACGCCGGCCTGTTGGTTCAGGCGCTGCGTTTCCAACTGCGCCTTGACGTTGGCCAGTTCGGCTTCAGCCCCCTTGAGCTGCCACTCGGCATCGAACGCCACCTTCTCCACCTCCGGGTTGACCAACTCGACGATCACGGTGTCGGCCTTCACGGCCGCGCCCGGCAGCACAAGGATGCGCTCGACGCGGCCCTGACTGATCGTCGGGATCCAGAGAATCTCCTCGGGCACCAAGGTGCCATTGCCGCGCACCTGCCGGAGCATCTCGCCCCGCTTGACGGTGTCCATCCAAACGATGGAACGATCCACCGTCGGCGCGGCTGGCTTCAAGCGCGCCAGACCGAGCGTGACGGCCAGGAGCCCGACCAATCCCACGCCGGCGAGGATCAGGCGGCGCCGTTTTCGTTGGCGGGCGAGGTCTGGTCTTTGAATGTCCATGATTGTCTGGATTGTCTGGAAGCGGTCTAACGCAGGCAAGGTGCCAAGCCATGTTTCCCACTGCAAGTCCTTGGCGTGACGGGTTCTGTTCAAACATCACCCGCGATTGAGCCGCGCGTGAATCTCGTCTGCGGGATCAAGCCGTCCCGCAAGTGGGACCGTCACCCTGTCGCAGCGGCGTCCCGACAGGGCGCCACTGACTCCGTCTGCGGGAGACGGCGACGTCTCCTCCTCCAGCGACTGGGATAGGCCAGCCGAACTCTCAGATCGTGCGTAAGCCGAGGGAATCCGCACTCCGCCTCCTCCCGTAGCTGCGAACTGGTGTTCGCAGCCATTTTCATGAGGAGCGAAAGCCCTGCCGGTCCAGGAGAAGTGCTGCAAACGGCAGTTTGCAGCTACGAACGCTCCGGGAATAGCAGCGAACTGGGGTTTGCAGCCATCCACTTGGAAGGGGGGAGGGTCCGGAGATTCAGAAGAACCGTCGCAAACACCAGTTTGCGGCTACAAAGCATCCGTGGCTCCCCGGGGCCTGCGGTTCGCCCCGGCGACCGGCGACAACGAAACCCGCGCCAAGCCGATCAGCGCCCAGGCCGAGGCCGGCAACGTTAAGCCAAGAGGAGATAAGGTCTCCGGGGGAGCGTTTCGAGTCCTCTATTGCCTTGGCCTTAGGCAATCAACTCGCGATTCATGGCGTCAGCCAAGAGCTGACGACGGGCTGCCAAGAAATCGCCAAAGCGGTCGAGTTTCCAAAGCTCACGATCCATCGGGACAAACTGCGCTTCCAGTCGCCTCGCGTCGTGGCTGGCGATTTCCGCAAGGTAGTCTGCTGGTTCCCGCGATAGGATTCGACGATTCGCCCTTTGGCCGAGGAAGGCAAGGTTCGCCATCTCGTCTCGAAGATAACGATCCACGCCACGCGCATTCAGCAGCTTCTTCGGAAAAATGTGGTGATACTCGATTTGCTGGTCTTCGGCGAACGATTCGCGACGGATCTTGATTCCCTTGAACCAATCGGCGGCGTCTTGGCGGATGATTGCGAGAAATGCGAGACAGAAAAACGGGCTGTTGGTGCCTGCCCGCTCCAAGTCTTGAGGCGTAATCTTCGGTTCGGCTCGCAAATCGCGCAGGCACTGATCCAGCAGCGCGGAGATGTTCTCGCACTCGCTGCCCAGCGCCGCCAAGTCCTGATTCAGCGTCGTCTCCGTGGCACCCACGTATCGCGAAAACGCGTTGGCCACAACGAACCAGCGCCGGAGCATCCGTTCTTCTTGCCCCGTGATGGCCTGGCGCTGGGAGAATATAACGGTCAAGGGAATGAGGCTCGCGTGCGAAGGAAGCAGTTCCGAACCTGGGATGCCCACGTTACCTTCTACGAAATCGAGCGCCAGCCGGATGCCTTTTTCGGTTCGTTTCCATTCACGCTCAATATCTTCGGCGGGGCGCTTCCAGAACGCCTTCAGATCGCGGAAACGGCTTTGACGCGTAGCCGTCGAAACCAGCGACCGCATGAGGAACCGAGAGTCCAACTCAAATCCTCGCTCCAGGCAGCTACTCTCCATCTGGTCGAAGTGGCGCACGATGCTGCCGGGCAGCTTCCAAGCCAGTCGCGCCAGTGCCAACTCCGCTTCACGCAAGCGCGTCCCCGCCGAGTTCACGCGGATGAAAATCTCCGTCACCACCTCCAAATCATCCTCTCGGACAATCTCGACCGGGAATTGGTAATCGCGGATGGAGCCGAGTTTCTTGAGGCGTTTGAATATCGCTTTTTCTTCCTCGCTATCATTCGGCTTAAGAGTACCAGCCTCTTTGAGGTGACTCAGTACCTCCAACTCAGTCACCGTGTCTGTAAGCAAGTCGGTCACGTCGATCCAGCGCGGGTCAGCGGCGTTGCGCGGCGAGTATGGCTCGAACGCTTCATTCACGACGTTGAAGATCATCCGTTCGTCCTTGGGTGTCTTCTTGTCGAAAACTCGGCAGAGAGAAGTCAGGCGCTGCTGGCCATCCAGCACGATTTTCGGGGGGAAATCATGGCGAGCGTCTCTTCCGAGATTCGTCGCCATCTCGCGGGTTTGGACTTCCTGCATTGTGTCCCACAAGAGGATCGAGCCGGCGGGAAAGCCACGATAGATCGAGTCAAGCAACTTGGCGGTCTGCGTCCGTCGCCAGACATAGGTCCGCTGGATTTCCGGTATGCCGATTCCGTCTCGCTCCTTTTCAGAGATCAGGTCCTTAACCTTCAGAGGATTCGCAATCATAGGCTTGGCTGAAGATTTGATCTCCCGTGAATTTCCGCAACACCTTTTCGGCTTCGGTCAGGCCGTGGAGGTCATAGACGAGGCGATCAATTTGCGCGTCGGTGGCGGCGGTCATAGCATTTCATCCTCTTGCTTTTGGCGTGACGTTTTCGGCTTCTTCCGCTTGGCCGCCTTTTCTTCTTCCGCGGCGCGTTCAAGATTCAAGGCAAGAAGCTTTTCGAGGATTTGGTCGTCGGTCAAGTCGGCGGGCCAGCCGTAGGCGGCGGCCACGGCGGCGTCGAGTTTCTTATGTGCGAGGTCCAGCCAGGCGGGGCGCTCGTTGTAAAGGTTCGTAAGGGTACGTTTCTTGAGCTTGGCGGCGCAATCGGCGTCGCGCGGTTCAAGACGCGGATAGCGGACCAAGCCGATGGTGTAGGCCGGGTCCCCTGACCCGGCGTTGGGGGAGGCGCCGGGTGAGGGCACCCGGCCTACAACCGCTGCGGCGCCTGCTGAAGGCAGCGGGCCTGTAACGTAGCGCGCCCACGGGCCGCCGACCGTGCCGGGGAATTCGAGGAAGCGCGTCTCCGTCCATTCGGGCGGATTGAGCCAGCATTCGCGCAATTCGTTCAACTCGTTCGCGGCGGCGGCAATCGCCGCTGCCTGCGCGGGCGTCGGGCGCGGAAAGGGAAAAGTCTCAAAGCAAGTTGTCGGCGTGTAGCGGAAACCGGATTCCTTCTCCCGCAACTGCGTTCCCAACGCTAATGCCCAAACCTCGTGGAACTGCGAATGGAGCGAGCCCAAGAAGTAGTCATCCGAGCGCGCGAAAACGAGAGTCTGCTGGTTGCAGAGAAATTCCTGCGTCCGCCAGACGAATAGCCGATGCTTGGCAACTTCTGGAGTTGCCGCGCATCGCGGTAGTCCTTTCACGGCCAGTCGCAATTGGACGCGAGGGCGCTCGAACTGCCACCAGTTCTCGTTCGTCTGGCTTTTCCGGCCAGTCCGCACAGGTTTGACGGTCTTCGCGGCGTGCTCAAACGGGGCTTGGTATTTTGCGGCTTCGTCCACAGTCATCAGGCCGAAATCAAGTGTCCATACGCGCCGATCTTGGCCGGTCAGATCAACTCCACTATGCACTCTCCGGACCACGTCAGAGTTTGGTTTGCCATGCACGTTGCCGCCGAGAGCTATCAAGGAAAGAGCAAGCTCCTCCGTCAGATCAAACGGCGCTT
>Ga0315286_10006825_pt1 | contig 11121 bp, 8 predicted proteins | sample YL17G10_0_MG_FD_205038 | JGI IMG/M metagenome (GOLD analysis project Ga0315286, IMG submission 205038) | Sediment microbial communities from Yellowstone Lake, YNP, Wyoming, USA - YL17G10_0 | ecosystem: Environmental > Aquatic > Freshwater > Lake > Sediment | place: USA: Wyoming | collected...
GCAAGGGGCAAGGGGCAAGGGGCAAGGGGGATGCATGTCGCCAATTCGGTCCTATCGCGATCTCGAGGCATGGAAGGTGTCCATGAAACTGGCCGAAGGGTGCTATCGGTTCACCGACAGTTTCCCGAGGTCCGAGTTGTTCGGGCTCGCGGCGCACATCCGGAGGTCGGCCGTATCGATTCCCTCGAATGTTGCCGAGGGACACAACCGTCGGTCGAGAGTGGCGTATGCGAGTTTCATCGGTATCGCGATGGGCTCCCAGGCCGAACTCGAAACACAGATCGAACTCGCGAGGCGCCTTGGACTGGGGAAGGAGGCGGATGCCGTGGGGTTGCTTGACGTAGCGGCCGAAGTCGGGCGGATCCTGCACGGTCTGCGGTTGGCGCTGATGAATCCTGCGGCGGCGAACTCTGAATCTCGCGCTCAGAAGGCGCAGTCATGACCAGTGATCGTATGTGCGGTGAACATCCCCTGCCCGTCGCTTCGTGTCCCTTGCTGCTTCGGGCGGTCTGGTCCTTGCCCCTTGTCCCCTGCCCCTTGTCCCTGGCCTCGGCGGCGCTGGCACTCGTCCTGGGCACAGCTCCCGCCGCCGCCCAGGATGCGCGGCAGATCATGCAGGAAGCGCAGAAGCGCACGGGTGCGCAGTCGCAGCACTACGAGGGGCTGCTGCAGGTGATCGACTCGAAAGGGAAGATCACCGACAAGCGGTGGGTGTTCGAGCGCCTCGGGTCGCACGGCCGCAGCAGGTCGGTGCTGACCTTCGTCCAGCCCGCCGAAGTGAAGGGCGTGGCGCTGCTGGTGGTGAACTACCCCGACCGGGCGTCCGACCAGTGGATGTGGACGCCGGCCATCCAGCGCGAGCGGCGCATCGCGTTTCAGGACCGGTCGACACGATTCTTCGGCACGGACTTCAGCTTCGAGGATCTCGAGGAGCGCGACACCGAGCAGTACGACTACTCGATGGTGGGCGACGAAACGATCGAGGGCATCGCCTGCTGGAAGATCGAATCGCGGCCGCGCAAAGGCAAGTCGTCGCAGTACACGTCGTCGCACGTGTGGATCCGCAAGGACAACTACGCCGCGCAGCGGATCGAGAACTTCATCAAGGGTGAACTCGTGCGCCGGCTGAAGTACGCAAAGATCGAGAACGTGCAGGGCATCTGGACGGCCCGCGTGCTCGAGATGGCAGACCTGCGCCGCAACAGCCGCACGATCCTGACCTTCGACAAGCTCGAGTACAACGTGCCGATGAAGGACGAGAACTTCACGCTGCAGGCGCTTAGAAGGCAGTAGACAGTAGACAGAAGACAGAATAAGGTCCGGTGGAGGCCGGGTCTTCAGACCCGGCGGACAGAAGACAGAATGAGGCCAGCCGCTGCGTCATGCAGCAAATTCACCGCGCTTTTCCTGGTCGCCATGCTTGCGCCCGCTGGCGCAACGGCCCAGACCCTGTCGCAGAAGGGGTTCCTCGAGGCGAAGGGCATCGGGTACCCGCAAACGACCGTGCAGGACGACACGAGGCTCGTCGGCGAGGCGCTGCTGCGTTACGAGGTGTCCGCGAAACCCGCGCCGTGGCTGAGGTTCGGCGCGGCGCTGGACGCGCGGGGCGACACGCACGACCAGACGAGCTGGCACGGAATCGACTGGTCCGATCGGGGGCTGCAGCGGCCCGGGCTCGGTGTGCGCCGCCTCGATGCGACCATCAGCCGTGGTCCGGTCGCGCTGCAGGTGGGGAAGCAGTTCATCCGCTGGGGCAAGACCGACATCCTGATCCCCACAGACCGCTTCGCGCCTCGAGACTACCTGGCGGTCATGGACAGCGACTTCCTCGGCGTGACCGCCGGACGCCTTACGCTTGGTCTGCAGTCGGACACCCTCGACCTGGTGTGGGCCCGTTTCACCCCCAGTCGCACGCCGCTCCTGGACCAGCGGTGGTCCGGCCTGCCGGCGGAGTTCGAGGCTGTTCAGCTGATCGATCGCGGCGCAGTCTATCCGCGGCAGTCGCAGGTCGGCGCCCGGTGGAATCACGTGGGCAGCGGCTACGAGTTCTCGCTGGCGGCATTCAACGGCAACAACAACCTGCCGCTCATCGAAGCCGTGGTGCCGGCACCGGCATTGAGGTTTCCGATGGCGGGAGCCGCGCTGCCAGCGGCCGCTGCCACTCCCGGGCAGATCCAGGTTCCGATCACGCGCGCCTACCCGGACATGTGGATGGTGGGCGGAGATGGGGCCGTCCCCTTGTCGGCGTTCACGATCAAGGGGGAGGCGGCGTACTTCGGCACCGACGACCCGCGCGCGGACGAGTACTGGCTCTACGTCATCCAACTCGAGCGCCAGAGCGGCGAGTGGTCCTTCGCAGGCGGTTACGCCGGCGAGGTCGTGACGACGTCCCGGGTGCAGGCGGAGTTCGCGCCGGACCGCGGCATGACGAAGGCGTTTCTGGGTCGGGCAGGCTACACGATCGACACGAACCGCAGCCTCGCGTTCGAGGGCGCAATCCGGCAGAACGGCGACGGCAGCTGGACGCGGTTCGAGTACTCAGAGGCATCGGGCCAGCACCTTCGACTCACCGCGCGGGCCACCTGGATTCGCGGAGTCCCCACGGATTTCTTCGGCCGCTACGCGAGGAACTCGAATGTCGTGGTCACAATCCGCTACAGTTTCTGAATGAAAGACCGCGATTCGGGATCGTCGCCAGGGTCACGGGCTGCGGGTGGCGCCGGGCGGGGCGCCCCGCCCGCCGCGCAGGCGCCACTGCCGTGACAAGCGCACGTGGCGCCTCATGGGCGGGGTCCCCAGCGCGGCATCCGCGCTGGGGTGCCGCGGGTGGGGCTGACCGGCGACAGGACCCGCAGCCAGGAACGGGGCTGCTCAGAGTCGCGGTCTGTTATCCTCGGAGGCGTCCATGAGTCTGTTCCGGAAGGTGCTGCTCGGTATCGGTGGATTGCTCATCCTGCTGACGCTCGCGGCCTATCTCCTGCCGCGCAACGTGCACGTCGAGCGGTCGACGGCAATCGCGGCGCCGTGCGCGACGGTGTTCACCATCGTCAACAGCTTCACCCACTTCAACAAGTGGTCGCCGTGGGCTGCACTCGATCCGAACGCCAAGTACACCTACGAGGGGCCCGTTGCCGGCGTGGGGGCCAGGATGATCTGGGTCGGCGATCCATCGACGATGGGGTCCGGCAGCCAGATCATCACTGCGAGCACGCCCTGGGAGACGGTCACGACGGACATCGACTTCGGGCCGCAGGGGAAAGCCACAGGGCGATTCACCCTCGCGGGGCAGGGGCCCGGCACGAAGGTGGTGTGGGCTCTTGACACCGACCTGGGGATGAACCCGGTGAGCCGCTACTTCGGCCTCATGTTCGATGGGATGTTCGGCAGGGACTTTGAAAAGGGCCTCGCCGGGCTCAGGAAACTGGCGGAGGGCATGCCGAAAGGCGACTTCGCCGATCTCCAGATCGAGGTCGTCACGGTGACGCCGGTCACGATTGCGTACCTCCCTGCGTCGAGCGGCAAGGACGACGCCTCGATCGCCGCGGCCGTCGCCAGCGCGTACGGCGAGGTCGGCGCGTTCATGAAGGCGCAGAAGCTGAACCAGGCGGGCGCGCCCATCACCATCGACACCGGCGTGAGCGAGACGGGTTACCAGTTCGACGCGGCCATCCCCGTCGACAAGTCGCCCGCGAAGGCGGTTGCCGCGGACTCCAGGATCCAGGTGAAGCAAACGTACGGTGGGAGGGTCTTAAGAGTGGCGCTGAAGGGTCCCTACAGCCAGATCTCCTCCACCTACGACAAAATCGTCGCGTACATTGCCGCGCACGGGATTGAGACGAACGGCAACTCCTGGGACGAGTTCGCCAACGATCCGACCACTGTCAAGGAATCGGAGATTCTGACGAATATCTACTTCCCGATCAAGTAGAGGCGAGCCGCCTCAGCCAAGGCTTCGGCGCCCAGGGAGGCGAGGGGCTCGGGACATCCTACAGGAGCCGGTCCCGCAGTTCACCCTTGATGACCTTACCGTAGGCGGTTCGCGGCAGGGAGTCCAGGAACAGCCATCGCCTCGGGACCTTGTACTTGGCGAGCTTTGTGGAAAGGAATCCGGCCAGGTCGTCGCCGGTCACGCTCCCCGCCTCGCGGAGCACGACACATCCGGCGCCGATCTCGCCCCACGTCGGATCAGCCAGTCCCACGACGGCGGCATCCTGGACGGCGGGATGGAGCAGCAGCTCCGCCTCGATCTCCGCGGGATAGACGTTGACGCCGCCAGAAATCAGCATGTCCTTCTGGCGGCCGGCGATGTAGAAGAACCCCTCTTCATCGCGCCGCGCCAGGTCTCCGGTATGGAACCAGCCCTCGGCGTCGAGCGCAGCCGCCGTGGCCTCCGGGTTGTTCCAGTAGCCCTTGCAGACGTGCGGCCCGCGGAGCCACAACTCGCCAACCTCGCCGTCGGGGGCCTCGGTGCCGTCCGGCGCGGCCGCCCTGGCATCGGTGAACATCATCGACTTGCCGATGGACCCCTTCTTCCTGACGGACTCCTCGACCGTCATCGAGAAGCAGTTCACGCCGACCTCGGTCAAGCCGTATCCCTGCTTGAACACGACGCCGCGCTTCTGGTACGCCTCGATAATGTAGAGCGGCAGAGGTGCGCCGCCGCTGATGAACCACCGCACGTGGGACAGGTCAACGGACTCGAAGGCGGGCGCCTCCATCAGCAGCTTGTAGATCGTGGGCACACCGAGCACGACGGTGCAGCGCTCCCGCTCGATCGTCCGCCAGATCTCCTCTGCGTCGAATCCTGCGTGCAGCACGATCGTGCCGCCGATGGCGAAGATAGGCAGCAGGAAGGCGCCGAGGCCGCCGGCGTGATACAGCGGCGTGAAGATGGGGCTGACGTCGTCCTCGCGAAGTTGCCAGCAGATGGCGGTGTTGTAGCCGTTCCACGCCACCATCCGGTGAGGCACCATCACGCCCTTGGGCTTGCCGGTGGTGCCGCTGGTGTAGAGCAGGCAACAGATGTCTTCGGGACCAGGCGCGGTCTGGCGCAGCGCGCTGGACCTGGACTCCTTCACCGTGTTCGCATGGCTCCCCTCGGCGGCACTCGGGGCGGGGAAGCCCTGCGCCACCGATACCAGCAGGTCGGACAGACGGGAGTGGTCCTCAACCGCCGGATCGTCCAGTGCGATCCACTGCTCGATGCCGGCAGTTCCGCTTAACGTGCGGGCGGTTTCGGCAAACGCGCCGCCGTACATGAAACCGCGCGGGCCCGCGTCCTTCACGATGACCTGGATCTCGTGGGGCGTCAGCCGCGTGCCGAGCGGGACGAGGATGATGCCGGACCTCGCCGCCGCAAAAAACGCGTCGATGAACTCCACCCGGTTGTGGGCAAGCAGCGCCACGCGGTCGCCTGCGACGAAGCCGCATACGTCGCGCCAGACAGACACCAGGCGATTCACGCGATCGTCCAGGTCGCGATATCGATAGCGGGTGCCCTGCGGCACACAGACCAGCGCGGTCTTCTCGGGTGTCAGCCTCGCGCGCTCACGAAGAATATCGGCGTGGAGCACGGTTACCTCCCGGCGGCCCCGGCCGTTCCTGCCTCGTTGGCCTCCACGTTCTTCATCACCGGCAGCGGCGGCGGCATCGTCAGCACATCGAGCAGCGCGGACCCGAAGCGCGACGGGCATTCCTGCTGCGGAACGTGGCCGCATCCGGGGATCGTGGTCAGGCGCGACGCGGGCAGTTCCGCCATCATCCGGCGGGCGTATCCGAGAGAAAAGAGCCTGTCCGACTCTCCCCATATCAGGTCGACCGGCACCGTGATCTCGTGCAGTCTGCCGTCGAGCACGTACTGACGCATCTCCGCCGCGGTCTGCGACAGCCGCGAGAGCGGGCCCGCCTGCGCCTCCCGCACGACATCGTCCAGCACGAAGCCCGCAATCGGCTCGGATTTCGGGTCTCGTACCTGGGTCATCAGCGCGGCCGCTTCCTCGCGGGTCTTCGGCGCGAGGCTGAGATCGGGACGTTCGCCAGTGAGCGCGCCCCCGTTGACGAGGACGATCCGGGCGACACGACCGGGATGCTCGCGAGCGTAGAGGAGCGCCATCCAGGCGCCCAGGGAATTGCCGACGATGATGGCGGGGTCCTGCGGGCCTTGCTGCATCACCGCCTTGAGACCGGCGAGGACCTGGCCGACCGAGATCGGGCCCTCGGCCGGCCCGCTGTGGCCGTGCCCGGCAAGGTCGGGGATGACGAGCCGGTACTTCGGGGCGAGCTTGCCGACGATGCTGGAGAACGTCCCGGCGGAATCGCCGGCGCCGTGCAGCAACACGAGCGTCGGTCCGCTGCCGCCGGACCAGAAGGCCTGCGACCCGGCGGACGCAGGTGCGCTCAGTTCAGCCAGGCCCGCCTTCGCCAGCGCACGCCGGTTCATGATCGCGTATACCGACAGGGGGCGCTTCCACACGTACCAGATCCCGCTGGCCAGCACGAGCAGAACAATGGCGATGACGCCGATTCCGATGCGTGCGCCGAGGGTCACCAGGCTCCTCCTTCTTGCCACTTGACGAACGTGGGCGACGGGGCTATTCTACACCAGCTAGAAAACATATCAAACGTTCGGAATGTTACGCCGCCATCGGAACAGAAGCCCATTAGTGATTGACAGTAAAGCAGTTGCAAGGGAGGACACGATGTTCAGACTCGGATCAAGCGCCACTTCGCGTCTACTCTGGATAGGCGCGCCGCTTATCGCGCTGATGATGATCGCCGGTATGAGCGCGCCGGCCAACGCGCAAATCGCCGACGCGGTGATCGAGGTGCTCGCGCAGGACCAGTCGCAGGCCGTTCTGCCGGGCGTCACCGTCACGGTGTTGCGCCCCGACACCGGTCGCATGCAGAGCAGCGTGACTGACACCGCCGGCACCGCGCGGTTCATCGCCCTGCAGCCCGGCACCTACACCGTCAAGATTGAACTGTCCGGCTTCGCGACGATCAACCAGGAGGGCGTCACGCTCCGCGTCGGCCAGACCGCACGGCTGACGATGACGCTCAAAGTCGCCCAGGTGGCCGAGACCGTGAACGTCACCGCCGAGGCGCCGCTCGTGGACGTCTACAAGACCGACTCCTCGACCAACATTGTGCCTGAGCAGATCGAATCGCTGCCGGTGCCCAATCGCGACTTCCAGCAATTGGCATTCCTGGCGCCCGGCACCCAGCGCGAGCGTGGCGGCAACCGTTTCATTGGCAATCAGCCCGTGATCGGCGCCGCCGGCAATGCGAGCCAGTCGACGATCATGATCGACGGCGTGGACTTCACCGACCCTGTGCTCGGCCTCGCGCGCGCGCGCTTCAGCCAGGAAGCCATCAGCGAGTTCCGCGTGATCTCGAATCGCTTCGACACCGAGATTGGCGGGTCGGCAGGTGGGGCGCTCTCCATCGTGACCAAGTCGGGCACGAACGACCTCCACGGCTCCGCGTTCGCGTTCCTCCGCGACAAGGCCCTTCGCGCGAAGGGAGAGCTGGACCTCGCCAAGATCGACTACTCGCGCCAGCAGTACGGCTTCACCCTCGGCGGGCCGATCGTGAGGGACCGCACGCATTTCTTCGGGTCGTTCGAGCAGGTCGGCGAGAACAACTACGCGCTCTTCAGGCCGGGCGGCGCCTACGCGTCGCAGGCGCAGGACATCAAGGTCCCCTTCGACCAGTCGCTTCTCTACGGCGGCCTCGACACGCGGATCGGTGACAATCAGAATCTGCGCCTCAAGTTCGTCTACGAACGTTATCGCCAGGACAACTTCCGGGTGGGCTCCGTCGCCGATCAGATCGCAGGCATGCAGCTGAACCGGGACAACTACAATCTCTCGGCCACGCACTCCTGGACCGCCAGCAGCAGCTCGCTCAACCAGTTGTCGGTCCAGTTCGGCCGTCGCAGCTTCGACGAGCCCAACAACAGCCAGGCGATCGCCGAGTACTTCTCCAGCGGCACGACGCTCCAGACCGGCGCGAACATCGTCGGCGACCAGAACGACACCGGCGAGGTGTTCGAAGTTCGCGACACCTTCTTCATGCACGTCGGCAGCGGCAGGTGGGCGCAGGATCTGAAGTTCGGCGGGGCCTGGCAGAGCGTGCGCGACCACTGGGTCTTCCCGGTGTATCCGAAGGGCCTGCTCATCTACGTCACCGACACCAAGGCCCTCCCGCTGCTCTACGCCGGCACGACCGGGGCCGGTGACTCGAAGATCACGACGAACCTGATCTCGGGTTTCATCCAGGACGACCTGCGGCCGTCGCCGCGCGTGACCATCAACCTGGGGTTACGGTACGACCTCGACACCAACGGCAACAACCCGGACTACACGAGCCCGGCGATGACGACCGCTCGCGGCCGTGACATGAACAATTTCCAGCCGAGGGTGGGCGTGTCGTGGGACATCATGGGCGACGGCCGGCACGTGGCCCGCGGCGGCGTCGGCATGTTCACCGGGCGCTTCCTGCTGGTGCCGGGGCACATCGAGTTGCAGCAGAACGGGTACACGGGCCGCATCATCCAGCAGCGGATCAACGGAGCCCTGCTCGGCCTGCCGGCTTTCACGCTCGATCCGAACAACCCCACGACGACGGGTCTTCCGCTCACGCGCGACGCGGGTCGAATCGCGGACTCCTTTGTGAACCCGTACTCTACGCAGCTCACCGGCGGCTACACCTTCAAGCTCGGCAACACGGGCCTCTTCGCCGACTTCGAGGGGGTCTACGTCAAGGGGAGCGACGAGATCATCATCCACGACCAGAACTGGCTGGGCAATGGCGCAGCCGGGTGCAATGTGGCCGCCGCCACGTGCAGGCCGAACAAGTCGTTCAATCAGATAAACGCTTACTCGAACGAGGGACGCTCGGAGTACAAGGCGTTCATCAGCAGCCTGACGGGCACACTCAAGGGCGGACACCTCGTCACCGCGTCCTTCACCGTCGCATCGAAGAAGAACATCAACGACGACTTCAGCCCGGCACTGACGGACTACCCGAATGACCCGGCGAACCTCGAGGCCGAGTACGGCCGCTCCCGCGCAGACGAGCGGTACCGGTTCAACGCGTCCGCGGTCATTCGGCTGCCTGCGCACTTCACCCTGTCGCCCATCTTCGAGTACGGGTCGGGCCAGCCGTGGAACCATCGCTATGGCTACGACTACAACGGCGACGGAAAGTCGGGCGATCGCAAGCCGGGCGTGGCGAAGTTCTCGGAGGACGGCCCGAACTTCGCGAGCATTAACGTGCGAGTCACCTACGGACTCCCGCTCGGGACGCGGGCGAGGGCGGACCTGATTGCCGAGTTCTTCAACCTGCTCAACCGCGTGAACTACGACGTCAACTCGCTGACGGTGAACGGGGCGGAGTTCCTGAGCGGCCCGACGCTGCAGAATCCTGTCCCGGTGGCGGTGGCGAACCCGAACTACAAGAAGTACACGTCAACGCTGCCGCCGTTCGAGGCGCAGCTCGGCGTCCGCTTCACGTTCTAGGGCCGGCTTCAAGATCTGTGGAACAGGTCTTTAGACCTGTTCTGGAAGGGCTGAAGCCCTGCGCCACTTGACCTTGAAACCTCTTGTCATTCCGCGGCGGGTCCCGGGACGTCCGCGTCCCGGAACTTGCCGCGTGGTTCCGCTCCCACCGGGTCGGCCGGGCCACGCCGGAGAACACCGATGACGCGCTACGCCTCAATTGTCGCGACGGGGCGATTCCTGCCAGAAATAGAAGTCCCCAACGATCTCCTGCGGAAGCGGTTCGCGCACCTGCCGGAGTTCGTTGACAAAATGGAAGCGTCGAGCGGCATCCGCAGTCGCCGGCATGCGCCGGAAGACTGGGCGACGTCCGACGTCGCACTGCCCGCAGCGCGCCAGGCACTCGAGCGCGCCAACCGGACGCCCGAGGATGTCGACCTGATCATCCTGGGCACGGATTCGCCCGACTACATCACGCCGGCCACGTCTGTCGTGCTCCAGCACAAGCTCGGCGCAAAGAACGCCGGCACCTTCGACGTGGGGTGCGCCTGCGCGTCGTTTCCCACCGGTCTCGCATCGGCGGCCGGGCTCATCGTCACCAACCCGGCCGTGAAGACGGTGCTTGTCGTCGGCGTGTACCTGATGCACAAGCTGGCCGACGCCGACGATCCGATGTTGTTCTTCTACGGCGACGGTGCAGGTGCCGCGGTGCTCGAACCGGCGGCGAGCCCGGGCTTCCTCAACGCCGCATTCATTGCCGACGGGAGCTACCACAAACACTGGGGCATCTACTCGGGCGGCACGTACGAGCCGGCCACCGAGGCGTCCGCGAAGGCCGGCCGCACCCGGGTGAAGATGCTCGATCGCTATCCGCCGGAGATCAATCACGAAGGCTGGCCGCGGCTTGTGCGCAAGCTTGCCAAAGAGGGCGGTTTCGCCGTCAGCGAGATCGACTTCATCATCTTCACCCAGGTGCGCAAACCCTCCATCGACCTGGTCATGGCCGATCTCGGCCTGCCGATGGAGCGCACCCACACGGTCATGGAGGAGTGGGGCTACACCGGATCGGCCTGCATTCCCATGGCGCTGGACGATGCGCTGGCGAAGGGGAAGATCGGGAAGGGTGCGCTGACCGTGTTCGTCGGGTCCGGCGTGGGTTACAACCAGGCGGCCACCGCGTTCAGGATGTAGCAGGGACCCGCGCTTGACGGCAGGGACAGGGGGCAAGGGACAAGGGGCAAGGGGCAAGGACAAGGGGCAAGACAAGGCCACGACGAATGGAGGCCGGGTCGTCAGGTGGAGGGTCGGCAGGTGGAGGCCGGGTCTTTAGACCCGGCAGACCAGGTTCGGAGATGGCGATCAGAGCCGTCCGGAGGTCCTGGGATTCGTGGGCTTGGCACGCCGGGTCTAAAGACCCGGCCTCCATCTTGACCGGCATGCCAGGTCCAAAGACCGCGCTGATCATATACGAAGCCCTGCGCCACGACGTCCGGTAAGAGCTGGACGGGACGGGGAGAGAGGAATCGGCATCATGAGCATCGAGACTGGACTGGCTGGAAAAGTCGTCGTGGTGACGGGCGCGGGCGCCGGAATCGGCCGTGCCACGGCGGTTGCCTTCGCG
>Ga0315286_10006826_pt1 | contig 11119 bp, 9 predicted proteins | sample YL17G10_0_MG_FD_205038 | JGI IMG/M metagenome (GOLD analysis project Ga0315286, IMG submission 205038) | Sediment microbial communities from Yellowstone Lake, YNP, Wyoming, USA - YL17G10_0 | ecosystem: Environmental > Aquatic > Freshwater > Lake > Sediment | place: USA: Wyoming | collected...
GGTGTCGAGCACGGTGACGGCGCGCGGAGTCCCACCGCTCTCCTCCACGCGGTAGAGCGGGCCGCGCGGGTCGGGGGCGTAGATGATGACACCGCGCGCCCACGAGCCACCGCGCGGCTCGCGCACCTCGGCCAGGTTCTGGTACGCGCCGCCCCTGGCCGGGATGCGCCGGAGGTTGCCCTCGGCGAAGTAGCCGATCTCGCGCGAATCGGGCGACCAGAACGGCCAGGCCGCGCCGCCGGTGCCATCGAGCACGCGGGCGATCGGCGAATCCAGGTCGCGCACCAGGAGGTGCGGCACGCCGGCGCTATCGTTCATCGCGAAGGTGATGGACCGCCCATCCGGCGAGATGGCGAAGTTGCCGCGATCGCCGATGTCGATATCGGGATCGGACGACACCACCTGGAGCCGCGTGAGCGGGCCGAGTTCCGGACGACGCGTCAAGAGCACGCCCGCCAGCGCGAGCGCCGCGATCACCGCGGCGACCGCGAGCGCGCGCCAGGCGCCGCCGGCGCCGCGTGTCGGGCTCGCCGCGCCGGCGGCCGGAGCATCCACCCCACCCGCGGCGATCTCGCCCAGCTCGATGCGTGCGTCACCGATGTCGCGCAGCCGCTCCTTCGCGTCCTTGCGCAGACAGCGCTCGAGCAGCTTGCGCAGCCGCGGCGGCGTCGCGGCCGGCAGCGCGCTCCAGTCGGGCTCGGTCCGCAGGATCTGCGCGATCAGGTCCGACACCGTCTCGCCGGCGAACATCGGACGACCGGTGAAACATTCGTACAATACGCAGCCGAACGACCAGATATCGGTGCGCCGGTCCACCGCCTTGCCGCGCGCCTGCTCGGGGCTCATGTACGCGGCGGTGCCGAGGATGACGCCGGCGCCGGTCGCGGCGTAGGTCATGGTCGGCGAAGCCGAGAGGTTCGCGTCACTCGAGGACGTGTCGGTGGCGCCGGCCTTGGCAAGACCGAAGTCGAGCACCTTGACCACCCCGGCGGGCGTGAGCATGACGTTGCCCGGCTTGAGGTCGCGGTGCACCACGCCGCTCTCGTGCGCGGCCTCCACTCCGGCTGCGATCTGCCGCGCGACGTCGAGCCCCTCGTCGAGTGGCAATGGCCCGCGCGCGAGACGCTTCGCGAGCGTCTCGCCGTCGACGAACTCGAGCACGAGGTAGCTCGCGCCCGACATCTGCTCGAGCCCGTGGATGCCGGCGATGTTCGGGTGCGACAGCGAGGCGAGCAGCTTGGCCTCGCGCTCGAAGCGCGCGAGCCGCTCGGGGTCGCGCGCGAACGCGGCCGGCAGGGACTTGATCGCGACCTCGCGTCCGAGCCGCGTGTCACGGGCGCGCACCACCTCGCCCATGCCACCAGCGCCGAGGGGAGCGACGATCTCGTAGGGGCCGAGCCGGGTACCGGGGAGCAGGGACATGGGGCGGCACTATACCTTGAAGGCACCCATGGCCGGCGGACGAATTCCGCGCCACCACGGGCCCTTGCAGCACCCCGATGACCATCTCCCGGCCCACCCCGCGCCGCCCCGGCACGACGAAGGCCCCGCGCGCGGATGCGCACGGGGCCCGCGTTCACCGCATGCGCATCAACCGCCCGGGAACTCGGCGTCCTTCGCGCGATCCTCGCCCAGCGGCTCGCTGGTCATCTCGGCTTCGGGAGCCCACACGTCGGGCGCCACGTCGTGCCCCTCGGGCAGCACGTCGGGCTTCACGCCCGGCTCGCGGCGATAGAGCACGCCGAGCTTGAAGCGCTCGGCCCGCGCCAGCGACATGGCGCGATCGAGATCGCTCGGGTCGTGGTCGTCGGGCAGCACGTCGCAGCGGTCGTAGACCGTCTGCGCGTAGCTCGGCGTCTGGTAGGTGACGCACCCCGCGAGCACGTGCACGAACGCGAAGCCGGGGTACTGGATCGCCTCCCGCAGCATGATGCGCATGTGGGGCAGGTTGCCGGCATGCGTGCGCGCCACGAACCCGCAGCCCGCGCTCAGCACCAGCAGCACCGGGTTGAGCGGACGCTCGTCGACCCCGGCCAGACCGCGGTCGCGCTTGAACTCGGTCGCGGTGGTGGGCGACGCCTGTCCCTTGGTGAGCCCGTAGATGCCGTTGTCGAGCACCGCGTAGGTGATGTCGACGTCGCGCCGGATGGCGTGCGGCAGGTGGCCGAGCCCGATGCTGAACCCGTCGCCGTCGCCGCCCACCACGATGGTGGTGATCTCGGGACGCGCGATCTTGAGCCCGCTCGCGATCGGCAGCGCGCGGCCGTGGATGGTGTTGAACGCGTACGACTTCGTATAGCCCGGCAGACGGCTCGAGCATCCGATGCCCGAGATCACCGCGAGCCGCTCCGGCGGCACCGCGATGTCGGCGAGCGCCTGGGTGAGCCCCTTGAGCACACCGTAGTCGCCGCAACCGGTGCACCACACCGGTTCGATGCCGGAGCGATAGTCCTTGGCCTTGAGCGGGATCGTGGTCATGAGCGGGCCTCCAGCAGGTGCTCGAGTTCGCGAAGGGTGATGGGCACGCCACCGCTGCGACCCAGCCGCTCGATGCCGCGGATGTCGGTGTGGCCGGCGAGATGGTGATGGAACTGACCCTGGAAGCTCAACTCGACCACCGCGATGCGCTCGAGACCCTGGCGCCACTTCTCGAACGCGGCGGTCGGGAACGGATGGATGATCTCGGGCAGGAACACGCGCCATCCGGGATGCACCTTCACCCACTCGCGCAGCAGGCCGAACTGGCTCCCCCACGACACGATGCCGTTGGGCGCGCCGGGGTCGCCGAACGTGCGCACCCAGCCCGCGGTCTCGACGGCGAGTGCCGCGAGCTTGGCGAAGCGCTTGGTGTTCATGCGCTGGTGCATGTTGGTGTCGGCGGTGGGCAGACCGTCGGGCGTGTGCTCGATGCCGGCGGCGGGATAGGTGCCACCCGGCGTACCGGGCACGCGGAACGCGTTCACACCCTTCTCCCCCGACAGGTCGAAGCGTGCCGGCCCGTCATCGGGCGTCCAGCGCTTGCGCGCCGGATGCGGCCCGAGATCACCCGGCGGCTCGAGGATCTGGCGCCGCTGCGCGATGTAGGCGTCCGACAGCACCAGCACCGGCATCTGGTAGGCCTCGCTCAGGTGCAGCGCCTTGTGCATCACCTCGCGCCCGTGCAGCACGTCGAACACGCCGAGCACCGCGCGCGGGAAGTCGCCGTGCCCGCCGTAGACCGCGTGGTACAGATCGGACTGCTCGGTTCGCGACGGCATGCCGGTGGCGGGACCGGCACGCTGGCAGTCGATGATCACCGCCGGGAGCTCGGCCATGCTCGCCAGCCCGAGCATCTCGGTCATGAGCGACAGCCCCGGCCCGCTGGTCGCGGTCATCGAGGTCACCCCGCCGAAGCTGGCGCCGAGCACCATGCCGAGGGCGGCGATCTCGTCCTCGGCCTGCACCACGCGGCCACCGCGATCGGGGAACTCCTCGATCAGCGTCTCCATCACCTCGGAGGACGGCGTGATCGGATAGCCGGCGAAGAACCCGAGCCCGGCGTCCATCGCGCCGCGTGCGAGCGCCTCGTTGCCGGTCTCGACGTGCAGCACGCGGCCGTGCCCCGTGAGCGCCGGCATCACCGGCATCCCCTCGTGGGCGAGCGCCTGGTCGAACGCCGTCAGATTCTCGGTGAGCCGCGCCGCGCGGTGACCGAAACGCCTGCCGAGCGTCTCGCGCGCCAGCTCGGGCGACCAGCCGAGCAGCTTCACGATCAGCGCCAGGGCCTTCATGTTCTTGGGCTCGCCCGGCACCTCGGCACCCGCGTCCATGCGCGCGAACGCATAGCGGAACGCGTCGCGGCCGTCACGGCCGAGCCATTCGGGCAGCGCGCCCTCGTCGGCGGTCTCGAGCACCATCACGCTGCCGGCGTGCAGGCGCACGGCGCCGAGGAAGCGCTTGAGGTCGGCGGCGCGGAAGCACAGCAGCAGGTCGGCTTCGTCGCCTTCGTACTGCACCTCCTCGCGCGACAGACGCAGCACCACCGCGGACTCGCCGCCGCGGATCTGCGGACCGTAGGACTGCACCATCACGCCGTACAGGCCCTGCTGCGCGGCCATCTGCAGGATGATGTCGCCGAGCACGGCCACGCCGTCGCCGCCGCTGCCGACCAGCGCGAGCACGCGCGAATCGGCGGAGGCGGGCCGGGGTGTGGACGCCTGGATCGAGGACGGGGCACTGGACATGGTCACGCTCCGACGGTGGCGGGTTCTTCGGCCGGGAGCTCCGGCCTTGGGCTCTGGCCCACCCGGTGAAGGATGGTGCTCGGGCAGATGTCGACGCACGCCTCGTTGCACGAGGGTCCGTAGGCGACGCACTTCTCGTGATCGATGAGGATGGTGCGGCCGTCCCACTCGATCGCGCCGGCGGGGCACTTGGCGACGCACTTGCGGCACAGGGTGCAACCTACCATGCAGGTCGCGCGCACCACCGCCTGTTTCTCGCGCGCGACACACGACAGCTCGACGCGATGCTGGCGCGGGTAGAGCGTGAACAGGTCCTTGGGGCACACCGGCACGCAGATCGCGCACCCGGTGCACTTGGCGACATCCACCTGCGCGATGCCACCCGCGCCGATCGAGAGCGCGTCGAACGGGCAGGCGCGCACGCAGTCGCCGAGCCCGAGACATCCGTTCTTGCACGCTCGCGGTCCGCCGAACACCAGCGCCGCGGCGCCGCAGGTCGGGATGCCGGCGTACTCCGCCTCCTCGCGCGCGTAGGCGCTGGTCCCGTGACAGGTCATCACCACCATCCGGTCGAGGATGTCGCCCGCCGCCTTGCCGGTCAGCTCGGCGACCCGGTTCGCCACGCCCGCGCGCCCGGGCGCGCACAGACTCGGCGCCACGTCGGTGCGCTCGACCACCGCCTCGGCGTAGGCGGTGCATCCCGCGAAGCCGCACGCGCCGCAGTTGGCCGACGGCAGCACCGCGCGCACGCGGTCCACCAGCGGGTTGGTCTCGACGTGGAACTTCATCGCCGCGGCCGCGAGTGAGAACCCGAACATCAGTCCCAGCACGAGGAACAGCGCAAGACCCCACAATGCGATGTGCAGACTGGCAGCATCCATCCCCATCACCTCAGGAAGCTCAGACCGGAGAAACCCATGAACGCGAGCGCGAACAGCCCGGCGAGCGCGAACGCGATGGGCAGCCCCTTGAAACTCTCGGGCACGCGCGCCAGCTCGACCTTCTCGCGCGCACACGACATCAGGAACAGCGCGAGCGCGAAGCCGACGCCCGATCCCACCGCCAGCGCCAGCGCGTCGGCCGGCCCGGCGTTCGAGGCGGCGTTCAGCAGCGGCACCGCGAGGATGATGCAGTTGGTGGTGATGAGCATCAGGTAGATGCCCCACTTGCGATGCAGGTCGGCGTGGGTCTTGCGAAGCATGGTGTCGAGGAACTGCACCACGAACGCCACCACGCCGATGAACACGAGGATCTGCAGGAAGCGCAGCTGGAGCGGCACCATCACCCACGTGAACAGCGCCCACGACAGCATCGCGGTGAAGATCATGACCGCCGTGAAGGTGATGCCCATGCCGATCGCGGTGTCGCGCTTCTTGGACACGCCGAAGAAGATGCACAGCCCGAGATAGCGCGTGAACACGAAGTTGTTGATGAGCGCGGCCGACATCGCGATGCTGAGCAGCAGCGCCCACGGCGCGGGGTGCACCGCCTTGCGCGCCGGCGGGTCGTGCGTCTCGAGCACGTAGCTGCCGGCCGGATCGAGCCGCCCCGCGACGGTGAGCAGCACGCGCCCGTCGTCACGGAGTTCGGCCGAGCGGATCACGAACGGCACGTCGGGCGCCTTCGCCTCGCAGAAACGGAAGTTGGCGGGGTCGAGTGTCCCGGGCGGCGTGGCGAAGCGGATCACGACATGGTCGGGGGTCATCACGCGCGCCGCCTGGATGACGTCGGCGGCGTGCGCCGATCCCGCCAGCGCGGTCATCCACGCGATCAGCGTGATGATCACGAGCAGCAGCAGATCCAAGCCGAGACGCCGCGGATCACGCATGACCGCCTCCGCCACCCGACGAGGAATGCCCGGTGATGCGGCGCTCCATCGCGTTCATGAACGCCATCAGCAGCGCGATCGAGAAGAACCCGCCCGCCGGCAGCGCGAAGAACAGCAGCGGCTTGAACGCCACCAGCCGGATCCCGGCCAGCGAGCCGTTGCCGAGCAGTTCGCGGAATGCGCTGATCACCACCAGCGCGAGCATGAACCCCAGCCCCATCCCGAGACCGTCCCAGAAGGTCGGGATGAGCGGCTGCCGCGAGGCGAACACCTCGAGACGCGAGATGATGATGGCGAACGCCACGATCAGCTTGATGTAGAGCCCCACCTGCGCGTACACCGCCGGTGCGAACGCCGCGAGCGTCATGTCGATCACGCTCACCCACACCGCGATGATGATGGTGTACACCGGGATGCGCACCTTGGGATGGATCCACTGCCGCGTCAGCGCCACGCTCACGCTCGACAGCACCTGCACCGCGAGCACGGCGATGCCGAGGGTGAAGCCGTTGATCACGCTGGTGGTCACCGCCACCGCGGGGCACAGCGACAGCGCCAGGCGGAACACGGGGTTCTCGGCGAAGATGCCGTTGAGCAGCAGGAACCGTGCGGACGGACGTTCGCCGGGGACCGGCACCACGCTCACGACGCACCTCCCAGCTCGGGTCCGATCAGGGCCCAGCGGCGCCTGAAATGATCGACGGTGGCGCGGATCCCGTCGGTGACGGCACGGCTCGAGATGGTGGCGCCGGTCACGGCGTAGATCGGATGGCCGTTCTCACGCGCGATCAGCCCGGCCTGCTTGTCGCGCCACTGGCCGCGCGGTGTGCGCCCGATCGAATCCAGCGCGCCGCGCCAGTCCTCGGGCATCGGGTCCCGGGTCACCTCGAGCGCCGACATCTGGTCCGCGCGGCGGCCGATGAACTGACCCGCGAACCACGGGGTCGCGGTCTCGGCGCCGAGACCCGGGTCCTCCTCGTGTTCCACCACGCGCACCCCCTCGATGGCGAAGCTCGAGTCCAGCGCGACGAAGAAGCGGATCACATTCTTGTACCCGCGTGTCTCCCCCTCCACCACGAACCCGAGCGGCCGCCCGCCGGCGTAGGCCACGAACAGCCGTCCGAGCGGCTCCAACTCCTTGCCCGCGGCCCCCGCCGGCGCCGTGCCACGCTTCACCAGCGCGCCGTCGAGCGTGTAGACGAGTTCGCGTCCGGCCGCGCCGTCACCGCCGGCGAGGCGATACACCACCTGCCTGGCGGCCGGCGAGAGGTACTGGCTCACCTCGCTCACCGGCGCGCCCGCCGGCAGCGCGAGCATCTCGCGGATCGCGCGCTGCTCGCCCGCGATGCGCGCCGCCTCGCTGTAGCGTGCGGTGGCGACGTAGGTCGCGCCGAGCACCAGCGCAGCCGCCACGCACGTCGCCGTCATCGACGCCGCGATACGCATGATCTCGATCCCGCTCATCGCGGGTCTGGCCGCGGGCTTCCAGGTCATGACGGAGCCCCCGCGAGCGCCACGCGGCGCGGCCGGAACCACAGGTTGAGCGCCGGCACCAGCGTGTTGGCGAGCAGGATCGCGTAGCAGATCCCCTCCGGGTAGCCGCCATAGAGACGGATGACCGCGGTGAGCATGCCGATCACCAGCCCGAACACGATCTGTCCGTTGCGCGTGTTGGGCGAGGTGACGTAGTCGGTCGCCATGAAGAACGCGCCGAGCCACAGACCGCCGCCGGTGAGCTGCAGCGCCACGGTCCCGCTCGGCAGCGTCACCAGCGCCACGCCGGCGAACACCGCGAGCGGGATGGTGAGCCTGAGGATGCCGCGGGCGAGCAGCACCGCGGCGCCGAGCGCGACCAGCAGCACGCTCACCTCGCCGATCGAGCCGGGTCGCAGCCCCAGCAACAACGCGAGCCACGGACTGCCGTGCGCCGAGGCCGCCGCGAGTGCCGCGCCGAGGCCGTGCTCGCGCAGTGCGGCGAGCGGCGTCGGCGTGGTCGCGGCGTCGAGCGGGGCGCGGAACCACGGTTGCGGCGCCATCCAGCCGGCGGTCATGGCGAGCGGGAAGCTCGCCATCAGGAACGCGCGGCCGACGAGCGCGGGGTTGAACAGGTTGAAGCCGAGTCCGCCGAAGATCATCTTGCCGAACAGGATCGCGAACAGGCCGCCGAGCAGCGCGGCGTACCACGGCAGCCGCGGCGGCAGCGTCATCGCCAGCAGCAGCCCGGTGCAGAACGCGCTGCCGTCGGCGAGCGTGAGCCGGCGCTTGAGCAGCCGCTGTGCCAGCGCCTCGCCGCCGAGTGCACCCGCGATGGATGACACGAGCACGATCAGCGCCGGCAGGCCGAACACGAACACGCCCCAGATCGCGGCGGGCGCGAGCGAGCCGTTGACCCACCACATGATCCTGGCGGTGCTCTCCTCGACGTGCACGTGGGGCCCGGGCTCGACGATGAACGGGCGCGTGGCCGTCGTCTCGCTCATGTCGCGATCCTCAGCTCGCCGGCGCGGCGGACCGTCGCCTTGGCGACCTGCATGAACTGGAGCAGCGGCCGGCCCGACGGGCAAACGTAGGAGCACGAACCGCACTCGTAGCACTCGAGCGCGCCGAACGGTCCGCTCTCGAGCGACTTGCCGGCCTCGACCCGGATGCTCACCTGGTCGGGCTCGAGCCCGAGCGGGCAGGCGTCGACGCAGCGTGCGCACGAGATGCACGGCCCGTTGCCGTCCTCGAGCGGGCCGCGACCCTTGAGCAGCACCAGGCCGTTGAGACCCTTCACCACCGGCAGGTCGAGCCGCGGCAGCGCGCGTCCCATCATTGGGCCGCCGGCGATCACGCGCGTGACGTCGGGGCTGACACCGCCGCACGCCTGCACCAGCGCGCTGAGCAGCGTGCCGAGGGGCACGCGCAGGTTCTTCGGATGCGGCACGCCGTCGCCGGTCACCGTGACGACGCGGTCCATCAGCGGCTTCCGCCAGCGCAACGCGTCCACCACGGCCACCGCGGTGGCGACGTTCTGCACCACCACGCCGACCGCACTCGGCAGCGCCCGCGCGGGTACCTTGCGGCCGAGCAGCGACTCGACCAGCTGTTTCTCGGCGCCCTGCGGGTAGCGCACCTCGCACGGCACCACCTCGAACGTGATGCCGTCCGTCCGCGCCTCGCGCGCCGCGGCCTCGAGCGGAGCGATCGCGGCGCTCTTGTCGATCTCGATGCCGAGCATGACGCGCTTCACACCCGTGAGACGCGCCATCGCGATCGAACCCTCGACCACCTCGAGCGGCTGTTCGAGCATGGTACGGAAATCCGAGGTGAGGTACGGCTCGCACTCCGCGCCGTTGATGACGAGCGTGTCGACCTTCGCCCCGGGCGGCAGCGTGAGCTTGCGCCAGGTCGGGAACGCGGCGCCGCCGAGCCCCACGAGCCCCGCGTCGCGGATGCGCGCGATCGCCTCTTCGCGGGGCAGTTCGCGCCACGCCGGGTCGTCGGTCCATTCCCGCTCGGTCCTCTGGCCGTCGCCGGCGATGATGATGCACGGCGCGCTCACCAGCGTCGGGTGCGGGCGCTTGTCGAGCGGGCGCACCTTGCCCGAGATGCTCGCGTGGATCGGCACGCCGCTGCCGGCGGCCTCGGCGATCTTCTGACCGCGCACGACGAGGTCGTTCTTCGCGACGCACGGCACCGAGGGCTCGCCGATGTGCTGTGACAGCGGCAGCCAGACCTCGGACGGGGGCGGGAGGGTCTCGATCGGGGCGGACGCGGTGAGGTCCTTGTGCGTCGCCGGGTGGATGCCACCCTTGGAGAAGGTGTGCAGGGTGACGGTCACGGGCGGGTCATCCGATGTAGCGCGTCTCGAGCGCGCCCGGCCAGCCCTGGAATCGATCCGGTCCCATCACGAACGCGCTGGTCGACATCACATCGGATTCGACGCCGGTCCGGGCCATCACGCTCACGCTCAGGTGGCCGTTCGCCGGCGTGCCGTGCCGGGCGTCGAACAGGTGCCCCACGGTGAGCGCGCCGAGCCTGCGCGTCTGCTCGCTGTTGCCGCTCGTCGCCACCGCGGCATCGCGCAGCACGAAGGTGTGCTCGAGGCTGCCGGTCGCCGGGTGGAACACGCCGACCGTCCAGCCCGCGCCGCCGTCGCCGGGGGTGCCGAGTCCGTAGACGTTGCCTCCGAGATCGACCAGCCCCGAGCGGATGCCCTGCGCGCGCAGCGCGTCGACCGCGCGATCCACCGCCCAGCCCTTGCCGATCGAGCCGAGGTCGAGCCCCGCGCCGGCACGCGTCAGCGCGAGCGTGCCGCCGGCGTCGTCGACGCGCACCTGGGACGCACCCATCGCCGCGAGCACGGTGTCGATCTCGCGCGCGGTGGGCGGCGTGCGGCGGCCGGAGTCGTAGAAGCCGTAGATCCGCATGAGCGGCAGCACGGTCGGGTCGTAGACGCCGCCGCTGCGGCGCGTGGCGTCGAGCGCGATCGCGACCACCCGGAGCAGCGACGGATCGACGCGTACCGCCTCGCGTCCGGCGGCGGCGTTCACGCGCACGAGCTGGCTGTCGGCGCGGTGCACGCTCATCTCCTCGTCGACGCGGCGTACCGCGGCGAACGCGGCCTCGATGCCGCGCCGCGCACGCGCGTGATCGGTGTCGCGGACCACCACGCGCATCCAGGTGCCGAGTGCGCCGCGGCTGGCTTGCAGCGTCTCGGCGTGCTCCCCGCGAGTCTTGAGCGCGAGCGGTGCGATCGCGGCGGCCCCGGTCAGCAGGCCGAGCCGGGCGAGGAAGCGGCGACGGGAGAAGGCCGGGTCAGCGGCCACACCGGACGGGCGGCCGTCGGGGTCGGGTCGGGACATCGAGTGCCCTCGGGGCAAGGGGGTCCAATGGGTCACCCCCGGATGAGGGCGACCTGATCGCTGGCCACTACCTTGCATATTCGATGCAAGCGTCCCGGGGTGACCCGGCTCCCGTGGGGTCTTCCGACCCCCTTTCACGGAGGTTGAAACGATGGGAAAGGTGCCTGAATTCTACGTCGATGCAGACCTTTGCACCGAATGCGGGGACTGCATCAAGTTCC
>Ga0315286_10006828_pt1 | contig 11118 bp, 10 predicted proteins | sample YL17G10_0_MG_FD_205038 | JGI IMG/M metagenome (GOLD analysis project Ga0315286, IMG submission 205038) | Sediment microbial communities from Yellowstone Lake, YNP, Wyoming, USA - YL17G10_0 | ecosystem: Environmental > Aquatic > Freshwater > Lake > Sediment | place: USA: Wyoming | collected...
CGCGCAGGAGCACGAGGAAGATCGCGCCCGGGAGATCAAGGTGCGAGCGTCCGAGCAGGGGGCGGAGGAGTCGCCGCGGCCCCCGGCGCAGGCGGGCGGCAACGCCGACTCGTCCGCGCAGGACCAGGCTGATACCGGGACCAAGCGGATCTGTCCCACCTCAGGGCTGCTGGCCGGGCCGAACTGCCCGAACCCGGTCGAGGTAACATACGATGTCGAGTCCGGAGCGGAGCCGCCAACCGAGTTCTGCGATATCCACGGTACCCCGGAGGACTGGCAGGGCGCGCAAGGGGACCAGCCCCGGGTCGAGGAACAGCCGCCATCTCCCGCCAGGGAGGAAACGGTGACGTTGCCGATCTGCGCTATCACTAACAAGATCGCAACAGGTCGCTGCCCGCTGGTGGTGAACCGCACCTTCAGCATGGACGAAGCTCCCACGGAGACGTGCGACCGGCACGCTGGGCGTACGCCTGGTATGTGATCCCTCGGCCCAGCCGCGGGAAGTGGCCGCCGCGTTGAGGCATAGCGCTGCCCGGGGCCAGCTCCGGCCGCGGGCATCCTCAGAGCCCAATCCAGCTTCGCTGCGACAGCGGCGAGACGCTGAAGCACAGCTTTGCGTGCCCGGAGGCAAATGTTTTGACGAAGGAATTCCGACTCGGACGGATCTTCGGCATCGAGATCGGCATTGACTACACCTGGTTCATCATCTTCTTCATCGTGGCGGCCGGGCTGTCAACCGGCTGGTTAGCCAGGTATCTGCCGAATGTGCCGCTCGGGCTGAGGTGGGTTGTCGCCGGGTTGACAGCCATCCTGTTCTTCGCCAGCGTCTTGCTGCACGAGCTATCCCATTCCGTGGTCGCGCTGCGCTCCGGCATGAAGGTCAGTGGCATCACGCTCTTTCTTTTCGGCGGGGTGTCGAAGCTCGCCGATGAGCCAAAGTCGGCCGGCGTCGAACTCAAGATGGCGATCGCGGGGCCGCTCGCCAGCGTCGCCCTGGCGCTGGTGTTCCTCGCCCTCTCGTTCCTGTTCCGCTCGGCGATCGTCTTCTCCACGGCCTTCCGGTGGCTCGGGGTCGTGAACGGATTCCTCGCCGCCTTCAACCTCGTCCCGGGCTTCCCGCTGGATGGCGGCCGAGTGCTGCGCGCCGGCCTGTGGAAGTGGACTGGGAGCCTGAGCGAATCCACCCGGATCGCCGCCGGGTTCGGACAAGGCGTTGGCATTCTCATGATCGTCGGCGGCGTGCTGTACTACTTCGTCAGCCGTGACTTCGGCGGCCTCTGGCTCTCCTTCATCGGGTGGTTCCTGACACAGGCGGCGCAGTCCAGCTATCAGCAGCTGATGCTGCGAGAGGCGCTCAGTGGCGTCCCCGTGAACCGCGTGATGACGGACGCCGTTGACGTCGTCCCGCCTGATATGACCCTTGACCAAGTTGTGCACGACTACATCATGGCGCGCAACCACCCGGCCTTCCCGGTGACCGAGGACGGCCGCGTACTGGGATTGCTCTGCGTCACCGAAGTGCGCGGCATCCCCCGCCAGGAGTGGCCGAGGGTAACGGCCAGAGAGGCGGCCGCTCCCCTCTCCGACCGCAACACCATCTCGCCCTCCTCCGATGCCTGGGAGGCGCTGGTGCGGATGAGCCAGGAGAACTGCGGCCGGCTGCTGGTGGTCGAGGACGGCATGCTGAGAGGCATCATCAGCCGCACCGACATCATGCGGATGATGCGCAGCCGCCTGCAGCTGGGGCTCTAGCCAACGGCTACACTGAGGGGAACTTGACTCGACTCTGGAAGCTCGCCCTGTTGGCGGCGCTACTGCTGGTGGCAGTGCTTCTTGCGCGCAGCACCTACCCGCTGCGAGCGGTGATACCCATGGATCGGTCCAAGCTGCCTCCGTCTTCGCTGCCTGATCAGTCGCCGATTCCCGGCGACCGCGTCGTGGTCATCCACAGGTCCGAGCGTGTGCTCGGGCTCTACCTGGGCGGACGCCTGGTCCAGGCCTATCCGGTCGGTCTCGGGCGGCACCCTGAAGGCACCAAGGAGCGCCAGGGAGACGGCCGGACGCCCGAGGGCCAGTACTTCATCTGCACCAGGAACTCGCGGTCGCAGTTCCACCTCTTCCTTGGCGTCTCGTATCCAAACAGACAAGACGCTGACCGCGGTGTGGAGCAAGGCCGCATAACCCGCGACCAGCATCGCGCCATCGTCGAGGCAACGGACGCCGGCCGTCGCCCGCCCTGGGATACCGCGCTTGGCGGCGAAGTCGGGATCCACGGCGGGGGCGCAGCAACCGACTGGACTCTGGGCTGCATCGCGTTGGACGACGATGCCGTCGACCGGCTGTGGGATGCGCTCAAGATCGGGGATCCTGTCCTGATCGAGCCGTGACCTGACCTACTGCCCAAGCTCGTATGGCCCCCGCGCCACTCCATTCTCCGTCACGATCCCTGCGATCAGCTCCCCCGGCGTGACATCGAAAGCGGGGTTGAATACCTGCACGCTCTTGGGCGCGACCGGACGGCCCCAGAACCCGCGCACCTCGTCTGGGTCGCGCTCCTCGATGGGGATCTCCGAACCATCGGCGATGGACAGGTCCACCGATGACATTGGCGCCGCCACATAGAACGGGATGCCGTGGTGGTTTGCGAGGACGGCCAGGCTGTAGGTCCCGATCTTGTTCGCCGAGTCGCCGTTGCGAGCGATGCGATCGGCGCCCGTGATGACCAGATCAACCATGCCCCGGCACATGCACGTCGCCGCCATCCCGTCGGTGATGAGCGTCGCCGGAATCCCGTCGTGCATCAGCTCCCACATCGTCAGGCGCGCGCCCTGGAGGAGAGGCCTGGTCTCGCAGGCAAGCACCCGGATGCCCTTTCCCTGGCGATGGGCCTGGCGGATTATGGCGAGCGCGGTGCCCTCGCCGCCGGTGGCGAGCGAGCCGGTGTTGCAGATGGTAAGCACGGTTGCCCCAGCCGGCACGAGCGCCGCGCCATGCCGTCCGATCTGGCGGCAGGTTTCCTCGTCCTCCTTGTGGATCGCCACTGCTTCCCCCGCCAGCTCATCGGCCGAAGCCCCCGCGCCGGCGCGGGCGACCATGCGGTCAATCGCCCAGAAGAGATTGCGCGCAGTCGGGCGGGTGGCGCGCAAAAGCTCCGCCGCCGTCCCCACTCGCGCGGCCATGCCGCTCTCGTCGCCGCGGGCGGCGAGCGCGACGCCATAGGCGGCCGCAATCCCGATCAGCGGCGCGCCGCGGACGCGCAGCGCGCGGATCGCCTCGGCGACCTGCTCGACCCGTTCGCACCGGAGGTAGTCCTCCCTATGCGGCAGCAGCGTCTGGTCAAGGATGGCGATGTGGTCGCCGGACCACCGGATGGGTTCGATTCGGCCTGTGCTCATGTCCGCCGGCACGCGAACTCCTTGCCATTCACCAGCGTCGAAACGCTATAATGGGGTGGACCGTCCTTGGCCCGCGCGAGGTCATGCTATGCGCATGCAGCCGTGCCCCCACTGCGGGGCGCAGAACAGCGTCAAACGGACCACCTGCTATCAGTGCCAGCAGCCCCTCGACTTCGCTACCTCTGGCCGTGGCCAGGGTAAGCGAGCCGAGCCGGCTGACAACGCCCGCCCCGAGCCGGCCTCGCGCTGGGAGGCGATCCAGACCGAAGGCACGCAGCCGCGGGGGCGCGCCGACATCGGGACTGAAGCCCCCGGCGGAACGGCTGGCGTAGGCTCGGCTTCGTCAGTCGAACAGCAGTTCCCTGCCTTTGACGGCTCGCCGGTTCGGCGGTACGCCCCCGCGCCCCGCAGCGCGCTCAAGCACGTGCGCATGATGGGTGTGTTCTTCCGCGAGCTGCACACCCTCACCCGCGCCGGCATCGCCATCGCGCCGGCCTGCCGCGAGGTGGAGCGCCGCACGCCGGCCAGGCTACGCGTGGTGGCCGCGGAGATGGCCGCGGCCACCGAGGCCGGGCGCCGCATCTCCTCCGTGCTGGAGAACCACCCCGCCCTGATCTACCCCTGGCACCTGGGCGTAATCCGCGCGGCCGAGGTAGGCGCCTTCATGCCGGAGGCCTTCGACCAGATCGCTCGCGCCTACGAGACGGAATGGGAGACGCGAGCAGCGCTAAGACTGCGGATGTTCTTCTATCTCCTGGTCGGGCTGCCGGCGATACTGACAACGCTGCCGGTCGTGCTTTTCCTCCGGCAGCCTATCCCGGACTTCGACGCCTGGAACACCCAGTACGTCATCAGGGGCCTGCTGCATCAGGCCGAAACAGTGTCGCTGCCCATCCTCGCCGGGGTCATTGCGCTCATCGTCATCTGGCAGTTGCTCGGCCGCTGGGCCTGGTTCCAGGGAGCGCAGCAGCGGGTGGTCGTCCGGCTTCCCCTCGTGGGGAAGGTGGCTCGCGGGTCGGCGCTCGAGCGCTACATGGGCACGCTCGGGCTGATGCTGAGGGGAGGGGTGCCCATTGCCCAGGCGGCGGAGGAGGCTGCGCTCGCGGCCGGCAACGCCGACATGTCGCCCAAGCTGCTCGACTTCGTCCCGCGGCTCAGGGAAGGCGCGACGCTGTCGAGCCTGCTCGCCCAGAGCCGGTTCCTCGATGCCGACAGCTTGAGCATGGCAGCGACCGGCGAGATCGCGGGAGCCCTTCCGGACATGCTCGCTCGGGCAGCCGGCTACTACCGAGCGGACCTCGAAGCAAGGCGCCGGGCGCTCCTTCGTCTTGCGGGAGTTGCCATCGGCCTGCTGTGGGCGGTATGCGTCGGCGTGGTCTTCATCACGGGCGCGCTGAGCTACTTCGATTTCATCTTCCGCGCCGGCGACAAGCTCTGGATGGAGTCATTCGAATGAGACTCGATGTCAACGACATGTGCTTCGCTTGCGGCAGGAGCAACCCCGTCGGGCTCAAGCTGCAGTTCCGGTTCGAGGGTGAGGAGTACCTTACCGAGTTCGAGGTCAAGCCCGAGCACCAGGGGTGGACGGGAATCGCGCACGGCGGCCTGCTCGCGACAGTGCTCGATGAGGCGATGGCGCGGCTGCTCTGGGAGAAGGGGCTGAATGCCATCACCGGGCGGTTGAGCGTGCGCTACCATAGATCGCTCCGGGTAGGCGAGGTGGTGCAGGTCCGCGCCCGCATCGCCAAGCAGCGTTCACTTGGCATCGAAACATCTGCGGAAGCGATGCGCGATGGCGAACTCGTCGCCGATGCAACGGCGGTGAGCATGGAGGTGTGAGGGGATGAAGGTGACAGCGACTCAGTCTGCGGCGCGCCAGGCAATCACCCAGGCGCTCCGAGACGGCGACAGGGTTAGGTTCTCGCGCTTCAGCGCCTGGCGGTGCGCCCTTGGGGCGTTGCTGCTCGCGATTGCGCTAGCCTTCGAGGTCTGGTCCACGATCTCCGATCAGTACCCCTGGTACAGCACTGGGCTGACGGTGCTGTTTTCTCTGCTAGGGATCGTCGTGTTCGCTACGGCCTGGGGATCCGACAGGAACGCCGCTGTCCGGTTCACGGACCGGGATATGCTGGTCTGGGATTGGCGCGGGCGCGAGTCCTCGGTTCCCTACGAGGAAGTTCAGTCGGTGCGTGCGAGGCGGCTCTGGGACTCGTGGACTGTGAGCTTCCGCACAGCGGAACCGGAAGACTCTGAATGGCGGCAGGCTATCTTCTACCCGTCCAAGGATGGTTGGCTGATCACTGCCATCGTTGACGAGTTCGCCCGAAGATGCGGGCTGATCGAGCGCTCGCAGGGCCTGTGGACTCGGTCACCCGTAGACGAGGTCCAGTAGCCCGTGACGTGGGAGTGCCCCCCACACGTAGTGAACCGCGGCCCTGGGACGGACCGTTTCTGTTCAGTCTGTATAGAAGCAGGAGTACAGTTCGTCGCTTGGGATGAAGCGAGAGGCCTGCCGGAACAGCGCGCGGGTGGTGCCTGTATCTAGCTCGCCGTGCATGGGGACCGTTAGCACCTGCCGTTCGCCGGCCGCAGTGTGTCGTACCAACTTGGCGTGACTGCCCCTCTGCGACGCTATCTCGAAGCCGAACCGCCCGAGTGCAGCGATCACCTCGCGGCCCGACATCCGCCGCAGCCTAGGCATGGACCGGCTGGACCTCCATGCTGACAACGACCACAGGCGAAGGGGCAAGGCCGATCTGTGCGAGGTCCTCGCCTTCCAGGTGCAGCGAAACCGCCTCGCGCAGATTCGCAATGGTATCGTCCAGGGTCTCGCCCTGGGTGACGACTGCTAGCTCGACACACTCGGCAACGAAGCCGCCTTGCTCTCCAGTCCTCACAACGGCGTGAATGGCATGCTGAAGCTCGCGCATGGGCACTCCCTTCGTGTCTACCCCGAGCATTCTAGCCCCTTGCGCTCACCGTGTCCACGGCGGCCTGCGATCCCAACTTCTCCCCTCTTGCTCCCCCAGTCCCCGCCATCACCAGCCACTAGTCATGGAGAGGACGGCGGCCCTAGCAGCCCCGCCACCGCACTCGGCAACTCCGCCGGCGACAGCACGACCGCCTCCGCCTCGTCCACCTCCCCCTCCCCGCCGAAGCCGTAGGCGACGCCGATGGCCAGCGCGCCGTTGGCGTGCGCCGCCGCGATATCCTCGCTCCGATCCCCGATCACGATGGCTGGGCGGCCGGAGAGCCGGGCGAGAAGCTCCTTCAGCATCTCCACCTTGCTGATGTCGCCATCCCGCCGCCACCGAACGGCGTCGAACAGGCCGTCAAGTCCCTGCGACGACAGGACGGTACGCACGTATGGCTCCGGGCCGTTCGAGCAGATCGCCATCTGCTCGACCTGCGGTCGCAGTTCTGTGAGCGCATCCATGACGCCAGCATAGAGCTTCCCCTCGCGGGGGACCATCGCCAGCTCGCGCGCCGCGATCTCGTCGAGCAACCGCTCCCCGAGGCCGGGGCCGGCACGCTCCTCGAGCCAGCCGACGAAGTAGCTGTTTGGCTGGCCGAAGAGGCCGATCCACTCATCGGTCGGAGGAGAGCCGAGGGCGTGGTCGTGGAAGACCGACTCCAGCGCGCGGACGCTACAGATGTCGGTCCTGAAGAGTGTGCCGTCGAGGTCGAAGATGAGCAGGCCGCGCTTCGGTTCACCCATGCCAGCTACTGCTGCTCGCCGATCGAGGGGGCCGGAGCCTCGCGCTCACCGCCCGCGGCGGCCATCTCCTCCCACCGCTCGCGGCTGATGGCCATCCACACCTCTCCCGGCCGCTCATTAGCTCGCCCTTCCGGGCGAGGCCGGTGCTCGAAGCCGGCCTTCTCGTAGCAGCGGATGGCGCGCCGGTTCTCCGCGTGGCACGATAGCCTGACCTGCCGCAGCTCCAACTCCTGGAAGGCATGCTCAAGCAGGGCCCTTGCTGCAGCTGTGCCGTAGCCGCGGCCCCACAGGCGCGGGTCCCCGATCATCATCCCGAGTAGCGCGGTGCCCTCATCTCGATCTATCGCGCGGAGCCCGCAAGTGCCGATCGGGATGCCGGACTCGTTCTCTATCACGTACGCCCGCTGATGCTGCCGGTCCGATAGGATGCTGGCAATCCACGAGCGTTCCTGGGCCAGCGTCCGGGCCGGCTGGACGAGGCCGAGAAACTGATGCACCTCCGGGTTTGAGACCCATCGCAGGCATCGCTCGGCATCGCCTATACGGATCGGCCTGAGGCTGACTTCCGCCATATGCTATAGCCTTCTCCGCCTTCCGGGGCCGACCCTTCGCCGCGCTTCCTTTACAGCGCCGACCAAGGTTCCGTATAATGGCGCCTGATGCCCAGACGCGCAAGGAGTAACCGCTAGAGTGGCCAGGAAACTCGACGGACTCGCCTCCTTCACCTCGACTGCGCTCTTTGCCTTCGTCGTGACGGCTTCTCTTCTGTCGGTCGTACCGGCCTCCGCCCTGAAGCTCCCCGAGGAGGGCGCGGCGAGCCGCGCCCTGGTCTACTCCTTCTGGAACCGGCAGTACCTCTGCCTGGCGGCCAAGGTCCCCGACACCATGATCACCGGCGCCAACACCGCGCCCATGTCGTCGCCGGAGCAGGACGACGCTGTCGAGTTCGACCTGGAAGTGCCAACCCCGTCGGCGATGGAGGCGCACCGGCTCATCATCAGCGCAGCGGGGGGGATGACCGTCCTGACCCGCGACAGCCGCGGGCAGTGGCGGGCCGACCCTTCTTGGGCGACCGGCCCGCGCACCGTCAAGTTCGCGGTCGGGATCGAGGGGACCCTCAACGACCCCAACGACCGGGACACGGGCTACGTGGTCGAGTGTGCCATCCCGTGGGAGTTCCTGGGCGGCGAGGCGCCGGTTGGGCGCGAGCTCGGCTTCAACGTGGTGCTGTGGATGCAGGGAGAGAACGAAGGGATCGCAAGCTGGTCGGCGGCAGTCCGGGAGTCGAGCCAGGTCGGCGATACCGCTCTCTGGGGGCGAGTGGGTATCGGCGCTGGGTCTGCCTTGGCGAAGCCGACTGGGGCCCGCTTCCCCTGCCCCCTCGTGCCGGCGACGCCGTTCATTGATGGGCGGTTGGCTGCCGCCGAGTGGCTTGCCGCCGGGACGCTGGAGATAGAGAAGCCCGAGGCGGTGATCCAGATCGCGCCCACACCAGGTCAGAAGACCGGTGTCCCGGCCGCGGTGGCGGCGATCTACCGATACGACTGGCAGGGGGGCGAGGACCCACCGGCTGGTGCGCCCTTCTGGGCCAATGGGATGCCGGCAACCAGCAGCCAGCCGATGACCGGCGTCGGCCCGTGGGTGAGCTACCGACGAGCGGACTGGCAGGGGCAGGAAATCGCCGAAGCCTACCGGGCTGGCATTGATATCCTCTTTGCGCGGTACTCGGGTGACGAACGGGCGCGCCAGAGCTGGGCGCGGGTCGGCCTTGGGCGGATGAGCCAGGCGCTGAAGCAGCGGCGCGCCCAAGGGCTGGGCTATCCGCTCCTCGCGATGATGCTCGACACCGGCCCACTCCAGGGGGCCGACCTGCGCACGACCGACGGGCGGCAGCGCATCTACGGGATGATCCGCGAGTTCTTCCAGCAGGTGCCGACGGAGTTCTGGGCCGAGATCGGCGCCCGACCGGAGGAGGGCGTGCGGGGCGGCGTCCCCATCCTGCTTGGTGAGCCCGATGGTCTGACAGGCTGGGACGCAGTTTTCGCGACGTACTGTGAGGAGCAGTTCGCCCGCGATTTCGACGGCTCGCGACTGGTGTGGATCGGCAGCAGCGCCTGGCGGGCGGAGGGTCTGAAATTCTACAGCGTGATCAAGCTGCAGGCAGAAACCGGGTTCAGCGCCTCGACGCCTGATGGGGTGCCTGCAGTGGCCCTCTCGCCCGGCTACGCGCCTCCGCCTGGACAGGCCGGCCCAGTCCGGCCGCGCATGGAGGGCCGCGCCTACCGCACGGACTGGCAGCGCGCGCTTGCGATGAAGCCGGAGCTGGTCATCATCAACAGCTGGAACGACTACGAGAACGGCACCGAGCTGGCCCCAAGCCGGCAGTACGGCGTGATCTACGAGGATATCACCCGGATGTTCAGGTCACGCCTGGGGAGCCAGGAGCCGCACCGGCTCTGGCTCAAGCAGGAGCGGGTGCCGGCCGTGATCTCGCCGGGAGCGGACTGTCAGGCCGAGTTCATCGTCGAGAACATCGGTACCGAGGCGCTGCGCACCGGTATGCACCTCTCGGTGGACTGCGCCATCACCCGCAGGCCCGATGGCAAGGTTGTGCGGAAGAAACAGGGCATCCAGGCGCTCGACATCGCTGCCGGACAGACACAGCGACTTCCGGTCACCATCTCCGCGAAGGACGACAAGGGCAAACCGCTCCCCGCCGGCGACTACCTTTACACTCTCAGCGTTACCAGGACCAAGCTCGCCTATGTGCGATCGAGCTGGTTCGCCCGCAGTGTCGCCGACCTTGCCGTTCCGTTCACTGTCGGGGCGCTGCCGGCGCGAAAAGCCACCGTGGTCAGCACCTCACTGCCGGCCGCCGTCGAGAGCGGGGGCACAGAGATGGTCGTCGTGCGCCTGCGCAATGACGGCAGCGCGAGCTGGCGTGTCGGCGATACCCGGCTGTCCTACCACTGGGTGAGGAGAAGCGGCGACTTGCTCGCCCCCTCCGACGGTGCGGGCGAGGTGGTTGTGTGGGAGGGAGGGCGCGCCGAACTGCCCAAGGACGTGCCTCCTGGCGCTGCCGTATCGGTCGTGATCCCCGTGGTCGCAGCCGATTCCGAGGGGCGAAGCCTGCCGCCGAGCCGGCCAGAGGACCAGTGGCAGTACGCGATCCAGTGGGACCTGGTCACCGCCGGCGATGAGTGGTTCTCGAAGGAGGCCGGGCCGGCAGGGACAGAAACGGTCGAGGTGGTGGGCTATGACCCCGGAGTCGTTTTCGAGGGTGTATCGGCCCCCTCGGAGATGGAGGCTGGTGTGACCGCGGCCGCCGAGGTCGCTATCGCCAACGCAGGCTTACACACCTGGCCGGCCGCCAGCACCCGCGTCACCTGTCAATGGGTCGGATGGGATGGCAGGGCGCCCGGCGTTGAGACCCCTGGCGACGCGGGCGCGCCGCTCGCCAATGCCGTCGAGCCCGGCGGCAAGGCGCGGCTGACCGTGCCGCTTGTCCCGCCGCAGGCGCCCGGGCCGTACTGGCTTGTCTGGCGCGTCGTTGGAGAGGCAGGCGGCGACACCTCGGAATCGAGCGGAAGATGGGACGATCTGTACGTGATACCCGTCTTCGTGCGCTCGGGGGCGATGCAGGTGATTGACCTTGCCCCATACGGCAATGTCGCGGGTATCACGACGGATGGCTACGGGGCGCGAGGCGACTTCGACGGCCGTGGCGCCAGCCTCCCTGCGGAGTGGCTGCCGCCGGACGAGTCGGGGGCGCGCGGTGACCTCTACCCTCCGGGCTACTACGCGCCCGGGACGCACGCCGACTCGCCTCCCTTCGCCTGCCCCGAGACGAGCGCGGGCGTCGGGTCGGTGGTGGCCTGCACGGGCCAGCGCATTCCGTTGGGCAGTCCAGCGGGGGTCCGAGTGCACCTCATCGTCGCCAGCACCGCGGGAGAGCAATCGGTCACCTTCCGACTCGGCCTGGCCTCGGGCGAGACCGAAGAGGCC
>Ga0315286_10006829_pt1 | contig 11118 bp, 8 predicted proteins | sample YL17G10_0_MG_FD_205038 | JGI IMG/M metagenome (GOLD analysis project Ga0315286, IMG submission 205038) | Sediment microbial communities from Yellowstone Lake, YNP, Wyoming, USA - YL17G10_0 | ecosystem: Environmental > Aquatic > Freshwater > Lake > Sediment | place: USA: Wyoming | collected...
AATAGGGCACGGCAGTTTGTCAGATACCCCCACCGCGACTGGTAGTCAGCCGAACCTCCGATTTGCGTGCCACCCAGCCGCCCGGGGCATATATGGCAAAGATCCACGCTCAGGTCCCGATCGACAGCCCGCCCACCAACCGTGCCACGGGTATCTGACAAACGTCACCGGCGCGGCACCGGCGATTTCGACAAACGTCACCGCCGCGGCACCGGCGCGGCACCGGCGCGGCACCGGCGATTTCGACAAACGTCACCGGCGCGGCACCGGCCTGACATCGGCGCGACACCGGCGATCTCGACAATCGGCACCGGCGCGGCACCGGCCTGGCACCGGCCTGGCACCGGCCTGGCATCGGCGCGGCACCGGCCTGGCACCGGCCTGGCATCGGCGCGGCACCGGCGATCTCGACAAACGTCACCGACACGTCACGCGAGGCACCTAGCATCGCTCCCCTACCATGCTCGCCATGACGGACCAGCCGGCCGCACCGCTCCCCGAGCGCCCGATCCTCGTCGTGGACGACGACGCGAAGATCGTCCGCCTGGTGCGCACGTACCTCGAGCGCGATGGCTTCTCGGTGGTGACCGCGGCGGACGGGCCGGCCGCCCTCGATGCCATCGAGCGCCACCGGCCGGCACTCGTCGTCCTCGACCTGATGCTCCCCGGACTGGACGGGCGGGCGGTCATCCGCGCCGTGCGCCGCGACGACGAGGCGGCCGGCACGCCGATCATCATCCTGTCGGCGCGCGGCTCGACGATCGACCGCATCGCCGGTCTCGAGGACGGCGCCGACGACTACCTGCCCAAACCCTTTTCGCCCGCCGAACTCGTCCTGCGCATCAAGTCGATCCTGCGTCGCGCGGCCGCGAGCGGCCCGAGCACGGCCGACGGAACGGCCGGCGGCACCGGCACGATCACCCGTCCACCGCTCCGCCACGGTGACCTCGTGGTAGACCTCGACCGCCACGAGGTCATCAGGGACGGACAGCCGATCCCGCTGACCCGGGTCGAATTCCGCCTCCTTGTGTCGATCCTCGAAGCCGACGGACGCGTCCTCACCCGCGACCAGTTGCTCGACGCCGTCTACGGTCATGACCAGGCGGACATCCTCGACCGCACGGTCGACGTCCACATCGGGCGGCTCCGCGACAAGCTCGGCGACGACGCCGACCGGCCACGCTACGTCGCGACGGTGCGCGGTGTGGGGTATCGGGCGGCGCGTCCTTGATGCGTCGCGGGTATCTGGCGGCACGCCCATGATCGGCCGCGGGATCGCGACCCGGATCGCCCTTGCGGCCCTGGCGTCGGCGGCACTCGGGATGACCATCCTGGCGGTCGGCGTCACGGTCGTCGGCGCCGACATCTTCCGGGCGCTGATGGTCGAAGCCGGTGACTCGGCCGACCATGCCCAGGCGATGTACGACGAATCGGTCACGACGGTCCTGATCGCGGCCGTCGTCGTGGCCGCCGTCGCGAGCGTCGTCCTGGCCGTCGTCCTGGCCCGGATGCTCGCCCACCCGCTGGCCGAGGTGGGTGGCGCGGCTCGTCGGATCGCCGAGGGCGACTATGCCGCCCGGGTCCCGCGCGGGGGACCCGAGGAATTGACCAGCCTGGCCGATTCGTTCAACCAGATGGCGTCCAGCCTCGAGCGCCAGGAGGTCATGCGCCGCGATTTCATCGCCAACGCCGCGCACGAGCTGCGGACCCCGCTGACCAACCTGCAGGGGTATCTCGAGGCGCTGCGCGACGGCGTCATCACGGCAGACCGGGCGACCTACGAATCGCTCTGGGACGAGGCCGAGCGACTCGTCCGGCTGTCCCACTCGCTCGACGCGCTGGCCGAGGGTGACGCCGCGACGTCCTCACCGATCCTGGTCGACCTTGACCTCGCAGCGGCCATCCGGGCCGCCCTCGACCTCGCCGGTCCGACGCTCGATCGCGCCGGCCTGCAGCTCATCGTCGAGGTTCCGGACCGGCTCGCGGCGCGCGCCAACCCGGATCACCTGGCCCAGGTCCTGGGCAACCTCCTGTCGAACGCGGCGCGCTACACGCCGGCCGGCGGGACGGTCACGGTCCGCGCGGAACGGCGCCCGGCGGACCTGCTCGTGTCGGTCGCGAACACCGGCGAGGGTATCCCGGCGGAGGACCTCGACCGCGTCTTCGAGCGCTTCTACCGGGTCGAGAAGTCACGCGACCGGGCGCTCGGAGGGGCCGGCATCGGTCTTGCCGTCGTCAAGCAACTGGTCGAGGCCGAGGGCGGCCACGTCGGTGCCGAGTCGCGCGCCGGGCTGACCCGCGTCTGGTTCAGCCTGCCCGCGTAGTCGTCACGGGATGGCGATCGCGATCATCCCGACGGCGATGCCGACGAGCCCGAGCCACTGGATCGGCTTGAGCCGCTCGCCGAGGAAGGCCACGGCGACGATGATCGTGACGGCCGGCCCGAACGAGGAGGCGAGCCCGACCATCCACGTCGGGGCCGTCTCGAGGCCGATCGCGAACGAGACCAGCCCGAGCACGTCGAGCGTGCCCGCCAGGATGAGCGTCGGGATGACCCGTCGTTCGCGCAGCATCTCCCGCTCGCCCGCCAGGGACGACCCGCGCCGCCGGTTCGCGATCGCCATCCCGATCACCGCGATGACCGCGATGACCACCGTGACCAGCCGGGAGAGGGTGAGGACCTGGAGCCAGCCGGTATGTTCGAGGGCGACGTCGGTGGTGATCGCCATGAGTGAGAACAGGATGAGGGCGGCGACCGCGAAGATGACCCCCGGACCGGCCAGTCGCGTGGCGCGCCAGCCGCCATCGAACGCGACACCGGTCAGGATGACCCCGAAGGTCGCGAGGGCCGCGCCGAGCGCCTGGGTCGCAGTCAGGGTCTCGCCGCGGAAGACGACGGCGAGGACGACCGTCAGGCCACCGTACGCAGCGACCATGCCACTGACGACCGAGATCGGCCCGATCTGCAGGCCGGTGAAGTAGGCGAAGTACGCGCCCGCGCCGATCACGCCGAGAAGCGCGCAGAGGGCCAGCGTGGTCGGATCGGTCGGGAGCATCGTGCTCGTCACGACGACGGCGATGGCGAGGAGGATGACGCCGACGATCTCCAACCCGGCCATCGCGCGCAGGCTTCCGATGCGCCGGCTGGTGAGGGCGATGACGATGTCCATCGTGCCCCAGGCCAGGGCAGCACCGAGACCGGTCAGGAGTCCAAAGGGCATCCGCGGAGCCTAACTGGGGCGCGTCGCCCTCGTGCTACCATTCCGACCCGGTCCCCCGTCCGCGGACGAGGCGCGACCGCCCGTGGGGATGTAGCTCAGCTGGAAGAGCACTGCGTTCGCATCGCAGGGGTCAGGGGTTCGAGTCCCCTCATCTCCACCAACACCCGGGTCAGCCCCGGGGTCCGGCGGGGCCTGCGAGGTCCGCCACCAGCGCGAGGATGCCGTCGGCGTCGAGGACCGGGCTGTCGTCGGCCGATGCGATCACCTGGGCCGGATCCTTGAGCACGTGGCCGGACAGGACGAGGACGACCGGGCGCGGGACCGCCATCGCCCGCTCCAGCGCCAGCAGCCCGGCGAGGGTCGCGGCCGACGCTGGCTCGACCGCCATCCCCTCGAGTCGGCCGAGATCGCGCATGGCGACGGCGACCGCCGCGTCATCGACGGAGACCATGACGCCGCCGACCCGCCGGAGCGCGCGGAGCGTCCGGGTGCCGTCGTCCGGATAGCCGCGGAGCGGGTCGTTGATCGACGACGCGATGCTCGTCGGGGGGCCGGGCCAGGCGGCGACAGTCGCGTCCCCCCGCTCGAATGCGGCGACGATCGGCGCGCAGCCCGACGCCTGGACCCCGATGAGGAGCGGCATGCGCGCCACCGACCCAGCGGCGACGAGCCGCTCGAACCCCTCGGCGATGCCCTCGAGCATCGGCCCCGCGCCGACCGGGACGACGATCGAGCCGATGACGCCGTCGAGCGCCTCGGCGATCTCGGTCGCGATCGAGGCGTGGGCCGCGGTCATGTACGGGTTGAGGTAGGTCGAGGTCATGTTGACCCAGCCGGTCTCGCGCCGGACGAGCTCGGCGACCCGGTACGCGTCGCTGAAATCGCCCGCGACCCTGACGACGGTCGCCCCGTGGGCCAGGGCCTGGATCACCTTGTTGCGCGGGGTGGAGGCGGGCAGGACGGCCACGCACGGGAGTCCCGCTCGCGCGGCGTAGGCGCTGACCGACGCGGCGTTGTTGCCGGCCGACGCGACCACCACGCCGGCCGTCTCGAGCGCGATGGCGACCGACAGCGCGACGGCCGAGCCGCGGTCCTTGAACGACCCCGTCGGGTTGACCCACTCGGCCTTTACCCAGGCGTCCGGTCCGACTGCCCGCGGGATGGGCAGGAGCGGGGTGCGACCCTCACCGAGCGTGACTGTGACGAGATCTGTCGGGCGCGCACCCGCCGGTGTCAGGACGGCTCGCAACGACCCGCCGCACGACGCGCACCACGGATCGAGATCGGCCGGGCGGATCGCCCCGCACCAGGCGCACTCGAGCCGAACATCGGCGACTCGCCCGGACGGCGGGACGCTCGTTTCCCGACTCATCCGACGGATCGCTCGTCGAGGGCGCCGTGAAGCTCGGCGGAATGGTCGTGCAGCCAGCGACGCCAGACCTTGTGGTCGGGGCGGCGTGAGGCGACGACCTCCCAGAAGCGGGGGCCGTGACCGAACACGCGCAGGTGCGCCAGTTCGTGGACGACGACCGTCTCGAGCGCCTCGGATGGGGCGAGGATCAGCCGCCAGGAGAACGCAAGCCGACCCTGGCGCGAGGCACTCCCCCAGCGGGTCCGCTGGTCACGGATGCTGATCGCGGCCGGGCTGACGCCGAGGGCCGCCGCGTGACGCGCGATGTCGCGCTCGATGGCGGCGCGGGCGCGTGGTTTCAGCCAGGCCTCGAGGACGGCGGCGATCGACCGCCGGTCCGCCGGCGCGAGGTGGACGATGATCTCATCCTCGTCGGCGCCACCGATCCGCTCGACCGTGGAGCGTCGGATGCCGGGCCGTGCGGGCGTCAGGCGAAGGCGGTGCAGGTCGCCACGGAAGCGCAGCGTAGCGCCGTCTTGCAGCCCGCCGCGGGCGGCGAGCTCAGCCTGGGCGCGGGCGTGGGTCGCCAGGTGGCGGCGAAGCCATGGTTCGCGCTCGGCGAGGAACGATCCGACGTGCCGCTCCGGATCCGCCCAGCCGCGCCGTCCGGCCACAGGCACGGTCACCACCACACCTCGCTCGGGGTGGATCACGACACGCAGGCCGCGCGACCGGGGCGAGCGGCGAAGGGTGTACGGCAGCGGTCCGCCCGGGAGGCGGGCGATGGCCGGCGTCTCGATGGCGGCACCGGACGTCGAGGATCGGGTCCCGCCGCGCCCCTGTCGGTCGAACGCGGTCATGCCGGTGATGGTGCCACGTTCGAGCTCTGGTAAACTCCGCATCCCGTGGGGCTATAGCTCAGCTGGAAGAGCACCTGCATGGCATGCAGGGGGTCCGGGGTTCGAGTCCCCGTAGCTCCACCAACCGCGACCAGACCGCCGAATCCTCACCCCTCGTCGGCGCGACGGGGGGTGTCCCGTCTTCGAGGACGACGTGACCGACAGCACCGAGCCCACCGAGACCGCCGAGATCGCCGCGCCGGCCGACGGCCGGACCCGGATCGAGCGCTACGACCCGCGCTCGATCGAGCCGCGCTGGCAGGCGCGCTGGGCGGAGCTCGGGCTGTACGAGACGGACCTGCTCGACGATTCGCGCCCCAGGTACTACCTCCTGACGATGTACCCATACCCGTCGGGCGACCTGCACATCGGGCACTGGTACATCGTGACCCCGAGCGACGCGCTGGCTCGCTACCGGCGGATGCACGGCTACAACGTCTTCTTCCCGATCGGCTTCGACGCGTTCGGGCTGCCGGCCGAGAACGCCGCGATCAAGAACGGCGGTCACCCGTACACCTGGACGATGCAGAACATCGAGAACATGCGCGACCAATTCCGCTCGATGGGCGCGACCTTCGCCTGGAAGACCGAGGTCGTCACCGCGGACCCGTCGTACTACACCTGGAATCAGTGGCTGTTCCTGCGCCTGCTCGAGGCCGGCCTCGCTTACCGCGCGATGTCCGCGGTCGATTGGTGCCCCAACGACGGGACCCTGGCACGCGAGCAGGTGGAGGGCACCGACCGCCGCTGCTGGCGCTGCGGCGCGGCCGTCGAGAAGCGCGACCTCGAGCAATGGTTCCTGCGCACGACGAAGTACGCGGACGAGCTGCTCGACTTCACTGGGCTCGACTGGCCCGAGCCAGTGAAGATCATGCAGACGAACTGGATCGGCCGGTCGGAGGGCGCGGAACTCGACTTCGAGACGGCGCCGGACGACCACCAGCCGGGCGGCGATCGATTGCGCGTGTTCACGACCCGCCCGGACACGCTGTTCGGGGCCACGTTCATGGTCCTCGCACCCGAGCATCCGCTCGTCGGACGCCTGACCCACCCCGATCGGCAGGCCGACGTCGAGGCGTACGTCGAGCAGGCACGCCGGCGGACCGAGATCGACCGCCTGTCGGCAGACCGAGAGAAGACCGGGATCGCCCTCGGCTCGGATGCCATCAACCCGGTCAACGGCGAGCGGATCCCCATCTTCATCGCGGATTACGTGCTGGCCGGATACGGGACCGGTGCGATCATGGCGGTGCCCGCGCACGACGACCGCGACTTCGCCTTCGCGACGAAGTTCGGATTGGAGATCCGGCGCGTCGTGGCGCCCCCGGGCGTGGCGCCAGACGCCACCATGGACGACGCGTACATCGCCCACGCGGCCGACGAGCGGCTGGTCAACAGCGGTCGGTTCGACGGTCTCGGGGCCGACGAGGGCGGGGCCGCGATCGTCGCCCAGCTGGCCGAGACCGGGCGTGCCGAGCCCAAGGTCACGTACCGCCTGCGCGACTGGCTGATCAGCCGCCAGCGCTACTGGGGCACGCCCATCCCGGTCGTCTACTGCGAGCGCGACGGGGTCGTCCCGGTCCCCTACGACCAGTTGCCGGTCCGCCTCCCGGAGACCGTGGACTACGCCGGCAGCGGCGACAACCCGCTCAATCACGACGAGGTGTTCCTGCGCGCCGACTGCCCGCGCTGCGGCGGTCCGGCCCGGCGCGAGACGGACACGATGGATACCTTCATGGATTCGTCGTGGTACTGGTTCCGCTACCTGTCGCCGGACGAGCCCGGTGGCCCGGTCGATCGCGAGATGACCGACGCCTGGACCCCCGTCGACCAGTACACCGGCGGCGCCGAGCATGCCGTCATGCATCTGCTCTACAGCCGCTTCTTCACCAAGGCGATGGCCGACTGCGGGCTCGTCCGCGACCGCGAGCCGTTCAAGCGGCTCTTCAACCAGGGGCAGATCCTGGGTTCCGACGGCGAGCGGATGAGCAAGTCGCGCGGCAACGTCGTCGCGCCCGATGAATTCGTCCAGCGCTACGGTGCCGACACCGTGCGCCTGTTCCTGATGTTCATGGGCCCGTGGGACCAGGGCGGGCCGTGGAGCCCGACCGGCATCGGTGGCGTCAACCGCTTCCTGAACCGCGTCTGGACCCTGCTCCTCGACCCGCATGGTCGCGAGCCGGGCGACCCGGAGGCGGGCGCACTCCCCGCCGGCGAGTCCGAGGCGGCGGCCAGAACGACGCTACGTGCCGCGGCCCACAAGACGCTGCGCGACGTCTCGGTCGATTACGAAGGGTTCCGCTTCAACACGATGATCGCCAAGCTGATGGAGCTGGCCAACACGCTGTTCCGGTATCGTGGGACGGCCGTCGCGGGCACGCCGGAATGGGACGAGGCGATCCGGCTCCTGCTGCTGATGCTGGCCCCAGCCGCGCCGCACATCACCGAGGAGCTGTGGAGCCGCCGCCTGGCCGAGGCCGGCGAGCCGTGGAGTTCCATCCACACGCAGGCCTGGCCGGAGGTGGACCCGACCGCCGTGGTCGAATCGACCCGCGAGATCCCGGTCCAGGTCAACGGCAAGCTCCGCGACAAGGTCACGGTCGCGGCAGACGCCACCCCCGCCGAGATCGAAGCCGCCGTCCTGGGCCGCGAGCGCATCCGCGAGATCCTGGCCGGCCGCACGCCGGACCGGATCGTCGTGGCCGGTGGCGGCAAGCTGGTGAACCTCGTCGTCCGGTGACAACGTGGGCGGACGCGCCGGCATAGCGAGACGAGCGCCCTCTCGGCTGCTGATGCCGGGCGCTACCCTTCGGACGACGGAGGAAGATGTCGTGCGCGAGTCGAAGAGGTCGGCGATCGCCATCCGGGCGCGGGTGGCCTCCATTGCGCTCGTCCTGGTCGGTCTTGCGCTTGCGGTCAGCTTCGGTCGGGCCTGGCTCGGTGACGCGGGGGCGGCCACCGCCCCGTGGTGGGCGTACCTCCTTCTGACGCTGCTTGCCGTCGCGATGCTGGCCCTCGCCGCTGCGGTGACGCTCGACCCCCGCGCGCCGCTGCTGCGAATCGCGCTTGCCGGCATCGCACTGGCCTGGTTCGCGATCGTCGCGGGCATCCTGGTGACCTGGCAGACCGCCGTCCGATGGCCGGGCGACCCGCTCATCCTGCTGCTCATCTTCGTCGTCGACGGTGGCGCTCTGCTCGGCCTGGCCGTCTCGATCGGGTACGAATCGTCGCTGGACGAAGCCACCGAGGCGCTGGGCCGCTTCGGGCCCGTGGTGATCCTGGCGGTCGCGATCGTGGTCGTCATCGCAGCGGCGATGGTCGGCGCGAGCGCGGTCGGCTCGATCTGGCGGTCGGTCAGCCAGGGCGATCCCGTGGACACCATCCCCTGGATCGCGTTCGCAGCGATCATCGTCCTGCCGCCGCTGTCCTTCGGGGTCGCGTCATTCCTGTCGCATCGCGCGGCCGGAGGCACGTTCTACGTGCAGGCGGCGGCGAATCGTCGGAACACCTGGCTGCTGCTCGTCGCGCTGATCGGGATCGTCGCGGCGACGGCTGAGATCATCACCGTCAGCCTCACGTTCGACCCGGTCCCTGCGCTGGGTGCGGCGGCGTTTGCCATCGTCGCCGGGCTTGGTGCCGCGGTCGGCACCGATCGATTCGGCTCCGGGATCATCCTCGATTCGGCCGGAGCGAGGGTCGCCGACCCGACGAAGGAGAGCGAACTGCTCGACGTGGTCCGCGAGCTGTCGCTCTCGGCCGCCATCCCCGTGCCGGCCACCTACATCGTCGAGGACGGGAGCAAGAACGCGTTCGCGACCGGACGCGACCCGAACCATGCGGCCGTCGTCGTCACCCGCGGCCTGCTCGAGGGGATGGATCGCGAGGAATTGCAGGGCGTCGTCGGGCACGAACTCGGACACATCCGCAACCTCGACACGCGGTATGCGCTGTACATCGCGGTGTTCGTCGGACTCGTGGCGCTCGTCACCGACGGCTTCCTGCAGCTCGTCATCGAGGGCTGGAAGCGAGGGGCGTTCTTCTGGAAGGGCAAGGGCAAGGGCGCGGCCGGCGCGTTCGCGACGGGCCTGCTCGTCGGACTCTTCCTGCTCATCGTCGCGGCGTTGCTGCGTGTGTTCGCGCCGCTCTTCTCCGCACTGGTCCAGGCGGCGACGAGCCGCGAGCGCGAATTCCTCGCGGATGCCACCTCGGTCGAGTTCACCCGCAACCCGAAGGCGCTCGAACGTGCCCTGACCTCGCTCGCCCGCGATCGGGATACGCTCGAAGCGGCCAACCGGGGCACGCAGCACCTGTGGTTCCGCAATCCGGTCAAGCCCGGTAGCGACCGCCGCGCGAGCTGGCTGTCGACCCACCCGTCGCTCGGCGCCCGGATCGACCGCCTGCGCCATCTACAGGGCCTGCCACCGATCGATCCATCCATCGCCGCAAGGACCGCCGAGGAGACCTGACATGCCGACCACGCCCATCCGGCTCGGAGCCCTGTGCTGGAATCAGTACACGACCTGGCCAGCCCTGCTCGAGGCCGGCCGGCGGGCGGACAGGCTGGGGTTCGACACGCTCTGGACGTGGGACCACCTCTATCCGATCATCGGCAGCTCCGACGGGCCGATCTTCGAGGGCTGGCTGACGCTGGCGGCCTGGGCGCAGGCGACCGAGCGGGTCAGGATCGGGTTGATGGTCGGGGCCAACACCTTCCGTGAACCGACCCTGACCGCGAAGATGGCGACGACCCTGGACCACATCTCGAACGGCCGGGCGATCCTCGGCATCGGCGGCGCCTGGTTCAAGGAGGAGCACGAGGCCTACGGGATCGCCTTCGGGAGCGGCTTCCCGGAGCGGCTACGCTGGCTGGGTGAGGCCGTCCCGGTGATGCGCGGGATGCTCCACGGCGAGCGGCCGACCGCCGCCGGCCCACGGTACTCGGCAAAGGCCATCCGCAACGACCCACCGCCCGTACAGGAGCGCCTGCCACTGCTCATCGGCGGCGGCGGCGAGCAGGTGACGCTCAAGCTCGTGGCCCGTTACGCGGACGCCAACAACATCGGAGGCGGCCTCGAGACCGTCACCCGCAAGGAGGCGATCCTCGTCCGGCACTGCGAGACGGTCGGCCGCGACCCGGGCGAGATCGAGCGGACGACCGGGATCGGGACGGTCATCATCCGCGACTCGCGCGAGGAGGCCGAGCGCGTCCATGCCGCCATGTTCGAGCGCAACGGCCAGGCCGAGCGATGGACGGACCAGCCGGTCGGGACACCGGAAGATGTCGCGGAGCGGCTCGCCCCGTACCTCGGGATCGGCTACCACCACCTCATCGCCGGGTTCCCGGCGCCACACGACGAGGAATCGATGACCCGCTTCGCGACGGAGGTCCGGCCGATCCTCGAGCGGGCCTAGTTCGGACGCAGGTCCAGCGCAGGGACATCCGCCGCAAAGGGCCCAGCGGCCGTCGCGACCGGCCCTGCGGCCGTCGCGAACTGCCCTGCGGCGCGACTGCGAGCCCGATGCCGGGCGGCCTTGGCGCGGTTGCCGCACGTCGCCATGTCGCACCAGCGGCGCCGGCTCGTCCGGGACGCGTCGTAGAAGATCCACTCGCAGGTGTCGCTGGCACAGACCTTGATGCGCTCGGGGC
>Ga0315286_10006830_pt1 | contig 11117 bp, 8 predicted proteins | sample YL17G10_0_MG_FD_205038 | JGI IMG/M metagenome (GOLD analysis project Ga0315286, IMG submission 205038) | Sediment microbial communities from Yellowstone Lake, YNP, Wyoming, USA - YL17G10_0 | ecosystem: Environmental > Aquatic > Freshwater > Lake > Sediment | place: USA: Wyoming | collected...
CCCGCTCGTTTGCCGGCAGCGCCGCCAGCAAGGCGTTCAGATTCGCCAGCGGCTCGAGATCGACAACCTCCGGGTCGAGACCCTGGCTGGCCAGCACGCGGAGCGCGAACTCGCGCTGGGGTCCTGCTACCGCGACCAGCAGCACGCGCACCTGAGGATCGCCCACCCCCTCCGCCGACGGCGCCGGGCCGAGGATCTGAAAAGCAATCGTCGGGGAGGCCATCTCCTCCAGGGTGAGGTGCCGGCGCGCCTCGAAGGGCAGGGCCCGGCGCAGTTCGTCCTCGCTCAGCCGCGGCAGCGTGACCTCGCGCAAGCCGGTCTCCTGACTTCCTACGCCGACGGCCACTTGCCCGAGGCGACGTCGCACGCCCCCCATCCGGCTCAGGATTCGGCCCAGGGCGCCCGCGGCGCGCTCGGTGGGATCCTTCCCGTTCGCCGGGTCCCACGCCTCGACCTCGATATGGGTGATGCGCTCCAAACGCGTGCGTCCCTCGCCGCGGACCAGCTTGACGCTTTCCGAGCCCAGATCGATTCCCGTGCGCACGCTCATCGGAACGCCCTCCCCCCTAAGGGGATCACCACAAGACCCTGGCTTACCGCGATCGACCTGCCATCCTAGAACATGAACGACCGGTTGCGTACTGCCGCTTGCGCCATCACCTGGACCGGGTTGGAGGCCTTATCCTCCAGCTCGAGCTGCAAGGTCACGCCGATTGTGGCCGTGTCGGGGCTCACCACCTGGCGACGATAGGCATGGTGGTCGCCTGCATCGAGCGACTCAGGTTCGACCCGTCGAGCTTCGCGACCCAACTCACGTCCAGTCGCGTCGTGCCCCGATTCCCGCCCCAACGGCGGGCGCAACGCTGCAGACGGTTTCCCATCGCACGACCTTTCCCGCGCCGCCGAGTGCGTCTCGGGGCCGCCGGGGCGGCCCCGAGACGATCGGCACATCGCTTACAGACCGCTCACCACCGGCGGATTGCCGTTGGAGTTGATGTTGGGCACGGTCTCGACCACCGTCACGCCCGCCATCTTCTGGCCCGCCGCGCCCGTCGCGGTCATCACCAGCGGGGTCGTGTTGGCGTTCGACCCGCCCCCCGAGGTGATCGCGTAGGTGAACAGCTGGGAGGCGCTCAGATCCACGATGCCGCCCGCGCCCGAGGGCCAGACCGGGTTGCCGCTGGTGTCCTGATTCTCCTGGGCCCACGCCTTCGCCGCGGTGACGATCTCACCCATCCGGCCGGTCGCCTCGCTCACCCGGGCGTTCTTGATGTACTTGCCGTAGAGCGGAATCGCGATCGCCGCCAAGATCCCGACGATGACCACGACCACCATGAGCTCGATCATGGTGAAGCCCTTCTGGTTTCTCTTCCGAGTCATCCACTTCATCTTCGTCTCCTCCTCATGTCCCCCCACTTCTCACGTGGGATGTCCGAAACGTCACCTGCATTCTCGACCGCCGGTGGCCCGAAGGCGGCGCGACGGTCGTTCGTTCCCGAAACTCCGTCCGACCTACATGTTCGCCCCACCCTTCATGATCGCCTCGCCCAGGTGGAAGATGGGGAGGAACAGGCTCACCACGATCACTCCGATCATTGCGCCCACCAGCACGATCATCACGGGCTCGATCAGCGAGGTCAGCGCCGCTACGGACGCTTCGACCTGGCGATCGTAGAAATCCGATGTCTTCAGCAACATCGCGTCCATCTCGCCCGACTCCTCGCCGGTTCCCATCAGCTGGAGCAGCATCTCCGGAAATATCCCGGCGGCGCGGAAGGAGGGCGTGATTGCCTGACCGGCGGCGATCATCGCTTTGGCACGATCGATGCCGCGCGAAATCACCGCGTTGTCGACCGCACCCTTGACCAGCTCGAGTGCCTCCAGGACCGGCAGCCCGCTCTGCAGCAGGATCCCGAACGTGCGGGCGAAGCGACTCATGACCGCCTTGCGGATGACCGGCCCGAAGATCGGCACGCGCAGAACCAGACTGTCCAGCACGTAGCGGCCGGACGCGGTCCGCCCCCAGATCACCGCCAGCGCCACCACCAGCGCCAGCACGCCCAGGCTCAGCAACGCATGCTGGCGAATGGCGCTGGAAACCGAGATGACCCCCCGCGTCAGGGCCGGGAGTTGCTGGCCCATGTCCGCGTAGATCTGCTCGAAGGTCGGAACGATCTTGAAGAGCAGGAAGAGCGTGGCCGCGATGGCGAAGATCAGAACGAAGACCGGGTAGGCCAACGCCGAGCGGACCTTGGTCTTGATCGCGTCGACCTTTTCCAGGTAGACCGCGAGCTGCTCCAGAATATCGTCCAGCGTGCCGGCGCGTTCGCCGGCGCGAATCATGCTCACGTACATGCGGTTGAAACAGTTCGGGTGTGCCGCCATCCCATCCGAGAGACTCTCGCCGCGCTCGATGCGCAACGCCAGGTCATCGATGGCGCGCGACAGCGTCCGGCTGCCGGTGTCCGCGGCCAGCCCGCGCAAACCGCGCACCAACGGGATGCCGGCCCGCAGCACCGTTGCCATCTGTCGCGTGAAGAGCGCCAAATCGCGGGTCGAAACCCCGCTCAGGGCCGGCATCTCCCGCTGCAGCCAGGATCGGCTCCGCCCCCGGCCACGATCCTCGGCCACGTGCAGGACCACCAGGCCCTGTGCATGGAGTTGGCTGACCACTTCGTCGACGTTGCCACCGGGGATGAATCCGGCGCGCTCCTCCCCCGCTTGGGTGCGGGCCACATATGCGTAACTTGCCATAGCGCTCCTCAGATCGTCCGGTGCGGTCCTACTCGTCGCTCAGGCAGACGCGCAGGACCTCTTCGACCGTCGTCATGCCGCTCATCGCCTTCTCGATCCCACTCTGCCGCAGCGAGCGCATCCCCTCCCGGGCCGCCTGCTCCCGCAGCTCGTTCGCCGGCCGGTTCTGCGCCACCCGCTGGCGCAACTCCGGCGAAACCTTCATCAACTCCAGAATCGCCACCCGTCCCTGGTACCCGCGCCCTTTGCACGCCGCGCAGCCTCGACCCCGCTGGAACTTCGCCCCCGGCGCTATCCCCCCCGCGTCCAGCCCCAGGGCCAACCGCACCTCCGCCGCCGGCTCGTACTCCTCCAAACACAGCTTGCAGTTCCGCCGCACCAGCCGCTGCGCCGCCACCAACGTCAGCGCGCTCGCCGCCATGAACGGCTCCACATCCATCGACAGCAACCGCACCGCCGTCGCCGGCGCATCGTTCGCGTGGATCGTGCTGAACACCATGTGCCCGGTCAGCGCCGCCCGCACCGCGATCTCCGCCGTCTCCCGGTCCCGGATCTCCCCCACCATGATCACGTCCGGGTCCTGCCGCAGAAACGACCGCAGCGCCTGCGCGAAAGTCACCCCCTTGCGCTCGTTCACCGCCACCTGGCTGATCCGCGGTATCTGGTACTCGACCGGATCCTCCACCGTCATCACGTTCAGCGTCTCGTTGCGGATCTCCAGCAGCCCCGCGTATAGCGTCGTCGACTTCCCCGACCCCGTCGGCCCCGACAGCAACACCATCCCGTACGGCTGCCGGATCGCGCGCCGGAACGTCTCGTAGTCCCCCTCGTCGAATCCCAGATCCCGCAACGAGAAGTTGAAGTTCGTCTTGTCCAGCAGCCGCAGGACCAGCTTCTCCCCGTGGATCGTCGGCACCGCCGATACCCGGATGTCGACCTCCTGCCCTCCCCGCCGCAGACTGAAACGCCCGTCCTGCGCCGCCCGCCGCTCCGCGATGTCCATGTCCGCCAGAATCTTCACCCGCGAGATCACCCCGGTGTACACCGCCCGCGGCGGCGTCAACGCGTCATAGAGCAGACCGTCCACCCGGTAGCGGATCACCAGCCCCCGCTCCTGCGGCTCGATGTGGATGTCGGTCGCCCGCTCCTGCAGCGCCTGCGCCACGATCCGGTCCACCAGGTTGATGACCCCGGCGTCCTGCGCGCTGCGCTCGGGGTCCGCCTCGTCGCCCGAGATCTCCCCCGCGCCGATCTCGGCGATCTCGTCCACCACCTTGTCGATCAGCTCGTTGACGCTCCGGTTGCCCTCCACCCGGCCGTACTGCGCCTCTCGGGCGCGACTGAGGATGTCGCGGGGGGCGAGCAGGATCCCGACCTCGCGACCGCTGCGGGCGGCAACGCGCTGCAGGGCGTCCCGGGCCTCCACGTCCATCGGGTCATTCACCGCGACCCAGAGTTTGCCGTCATCGACCCGGATCGGAAGCAGGTTGTGGCGGCGGGCGAACTCGAGCGGGAGCAGGTCGAGGGCGGCCGGCTCCACCGCGTCCCGCGCCGGGTCGTAGCGCCGGTGCCCGAACTGGTGCGCCAGAGCGTCGAGAAGGTCCTCCTCGGTGATCAGACCCTGCCGGCAGAGGATCTCCCCGAGCCGCTCGCGGGTCTGCTTCTGTTCGTCCAGGGCAACCGCGAGATCGCGCGAGGTGATTAGCCCGTTACGAATCAGGATATGCCCCAGCTCGGGTACGCTTCGATGCATCTGATGAGACCCCCGTTCCCTAACCACTCGCGCTACGACGATTGATATGTTCCTGGGTGAAGTTGGTTCCGGAACTCGCGGTTCCTAATAATCTGAATCGAGCTAGGAGATTCCGCCCCCACCCTGGTTTTTCCCCCTTACACCGTTGCGCTTGCACCGCCTGCCTCAACTCCCCAGGGCCTCCCGCTCGCGCCACTGCACCACCTTCAGCGTCCCGGAGACCCCCCGCCGGTCCAGTCCGTCTGCAGGTTGGTGGGGAGGTTCGCGACGAAGATAGGGCCGCCTCGAGATCCGCCGGCGTGATACGCCCATCGCGAACGAGGATCTCGCCCAGACCGGTGGCCTTGACGCGCACTTCGCCCTCCCGCGGGCGGGGCCTCAAAGGTGCGGCTTCGCCCGGCGCGGTTCGTCCCGTCCGACAATGTCTGCCCTCTGGAATCGGCAAGCGCTGCGGTCGTTCGGCGTCGAATGCGGAAGGGGTCGAGTGGGAAGGCCCAGTCCAGCCACCCTCAGCCGACGATCGGGGCGGCGGTGGGACCGGGCGGGGAGGAAATGGCTGTGCTGCGCCGAACGCCGCGGCGAGCCGCGATTCGGTCGGTCAGAGTTGCGCTAGTCCGAAGCCCAGGACGGCGCCCCCGAGCACGATCCAGACGAGGTTGAGTCGAAGCCAGAAGACGGCCGCCGCCGCAGCGGCGGTCACGATCGCCGCGCGCCCGTCGAGTCCGCCCGCACCCGGCGGGAAGAGCGTGGCCTGTCCGAGCCGCAGCAGCACCGCCGCCATGAGTCCGAGCGCGCTGGCGCTGACCGCGTCCAGGAAACGCGAGGTCCAATGCACCTGGCGCAGGCGCGGCAGGTAGCGGCCCAGCAACGCCACCAGGACGAAGGACGGCAGGAAGATCCCGATCGTCGCCAGCAGCGCCGCGGGGATCGCGTAACCGGGGCCCTGATGCGCGCCGACGAGATAGCCGACGAAGGTCGCGGTCGTGAGCAGCGGCCCGGGCGTGAGCTGGCCGGCCGCGACGGCATCGAGCAACTCCTGCCTCGTCAGCCAGTGCCAGTTGCGCACCAGTGTGCCCTCGAGGAAGGCGATCAGCACGTAGCCGCTGCCGTAGAGCAAGCTGCCGACCACCAGGAAGAAGAGAAAGAGCTTGCCGAGCACTGCGCCCGCGCCGGCGATACCGAGCGCGCCGCCCGCCGCGGTGAGGGTTGCGCCTCCGGATGCCAGGCCGATCATTCCGCCCGCCCCGTTCGGGTCCTTCGGTCCCCCGCGCGATCGGCGAATCGCCTCGTCCGTCGCATCGACGCGCAGTCGCCAGATCGTGCCGGCCGCGGTGCCGAGCGCGAGCACGAGAATCTCCTGCCCGCGCGCGTAGCCGACGACGAGCACTACTGCCGCGACGAAGGCCAGGCGCCAGTCCTTGATCGCGGGTCGCGCGAGCTTTCCGATCGCCGCGAGGATCACCACGAGCATCGCCGGTTTGATTCCGGCGAGAAATCCGGTCGCCGCGGGCAGGTAACCGAAACGAACGTAGGCCCAGGCGAGCACCCCGGTCATCAGCATCGCGGGCACGAGGAACGCGAGCCCCGCGACGACGGCCCCCGCCACCCCCGCGCGCCGCCGGCCGATCTCCATCACCATCTCGCTCGAGTTCGGGCCGGGGATGAGATTCACCGCGCCGAGGAGATCCATGAACGACTCCCGGTTCATCCAGCGACGGCGCTCGCAGACCTCGTCCTGGAGCATCGCCGCGTGCGCCGCCGGGCCGCCGAAGCCGAGCAAGCCGAGCTTCAGCCCGACCGCAAGCGCATCGCGCAGGCCACGGGGCGACGGCGGGCGCGGGTTGTCGGGCTCGGACGCCATCTCAGAAGACGCCCAGGAGTTTCACGATCGCCGCGATCGCCGAGACCACCACGACCGCGCGCACCCAGGGCGCACCCTTGGCGATCACCAGCCGGGCGCCTACGATCCCGCCGATCGTGCTGCCCAGCCCCAACACGATCCCGGGCAACCAGCGGACCTGTCCCGCGCCCGCAAACAGGATCAACGCCGCCAGGCTGAAGAAGAAGGCGACCGCGAACTTGAGCGCGTTGCCACGCACGACGTCGTAGTGCCCGAGCAACACCAACGCGGCGATCTGCAGCGTGCCGATCCCCGCGTGCAGGAACCCACCGTAGATCCCGAGCACGAACGATATCGGATACATGTACGCCGGGATGCGCGGGAGCGAGTCCGCCCGCGCCCAGCGCTTCGTGTCGATGAAGACCGTGGCGGCCATCAGCGCGAAGAGGATCGCCGCCGCCTTGCGGAAGACGGCCTCGTCGATGTGGGCGGCGAGATACGCGCCGAGGATCGAGCCCGCGACCATCGTCGCGGCCATCGCCGGCACGTCGCGCCAGGGCACGACCCGGTGGCGGTGGTAGGTCGCGGTCCCCGCGGCACACTGAAGCACGATGGCGACGCGATTCGACGCGTTCGCCACCTGGGGCGGCAAGCCGGTCCAGAGCAGGATCGGCAGCGTCAGGAACGACCCGCCACCCGCGAGCGCGTTGATCACGCCGCAGGCGATGCCGCCGGCGAAGAGCACAGGGATGTGCCAGAGCTGCATGCGGTCTCCTCGGTGCCGCGCCTCAGGCCACCCGCAGGATCACCAGCGTCACGTCATCCGCCTGATGATCGAGCCGCGAGAAACCCCGAACGCGCTCGAGGATCGTCCCGCCGATCGTGGCGGCGGGACCGGTCCGGTGCTCTCGCAGCAGCGCCGTCAGCCGATCGATCCCGAACTCCTCCCCCGACGGATCGCGCGCCTCCGTCACGCCATCCGTGTAGAGGCACAGCACGTCGCCGGAACCGAGATCGATCTCGGCCGATTCGTACGGGACCTCGGGCAGCAGGCCGAGAAAGACGCCGCCTGCCGTGAGCGTCTCGACGCGGCCGTCGCCGCGCACCAGGATCGGGTGGTCGTGTCCGGCGCGAACGTAGTGCAGCCGGCGCGACTCCTTCTCCAGGGCGCCGAGAAAGAGGGTCACGAAGCTGCCCGGCTCGACGTTGCGGTGCACCAGCACGTTCAGGTTGCGCACGGTTCGCGCCGGGTCGAAGGGCAGGTGCGCGGTCTGGCTGTGGAGCCCCGCCTGCACGTTCGACATGAGCAGCGCCGCCGGCATGCCCTTGCCCGCGACATCGGCGATGACCAACACCAGCGGGCCCGACGGCCCCAGGTCGAGAATGTCGTAGTAGTCTCCCGATACCGTGGCCGAGCTGACATTCACCCCCCACAGATCCAGCCCGGCGATCTGCGGGATCTCCTTCGGCAGGAAGCGCTCCTGCGTCCGGCGCGCGGTTTCCATCTCCTGGCGCACGCGCAGGTTTTCCAGCTCTTCGGCGTGCAGCTCGCGGGTGGTGTGCGCGTGCGCGGCGATCATGCCGTGGAGGCCGCAAAGGGCGATCGCCCCCACCAGGAATCCTGCGGGGAAGATCACCCCGCCGGCGGCGTGGAGCAACCCGGCGACCATCGCCGCCCCCAGGATCGAACTCACCAGGACCAGTACCGCGAGCGGCGGACGACGGCGCGGCAGAACCGCCAGGGTCCCGGCGCACCCGAGCAGCGTCCAGAGGAAAGTCGCCCCCACACCCGCATCTCGGAGCGGGGCCCCACGGATCAGCGTCTCGGTGATCGCGGCCAGCGCGATCACGCCCGGCAGCCCGTACGCCCGCACGCCGCCGCCGAGTTTCTGAAGTCGCGGCACGGCGACGAAATCGTGCGACGGATCCTCCACCAAACCCACGAAAACGATGCGGTCGCGCAACGCCTGCGCCGCCATTGGGTCGCCCCGCCAGACCTCGCGATAGGAGACGACCGGGATCGGCCGTGTCTCCGAGGGGAAGAGAATCGGCACGCGATCCGTCACGCGCCGGCCGGCCAGATGCTCCGGCAGCGACTCGAGTCCCAAGCGCGCGATCCGTTCATCCGCGTCGTAGTGGCGGACGACTCCGTCGGGGTCGACATCCACGTCCGCGACGAAGGCGCCGCGCGCGCCGGCGAGGAGCACCGGATCGGGCAGTCGCGCGGACAACAGCGTTGTCCGGCGGCCCTGGGCGTCGACGCGTTCCTCCTCGCGCAGCGTGGCGACCAGATCGACGCGGCCCGAGATGCGAAACGCCTCCGCCAGTTCCTCCGGGGGCGCGTCGTACGAGTCGGATCCCAGCTCCAGATCGAAGACGATCGCCGCCGCGCCGGCATGATCCAGCCGCCGCACGAGCTGCGCGTGCTCCGTGACATGGCGCGAGAGGGGCAGGACCGGCGGCGCGAAAAGCGAGTCGCGCGTCACCTCGTCGATGCCGACGACCGCCACCCGCGTCCAAGCCGGCACGGGACGCAGCGAGTGGAAGAAGTTGTAGAAGCGATCGTCGAGCGGGTCCCAGAAGACCGGCCGCAGCAGGTAGGCCACGGGGAGCATGTAGACCAAGGGCAGCCAGCGCCGTCCCAGCTCCCGCGCCACCCGGTGGATCCGAATCAATCCTGTCCCCCGGTCTGCATCAGATCCTGACACGCCTCCCGGTAGAGCCCCAGCTCGTAGAGGGCCCGTGCGCGCCAGCGGCGAGCGGCGCGGGTCTCCTCCCCGGCGCCGGCGACGGCATCGAGACGCTCCACCGCCTCTGCGGGCAGACCGGCCGACAGCAGCAGCACGCCCGCCTCCAGGTCGCCGAGTCCCTGCAGCGCTTGATCGAGCTGCTGCTCTTCCTCGCGCGTCATCACGCGAAACGCGCTCCAGGGGCCGTCGCCCGGCCAGCCCTCGATCGCGGGACGCACCTTCCAGACGTACTCCTCGCCCGGTGTCAGGTCCTCGACCACGGTCGCACTTCCCCGGCAGGTGCGCTGCGTTTCCGCGCCGTTGGCGGGAGCGAGGGTGACCGTGTAGCGATCCGCGCCCGGGAGGCCGGCCCAGACCAGACGGATGCTCCCGGGCCGCACGCGTGCGTTCGCCGCGGGCAGCAGGGGTGCGGGGACCACGAACTGGACCTCCCAATCGCGCGCCGACCGCATGGTCAGCGGCTGGCGCCGGGTCTCGCCGATCCACTGCGCGATCTGACGCCGGATCCACGTGCCGATGCCATCGAGCATTCCTTGATCCGCCGGGGAAGACAGCAAGAGCTGCGCCGGGCCGCGCAGATTGAAGCGCTCCCCCGATGGCTCGAAACCGCGGCATTCTCCCGCGGCTGCGACGATGACCGTGTCACCCGGCATGAGGACGCAGCCTTCCACCGCGGGAAGGCTCCCCCCAATCCGGTGGATCTCCGCTCCGCCTTGACTGAAGACGACGACGCCGATGGCGGGATCGGCGGCCCGCGACGAAACCGGGACCAGACACGCGAGAGCGAGTGCCATGATCCCGGCGACGCAGGGCACGGCAGATTGTGTCGAACGGCGCACCATCGTGGACCTCCTCCCTTGGGGGCAGTCCGAGCCTCGCACGGACGACGGCGTGTCTCAAGCGCGGCGTGAAGCCATGGGGCCTTTCAGTCGACCCGGATGGCTCGCCCCGCCGAGCCCGCTCCGGCTCCGATCGGGTGGACCCAGTAGACCCCGGGGGCCAGCGTCCGGCCGGACTCATCCCGGCCATCCCAGGGCACCGACACCCGCTCCGACCCGCCGAGATGAACGGCAAGTCGCCGCACCACGCGGCCGGCCGCGTCCTGAATCGCGAGTGTAAGCCTTCCTCTCGCCGTCCCCGGTCGGCCAAAGCGAAGCTCCAGTTGCACCGGTTGTCCGGAGGACGGATTGGGCCGGATGTCGATGCGAAGCGTCCGAAGGTTGATCCGGCCGTCGGCGCCGGAGGCGGATTCCAGGGCGCGGAGAGCCACTTCCCGGCATCCCCGCGTGACATCGAGCCAGTCGAGCACCACCGCGTCCGGACTCAACGGGAAAAACGACGGTGTGAAGTCGAACGACAGAACGTCGTCGACCGCGACGGCGGCGGAGGCCCCCAGATCCACGAAGGTCAGGGCGAATCCCCCCGCGTACGGGGAGCCGAGAACTACCCGCTCCTCGGCGAGAGTCCTTTCGTTGCGCACGACCAGGGTGTCGGGGTACGGCCAGGGAGTCGTGCCGTCTTCGCGGAAGACCATTCCGTAGAGGACGAAGACCGCGCTCGAATCGCCCGCGGCGGGTGCATGCCTCGGCCCCGCGGCATCGGCCGCCACGGCTACCGGCGATATCCAGGCCCACGTCACCAAGGCCAGGACCGCGAGCAGAGCGATGCTCCGCCACTTCTCGCCCAGGCGGCCACGAGTAAAGTCCTTCATGGGTCGTTCTCCTTGCTCAGAACACGACTGGGGACTCAGCCGAATGCCCCCCCTGGTCTCAGCGCAACAGAACCAGTCTTTCGGTCGATTCATACGTCCCGGCCTTGAACCGGACGAAATAGACGCCGCTCGTCGCACGGGAGTGATCCTCCATGTCACCGGTCCAGTGTGCCTGGAACCATCCCGCGGGCATCGAATCGTCCACCAGCCTCCGCGCCAGCCGGCCGTCGACGCCGTAGATGCAGAGACTCACGCGTTCGCGCCGGGCCAGCTGGTAGCGAAGCCGCACGGTGCTGCGGAATGGGTTCG
>Ga0315286_10006833_pt1 | contig 11115 bp, 6 predicted proteins | sample YL17G10_0_MG_FD_205038 | JGI IMG/M metagenome (GOLD analysis project Ga0315286, IMG submission 205038) | Sediment microbial communities from Yellowstone Lake, YNP, Wyoming, USA - YL17G10_0 | ecosystem: Environmental > Aquatic > Freshwater > Lake > Sediment | place: USA: Wyoming | collected...
CCAATAGGATTTGGTCGCATTGTTGACGCGAATGATCGCGGGCATCGCTTCTCCTGTCGTTTCGAACGCTATTGCTTCACTCTGACCTTGACGCCGTCGGCCAGACCCGCGTCCGGGCCCTCGACGACCTTGGTTCCGCCGACGAGCCCGGTTTTGATTTCGATGAGAGGGCCGTATGTCCCGCCCGTGGTCACCGGGACCTCGATGGCTTTCTCGTCGCGGACGGTATAGACGAAGGTCGCTCCGCCCCGGCGTACGATCGCGCTCGCCGGAACGGCCAGAAATTGCCGGCTGTCTTCGATCGCGCCGCTTTTCGATTTTTCGTTCAGGAACACGACCTTGGCGCTCATCTCGGGGAGGACGCGCTTGTCGTAGTTCCGGAAGCCGATCTTGACCATCACCGTGGCCTTGGAGCGGTCGGCTGTCGGCACGATCTTCGCCACGAAGCCGGGGTAGGCTTGATCGGGATACGCGTCCAGCCGGATTTCACAGTCCTGATTCACGGCGATCTTCTCGATGTTGGATTCGGACACGTCGATTTCCGCCTCGAGAGAGCCCATGTCGGCCAGGAGCACCACGGCGGCTTTGGCATTGGCCCCGGCTCCGAGCGGGGCCACGACTTCCCCGACGTCCGCGTTCTTGGTCAGGACGGTCCCGTCGAATGGGGCCCGGATCAGCGTATTTTCGAGCGCGACCTCGGACTGGCGAACGAGGGCCCGGGCCACCTCGATCGAGGCCAAGACCCGCTTGTACCGGGATTCCGCCGCATCGGCATCGCCCTGGCTCGTCAGGCCGGCGGCCAGCAGCTTTTTCTGGCGCTGGTCGCCGGTCTCGGCGTCACGCAGGTCGGCGAGGGCCAGATTCAGGTTGGCCCGGGCCTGTTCCAGCTGAGCGCGGATATCGCTGTCGTCAATGCGGGCGATGATCTGCTCCTTCAGGACGCGGTCGCCCTCGACGACGCCGAGATAGACGAGACGCCCGGTGCCTTTCGAGGCCACGGCCGCCTTGCGCTGGGCTACGACATACCCGCTGGCCGTCAGGACGGCGTTCGTCTGAGCCGGCGATTGCAGAACGGCCGCCGACAGTTTCACTTCGATCGCCGGCTTTGTGAACGATTTCCAGCCGAAATATGCGACGGCGAGAAGGGCCGCTACGACCAGGAACGAAATCAGCCTGTTGATCATCCTTCCTTTTCGCTCCGGGTCGATGTTCTTCTTTTCCCGATCGATCCGCAGCGACGACAAATCCACGTTTTTAGCTTCCACGTTCATCTCTCAATCCGTTGGAGAATCGGGTTTTTCGAAGCGTTCTTCAACCCGCCTGCCGCTCTTCGAAGTCCTCGAACGATTTTTCGATTATAGAACATTTGAAGGCCATTTGGCAAAGAGGAATTCCCGGCCAGGATCATGAAACCGTCGGGATCGCAGGCGCTTTCCCGACGCGCCCCGCCGGCGGATTGACTCCCTCGCTTTTTCCGAATATCCTGATTTCCCATTTGACCAAGGAGGGTCCCATGTCTCGAATCCAGAATCCTATCCGTGTTTTCACGGCCGTTCTCGTGACGGTCGTCTTCGCGCTTTCGGCTTCGCCCGCCGCGGCCCGGACGAAGCTGCTGCGCTTCCCGGCGATCCATGGCGACAGGATCGCGTTCACGTATGCCGGAGATCTCTGGACCGTTCCGGCCTCGGGCGGGACGGCCGTCCGGCTGACCGCCCATCCGGGGATGGAGGTCTTCGCCAGGTTCTCGCCCGACGGGAAATGGATCGCCTTCACCGGACAAGTTGACGGCGACGAGCAGGTTTATATCATTCCCTCGTCCGGCGGAGAGCCGAAGCAGCTCACGTTTTACCCGGCCCGCGGCCCCCTCGCTCCGCGCTGGGGCTGGGACAACCAGGTCTATGGCTGGACGCCGGACGGGACGTCGATCCTCTTCCGCTCCATGCGCGATTCCTGGACTCCCGGCGAGCAGCACCTGTATACGGTGCCTCGGACGGGCGGTCCGGCCGAAATGCTCCCCATGCCCGTCGCCGGCTCCGGCGATTATTCGGCCGACGGAAACCGGATGGTCTATTCCCCCCGCTTCCGCGATTTCCGGCCCGAGAAGCGCTATGGCGGCGGCCAGGCCAACGATCTCTGGCTGTTCGACCTGAAGACGAACGAAGCCAAGAAGCTCGTTGCCGGGCCGCGGGCCGACCGCGATCCGATGTGGATCGGAAACACGATCTATTTCACCTCGGACAGCGACGGGACGTTCAATCTCTACGCTTACGACATGCCGGTCGGCAAGACGAGCCAGGTCACGAAGAACACGGTCTGGGACGTCCGCTGGCCGAGCGCGGACCGCGCCGGCCGGATCGTCTATGAGCTGAACGGCGAGCTCCAGGTCCTCGACACGAGAACGGGGACAAGCGCGCCCGTGCCGGTCGACGTGCCGGATGACGGGCTGTGGAAGCGTCCGTCGCGCGTGTCGGCGGCCGGCCAGCTGGAGGACTTCGAGCTCAGCCCCAAAGGCGAGCGGGCCCTCTTTTCCGCCCGGGGCGACATTTTCACCGCGCCCGTCGAGAAGGGCCCGACCCGCAACCTGACCAATTCCTCGGGCGCCCACGACAAGTGGGCCCGCTGGTCGCCCGACGGCTCGAAGATCGCTTTTTTCAGCGACATGAGCGGCGAGGAGGAGCTTTATGTCATCGACCAGGCCGGCCGCGGAAAGCCCGAGCGGCTGACGTCGGGGGGCCGGGCCATGCGCTACCAGCCCGAATGGTCGCCGGACGGAAAGCTCATCGCCTTCTCCGACAAGGACGGCCGGATCCACGTCTTCGCCTTCGCGGACAGGAAGCTGACGCAGATCGTGGACGCGCCGCGCGGCCAGGTCCGTGATTACGTCTGGTCGCCGACCGGCCATTTCCTGGCTTTCAGCATGGCCGGGACGAACGGCTTCAGCTCGATCCACATCTGGAGCGAGAAGGACGGCCGGGTCCGGAAGATCACGGATGAGCTCTTCAATGCCGAGAATCCGGCCTGGGACCCGGAGGGGAGCTATCTCTTCTACTTGAGCGACCGCGAGTTCGCCCCGCAGATTTCCACGGCCGAGTTCAATTTCGCGACCAACCGGACGACGGGGATCTTCGCCATGGCCCTGCGGAGAGACGTGAAACACCCCTTCCCTCCGGAGAGCGACGAGGTTGCGGTGAAGGATGAAAAGCCCAAGGAGGAAAAACCGGCGGCGGCGGGGCCGCCCGGGGCGCCGGCGGTGAAGACGGAGGAGAAGAAGACGCCCGAGCTCACGATCGATTTCGAGGGGCTCGGAAAGCGGGTCGCCCGCGTCCCGGTCGAATCCGACAACTACGGCGGCCTGACGGCGAAGAAGGGGCATCTCCTCTATGTCGTCGCCCCGGCGCGCTATAACGGCCGGACGCCCGACCGGCGGTCCGCCCTCAAGATTTATTCGCTCAAGGACCGGAAGGAAACAACGCTCGTCGAGGATGCCGGCGGATATGCCCTCTCCTTGGACGGCTCCAAGGTCATCGCCGCGAGCGGAGGATCGTTCCTCGTCCTCGACGCTTCTCCCGGCGGGGCGGGATCGAAGAAGCCCGTCTCCACGGCTGGGCTGATGGTCGATCGCGTCCCCGTCGAAGAATGGAAACAGATCTTCGACGAGGTCTGGCGCCGCTACCGCGACTGGTTCTACGTCGAGAACATGCACGGGTACGATTGGGACGCCCTGAAGCGCCAGTACGAGCCTCTCCTCCGTTATGTCGCCCACCGCTCCGACCTCAATTATGTGATCACCGAGATGATCTCCGAGCTGACCGTCCAGCACGCTTACATCGACGGCGGCGACTTCGCCATTCCTGCCCGGCCGAGGGTCGCCCTGCCGGGCGCCCGCTTCGCCCTGGAAAAGGCGACCGGCCGCTACCGGATCACGACCGTCTTCCGCGGCGAAAACGAGGAGCCGGTCTACCGCGCCCCGCTCACCGAGATCGGCGTCGATGTCGCGGCCGGCGATTATCTGCTCGCCGTGGACGGCGTGGAGCCGAGCGCGGCCGAGGACCCGTACCGCCTGCTGCGCAACAAGGCCGACCGGCCGGTCCAGCTGACGGTGAACGGCAAACCCTCGACGGAGGGCGCCCGGACGATCACGTTCAATCCGGTCGCGAGCGAAGACAAGCTCATCTATTCCAATTGGGTCGCGGCCAACCGGAAGCGCGTCGACGAGCTTTCGGGCGGCCGGATCGGCTACATGCACATTCCCGACATGGGCGCGCCCGGGATCTACGAGTTCATCAAGTGGTACTACGGCCAGCTCGACAAGGAGGCCCTCGTCGTGGACGGCCGGGCCAACGGAGGCGGAAACGTCTCCCGGATGATCATCGAGCGGCTGGCCCGCCAGTGGCTCGCCCTCGGGTACTCCCGGACCGACGACCGGCCGAACACGTATCCCGACGGCGTGTTCATCGGCCCCAAGGTCGCCCTCCTCGACGAGTACGCCGGATCGGACGGCGACATCTTCCCGGCCATGTTCAAGAAGGCCGGGCTCGGGCCGCTCGTCGGCCTGCGCTCCTGGGGGGGCGTCGTCGGGATCTCCGGCCGCGGGCCTCTCCTCGACGGAGGATCGATCTCCGTGCCGGAGTTCGGCTTCGCCGATACGAAGGGCGAATGGACCATCGAGGGATACGGTGTGGACCCGGATATCCCGGTCGAAAACGATCCCCAGGCCGTCATTGCCGGAAAGGATCCCCAGCTCGAACGGGCCGTCGCGGAGATGCTGAAAAAGCTCCAGGCCGCTCCGGTCAAGCTTCCGCCGAGGCCGGCGCCCCCGATCAAGACCGAGAAGAAGTGAGGGCTCGGTAGACGGCCGAGGCGATCTCGATGTCCTGAACGGCCACGCCCGTCAGGTCGACGACGGTGATCTGGCTGTCCGAGGTCCGGCCTTTTGCGCGGCCGGCGATAACCGCTCCGAGCTCGACGCAGCGGTCCTCTTTGATGAGGCCCGCTTCGAGCGCTCGGTGGATTTCCCCCCGGAGCCGGCACTGGGGCATGCTGTCGGCCGCGACCACGTCGGCTCTGGCGAGGATCTCGGGATCGAGCTCCTGCTTGTCCGGAGTGTCCGATCCGACGGCCGTGATGTGGATCCCCGGGCGGAGGTCCGCGGCCGAGAGGAGGGGCTTTCTCGACGGCGTCGCCGTCACGACCAGGTTGCATGTCCGCAGAATCGCGCTCGGGTCCGAGGTCGTTTCCACGATATAGCCGCGCTCGCTCATTTCCCGTTCATAGCTCACGAGCTCATCCGCCAGGGGTCCCCAGACCAGGACGTCCCGGCAGGGCGTGACGCGCGCCAGCCATTGGAGCTGGAGCCGGGCCTGGACGCCGGCGCCGACGATGCCGATGCGCTCGACCTTTCGAGGCGCGAAATATTTGGCCGCCACGGCCCCCGCGACCGCGGTCCGGACGTCGGTCAGATGGCCCTCGTCGAGCAGGATGGCTTCGAATTCGCCGGTGCTCTGCTTGAAGAGCAGCATGCCGCCGTTCCCCGACGGCAGGCCGAGGGCGGGATTGCCGTAGAATCCGGAAGCGATCTTGATGACGTAGATGTCCTCGCCGCGGATATATCCATACTTGATGTGGACCTCGCCCTTGTCCAGGATCAGCTCGCCGACCGGGGGAACGACCGCCCGGCCCGAGGAATAGGCGACGAACCCTTCCTCGATGGCCGGGAGCAGATCGAGCGAGGGAAGGACCGTTTTGATCTCCGCGAGCGTCGCGATCTTCACGGACGTTCTCCGGGGGCGCGGCCTATTTCGCCCCCAATTCCGCGAGAAGGTCGTGGATCCGGCCGAGCGCCGGGGTCAGGTAATTGTGGGGAAGACCGTAGCTGATGCGGACAAAACGGTCCAATCCGAAATGGTCGCCGGGCACGATGAGCACCTTTTTCTCCTCGCGCAGACGCTCGACGAATTGCGTGGACGGGATGTCCAGGCTGTATTTGACGAAGGCGATCGCCGCGGCCTGCGGCGGCGTGGCGCTGAGGATGCCTCCATGCTCGGCCATCCATTTCTCCAGGACGGGATAGCCGCGACGGATGTAGCCGCGGGCGCGCTGGATGAGACGGGGCCGGATCTTGGGGGAGAGGGCGTATGCGGCCAGGTGGTTCGAAAGCATGGTCGCGCTCAGGGTCAGGTATTCATGCCGCGCCCAGAGCTCGTCGATGACGTCGGCCGGGCCGACGGCCCAGCCGATCCGGAGCCCGGGCAGCCCGTAGGCTTTGCTCAGGCTGCCGACGGCCAGGACTTTGTTGTCCATCCCGTAGAAGGTCGGCGTCTGCGCTTCGGCCACCCGCTCGGCCCCGGCGTACACCTCGTCGGCCAGGATCCAGGCCCCGACGCCGCGGGCCGTCTCGACGATGGCCGCCATCTCCTCCTTCTTGAGGATGTAGCCCGTCGGATTGTTGGGATTGCAGACCGCGATCAGCTTCGTCCGCGGCGTCACCGCCTTCTTCAGCCCGTCGAGGTCGGGTGCCCAGCCGCTCTTCTCGTCCAGGCCGAAAGTCTTGAGGTCGAGCCCGAGGTTCTTGGCCAGTCCCCAGATCTGCATGTAATTCGGCAGCATGACGACGATTTCGTCGCCCGCCGAGAGCAGGCCCCAGAGGACGTCGTAGTTGGCCTCGATGGCCCCCACGGTCACAAGGACGTTCTCCGGCCCCGCGCCCGGATACATCGAGGCGATGTTCTCCCGCAGCTCCGGGATGCCGTTGGCGTGGGCGTAATCCATTTCGAGCGACAGCAGCCCGGCCAAGCCGTCCGGGTCGTCCTGGTAGAGCTCCTTGAGGGTGATCGGGTGGACCCCGCTCTCGGAGAGGTTGTAGTCCACGGCCTTCTCGAACTTGGACATCATCCGTTCCATCACGAAAGGCTGAAACTTGGGCATGATCGGCGCCTCCTTCGATGGGGGAAGGATATTCCCGGCGTAGTCCCGCGTCAAGGCGGGACATCCAGGTCCGGTCCGGCCCCCGGCGTTGACACCGATCCCCGATCGGGATAATCTTCGTTCCGTGGGCCGCGGCTTCGATTTGAGGACGTCAGGCTCCCGAAACGCGCATGGGTGACACGCCGAGCCTCTCTCTTTTGCTGGCCGAGCTGGCTCACGACGCGCCCGGGGCCACCGCCATCGCCGGCCTTGGACGGCCCGGTCTGACCTATGCCGGCCTCTTCAGCCTGCTCGGAAGCGCGGCTTCGGCCCTGCGTTCATTCGGCATCGGCCGGAATGACCGCGTGGCCGTCGTGTTGCCGAACGGCCCCGAGATGGCGTCCGCGTTCCTCGCCGTGGCGTCCTGCGCGACGTGTGCGCCCCTCAATCCGGCTTTTCGCTCCTCAGAGTTCGACTTCACCCTGTCCGATCTTCGGGCGAAAGCGCTCATCGTCCCCGCCGGCGAGGATTCGCCCGCCGTCGAGGCGGCGCGCGCGCGGGCGATCCCGATCATCGGACTGTCCGTCCCTCCCGACGCGCCGGCCGGCGTCTTCACCCTTCAGGGGACCGCCGCGACACCGGGGGTGGGCGGCGCGGCCGAACCGGCCGACGTCGCTCTCATCCTGCACACGTCGGGCACGACGTCGCGGCCGAAGGTCGTCCCCCTCACTCAATCGAACATCTGCGCCTCGGCCTGCAACATCCGGGCCTCTCTCGCTTTGACCTCCGACGACCGCTGCCTCAACGTCATGCCCCTCTTCCATATCCATGGGCTCATCGCCGCCGTCCTGGCGACTCTCTCGGCCGGCGGCAGCGTCGTCTGCCCTCCCGGATTCGACGCGGCCCGCTTTTTCGGCTGGCTGGAGGAATTCCGGCCGACCTGGTTCACCGCCGTCCCGACGATGCACCAGGCGATCCTCGCCCGCGCCGCGTCAACCGGCGGGCCCGTGCCCCGCGGGCGGCTGCGCTTCATCCGCTCCTGTTCCTCATCGTTGGCTCCGCGCCTGATGGCGGAGATCGAGGAGGCGTTCGGTGTCCCCGTCATCGAGGCCTATGGGATGACGGAGGCGTCGCATCAAATGACGAGCAATCCCCTCCCGCCCCGGCCGCGGAAGCCCGGTTCGGTCGGGATCGCCGCCGGGCCCGAGGTGGCGATCATGGACGAGGCGGGCCGGCTGTCGGAGGCCGGATCGGTCGGAGAGATCGTCATCCGGGGAGCGAATGTCACGCCGGGTTACGAAAACAATCCGGCGGCCAACGCGGGCTCCTTCACCGCCGGCTGGTTCCGCACCGGCGACCAAGGCCGCATGGACGAAGAAGGCTACGTCACCCTGACCGGCCGTTTGAAGGAGATCATCAACCGGGGCGGCGAGAAAATCTCCCCGCGGGAAGTGGATGAGGTGATCATGGACCACCCGGCTGTGGCTCAGGCCGTGGCCTTCGGCGTGCCGCATCCGGCCCTCGGCGAGGACATCGCCGCGGCCGTCGTGCTGCGGCCCGGCGCCGTCGCCGCCGAAGACGATATTCGACGGTTCGCCGCCGAGCGGCTCTCGGCGCACAAATTGCCGCGCCGCCTGTTGATCCTCCCGGAGATCCCCAAAGGCCCGACGGGCAAGCCGCAGCGCATCGGTCTCTACGAGCGGCTCGCCGCACAGCTTCAAACGCGCTTCGTCCCGCCGCGGGACGAGATCGAGGCGCGGCTCGCCGTTCACTGGGCCGAGCTGCTCGAAACCGACCGCGTCGGAGCCGAGGACGACTTCTTCATGCTGGGCGGCAGCTCGATCGTTGCGGCGGAGCTTTTCGCTCGGCTGAGTACGGACTTCGGCGTCGAGCTCGCCCCGGACACCATCCTTCTTCATCCGACCGTCGCCGGCTTGGCCGATGTTATTCGAAACCGGCCGGATGGCGGGGAGGAGAAAGAGGACTGGCCGGCGGTGGTCGCGGTGCGGACGCAGGGCTCACAACCGGCATTCGTCATGGCCAGTCTGGATTTAACCTGGGACGTGCGCGGGCTTTCGCGATATCTCGGCCCGGACTATCCCGTCTATGGCTTGCGGCCGACGCGCCGGTTCGCCGAAGAAAATCCCGGCGTGGGAGCGGAGTCGGCGGCTGCTTTTTTCGTCGAGGAATTGAGGGCTGTCCGACCGCGCGGACCGTACGTGGTTGCGGGAGGCTGCGCCGCGGGCATCGTCGCTTACGAGATGGCGCGGCAGCTTCGCGCGGCGGGCGAGAGCGTCCCGCTCCTGGTCTTGTTCGACGTTGACTTTCCGCTCCCGCGGATCATCCCCTATCCCTTCAGCCTCGCCTACCTGCGGTTGCCCCGATGGCTGCACCGTCTGTCACGGCAGCCCGGTCCTGATCAGCGCGCCTACATCCGGTGGCGGGCGCGGACTTTGAAGACCCGCGTCCTCAACACGCTCCTCCCCGGGCGGCCGGAGTCCCCGGATCCGGAACCGGATCTCGGATCTCATTCGCCTCTCCGGAAATCCTTCGAGATATTTTCCAAACGGCAGCGCGACGCGATCTGGCGCTATGCGCCCGCCCCTTACCCGGGCCGGATCGCCATTCTTCGCGCCAAGGAGACGGGCGTCTGGTTTCATCACGACCGTCGGCTGGACTGGCGGAGGGTCGCGTCCGGCGGCTGCATGATCCGGACGGTGCCCGGGGAGCACAATAACGCGCTGAAGGAACCGCACGTGAAATGCGCGGCGGAGCAGATCAAGGCTTGCCTGGCCGCCGGGGGCGGCGGCTGAAGCGGCGGGATCAACCGTCTCGGGCGGAGACGCGGCGGACGAGATCGCCGTTCGTCATATAGAGCACGTCGTCGCGCCCCGAAACGAACCTCAGGATTTCCCTCAGCCCGGACCAGAGACCGCCCTCCTCGACCTCCCAGGAATGCCCGCGCAGATGCCAGACTCCGCCTCGCAGGCGGGCCCGCTCGAACAGAGCGCAAGCCAGTTCAACCCAGGATTTTCCGACGCCGACGGTCGCCAATTCGCGCAAGCCCGTCCAGTTGCGGCGTCTCAGGCAGACCGCGAACCAGAGGCTCCAATGGAGGTCGCGGGCGGCGATGGTCGCCGGCATTTCCCACGGATCGGCGGGCGCGTCGAGGCCCAGGATGCGCGTCGTCCGGGCTCCGATGAAGCCGGTCCGGATCACCGCCCGGCGAACGCGCGGATTGTGGCGCCCGTACGGATAGCAGAACATGTTCACCGGACGGCCGATGCGCGCCTCCAGCTCGGCCCGTCCCAGCAGGAGCTGTCGTTCCAGCTCGTCATCGCTCAGGCGGCGGAGATCGTCGTGAGAGTGCGAATGTGCGCCGATCTCGAACCGCTCGGCGAGTCGGCGCGTTTGTTCCGCCGTCAACGCCGCCCGCTCACGGTTGCGCGGACATATGTATAACGTTCCGGGGATCCCATGCTCCGAGTGCAGTCCGGCCAATCTGAGATCGGACGGATGGCCGTCGTCCCAACTGGTGGTCACGATCGTTGGCTTGCGTTCGGGCATCAAGGCCGATCAATCTTCCGAAGAACGGCCGCCCGCGGGACGTCCCGCAGACGCGGACAACGGATTATAGCTTCCGCGGGCCGCAGGCCGCAATCCCTCCTCCTCATTTGAAATCCATTCGCCCGGCGGACTTGACACTCTCTGGGACGCCCCGTATGGTATCTTTGCCCGGCGGGGAGCTGGGATGAGAACCATGGAAGGGCGGAAAGAAGCCATGCGCGTCCTGATCGACATCGCTCATCCCGCCGATGTCCATTTCTTCCGCCCTCTGGTCCGGGCCCTCCGGCAGCGCGGCGACAGGGTCCTGTTGACCGCTCTCGATAAAGCCGGCGTGTCCGATCTCCTCAAGGCCTTCGAGCTGCCGCACCTGCGTATCGGGCGGCCTTGGCCGACTCCCCTGGGCCCCATGGCTTCGGTCGCCGCCCGCGCGCTGCGATTGGCCGGGATCGCCGGGTCATACCGCCCCCGGGTCATGGTCGCGCGCGTCGGCGCGCCGATCGGCGCGGCGGGACGGCTTTTCGGCGTCCCCTCGATCTCCTACGACGACAACGAGTACGCGTCGATCCAGCTCTTCGTCACACGGAAACTCGCCTCCGTCCTCTGCACCGGGCTGGGGTATGAGAAGGAGCTCGGCGGCAGGCAGGT
>Ga0315286_10006835_pt1 | contig 11113 bp, 10 predicted proteins | sample YL17G10_0_MG_FD_205038 | JGI IMG/M metagenome (GOLD analysis project Ga0315286, IMG submission 205038) | Sediment microbial communities from Yellowstone Lake, YNP, Wyoming, USA - YL17G10_0 | ecosystem: Environmental > Aquatic > Freshwater > Lake > Sediment | place: USA: Wyoming | collected...
TTTCTCGACCTCGCCGGTAATATTAATAAAGGCACGCCTCTCCGGCACATTAAACCATAGTTCTTTACGATAACTTTTCATGCAATGTTCTCCCGCTTGCGATAATTTTCTATTTTAGCATCATTCGATTTCGGATATCTTGCGGTTATGATGGTGTAATACATTGATTAACGGCTTACCGCTTTCGGCCTTATGACGTGGTCAACCCGGCCGTAGAGGTCGCCCGAATAGTTGCTCAAAAGAATGGTTTTTACATCCCCCGGGTGAACTACCGCAGGATCCTCCATCGGCAAAAAAGCACATCAGTAACGATTCAAGCTCTCCGGAGTTGCTTGCGTGTTACACAACTACTCTTTTTCAAGGGTCTCATAGTTTTGTTTAATACTTCATCTACTAAACACTTTGAATACTGTTTCTTAAGTGTGGATTAGAACTGGAAATGTGCACCTAAGAATTCTGCCTAAAGTTATACAGGTCGTGCAAATCTTCAATTGATATATATTACTGAAATTGACTATTACGGTTGAAATAAGTATAAACTCAAGGTTACATGCATTTTTGACTGCGGCAGATACAATGTTTTTAGTAAATTGCTTCTAAACGATAAACAGAGCTACTAACTTCAGCATATTATCAGCTTCTGTAGCTAGGTTTTGTGTAGCTTTAAAAAGTTGTTCTGTGGCAGAAACATTTTTCTGGGCGATCTGAGCAATTTGTTCCACAGCCTTAACCACCATATCTCCTCCCCTTTTCTGCTCCATCGTAGAATTGGCGACGTCCTGTGTCATGTGATTCATATCCTCCACTGCCCTCATAATTAGTTTGGAGCTGTTTTCCATCTCTCTAATAGCTGTTACGATTTCTGTCGTAGTATTTTGCATATTTATAGATGCATCTATTACCTGAGAAGCTCTGATAGTTTGTCCCTGTGTAGCTACAAAGACATCATTGACTAAATCTGACGTTTTGTTCACTGAATCTATCATCTTCTGGAGAACTTTTTGGGTGAGGTCCACGGCCTGATCGGCATTCTTGAGTACAGTTTTAACATAAGAAGAAATTTCTTGAATAGAATGCGCGGAGCGATCAGCTAAACGCTTTATCTCATCTGCTACTACCGTAAACCCTTTCCCAGAGTCTCCAGCCCTGGCTGCCTCTATGGCTGCATTGAGAGATAGAAGTTTTGTCTGATCAACAATTTCATCAATAATCTCAATAATTTTCACGATATCCTTGCTCGATGCACCAATGCCATTAATGACATTAAAAAGTTCTTTTCCACCTTCGTTAGCCACTTGAGATGCATCTCTCGAAACCACTTCCACCGCTTTTATCTTCTCAGCGACGGAATTAATAGATGAAGTCATCTGTTTTATGATAGAATTAGTTTCTTCTGCGGCATTTCTCAGGTTTTCAGCATTCGTGCTCATCTGGGTAATAGATGCTCCCATCTCTTGAATAGAAGAAGATGTCTCGTGAACATTGGAAGCCAATGCCTGAGTAGATTCGTTTATGCTATCGATCTGCTGGGCCATTTCAACCATAGTGGAAGACGTATCTTCAGTTGATGAAGACTGGAGAGACGCACCTTCGGATATTTGAACAGCCGACATTGAAATTTCATCAGCATTGCTTGCTGTGTTTTCAGCCGCCGTACGTATTTGCATAACTATGTGACGAAGGTTATTTAGGGTAAGATTGATGCTATCGATAATGGAGCCAATCTCGTCATCTCTCTCCTTTTCAATCTTGACATTCAGGTTCCATTTTGAGATTTCTTTCATAACTTCGTTAATACTCTTCGCATTCTTTTCTAGATATTCCTGCTTCTCCCTGCTTTGTGTAACCATTTCCTGCAGTTTAGTTGAAGAAATATTGATATTGTCATCTCGTTTCTGAATTTGCTCTAACATATCATTGAAACCATCAATGAGCACACCCACCTCATCATTACTTTCCTTTACTGCTCGCACTGAGTAGTTTTTCTCGGTAGAAATGCTATTCATTTTTTCAGTGAGGTTGAGAACCGGCTTAGTAATCACCCGCTGAAGCCTTAAGGCTAGTACATAAGCAATAAATAAGGACACTATCAGAAATATGACGGCAATGATGCTATTCCATGCTAGACGAGAATACATTTCCCGTAAATTGGACCGGATATGTACTATGCCGATTACTTCATTATCAAGGATTATTCTCCTGTATACATCAAGGTGGTTTATGGAAAATAAATTAGCATTTTTTTGATCTTTTAGGACATATGTATAACCTTCATCGGGATGATCAGCGGAGGTCTTGCTTACTTTCCGGTTAATGAATTTAGCGAATTCACTTCTGTCATTCTTATAGATATGCGCTGAAATAATATTCGGTTTATTCGCGAGCGCTGATAGAGTTTCCTCTGCGGTTTTCTGATCATTAAAGGTTATTGCTGCTCTGCTATTACTTCCGATGACATCTGCCAAACTTACGAGGTCCATGATCATGGTTTTTTTGAAAGAAAAAAAATCGCTTATGATAAACCCTATAGAAGTCATCAGCAATACAATACTGCTCGTCAGCATGATAATGTATATGAGCTTATTCCTGATTGACATGTTTTTGAAAATGTGTATCAATGTTTCTCCCTGTATATACTTCCAACTTGCAGGAGCTGCGAACTGACTCTCAATTTTGAACGCTCTGCAGCATCGAGGTTGATCTCAAAACTGACTTGGTTCCCTTTTGAAATGAAATTGATTATTCCCCCTGACTGAAGGAAACCTTTCATATCTCCGACTGTCAATACCGGCCGCTTTCTAACACCCCTCAAAATCTCGGTAACATTATTCTTCTCGGAATCGCTGATAAAAAGTATCTGACATTTATCAGGAGCATCGCCTCTCTTTAATCGTTCAATGACGAGTTTTCTTGACCCGACGTTCTTATCCCTGAGACGGTCAAGAGCTTCACCAAAAGGATCTTTCCCGAGGACACAAATCTTTATAGGAGAATCAGAGTCACGAAAAGTCTCGGATGGCCATTCAACAAACTTGACAAAGTTATATAAAAAGGCAGACTTCACCTGATACTCCTCGAATTGGCCCTCTGCTTGTGCCGGCGGCAAAAATATCGGCAATGAACACAGTGCCGGCAGCACCATGAGTAACGCAGATATGTATATCGGTACTTTCTCTCTTATTCTTTTCTGCATGAGAATCTCCACTCAGTCGATGAATATTTTCTATATTTTAGAATGTATATGTAGCCTTCACACGAAAACTTCTGCCATCCTGTCTGATGAGATCCTGAACGTGTTCTGCAGACCCGGGATCGCTGTAATGTTTGTTGAACAGATTATACATACTTGCTGAGACTTTCAGCTTTTTCAGGAGGTCCTGGCTGAAAACGGTAAGGTTTGTGAGAAAGAAATCATCTGCATTCTTACCGGCAAGGGTCTCTCTCCTGCTTGTATATTGCTCTTCTATGCCTAAAAAGATGGTTTTCGGCAAAAGAGGCACTATTATGTTGAGTTTCGCCAAATGCTTCGGAGAATTAGTCAGGGCTTTTCCTGTTTGTTCATCCTCGCTGTCCTGATAGGAATAACTAACGCGACCTCTCACACCATTAGACCACATCCCCTCCAGTTCAAGTTCTGCGCCTCTGGTTTCAACCGCCTGGACATTTCTATAGACCAGCAGATTATCAGAGGGGTCGAGTTCCAGGTTTATAAGGTCGTCAATTTTGGAATAAAAGCCATTAATTGTACCGCGAAGGTTATTCCCCAGTTGTTGCTCCAGAATTAACTCATATGTCTGGATTTTTTCGGGTTTAAGATCAGGATTGGATTTCTGTGCTATGCCCCCATCATTATAGTAGAACTCATAAGCATTTGGAGCACGAAAAGCCTTTCCGTAAAGAATCTTGAAAACCGTTCCCTCGATAGGACTGTAAATGAGAGCCAGTCTCGGATTAGTAGTCCCTCCGAATGTGCTGTAGTGATCATGTCTGACCCCGGCGTTAAGAATCAGGTTGCTGAGAATCGGGACCTCATCCTGGATATAAGCACCCCAGTTTGTTGAATCTTCTTTGCTGTCCAGATAGACCTCTTCCTTGTCACTGGTATCCTGATCCTGGCGGAAATTGTCCTGGTACTCAGCGCCGAAAATAAGTTTATGCTTTTCAAAAAGCTTTTTGGTTGCCTGGACTTCAGCCCTCCACCATTCAGCTTTAGCATGATCCTTGAGTATCACGATATCGGGCTGTTCGTCCGCACCTTCTGCATAGTCATACACATAGTCTCCGTCGTAATCATATTTGGAATAGGATATCCGTGCCATTACATCTAATTGATCGGCAAAACTGTGTTCGTATTTCAGATCTATAAAGGCCCGCTCGTCAATGGCGAAAGTTCTGCTGTCGTTGAATACAGTCTCAAATGGCGCAGTCGGTATGATTTTTTTTCTGTTTACGAATGCTCCCTCAAGGGTAAAATCTTGGTAAGAAATCTTTCCGAAGAAACTGTGAAATCTGTCGCCGTCGCTGTCTTTTGCGATGCCGTTATTGGTTTCCGGACTATCAAATTCGCGATAATAAAGCCTCTCATCCCCTTTGCTTTCATAATAGGACCCGGAAAGGGTCATTTCGATGCCCTGCTGGAATTTGTTGACATAACTTATTCGGCCTTTATGTGTTTCGAACCTTCCAATATCACCTGAGACTTCAAGGCCTTGTAAATTACTCCCTTTCCTCGTTATAACATTGATGACTGCAAAGAAAGCGTTCGTGCCATATAGTGAAGAACTCGGACCGCGGATGATTTCAACTCTGTCTATGAGATCAACGTCAAGAATAAAATCAGTTCCAATTGCTGCCTGGTCAAAAATGGTATCGTTCTGCCTCACACCATCTACGAGGAGCAGAATACGCGTGTTATAGTCCCCGGGACGTCCAAAACCTCTTACACCAAGATAATCGTAGTTTCTGTCATATGTTACGAATAATCCTCTCACACTTCTTAAAATATCAGCTAACGTCCGGTATCCGTATTTTTCTATTTCGGATGCTGTGATTATAGTTACTGAGGATGGAGCTTCAGACATCTTCTGCTCGAATTTTGAGGCACTGTAAATCTTCACTTGCAATAAATCCGTGATATCTAACTCAGTAAGATCAGCAGGCTCATTGCCTCCATATACAAGAGAAGGAACTATACATAAAAATATAAACAAACCATAAAAGAATGTCTGAGAAGAAGGCTTAATCTTAATAAAGCTTATCTCTTTCATCTCCATCCCCCACTTTCATCCAATTCTTTATTTTTTAGAAATATACATTAAAACAATTAGATTAACGAAACAATCCTCCTGATCTTTTTTTATTTCACTTCCAAATCCATACTCAGGTATAAGATCATCCTTGGAGGAAGGCAAATTCATTGCGTATTTGATGATGCTTTCCACTGCTCAACTAACCAATCCTTTGCTTTTTCTGTATCATCAAAAGCTGTTAGGTTTCTTCCTGAGAAATACATGACACTATTATAAATAATCCTCTTTAACCCATCTATTCCAATAACGGCACCCGCTCTTACAAAAGGTTTGTTTCCTTTCGTAAACTCCTTTAACGCTTGAACCACTTCCGAGTTATATCGGGCAGCCGTTACATCTGTGAGCGTTAAGACAGAGTTTTGTGGCTGCTCTCTTATAAGTTTTTTAGCCTCCTCTATAGTTTTAAAAAACTCATTGATACGACAACCTGAAAAATCTAAAAACAGAATCTGTCTGCCACGGTGATAAATAGGCTTTACCTTGCTCATTATTGACTTACCTTAAAGAGATAATTTTGTGATATATCTCTTCTGAGATCTCTTGTTTATCTAAAAAAAGACAGCTTGAGATTCTGCACCACTTTGCCCTCCTTATCATTGTGGTTAGTTAATCAGTCCTCATTCAAGTATGTTTTCAATGCAACTTCTGCGAATCGGTATTCAAATACCGTCCTTCACGCAGGAATTGTACCAGCGCGTGGGGAGAGACGGGTTCGCAGAACAAATAACCTTGTGTCTGATCGCATCCATAGGTCCGTGCGAACTGACTCTCAATTGCGAACGCTTCACAGCATTGAAGTTCCCTTTAAATTTTAGTATCCCTTATCCTCCCAATAAGCTCTTTCAAACCAAAAGGTTTTTCTAACAAATTTGGCACTCCCATCGCAATAGCTTCATCATAAGAAAAATTCTGAAAGAACCCGGTCATGATGATGACTTTCATGTCGGGTTTGAGTTCTTTAACTCTTTTTGTCAGTTCTAAACCATTCATACCAGGCATATCAAGGTCTGTTATCATTACGTCAAAAGAGGTGTTATTAATCAGTTGAAGAGCAGACTTCCCGCTCGAAGCAGTCTCGCACTGATACCCATGTAATGAAAGACCGGTTCTAAGCGAATCAAGTATCGCCTCATCATCGTCAACGAGTATTACTGAATGTCTTTCAACCATGATATCCTAAACGACATTTCTTTTCATGAGGACATGCATTAACCTTCTCTATCTCCTCAGCCTGAGCTTATTAATTAGCCATGCATATACGGCGAATATGACTTGATAAATTTATGACGTAGATATTTTAAACTACCAGTAAAGAATTTAATCGCGAGAATAATGACAGTAAATTGCCATTAAAAAACTGGTCATATTACTCTTTTTGTAATGTCAACAGGTAGGATTTAAGGTTTGTTTTTTTGTTCTTCAGTCCAAGTTTTCTTCTGATATTATCTCTGTGAAAGGAGATAGTTCTTGGAGAGCAATTAAATAATTCGCCGATCTCTTTGTTCGTTTTGCCTTGTCGTAGAAGATTTGCCACCTGAATTTCGGTTGGGGTAAAGTCCAAGAACATAGAAGACAACTTGTGTGAAAATGGTGAAACAATATCATTCAGATTCGTCTCCAATATGCTTAGGTATTTCTTTTGATTCTCATCTAATCGGGTCATTTTCAATTTTTCGAAATAGGGTGCAATCAGTTCTTTCACGTTTAATAATATCTTCTCTTCAAGCTGTGCCTTGTCTTCATCCCTTCTTTGCAAAAGGATTTTTAATGCGATATTTACTTCCTCAAGATTTCGGGACTTGAACTCCAATTCTTTCTCCCTTTCTTTCAGGGCTTCCTCTGATAGCCTGCGCTTCGAGATATCGCGGACATTCATGACAAAGCCTTTAACTGCCGGGTTATCTAAAAGATTCTTACCTACTCCCTCAAGAACACAATAAAAGCCGTCTTTATGCCGAACGCGGAAAGAATTGGGGATAATAATTTCTTTTGTTAGTATTGCCTTGCCAAAATCGTAAATGGCCCTCGGAAGATCGATAGGCGTAATTAGCTTAAAACCACTCTTACCCATCAACTCTTCCGGCCTATATCCGAGATAACGCTTAACTGAGGGACTCGCATAAGTTATAGTTCCCTTTTTATTAACTACAAAAATGATGTCTAAAGAATTCTCAATGAGTGCGCGAAAATAGTCTTCGCTTCGCCATAGCTCTCCCCATGTTTTTTGGGGAATAGCCTCTGATTTCTTTAACTCAGTAATTTGCTGACGCAATTCGGCCCGTTGTCTTTTTAAATTGTTTTTTTGGTTTATTTCCGTCATTTTGTAATTATAGTCTATGCAAGTCTATTATTTCTGAAGGGATCAAATAAAACATCCGAACTTCCGGACGGGAATAACCCTTCGGCAGTTCGGCCATTCTCCTCTCTATTAAAGAGTCGCCGCCTTCTGTACTCTTTACACAAAAGAGTAGCTTTTTTATCTGGATAGCCTTCTTTATCTTCATAGATGTCAATTTAGTTGCGACACAGCTGAGATTTTACCGATGGGTCGCTTTCAAAGGATGTGCGATAAAGACTGCCATAATATTTATCATATTATCACATTTTTCAATTTTGATATACGTACCCCAGGATTCTGTACGTGCACTTTGCAAAAGAAGAATACTCGTTGTATTTGCTTGATGAAGTAGTGATGAAGACTTTTGAACTCCAGTAATCATTTGGTTATGGATGTCCTCCGCGACCCGACCTATCCTCCAAGAGCGTTACTTTCACTTCGTAATTAAGGGGACTCAATATTTCTGGACTCGTTGCTTTCTATGTGAATTATTGCTCTCTGCAGGGTCTCCGGGAGGAAGATATCTTACAATCAGAAGCCGATGAGAATCTGCGCAATATCCATTGAAATAAACAGGATATGTTTGTGGATCGCTCACCACAAGTCCTTACTTCGAGGGGAACAAGCGCGAAGTGCTTCCTACTCCTGAAAAAAAGCTACCTCTTGACAGATTTAAGGACCGGGAGAAAGACGGGGTCAATCTTTGCGAGCGAGCTCAGCACGAACTCCTCGATACCCTTGTTATCTGAAAGAAGAAGCCCTTTAGGTAAGGCATCCTGCTTAAATTCTGCGCGCCCCATGGACTTGTGCCCGCCCGCACTACCTATTCCGCTGAAGGCGGTGCGCGCCAGGTAGCCCGCGTCCTTCTTGAGGCCGTCGTTTCGGAAGACTACTACCAGTGCGTCGCCTATCACTCCGGTAACGAGCGCCCAGGATACGTTTTCTACCCTGATGAAGAAGTCCGCCACCTGCACGCAAACGTCGAAGAACGGGACCGGCCCTAAGTGAGAAAACATGACGCCGTTTAAAAAACGCCTTCTAACAAGTGCGATGCTGAAGTAGTCGAGTGCCTCCCGCGAAAACTGGGAGAACTCTATCTGTTTGACAATGTCTCTGTCCGCCTTGCCCCTGAGCCATCTTATCGCCTCCACGTCGCCGTGACTCATATCGCCCATGAAGTGGCGTGTGTCCGTTTTAATCCCGTAAAAGAGAGCACTTGCAAGGTTTTTGGTAAGGCGCAGGCCCGTAGCCTTCAGATATTCCGTCATGATGGACGAAGTAGCCATGTAGTCAGGCCGTATGTCGACAAACTTGGCCAGGATTACATTCGGGAGCGGATGGTGGTCTATCACAATATCGCAACGCGGGAGGCTGAAGTCGGTGAAGAACTGAGGCTGTGAGTCAACTATCGCTATAACATCGGAATGGACGACTTCCTCCTCACTGACCGGAAATGCGGGTATCCTTAATTGTCTTATCATAGAGGCGTTTTCTGGTCTCCCGATTGCCCCTGTATATCCTATTTTGACGACGCGCTTTTTTGTCTCAAGCATTTTCTTAAGAGCGAGCGCGCTTGCCAGGGCGTCCGGGTCAGGGTTCGCGTATATTATGACGCGGACATTCTTCGCGCCTTCACATACCTCTCTCAGACGCTCAAGCCTGTTTCGGACGTTATCATCTGCTTCCATGCCTCTGCCTTTTGCCGCCATTAATTAATTTTAATACTAAATAACATTTTAGTTGTCAAATTTTGACCGGTTAATGAAATAGGTCCTGCTTTTATTATTATGATTATCATTTGTTGCACGGTTGTATAAGATTTAAAACCGGGAAAGGAACATTGCTTCTACACCATGCCACGGAGAATGGATTATTCTATGTGGTATTTCGCTGTTTTGATAGCGAGGTCTTTATCTCTTGTAAATAATCTCCACTCCATTCCTGAAGAATGAATGCCGGCTTTCTTGTCTTGACCCCGACAAAAATACCAGTGTCCAAAACGCTCGACGGTAGAAAATGGATGATTGCCCTGGCAGAGAAAGCCGCAAGGCTTAATCTCTTCAAAAAAAATAGTCTCGTCCGGATCTTCATCGAAAGAGAGGTCATCAGGTAAAACTATTTGAGATACATCAACGCCTTCCTCTTCCTTTTCATCTAACCATTCTGAAATTGTCATTTCAATGATGCTCAAACAAGTATGGAATCTTCGGATGGGAACTATGAATTCAGAATCTTTGCCGCTTCTTTTGCGAAATAGGTAAGGATAATGTCGGCGCCTGCCCGTTTGATTGAAGTAAGGATTTCCATCATCGCGCGTTTTTCATCTATCCAGCCGAGTCTGCCCGCCGCCTTTACCAATGAATATTCACCGCTGACATTATAAGCTGCGATGGGTACATCAAAAGAATCTTTTGCATCGGAAATAATGTCGAGATATGCAAGCGCAGGTTTGACCATGATAATATCCGCGCCTTCTTCAATATCAAGGGCGATTTCCTTCAATGCCTCCCTCCTGTTAGAGGGGTCCATCTGGTATGAACGCCTGTCTCCAAATTGCGGGGTTGATTCTGCAGCTTCTCTGAAGGGCCCATAGAACGCTGACGCATACTTTGCGGCATAGGACATTATTGGCAAGTCTGAAAACCCTTCTTCATCAAGAGCATCCCTTATTGCTTCTACCCTTCCGTCCATCATGTCCGAAGGCGCAACCATATCGGCGCCGGCCTTTGCATGGGAAACCGCCTCTTTTGCGAGAAATTCAAGCGTCAAATCATTTTCAACATCCCCGTCTTTTATGATCCCGCAATGGCCGTGGCTTGTGTATTCACACATGCAGACGTCCGTAATTACATATAATTCCGGTACCGTATTTTTAATCGCCTTTATCGCCTTTTGTACGACGCCGTTTTCATCATATGCGCCTGTTCCCATTTCGTCTTTATGTTCGGGGATTCCGAAGAGTAGTACGGAAGGTATCCCGAGGGAGTAGACTTCCTTTGCATGTTTGACAACCTTGTCGACAGACTCCTGAAAACATCCGGGCATTGAAGAAATCTCTTTCCGGACGCCTTTGCCGAAAGTGACAAACAAAGGATAGATAAAATTATCAGGAGAAAGAGAGGTCTCCCTCACCATTCTCCTGATTGTTTCGTTTTTCCTTAATCTTCTTGGTCTTTGAATAGGAAACATTGATCTCCGTTTGTGTTAATGTCCGCAGGAACCGCCGCTGGAACCGCAGCATCCGCCGGGCTCACAAGAGGAAGCCGGCCCGCCTGTGAACATAAACCCTTCGCCGTCTTCGCCCACATAATAATCAAGTCCTTTTCCGGCAAGGCTCGTCGATGTCTCTTTGTCCAAATAAACCTTTATGCCGTCCTTCTCTATGACTTCATCGTCCGGCATTTTTTCTTCCTGCAGATTCATGCCGTAAGAAGGCCCGCAACAGCTTTCACCGGCGATAAATATC
>Ga0315286_10006836_pt1 | contig 11112 bp, 18 predicted proteins | sample YL17G10_0_MG_FD_205038 | JGI IMG/M metagenome (GOLD analysis project Ga0315286, IMG submission 205038) | Sediment microbial communities from Yellowstone Lake, YNP, Wyoming, USA - YL17G10_0 | ecosystem: Environmental > Aquatic > Freshwater > Lake > Sediment | place: USA: Wyoming | collected...
GCCTCAAGATCTTCAGCGACAACGTCGATACTGCGAACCTTTCCCTCACTGACATCAATGGGGCGGGCTTCGCTACTGGGACCGACAGCCTCAAGATCATCAGTGACAACGTCGACGCCATCAACATCGAGACCGACGCCAACAGCATCGCCAACGCGGTTTGGGACGTTACGACAGTGGGCAATGTGGGCGGCGGAACCATGGGCGGCCTGCTCAACGACGCCTCGGCCAACACGGGCGGCCTGAGCGGCATCGCCAACGCCGTCTGGGACGCCGCTACTTCGGCTCACACCGTCGCGGGGTCCTTCGGACAAACGCTCCAGCTCGAGGACAGTGGCCTCGCCCAGGGAGCCGCCGCGGGTACGGTCACTCTCAAAGCCGGGGCGTCAGCCATCACCGATTTCTACAAGAACGGTCTCGTCAGCATCACCAGCGGCACGGGGGTTGGGCAGTCACGCTCCATCACCGCGTACGACGGGGCTACGAAGATCGCCACAGTGGACCGGAACTGGGGAACCAACCCCATTGCGGGCGACGGGTACATCGTTCTGCCTGCGGCTCCTTCGAGCGGAGGCGCTTCTGCAGCGACAATCGCTGCGGCAGTCTGGGATGAAACCTTGGCTGGGCATACGACCACTGGGTCCTTCGGCCAAACGCTTCAGCTGGCCGACAGTGGCGCGGCCCAGGCAGCGGCGGCGGGGAGCATCACGCTCAAAGCCGGAGCTTCCGCCATCACCGACTTCTACAAGAACGGGCTGATCGTCATCACCAGCGGGACCGGCATCGCGCAGTCTCGTTCCATCACGGCGTACAACGGAACGACGAAGGTGGCCCTCATTGACCGGAACTGGGGAACTACTCCAGTCGCCGCCGACGGCTACATGGTTCTCCCTGCCGCTCCTTCTTCAAGCCTCACCAACGCAGGCATCGCGGACGCGGTCTGGGATGAGGCGCTCGCCGGACACCTGGGTCTCGGCTCCACGGGTCTCAAGCTCAACAGCGCTGGCGGAAGCGGCGTGTCGTTCCTCTCGAACGGCGACACGGTGAACCCCATCATCGTGCAGGTCTCATCGCCGAAGTTCACCCAGGTGAAGGTCACATTCTCTGAACCTGTCGTCATGACCGGAGCGGCGAACGGAGCCCTGAACCTGGCGAACTACAACATCCCCGGGCTGACTCTGATCGCGGTGTCATCGCTCACCTCGCAACAGGTGCTGTTGACCACCAGTGCGCAGACGCCTAGCTTCTTGTACAGCCTTTCGGTCAGCAACGTTGAAGATCTCGTCGGGAACCCAATCGTATGAACTTCTACCAACTCGGCGTACGCGAGGCGCTTACAAAGTTCGCTGACGCCTCCTCCATGCTGGCGCTGTCCCCGCATGGCATCCCACGGATTCCTCCTGTTACAATGCGGGCGCCTCCGACCAGGCCAGTCGCGGCTCCAGCCCCCGCCCTTCCACCTCTGGCGTGGAAGCATGAAACACCTACTCCGGTGAAGGCGTCGACGCCAATGCCGGCGGATCAAGCTCTGATGCAGCAGCTCGGGTCTTCCGTTGCGGGGGGACTCTCAATGCCTTCGAAGGGGCGCAACGTCTTCGCCTCGCTCAGGAAGCATCTCCTCTAGCTAAAAAAGACGGCGCCCTTACTGGCGCGCCGTCGAACTACTACTCCCGAGCCTTCATGATGATGGCGACCAACGCCGTCTTCCCGCCGGGAATCTTCGAAGCCCCGACGATCTTCAGACCCTTGCCTGCGTAGTCTCGCAAGGTGTCGATGGTCTCTCCCATGAGCTCCGGCATGGTGAGGTCCTTGAGCTTGGAGAAGCTCTTGGCCAGCGCCTTCCCCGCCTTCTTCTTGGCTTTGTGTTCTTTCTTCTTCTCGGAGCCCTTCTTCTTTTTGGCGGGCTTCTTCTTCTCTTCTTCCAGGGGGTGGTCCGCCTCGAACTTAGTGCAGGTGTGGTCGTGATACCGGTTGTCCTCCGCGATGTAGTCCGGCGGAATCTTGTTGCCGCACTCCTCACAGGGTTCCGCCAGGAAGTCGTTCTCCGGGTCGTAGTTCGCGTCGGTCTCGTCGTTGGGATCGAACTCCATCGCATCCTTCTTCGGCTTCTCTTCCTCGTGCGTCGTCGAGGACATGTAGCTGCCGTTGTGCTGCCCAACGACCTTGTACTTGCAGACCCGCATCTTGTGCTGGCTCTCGTCGTACGGCACGCAGACCACGTGCTCCGGGTCCACCTCGCAGATGACCACCCGCTGCGAGAAGCCGCCTGCGTAGGCCAAGGCTCCAACGTGGAAGCCCTCGTGGCAGGCGTGGTTGGGGTCGTCGGAAATCTGGTTCCTGGGCATCTCGTGCACCGTTCCAGGCTTGTTGCTGATCGTCCCAGTGTGGGCGTCCATGAAGTCCTGCTTGACGCCCTTGTACGCCAAGAAGCACCCGTCCTTGGTCAGCGGAATGCCCTTGTGCTCGAGGAACGGCCACAGCTGCTCCACCGACCGCATGGAGGGGTTCTTCTGTAACCGCTCCCAGAAGTTGAACAACGGGCGGGGATCCTCTCCCGACGTCGCCATCTTGATGATGCGGGTGTTGATGTTCCGAGGCAATTCATTCCCCTCGAAGTAGAAGTTGTCCCCCTTCAACGTGAACTTCCCCTTCGCCCAGTCCTTGATGCTCTTGGCGACGGTGAGGTTCTTGGGAACAGCCTTCCAGTCCTCTGCGAGGATGGCTTTACGCAGTGCATTGAACTGCGGCGTGCCCTTCTGTACGACGTGGGGCTTCCCTTCGAAGACGACGGTGATCGATTCGTTGGTGAGGGTAAACGGTAGCGGCTCGGAGGCCATAGCTATCCTTTGTCAATGAGGTTGATGTACTGCAGCCAATCAGCGGATTTGGTTCCCCAGACGTCTGCAACAGAGCAGTCCTCGAGGGTGAGCAGCGGGTACTTCGCGTAGATCGCCTCCAACGCTTTCTGCCCCGCGGTGTCTTTGACCATCTTCTCAGGTAGACGGGTCTCCAGGATGTTGAGCGCCTGTGGGAGATTCGGGAACTTCTTGAAGTAGTCCAGCCCGTCGTAATTGTTCTTCGCGAGGATCATGATGAGGTGCGCGGCCCCGAGAGATTTCTCGAGCTTGTCGAACATCTTCTTGTCCAGCTTCACCGTGCGCCAGTACTGCTTGTGCTGCTGTACGGTCTGCATCCACTGCCACAGTGCGAACTGGTCTTTGACCTGCTGTGTGAGGAGAGACAGCGCAAACTTCTGACGCCACACTGGGTAGTGCGTCCCCTTACAATCTTTCACTTCAACCGGCTTCTTGTCGGTCGTCTTGTACCCGTAGATCGTCGGTAAAACGCCTCCGAGCTGCTCAGCGAGAATCTTGTCGCTGCGGTAATACTCTCCGAGGTCAAAGCCGACCGTTCTGAAACCTGTGATGAGCGAGAACACGTCGTCGTCCGTAGGTACGCGGTCTTCAGCGTCCCAGCAGTCTGACCAGGGTTTCGCGTACCCTTCCGCGGGATTGAACTTGAACAGCTGCATGCGGTGCTTTGGGTTGACCTTCCGACCGTTGGGCCTGACAGGCGCGCGCCACTCTAACGACGAAAGCTTGAGCACGGGGATACCATCGATCTCAAGCTTCTTGCACATCTCTGTGAGGTCTGCCTCGATGTCGGTCCACGACACCTTGATTGTCTTTCCTTTGTCGTCTTTCGTCACAGCTCGGACGAAGTAGTCTTGGTACGTCAGCCCGGCGTAGCCGTCTTTGGCACGACGGTCATCCTCGAGGACCAAACGACTCGTCTGTTGAATCTTGATCGAACCGATGGGAACTTTGTTTTGCACAAGAACAAAGCTCTTCGGAATCTTGTCCTTCAAGGACACCGACCCAACGAGCAGCTCTTTGCAGTTCGTTGGAACAGGGAGATGCAGGCTGGCCAGCACCTGCGAACGAACACGCTTCTCCCAAGCAGAGAAGCCTCCGTTGAGAATGGTATCAAGTGTCTGGCGGACATACTCTTCAACCAGGTCGTTGAACTTCTTGACCAGCGCCAGCTTTGTAGCGGAGCTGTACTTCAACTCTTCTCGAGAGGCGCTGACTTCTACCTCTCCGATGCCGAAGTAGAGGGCCCCTGAGATGTTGTTGAGGAACTCCGCGGCGCCTCCTTCTTCGGTGGCGTCTACATCTCGAACCTGATCCAGGTTGATGTTGTACGAGACGCACCCCATGACAGCGACCCACTTACGGGAAGCGTAGTACCCCGCTTCCTTTTCATAGATGACGCCGTGCTTCAGCGTTGCCTGGGCGGCAGGCAGCTTGGGCAGCTCGGTGTTGATGTCGGGTCGAGGGATGAAGTACTTGTAGAGCTCCTGCGCCTTCTGTTCGAATTCGTGGATGTCTTCAGGACGGACCGCCATACTGATTTCGACGCCCGTCTCTTCGCTGGGCTCCTCACACAGCAGATCGATACGTCCCTTCTCTGAGGCGTCCAACACGGCCACATAGGTCCGTTTCATACCGCCGTTGTGCGAAGTGACCGTGAAACTGTCCGAGTAGGCGAAGCCACTTTTTGATCCGATTCCGAGCATCCCAACGGAGTTGTCGCTGTTTCGTTTGGTGCTTGCGCCGTACTGCGTGTACACCTTGAAGACGCCCTCGGCGGACAGCCCCAGACCGAAGTCACGGATGGAAAGCGTCGGCTCCATCGCCGTCGGTAGCGTGATTTTGATTGGGAGCTCCGGTTTTCCTGCGTCCCGGTGAGCGTCCCAAGCATTTGAACCGTACTCTCGTAGTACCGCGAGGATCTTGTCCGAGTACAACGTGTCTCGGAGAATGCTCATGATGTGCGCGGTGTCGTTCGCTGAAATTCCGAACTCAGCGCTTTCAGTGATAGGGCTCGACGACACGAGCCGAAGCGTCGCATTAGGAATCATTTTGTCTCAGGGTTGGGATTAGCGAATCAGGTGGAGTGCCCATTGGAGCACAACGCCCAAGATGAAAGAGACGAACGCCAGCATGAAGGACCGGCTGAACCAGTGTACGTGCAGCAACGGATCTCGACAGATGTACACGGGCTTACTTCCGTCGAGGAATGGGTCTTTTGCCACGCTTCCTCTCCTTGAAGACCCCGGGGATGTACGGCCCGTGATCGGTGGTTTCGGCTTCTCGTTGCGTATAGACATCCCCGCACCAGCAGCAAACCTGTCCTGGTGCGTGCCTATGGCGTGCTGGAAGGTCATGGAGACAGCAGTGTTCGTGAACGCCTTCGACGCCCTCTATGCACTCCACGGCTACGCCTTCGCTTCGGTGCGGTGTTCCGTGAACGTTTTCAGGACGAAGCCGACCATGAACTCTTCGCCGCCCTCAATGTTGACGGTCTCTTCGTCGTGAATCATCTTCGTGTCTTTGGGGCGCCCGAAGGCGTCCTTCGACAGAATCTGAAACACCGCTGCCACGTAGACTTCGCCCCGAACAGTCTTCGTTCGAGGCAGGTTGCGGAACATCTCTGCCAGCAGCTCACCAGCTTTGCCACTGCCCTTCTTTGGGTCAAACTTCATCTCGGCCTCGTTGCTCGGTAGCACGGTAGGCGTGCCATCCCTTGGTAGCTCGAGCGGAGCACCAGCGCTTTCTTGGGAATTCTTGCGTGCTGCTTTGCTTGGGCTTGGGCCCCTCGCTTAGCTGCCTGATCGTTGAGCTCGCGACGAGTGGGGAACCAACTTGCTTCGAGCGCCTGATTCACTGGAGTGATGTTGGCGCTGTACGTCGTGTACGCCTTTACGCGGTAAAGCACCTTCACCGGAACCGTGGGGCTCGAGGTGTCTGTGTCGCTCCGGTTGTAGACGGTGATGTTGACGTACTGATTCTCGTGAACAGAGATCCGTTCATTCGACGTCAGCGTCGTCGTGACTTCGTTGTTGAAGAAGTCTGAACGAAAGCTCACTTAGCCGCCTTGAACTCAGCCACCTTCTTATCCATCTGTTCCTCCGACAGCACGTCGGCGGGTCTGAACTCCGGCCTCCAAGGGCGCTGCCTGCCGGTGTGAGGGATATTCTCCGTCGGCCCATCAGCTACCAGGCGTTCGTTGAAGCCCAGGGCCATCTTGTACGTCTTGAAGACGAACAGGTGGTACTGGTTGGCGGTGTCGACCACCCTTGATTCGGCAGGGTAGAGCTCCACCGCTTCACACTCGGGACCGCAGAGCTCGTTCTTGATTCGCTGCATGTCCCGCCAGTCGTGCCGGGCTTGTTTGTCGTGCGTCTTGATTGAGAGGTGCGCGATGTCCCCGAAGACGTCGCTGTGCTCGTACCAAACGCTCACCTGGTAGATGCTGTTGATGAACAGGTGGTGCGGGCGTGCGGGTTCTGGAAGCTTCTCGATGATGTCGTTTGCCAGGTCAAACGGGGTCCACGGGACCTGGTCCCAGTTTTTCTTCTTTCGCTTCATTTGTTTGTCTCCGCATGACTTCCCGCATTTGACGAACTGCCCAAGTGATGACCTTCTCGCTGTCATCGGTGAACAACGACTCGACGTTCGTCTTTCCGTCGAGCATGACGAGGACGCAGAACTGGCCGTCCTCCTGCTGCGTGACTTCGATGGACCAACGTCCGTCGGGGGTCACCAGGCGAAAGGGTAATTCGACTTCGCTCATCGGTCCCCCCGGGTGAGTTCGTACACGATGTTGCAAAGCGCATCTTCGATCTTTTGCCCGTGAACCCACTGCATGAACTCCGTGCGAAAGCTGGTGTAGTCCTTATCCAGGGGCTTGAACATCGTGGAGACGAACAGGCACTTGCCGTCAACGTGCGTCGGCCTCGAATGGCCGCAGTTGTGACACTGATCCATCCGCGGCATGGCCTGGGCCTTCTCTGAAGCGTTCGAATACAAATGCGAGAGCTCAATGTCCAAGGTGGTATTTTTTAGCTCAGCCATCTTTCACCAGATCTTTCGACCAGAGCTCACACCGCTTCTGCACGATGCAAAACTCCGAGTGAAACGCCTTGGCCGCTTCCGGGTCAAACTCTTGCCCGAAGGAGTAGCTGGCGCAGTCCAGAGAGTCCGCGTGCTGCGCCAACAGCCGATAGAGCCCCTGGACGTAGGGGCTCTTCTTCACCGCGGTAGCCATGGCGCTGTTGTTGTTCTCGTCCATCTTCTCGAGGTGCCGCATCATCGCATCTTGGCCCGCGTACTCACCCCGCTCGAAGTCTGGGCGGGTGTCGCGTTCCATGAGCTCGAGGTTCAGCTTCTCGACTTCTTTCCGAGCAAGGTCACGTTCCTTACAGGTCTCGTTCAGAATGTCCAACCACCGGTGCTTGTCCACGATCTGCTCGTTCAATTCCTCTTGGAGCTTCACGCTGCACCTGTGGGCAGCGGTCTGGAAGTACCCCTGGCACGCGTCACAGAGAACGCCGCTCATTCCTTCGACTCATTGATGGCGCGCTTCAGCTCTTCCATCGCCAAATCTTGGTCCCCGATAAGACGCGCGAAATTGAACGTGTCAACGAGGTCCTGTGCCACCTGCTGAAGGTTATGCAACTTCTTCTTGAACTTCGCTGCCTTTTCCTTCTGCCTGTCGAGCTCTGCCTCGACGGGCTTCAGGATGGCTCTCTTCTCCAGGTCTTCGAGACTCATTTCAAATCCTCCACTGTGAGGTCGTACGTTGGGTACGTCGAAGCCACCGACTCGCAGAGAGCCACGAGACGGCGCAGGCCCTTCGGCCACTCTTCCCCTGGGTGGTACTCGGCCACCCACTTCTTGTCGTCCCAGACAACGCAGCAAGTGCCGTTGCCGAAGATGACCTTCTCCACCTTGTAGCGTCTGGCTACGCGGCGGAACTCTTTGACGAGGAGGGGGCGGATCTGCGCTTCGATGCGTTCAGCGCAGGCCAGCTCCTCCTTCTCGATGATGGTCTCGAGGTCCGGTACTTCGGCTCGAGCTTCATACGTTACGCGCTCCAGGATCTTCCGCATGGGGCTCTCCGGGAACGTGAAGGAGTAGACCGCTATGTCGGCGTTGTCGCTCATGGCAGCTCCTCCTTTTCTGCGAACCACTGTTTGACGACCAGCGTCCCGGTCGTCCCAAGTTTGTAGACTTCGCTGTCGTCGTCGATAACCGACTTCGGGATCCAGCGTTCGACGCCGTCTTCGAACTCCACCAGCAAGGCCTTGTCGGTGTCTCTCAGGGCCTTCGTGTTTTGGCTCGTGTGTACCTCGCTCATTTGATCTTCTCGATAGCCGCCGAGGCGGCCAGTAGTTCATCGTCGGTTCCTTCCTCCTTGACGACGATGATGGTCTTGTCTTTCCGCTCGAAGTGAATGTCGAGCAGGTACATCAGTGTCTCGCCGTTGTCGCCGTCGCCGCCGGACTTGAATCCGAAGGAGTCATCGGCCATCTCGTAGTCGATCTCCGCGATGCTCTTGTACAGCGCCTCAGACCGCGGGTCGTGGGCCTTCCCCTGCTCCCAGCGTTCGTTGATACTCAGCTCTTTCTTTTTCTTGGCCATCACGCCTCCTCGACGAGGATGGCGAGAATCTTCGGCTCTCCTACGATGCGAGCCGTCGTCTTGGTGTCCTTGCCCATCGAGTTGAGGTCCAGCACCAGGCCCTTCATCAGAGCCGCCCGTGCTGAGTCTGCTGCCTGCTTCTGCACCTGCTCCACCGTGCAGTCGGCTCCCCAGCTTCCGCCGGTGTCGATCTCCACCGTCACCGTGACGCGCGACGTGGCCCTGATTTTCTTCTCGCTCATTTTACCCTCAGTGGCGTGGTGGTGATTTTGAAGATTCGGAAGTCCTGCGGGTCTTCCCTATTGGCGTACTTCTTCCGGTAATCCGCGAGGGCCTTCTTCAACGTCTTGTACGGGCCGTCCCAGTACTCGGGATCCCGGTACATTTTAAAGATGGTGTACTCGATCTTGGGGTACTTCACAGCGGCCCGTCCGTGATAGCGAACTGGATGTGTCGTCGGCAGTCTTTGCAGAAGGCGGTCCAGGCGATGTGCGAGATGTTGGGCTTGTTCAGGTACAGGTTGAGCGGGCGTCCGCAGACACAGGACACCTTGACGATGGTGAAGTCTACCGGCGGGCTCTGTTGGGAGAACAAGGCGCTGAAGATGTCGAGCGTCTTCTTTGTCTCCTTCGGGTTGGGCTTTACTTTGACCTTCGCCTTGAGGGGTTCTTTCTTTTCTTCGGCCATGTTTTCTCCTTAGGTTCGTAGGCGTTCAACGCATCGACGATCAACTGCCCTCGCTCAGTATCTCCAGGCTGCGCCGTCTTGCAGCACGAGCAGCCCCACGACACGACGGCGACGGGCTTTTTCAGCTTTACGTCGTAAATCGTGTCGTCGGATCCTGAGCCATCGTCGTAGCCCATCTGGTACCGCGGCTTACTTTTTGGCATAACGAGCGGCCTCCTGATCGTGAAGAGGTTTGAGTTCCTTCTCGAGCTCCTCGAGCGTCAGCTGCGGACACACTGAGTCGCCGTAGCACTGCTTCATCATCCCGTCTGCTGGAGGCTCTACGGTTCGCCTGTACTCTGTGCCTGGGACTTCTTCGAGCTCCCACGGCATGACTCGATTCGAGTAGCCGTTCACCTTCGTGAGGTCCGTCGTGATGCCGCAATCGCCGAAGCGACTGACCATCACGCACTTGACGACGGTCCCCGCCTTGAGCCTCGGGCTGTGGGGGTTCGTCGTATCCGCCTTCAAACGAAACACTTGTCCCTCCATCCAGCCGTGGTGCTCTTGAAACGCGAAACTCATTTGGAACCTCAGGTTGTGGGGTTACGCCGCTTTTCGGGCTTTGCTTCTTCGCTTCTGCTTTGGGGCTTCTGGCGGCGGCGCTACTCTGCCTGCCTTGTCAGAGACCGCTGCAAGAGGGCCGACTTCGTTGAAGAAGGCGCACATTCGCGCAGCCTCTACCTCTTCCTTGGTACTGCTCAACGTGACTCTGTCTTTGAGGCGCACGACGTACCAGGTGCGGTTGTTTGCCACTCGTATTCTCCTTGAACGCGACTGGTTTCGAACCAGTGACCCTCGCCGTGTAAGGGCGACGCTCTACCACTGAGCTACGCGTCCGAGCAACTGTTGAGATCGGCGGGAGTCGAACCCGCGACCCTCGGCTTAAAAGGCCGGTGCTCTACCAACTGAGCTACGATCCCCTCAGCTCCCCGACCAGGACTCGAACCTGGGACATCGTGATTAACAGTCACGCGCTCTACCAACTGAGCTATCGGAGAAAACCAGATCTCTACATCAGATCTTCAGCTTTGAGCGTCTTACGGCCCGCCGCCAAGGCTCGAGGAATCGCTTCCTCCGTCTTGGTCTTGACCATCAGACTCAGCGCGTCGATGAACTCTTCACCGGTACGGAGATCCTTCTCCTTGACGATTGCCTTCACCTTGCTGGTCACTACGAGTGTGTCGGACATGTTTTCCTCACTGTGTGGTCCCGGGCAGTCGCAGTCGGCGTAGTGCATCTGACAATCAGAGCACCACGGCTCGCCGCAGCCATCCGGGCATGGGATGCAATCTGCGGCGAGCTTCATTTTACTCTTCCGTCTTCCTGTCGGTGTCCTGGTAATGCCGTTCCCTGGCCACCGAGAGGCTGGAACAACGATGACTTTCATCAGTAGTCGGAGACCTCATACAGGAACCGCGTGCCGCCGAGAAGCTTCCTGTTGTTCGAGGTGCTCTGGATGAAGCAGCGGTAGCTGCCCATGTCACCGGGCTTCACCGTCGCGTCTTCGCCGTGAGGGATCTTGGCGATGTCACGCGCCTTGTCCCCGGAGTAGAAGTCACCCGTGCTGCGGTCCTGAAGGATGATCTCCTTGTAGTGCTGCACCTTCACGGACTTGGTGAACTCGTAGAACCCGCGGCCGACCTTGAACTCGACTCCCTGGTCCCGCACGAACTCCGAGATGGGCGTGTCGTCGTCCACCTTCATCATCTGGAAGCGACCCGGAGGAACCGCGTCGAGGTTGCTCTTCGATGCGGCCTCTTCCTTCCGACCGAGCATCCGGTTGAAACTCCGGCGCATCGAACGGTTCAGGCGACCATCCGCCTTCAGCTCTTCTTCGAACTCCTTGAGCTTGTCGTCGCCCTGCTGCTTGTAGGCGACGGCGAAGATCATGTCG
>Ga0315286_10006837_pt1 | contig 11112 bp, 8 predicted proteins | sample YL17G10_0_MG_FD_205038 | JGI IMG/M metagenome (GOLD analysis project Ga0315286, IMG submission 205038) | Sediment microbial communities from Yellowstone Lake, YNP, Wyoming, USA - YL17G10_0 | ecosystem: Environmental > Aquatic > Freshwater > Lake > Sediment | place: USA: Wyoming | collected...
TCAACAGCGTGAGCAGCATCATGCTCAACAAGCTCGACATCCTGTCCGGCATCGAGACGATCCAGTTGTGCGTCGCCTACGAGCTCGACGGGCGGCGGGTGGAGACGTGGCCGTCGAGCGGCGCCGCCCTTTCGCGTGCGACACCGATCTACGAGGCATTCCCAGGCTGGACGGAGCCGATCCACGACATCCGCTCGATGGCCGATCTGCCCGAGAACACGCGCCGCTACGTGTCCGCGATCGAGGAGCACGCGGGCGTGCCGATCGTGCTCGTTTCTGTCGGTCCCGAACGCACCCAGACGATCGAACGCGCCTGGCGCCCGATGCGCCACCGACCGGGGCTGCCGGTATGAGCCTGGTCACGCCGACAAGGATCCTCATCGTGGGCGACGGCGGGCGCGAGCACGCGCTGGCCTGGAAGCTTGCCGCCGAGCCAGGAGTCAATGAGGTCACGGTCGCACCCGGCAGCTCGGGCATCGCGAACGAGCCGAGGGTCCGTGTCGCCGGCGTTCCGACGATGTCCGTCGGCGCGATCGTGGACCTGGCGCGGTCTCGCGCGGCCGAGCTGGTCGTGGTCGGGCCCGAGGCCCCACTCGCCGCGGGACTGGCCGACGCCCTCAACGAGGCGCGGATCCCGGTATTCGGGCCGACGCAGGCGGCGTCCGCGATCGAATGGTCGAAATCGTTCTGCCACGAGATCGCCGCTGCGGCCGGGGTCCGGATGGCGCGCTCCGAGGTCTGTCGTTCGCGAGCTGGAGCCGACCAGGCCATCGCCCACTTCGGCGCCGCCGGCACGGGCTTCGTCGTCAAACAGGATGGCTTGGCTGCCGGCAAAGGGGTGACCGTCTTCGGGCCGGGAGAGACCCCGGAGCGGCTGGCTTCGGACCTGCTCGACGTTCTCTATGCCGTCGCGACGCCCGATCGCGCGGTCGTAGTCGAGGAGCGCCTGTACGGCCCGGAGGCGAGCGTCATCGCCGTGTGCGACGGCATCCGGGCCATGGTGTTGCCAGCGGCGCGGGATCACAAGCGACTCGGCGATGACGACGCGGGTCCGAACACCGGCGGGATGGGTGCGTACTCGCCGCTCCCGGATCTGGCTACGACCGACGTGGATCGGATCGTCGCGGAGATCCACGGACCGATCCTCACCGAACTGGCCCGTCGCGCTACGCCGTTCCGCGGTTTCCTCTATGCCGGACTCATCCTGACCGCCGATGGACCGCTGCTCCTCGAATGTAACGCCCGACTCGGGGATCCGGAGGCGCAGGTCATATTGCCGTTGCTCGGGAGTGCGATCGGGCCGATCCTGCTCGCGGCGGCCCGTGGGGCCCTTGCCCTGGATGGTTCTGGCCGTCTCCCGACGATCCCGGGTGCGGCCGTCGGGATCGTGCTCGCCGGTGAGGGCTATCCGGCTGCTCGGAGCGCCGGCGCGGCGATCGCCGGCATCGAGGACGCGCGCCGGCTGGGGGCCCTGGTGTTCCACGCCGGGACGACCAGGACCGTGGACGGCTGGGAGACCAGCGGGGGCCGGATCCTGACGGTCGTCGGGCGCGGTCCCGACCTGTCGACCGCGAGGGCGCTGGCAGAGTCGGCGGCGGATGTCGTGTCGTTCCCCGGCCTCCAGCGCCGTCGGGACATCGGCCTCGCACTGGCCCGGGCGCAGGCCCGGTGATCCCGCGCTACACGCTCCCCGAGATGGGCGCGATATGGTCCGAGACCGCCCGCTTCGAGGCGATGTTGCGGGTCGAGCTCGCCGTGGCGCGTGTGCAGGCAGCCCGTGGCCAGATCCCCACGGACGCTCTCGTCGCGCTCGAGACGCGAGCGCACATCGATGTGGACCGCATCGCCGAGATCGAACGGACGACCGATCACGACGTCATCGCCTTCGTCAGCCAGGTCGCCGAGGCGGTCGGCCCGGAGGGTCGTTTCCTCCATCTCGGCTTGACCAGCAGCGATGTCGTGGACACCGCCCTCGCCCTCCAGTTGCGGGCCGCGGGAGAGCGTCTTCTGGCCGACGCGGACCGCCTGCTGGCCGCGCTGATCGTGCGGGCCCGGGCCGAAGCCGGGACCGTGATGATGGGCCGCACCCACTCGGTCCACGCCGAGCCGACGACGTTGGGCCTCAAGTTGGCCGGCTGGGCGTTCGAGGTCGAGCGTGGCCGGGTCCGCCTGGCCACAGCCGTGGACGAGATCGGGACGGGCAAGATCTCCGGTCCGGTCGGGACCTACAGCCACCTCCCCCCGGATCTGGAAGCGGCGGTCATGGCTTCGCTCGGATTGCACGCCGATCCGGTCAGCACGCAGATCGTCCAGCGCGACCGCCACGCGGCCCTACTGACGTCGATCGCCATCGTCGGGGGTTCGCTGGAGCGCTTCGCCACGGAGGTGCGGAACCTCCAGCACACGGAGATCGGCGAGCTCATGGAGCCGTTCAAGGCCGGCCAGAAGGGCTCGTCCGCGATGCCCCACAAGCGCAACCCGATCCTGTCCGAGCGGATCGCGGGCCTTGCCCGGTTGCTGCGCGGCTACGCCCACACGGCCCTCGAGGACCAGCCGCTCTGGCACGAGCGCGACATCAGCCATTCAAGCGCCGAGCGGGTCATCCTGCCGGATGCGACGACGCTGCTGGACTACATGCTGGTCCGCATGACCGGCCTCGTGGACGGGCTCGTCGTCCGCTCCGAACGGATGCGCGAGAACATCGAGCGCGGTCTTGGGCTGCACGCTTCATCGCATGTCCTGGTCGCTCTCGTGGACGAGGGTGGGATGCCGCGCGAAGACGCCTACGCCATCGTCCAGCGGGCTGCGTTGCGCGCTGCCGACGAGCGTGCCCCGCTGCGTGAGCTGCTCGCTGTCGATCCGGTCGTGGCCCAGCGACTCTCACTTGCCCAGCTCGATGCGTGCTTCGACGAGGCGGTCTACCTCCGTCACCTGCCAGAGGTCATGGCGCGACTCGACGGACTGGCCGAAGGTCTTGCCGATCGTCTTGCGGAGCGCACGGCCGGCCGTCCGACGGAGGTTCGCGATGCCGCTGGTGGCTGATGCGTATCTTCGCTCCGGCAAGGTCCGGGACCTCTATGGGCTGGCCGACGGACGCCTGGCGCTCATCGCGTCCGACCGGATCTCCGCGTTCGATGTCGTCCTTCCGACGGCGATCCCGGACAAAGGCCGGGTCCTGACGGGCCTGTCCCGCTTCTGGTTCGCCCGGACCGCGGGGATCGTGCCGAACCACCTGCTGGCCACGAGTTTCGACGACTCGGACGAACTGCGCGGCCGGGTGATGATCTGCCGGCGGACGGACGTCGTCCCGATCGAGGCCGTCGTGCGGGGGTACCTGGCGGGTTCCGGTTGGAAGGAATATCGCGACGACGGGACCGTGTGCGGGATCCCGCTTCCGAGCGACCTGCGCCAGAGCGACCGCCTGCCAGACCCGATCTTCACCCCTGCGATGAAGGCCGAGGCGGGCGAGCATGACGCGAACATCAGCTTCGACGCGATGGTCGGCCTGGTCGGAGGCGAGCTGTCCGAACGGATTCGTGCCATCGCCGTTCGTCTATACGAATACGCCGTCGCGGCCACGGCTCCGGCCGGGATCCTTCTGGCGGACACGAAGTTCGAGTTCGGGGTCGAGCCCTCGAGTGGTGCGCTGTTGCTCATCGATGAGGTGTTGACGCCGGATTCCTCGCGCTTCTGGGACGCGTCGACGTATTCCCCCGGACGAGCACAGGCGAGCTTCGACAAGCAGTTCGTGCGCGACTGGCTGGAGCGCCAGACATGGGACAAGACGGCGCCTGGGCCCGCGCTGCCCGATGCGGTGGTCCAGGGCACCCGCGCGCGGTATGTCGAGGCCTACCAACGGATCACCGGCGCCAGCTTCGAGCGCTATCTCCGGGAGGACGTGATCGCCCCATGATGAGCTTCCGCTACGCGGTCAACGTGGCTCCCAAACCCGGCATCCTCGATCCGCAGGGGCGGGCCGTCGAGGGCAGCCTGGGCCATCTGGGGATCAGCGGGGTCCACGACGTCCGGATCGGTCGTCGGGCCGAGCTGACCGTCGATGCGGCCGATGAGGCCGCCGCGCGCGCGATCGTCGAGCGCCTCGCGTCCGAGCTCCTGTCGAACCCGCTGATCGAGGTCTACGCGGTCGAATCGATCGGCGCGGCGTCATCCGCCGTCAGCGCCGGGGTGGGGGAGGGCTGACCGTGGGCGTGCGGATCGGCGTCGTCGTCTTCCCCGGCAGCAACTGCGACCGGGATACGGTCCACGCGCTCGGTCTGGCCGGGGCGGAACCGGTGGTCCTGTGGCACGAGCAGGCGTCGCTCGAGGGCGTCGCGGCGGTCGTCCTGCCCGGTGGATTCGCCTACGGTGACTATGTCCGCGCGGGCGTCATCGCCCGGTTCAGCCCGGTCATGCGGGCGGTCGCCGGGTTCGCCACGGAGGGCGGTCTCGTGCTGGGCATCTGCAACGGCTTCCAGGTGCTCGCCGAGGCCGGACTCGTGCCTGGCGCCCTGCTTCGCAATGCGTCGCTCCGGTTCGTCGGCCGGGAGGTCGCCATCGCGGCGGAGCGGCGCGATACACCCTTCACCCACGCGCTGGACGCCCGCCGTCCGTTGCGGATGCCGGTCGCGCACGGCGAAGGTCGCTTCTACGCGGACGACATGACGCTCGATGCACTGGAGCGCGACGGCCAGGTCCTCTTCCGCTACGTGGACACGTGGGGCGAGCCCGCCGGCCCGGACGACCCGGCCAACCCGAACGGCTCACTCCGGGCGATCGCGGGGGTCCTGAACGCGGCGGGCAACGTGGCCGGCCTGATGCCACACCCGGAGCGCGCGGCCGAGTCCATCCTGGGCTCGGACGAGGGGATGGGCATCGTCCGCTCGCTCGTCGAGAGCGCCGCGCGGGCCGCGCACGGACCGGTCGTCGCCGGGTCGGCCGTCGCCGGGTCGGCCGTCCAGTGACGCTCACGGAACGCCCGGTGGAACCACTCTATCGCCGACTCGGCGTGACCGACGACGAGCTTGAGGCCATTCGCGATCGACTGGACGGACGCGACCCGAACGACCTCGAGCTCGCGATGTTCAGCGTGATGTGGAGCGAGCATTGCTCCTACAAGAGCTCCAGGCCACTCCTCCGGACGCTCCCGATCACCGGCGAGGGTGTCGTCGCCGGGCCGGGCGAGAATGCTGGGGTCATCTCGATCGGGGATGGCCTGGCCGTCGCGTTCAAGATCGAATCGCACAACCACCCGTCGGCCGTCGAGCCCTACCAGGGGGCGGCGACCGGGGTCGGGGGCATCCTGCGCGACATCTTCACGATGGGCGCCCGGCCGATCGCCATTCTCGATGCGCTCCGTTTCGGCGACCCGGCCGAGGCCCGGACGCGGCACCTGGTCGACGGCGTGGTCCGCGGCGTCGGCGGGTACGGCAACTGCGTCGGGGTGCCGACGGTCGGTGGCGAACTCGTGTTCGACCCGAGGTACGGGGGTAATCCGCTGGTCAATGTCATGGCCATCGGGTTGATGGACGAGCGCCGGCTGACCCTGGCTGCGGCGCCCGGGCCGGGCAACCTGGTCGTGCTGTTCGGGTCGGCCACGGGTCGCGACGGGATCGGCGGTGCATCGGTCCTGGCCAGCGCGACGTTCACCGACGACGACCCGTCGAAACGGCCATCGGTCCAGGTCGGCGATCCATTCGCCGAGAAGCTGCTGATCGAAGCCAGCCTGGAACTCATCGAGCGCGGTCTCGTCGAGGGACTCCAGGATCTTGGCGCCGGCGGCATCACCTGCGCCACCTCGGAGACGGCCGATCGGGCCGGGACCGGCATCGTCGTGGACCTTGACGCGATCCCGAGGCGTGAGCCGGGCCTCGAGCCGTTCGAAGTGATGATCTCCGAGTCGCAGGAGCGGATGTGCGCTGCGGTCGTCCCCGCGCGCTGGGATTCGGTACGCGAGGTATGCGAACGCTGGGGCCTGCCCGTCGCGATCATCGGGCGGGTGACGGCCGACGGAGACATCGCCGTCGTGACCGGCGGCGTCGATGCCGACGGCCGGCCGACGCCCGGTGCTCGTGAACTTGCCCGGATCCCGGCCCGTGCGCTGACGAGCGACGCGATCGTCCATCAGCGGGTGGCCGCAGCGCCCACCCATCGACGGGGCGCACCCGCACCCGGTGCCCCGGCCGCGGTCAGCGACCGGTTGCCGGAGCGCGGGATGGACCCGGGCGCCGTCCTCCTGGCGCTCCTGGGATCGGCGAACCTCGCGTCGCGGCAGGCGGTATTCCAGCAATACGACTCGACCGTCGGGGCCGATACGGTGGCCGGACCCGGCCGCGGTGCCGCCGTGCTGCGGGTCAAGGGCACCCGGAAGGCGCTGGTCGCCTCCACGGACGGGAACCACTCGGTCGGGGCGCTTGATCCGTGGCTTGGTGCGGCGATGTCAGTGGCGGAGGCGACACGCAACGTGTCGATCACGGGCGCGCGGCCTCTCGGCGTGACGAACTGCCTCAACTACGGTGACCCGACCCGGCCCGAGGCGTTCTGGCAGCTGACCGAAGGGGTCCGTGGCCTGGCTGACGCGTGCCGGGCGCTCCGTCTGCCGGTGACGGGCGGCAACGTGTCGCTCTACAACGAGTCGCCGGCGGGCGCCATCGCGCCCACTCCGGAGATCGGCGTCGTCGGGCTGCTTGACGACATCGCGACGCTCGTCGGACCAGCATTCGCGCGGGCGGACGATTCGATCCTGCTCGTCGGGCAGGCCGGTCCAGGTCTGGCTGGCTCCGCGTATGCAGCGCTCGCGGGGATGGCGAGCGAGGACGATCCGCCGATCCTGGACCTGGCCCGCGAGGCCGCCCTTCAGGACTTCGTCCGCGAAGCGATCCTGCGCGGCCTCGTCGCCTCGGCCCAGGACATCTCCGGAGGTGGGCTCGGCGTCGCGATCGCAGAATGTGCCATGTGGGGCGGCCTGGGCGCAAGCATCCGGATCGCGGTCGGGCACTCAGCCGCCGTGGATCTGTTTGGTGAGAGCCCATCGCGCCTCGTCCTGACCTGCCGCCCGCGGTTCGTCACGGCACTCGCGCTGCTCGCCCGCCAGCATGGGCTCCCGGTCGAGATGGTCGGGTCGGTCGGCGGCGACCGCCTCGTCATCGAGCTTGCGCCCGCAGCGGCGATGGGCGCCGCTGAAGAACGCGGCGGCAGAGTCGCCGATGCCCTCGAGGTCCCGGTCAAGGACCTTCGCCACGCCTGGGATCACGGGCTTGCCCGCGCCCTCGGCTGGGAGGGCTAATCGATGTGTGGCGTATTCGGCGCGGTGCTGCCGGGCGGAGAGCCGACGGACGCTGCCTCGATCGCCGCGCTCGGCCTGTTCGCCCTCCAGCATCGCGGCCAGGAATCGGCGGGGCTGGCGGTCAGCGACGGCGAGCAGCTCATGCTCTACAAGGACCTCGGCATGATCAGCTCGGTCCTCGACGAGCGCCGCCTGCCCAGCCTGCGCGGGCAGCTCGCGATCGCTCACTGCCGGTACTCGACGACCGGCTCGACGATCTGGGAGAACGCCCAGCCGACCTATCGCCTCGGCCCGCGGCGGGCGCTCGCCATCGGTCACAACGGCAACCTGGTCAATACGCGAGATCTGCTGGACCAGCTCAAGGGCGGCCGGGCGCGGCTGCCGGCGTCCACGGACACAGAACTACTGACCGCCCTGCTCGCCGACGAACCCGCCGCGGACACCGTCGAGGCGCTCCGGCGTGTCCTACCGAGGGTCCGCGGGGCGTACAGCCTGGTCGTGCTCGACGAGCGCCGGGTCATCGGCGTGCGCGATCCGTTCGGTTTCCGGCCGCTGGTCCTCGGGCGGTTACCGCATGGCTCGGTCGCCGGGGAGGACGACGGTCTGTGGCGCGGTGACGACGCGTCGGCGGGTTGGTGCCTCTCGTCGGAGACGGCCGCCCTCGACATCGTCGGGGCTGAGTACGTTCGCGACGTCCAGCCCGGGGAGATGGTCATCCTGGAACCTGGGGAGGCGCCGCGATCCGTCCGTTTCGCTGAGGCGACGCCGGCCCTGTGCGTCTTCGAACTCATCTACTTCGCTCGTCCGGACTCGTACATGGAGGGTCGCAACCTGTACGAGGTGCGCCGTCGGATGGGGATGCAACTCGCCATCGAGCAGCCCATCGATGCGGACCTGGTCATGCCCGTCCCCGATACCGGCGCGCCGGCCGCCGCCGGGTTCGCCGAGGCGTCCGGTTTGCCATATCGCGAAGGGATGTACCGCAATCGATACGCCGGGCGAACGTTCATCCAGCCGTCGGCCGGGCTCCGCCACCGTGGAGTCACGATCAAGCTCAACCCGTTGCGCGAAGTGGTCAACGGCAAGCGCCTCATCGTGGTGGACGACTCGATCGTCCGCGGGACGACGACCAAGCGGATCGTCGAGCTGCTGCGCAAGGCGGGTGCGATCGACGTCCACGTGCGGATCAGCGCTCCGCCGATCTACCACCCGTGCTTCTATGGCATCGATACGCAGATCGAGACCGAACTGATCGCCTCGACCCATACGGAGCACGAGATCCGGGACTTCATCGGCGCCGATTCGCTCGGCTACCTGTCGATCCGGGGCGTGCTCGCCGCGCTGGAATTGCCGTATGAACGGTTCTGTTTCGCCTGCTTTGACGGGCACTATCCGGAGCCTGTCCCGTACGACGCGAAGAGCAGGAAGTTCATGCTCGAGGAGCCGGTGACCGCGCGATGAGCGGGGCGAAGGGCGACGCCGGACGCGACGCATACCGGGCGGCCGGCGTTGACGTCGCGGCCGGACAGCGCGCGGTCGATCTCATGCGCGCCCACGTCGAATCCACCCGACGACCCGAAGTCGTCGGCGGGCTTGGCGGCTTCGGTGGCGCGATCGCCATCCCGATGAGGTATCGGGAACCGTTGCTCGTGGCGGCCACGGACGGGGTCGGGACCAAGACCGCGATCGCCGCCGATCTGGGGCGGTTCGACACGATCGGCATCGACCTCGTCGCGATGTGTGCCGACGACGTCGTCTGCTGCGGCGCCGAGCCCCTGGCCTTCCTGGACTACGTGGCAGTCGGGCGGGTCGTGCCGGAATCGATCGCGGAGCTCGTCGGTTCGGTCGCGCTCGGCTGTCGCGCAGCTGGCTGCGCGCTCGTCGGCGGGGAGACCGCCGAGCATCCGGGCCTGATGACGGCGGATGCGTTCGATCTGGCGGGCTGTTGCGTCGGCGTGGTCGAACGCGCGGACCTCATCGACGGGACGGCCGTCAGGACAGGCGATGCCGTCATCGGGCTGGCTGCATCCGGTCTGCACGCGAACGGCTATTCGCTCGTCCGGGCCCTGGTCGCGCAGTGGGACCTGGATCTCGCCCAGCCCTACCAAGCACGCCTGCGACGGTCACTCGGCGACCGCGCGACGGAGCTGGCACTCGCGACTGCACCGCACGAGGCGATGGCGACCCTCGGCGAAGTCCTGCTGACACCGACGCGGATCTACGCGCGGGCGGTGCTCGCGGCGCGGGCCGCGGTCCAGGCCGCGGGACGGGATCTTCACGGGGTCGCCCACATCACCGGCGGCGGGCTGCCCGGGAACGTGCCTCGGGCGCTGCCGGCGGGACTCGCGGCGCGTCTGGATCCGGATCGTTGGCTGATGCCATCGGTCATGCGCTTGTTCGGCGCGCTTGGTGGGCTCGATGACGAGGAACTGCGCGCAACGTTCAACGGCGGGCTCGGGATGGTCGTCGTCCTGCCGGCGGACGCCGCCGACGCGGCGATCGAGGCCATCGCCGGGTTCGGGATCCCCGTCGCGGTCGTGGGCGAGGTCATCGAGGCAGCGCGCATCGGCGGGGCACGCTACGTCGAGGGCCCGCTCGAGGTGACGGCGTGAACGAGCGGATCGGTCGGTCCGGTGATGGCGGTCGGGTCGCGGTCGGCGTGTCAGGGGCCGGCTCGAACCTGCGAGCCCTCGCGGCAGCGGCCGAACGCGGCGGACTCGGCGGCCGGATCGTCCTGGTCTTTGCCGACCGATCCTGTCCCGCGCTGGACTGGGCGGCGGAGCAGGGGATCGAGACCGCCCTCGTGCCCGAGGGCCATGACGCCAGCCTGGCCGAGACGCTGACCGCCGCGGCGACCGATGTCGTCGTGCTCGCCGGCTATTTGCGGATCGTCGGTCCGGCGGTGCTGGCGGCCTTCGAAGACCGGATCGTCAATACCCATCCGTCGTTGTTGCCCGCCTTTCCCGGCGCCCACGCCGTCGCCGATGCCCTCGCTCACGGGGTGACGGTGACCGGCTGCACGGTCCATCTCGTGGACGAGACGCTCGATGGCGGGCCGATCGTGGCGCAGGAATCGGTCGCGATCCTGTCGGGCGACGACGAGACGGCGCTGCACGAACGGATCCGCGCGGTGGAGCATCGACTGCTGCCACGCGTCGTCGCGCTCATGCTGGCCGACGCCATCGACGTGGGCGGCGAGGCCCGTCGCCACGTCGCCATCGATCTCGATCGTGCCGATGAGCGAGTCGCGCGGTCGCGGCGGGCGCTTGTGTCCGTCTCGGACAAGACGGGATTGGCCGCGTTCGCGGCCGGGCTCGTCCGCGCAGGGTTCGAGCTCATATCGACCGGGGGGACCGCGCGGACGCTGCGCGAGGCGGGTCTGGCGGTGACCGATGTCGCGGCGGTGACCGGCTTCCCGGAGATGCTCGATGGGCGGGTCAAGACGCTCCACCCACGCGTCCATGCCGGGATCCTGGCCGACCGCCGGCTGATCGACCACCGACGTCAGCTCCTGGCCGCCGCGATCGAGCCATTCGAGCTCGTCGTCGTCAACCTCTATCCGTTCGCCGAGGCCGCCGACCGACCGGACATCACGTTCGACGGACTCATCGAGGAGATCGACATCGGCGGCCCGTCGATGGTCCGCGCCGCAGCGAAGAACCACGCCAATGTGGCGATCGTCACGTCACCGGCGCGCTACGAGACGGTCCTCGGCGCGATCCTCCGGGAGGGCGGCGTCGACCTGGGACTGCGCTCCGCACTCGCCGTCGAGGCGTTCCGGCATACCGCCGCGTACGACGCCCGGATCGCAGCGGTCCTGCCGCGGCGGA
>Ga0315286_10006839_pt1 | contig 11110 bp, 12 predicted proteins | sample YL17G10_0_MG_FD_205038 | JGI IMG/M metagenome (GOLD analysis project Ga0315286, IMG submission 205038) | Sediment microbial communities from Yellowstone Lake, YNP, Wyoming, USA - YL17G10_0 | ecosystem: Environmental > Aquatic > Freshwater > Lake > Sediment | place: USA: Wyoming | collected...
TATAGTAAGATGGATTTGGGGCACAGGGACGGTAAGTGATGCAGAAGCCGCAAGACAATACAGTGAATCAATAATAATGTCAACAGGCTTAGGTGCAAACGTAAGGGGGTCGTCAACTGACATTATGATGCCCAGATTGTCAATAGGTACAAAGCTATGGGCAAAATGTAAAAATGCTACAAATTTGGCAACGATAACTATGATAGTTGGAATCCATGAATATTTAAGATAATATTATAATATGTATATTATTCGAGGGTTAATATCTAAATGCAATTATATAAATATACATCATACGGGGAATACAAAAAAGCACAGATAGATTATAACGTGCTTAAACAGGATTTAGTCTGGGCGAAACGTACTGTAATAAAATCAGTGGCGAGTTACCTGAAAAGATTTGAACCTAAGCTCGGGATGTGTCACGGTGTGAGAAACGGGGCAGAGATGAAAATGTTTGAAAAGTATTTGCCGGGTTGTCAGGTCCATGGAACTGAAATATCATACACCGCCGAAAACTTAAAGAACGTTTTTATCTGGGACTTTCACGAGGTCCATGAGCAGTGGCTTGATGCTTACGATTTCATCTATAGTAACTCAATGGACCATGCGTACAACCCAGCAAAGGCCGTGCGCGCGTGGGGGAGATGTATAAAGTCCGGCGGTCATATTGTAATAGAACACACAAGGAACCACATGGACAGCACTGTTCACGATCCGTTCGGCGTCAGGTATGATGAACTTAAACCTTTATTATCTGAATGGTTAGGCGGAAAATTCAGCGTTGAATATGTGAAAAAATATATGGATATCCGGAAAACGAAATTGATTTATATCAGGAAAAAATAAATGGCCATAAATTTTATATCAAACGCACTCGTTAAACTCAACAACGACTATACATATATAAAAACTATAGCACCCGCGAACACTGATAAAGCCCCTGCGTATCTCAACGGACAGACTTGGCTCACAATGTCAACCGGATATTCTTACGAGCTGACAGATGATAACGCGGGAACGTGGACGCAGATTGAACAGGATAAAGATTTTCGCATAACCGCACAGAAAAACGGTGTAGTCAATACCGTATTTCAATATATCAACAATAGATTTTATATACCGAGACAGAAAAACTATTCAGATGTTTATGATGATTCGCCGCGGTTTGTGTTCAACCGGAAAAGACTGTTCACGCTCTATACATACGAAAGCGTATTTGCAGAATTTAGTTTTTCAATGACAACGAATAAAGCAACGCTGACCGGGCTTGTATATGGGGCACTGCTTGACAGTTTCCAGATCGGTGACATGATATACATACAGGGCTCAACCAGAAACGACGGTTACTATACAATTAAAACAGTTTCAGATACGGTCATAGAAATTAACGAGACTTTTATAACGGAGACTGCTAACTGTTTTGTTGTTTTGTCGTCCGTTCCCCCCGCTCTATTGCAGATAATATCAAAGATGATTTACTTTGATGTATATGTCCGGCTAAAAATCGGCGGTCTGCAGTCTGAGCGGATCGGGACATACTCGTATAGCACACAAGCCCTGGACGGTGGACTTGGTTATCCACGGGACATTACAAGCGGGCTTGATATGTACGTGCTGACAGACGCCGGAGGAGTGAGCAATTTTGTTGACTAAACTTTACAGCCTGTTTACTATTTACCAGAAACACGGTGCGGACTTTTCCGCGATGTCGTGGGAACTCGTGGGGACATACAAGGGTTTCATCCAACCGGCCAGCGGCGGCGAAGGGTTCGCGCAGGGTAAGAGCGGAGAGAATGCAACGCACATATTATATACGGATGTGTACACGCCTTGCCACTATGGGAATCAAGTAAGGTACAAGGGGCAGAAATATATAATGCTGTATGCGATACAGCCGCAAGGTATATCGGGGACAGGGCACCACAAGGAAATAATTTTGGGGTTGTTTCAATAATGGCAGAAAAACCGAACGTAAAAATATATTTAGACCTTGTAAAGTACAACGATGTGCTCACAGATAAATTTGCGATGATACTCAATACGCGGGTTCGGAAATTTGCGAAGGCAATTGTGGCAAGTCCTTGGAATCAAAACGCAGGATATGCGAGCGGAGACCTGGCCGATAGTATACGCACCGAGGGACTTGGAAAGCGTAATTATCAGACGGTTGCAGGTGGTGTTATGGGAACGAATAGACCGGGACCTATGAGAAAAACAAAAAAAGCCCGAATGATTGCATACGCGCTCGCGCAGGAGTACGGGCGCCCGGACATGGCAAAATATACGTTTCGGCCATACATGAGACCGGCGGCAGAGCAGGCCGTTGAGTCAGGGACTTTGAGCGAGGTTTTGGCAGAGGCTACAGACGCGGCGATCAAGGCGGCAACCGTTGGAAAATAAAATTGCAATCGTTATAGAAATTATCATGGAACTCATGAGACATGGAAACGATCCGAACGTTAAAAAAATATTCGACCTGGTCGATGAGATCGAACAGGAAGCGATTAAAAGAAATTATATAGCGGACACGCGAACTGAATATGTTAAAATATTGGAATCACGGAAATGATAGATAAGATATTTTATAGACATATACGCACAACCTGCCCACCGTCCGGGGAGTTTAGATATGGGAGCGCTGAAGGTTCGGTCCCGCCGTATGTTATCATGTATAAAATATCAGATAGTGAACAGCCTGAAACTCTGTGCTTAGAGCAAGGATATGCAGGCCGGGCTTTATTCCAGTTTTCCGCGTACACGGGCGGGAGCGATGGAGACGCGGCGGACGCTGGAAACGTCGTGGACTATTTGCAAGACCTGAAAAAAAACGTGGCACTCATTAAGGGTGTTATAGGTATCGCACCGAGTCAGGCTCGGATATGGCAGAATGTCACAACCGGCGTTGTGTTAATAGGGAATCAAGGTCCCCTGGGCGCGTGGGGAGCGATGTTTGAGACTGTGTTGAGGTGGGAATATATTTGATAATACGGTGGAAACATAATTGATGTAATAAAAAAAACGGCGTGTCCGTTTGCAAGTGTGAACAAAAAAAGATTAAAAATAATAGATGTTTGAGGTGCGGCGGATACGTACCGAAAAAAAAAGAAAATAAATAATTGAGGAGAAAATAAAATGGCATTTAATGGTGATGGACAAAAATTTGTTGGAGATGATGGGTTTGTTAAAAGGGCGAAGTTTGCTGCTGAAATACTGGCGCCAGGGGCATTGCCTGTGCCCGCTGTGTATATGATAACACACATAGGGACCCCCACGGGGTTTCCGCCGAATACTACAGGACTCGACGCGGCGGCTGGCGATATACTTGTACTAAAAGCCGGTGACGTTGTAACTCTACTTGCTGGAGACTCAGTAGTAACATTAACATTAACCGATCAATGCGACGTGTCAAGCTGGACGATGGAATTTAGCAAAGAAGAAATTGACGTTTCGACTTTGTGCGATCATGTTAAAAAGTACAGGTCTGGAAAGTCCGATATGAGCGGGACCATGAACGGTATATTTACTGCTGGAATAACGGATGATGTTGACGGGTATCTCAGGCAGTTTATTGATATCGCCAAACAGGACGGCGATCTCACGTTTGACAGATATGCACAACAGGAATCTATCATGCTCGGATTTTTCTATGTCAATATAGATACGAATCTGGCTGACGAAATGTTTATAGCGTGCGCGTTCCAGATTTACGGAACTGGTCTTGGCGGCGAACTTGGAAGTCCTCAAAGCTTCAGCGCAAATTTCCGATTTGCAAACCTGTCATATACAGACGCGAACGGTGACACGGCAACGATTGAACCGACGTTCTACCGGATAGGCGACGGCACAACGTAAAAAATTATATAAGGATGGCGAGATGAAAATAACAGTTAGCAGTCTCAACGAGTATTGTTTTATACCTGACATAATGAGTAACCTAAAAGAACCGAAGGAAAGGCAGTTTCGGATTTACATTAAAAAAGTAAACTCAACACTAACAGCCGGTAGGTGGTCAAAATTCGAGAAGGACGGTAACTTTGAAATTGACCTGAAAGCCAAAATCAAAGAACAGATTGTAAGACTCGAAAACGCGCCGGTGTTGAATGTTGACGGAAAGCAGGATGTACCTTTGACGATTGATATTTTGATGAGCGATAAATATCACGAACTGTTTTCTATTCAAATTCAGGTTTTAGAATTTATCGGGAAACTCGAACGAGAGGGGACTTTAGAGACAAAAAAATCATAGCCGCTTTTCACCTGACCTGTCAAGGGAAGGGCGGCTATAAGCCCCGAAAGGGCATGGGTAATAGATGGCACGTTATCGGTGAAGGTAAAAATCCGATATATACCTGTAAGAAAAAGGACGTGCCAAAATTATTTAATAAGTTGTTTTGGGAAATATACGGAATGTGGTTTTCCCATCATAACGGATTCGGATTACCGGGCGGTATGGAATATAAAAACCTTGACCCGGATGTATTCAGGGCGCTCGTTGAAATGGAAATGTATTTTAAAAATAATTTTTCAACTGACATAGTTATGATAAAATATCAGGAAGCTATTTTAAAGTCACTCCGCGCCCTCGGCGGCAAGAGGAGAAAATAACATGGCCGATGTAGTAGCTGCCAGAATTACCATACCCGTAACCACGGACGCTGGAAAAGCTTCTATTGATTTAAAGAGAGTCTCGTCAACCATTGACGAACTTGGTTTGAGTGCTAAAAAAACATCTATATCCGTGCAAGGTATGGCCGACGGGATGAAGTTTTTAAAGTCGGCAATCGTCGCAGGGGCCGCCCTTGTCGGTCTCGGAAAATTAAAAAGCATCATGATGGAGAGTATTGATGCCGCCGCAAATCTTCAAGCACAGACAAAAAAATTCAATGCTGTGTTCGGAAGCATGGCCGAATCGGCGATGGAAACCGCTCAAACAATAAGCAAATCCTACAATCTACAAGACGATGAAGTAATGAAATATATGTCATCACTTCAAAATCTCAATACGTCTATGGGGTTAAACAAAAAATTATCGGCAGAAATGTCGGGAGAAATTGTTCGCCTTGCGGCAGATGTTGCAAAGTTTACAGGGTCCGACATTGAAGCTGTACTCGGTGCTATGCAGTCTGGACTTACGGGTGCGACGCGCGGACTTAAAGAATATGGTATCGTTATTAACGACGATATGATCTATCAAGAAGCTTTACGCATGGGTATAGTTAGAAATAAAAGCGAACTTGATAATGCTGCGAAATCGCAAGCCGTATACAGTCTGATGATTAAACAAACAGCGAACGCACAAGGCGCGGCATTCAATTCTGCAGAATCATATAAAGGATCGGTCAAGGCACTTGCAAACGCTCAGAATGATATGAGCGAAGCTATGGGGGCGAACCTTATTCCAGGCATGACAAAAATGAATAAAGCCCTTGCCGATATGATTGCCGAAGATATGCCGATAAGGCGGATGTTTGAAGGGTTCGCGGATGTAGCTGGAAAAGCCCTGTCTTATATAGCTGATAAAGTATATGCCCTGTCTATATCTTTAGCACAAATGCAAGTGTGGTTGTACGAAGCAGATACAGGCGTTAAAAGTTATTCAGAAGCATTAAAAAAACAGGATCAGATTTTAGAAGGAAGTAAAATTGCATCTTCTGATTATAAAGATTCTCTTGTGAGTTTAATTAAAGCTTATGGCAGTTTGGAAAAAGCCCAAAACGCTATCCAGAAAAGCGAGACGTTAAATTCAGACGAAATAGTAGTCAATGGGGAGGTTCTAAAAAAAGGGACTGCGGAATGGAAAACGTATGTCAACCAATTATATGGGGCGGGGACTGCATACAAGGCATTAAGTTCAACTCAATCAGGTGTTGCAAAATTTACAGCCGACATCAATAAGGCTCTTCAGGTTGCATTTCAAGGCGGTAATTTTGGGGCCGGAATGAAAGCAATGGATGAGCAAATGAAATATGCGTTAGCTAACGCGAAGGCAAATAAATTAAGCCAGTTGGATGTTGAGAATAGTTTTGGAAGACAACGTCTGGACATGATAAAAAGTTTTTTAACCCAGCAGTCAGGAAGTGAACTTGAAAATCTGGACGTAAGAAAACAACAATTACAGAAAGCGTATGATGGTATACTTGCAACTCAACAATTATCACAACAAGAGCGACTTGCGGCGAAAGAAGTTTTCGATGCTCAGATGGCTGGCTTGGATGACATATATTATGCAAATCTTGCGGCTAAAGTTCAAAATTTTGCAACAGGCGCAACTATGGTAATGGATATTGTAAAAGGAATTATGAGCGCTATGAACGCCGCCGATCAACAAGATATTGATAACATGCAGGAAAAGATACGACTGGAAGATCAGGCGGCTTCTCGCAAAGAAGCAATCGTAGGAAAAACACAAGCTGAAATTGCAACCATGAACGAACGATGGGCGAAGGAAGATGAGATCGCGCAAAAACAAAAAGAATTACGGAAAAAGCAAGCCATACAGACAAAGGCAATTGGAATATTTCAGGCCATAATTGGAACGGCTATGGCAATCACTGGATTCTTGGCCCAATCATTAACGCTGGGTCCAGCGGCGTGGGCGTTTGCCATAATGGCAGGTATTAAAGGCGCGGCCGAAATTGCAGTAATAGCGGCTCAACCTATTCCATCGGCGGCGTTTGGCGGACAGTTTATGGTCCCGCCGGGGAACGAAGCTGACAGCGGACTGCTCAAAGTATCATCGGGTGAGGATGTGTCAGTCACACCCGCCCGTAATTCAGGGAGCGGTCCTCAAAGGGTGACAGTAACAATAGGAGCCCGGGACTTCGAGGGATATTTTGCAGAGATGACTGATAAAGTTTTGAATAGCGGTAAAGTACAAATAAGAAGATCAGGAGTTGTAAAATTTGCATAATGAAAGCAGGACTCGTAACTAAAATATTATCGCCTATTGTAACATCAAGCGTGGTCCCGGTTGCAGGGTTTCCCGCGGTCAATGTTATGACAGATGATACTTTGCAACTATGGAAAGTAATTCAGGGAACGGTTACGCTTCTTGTTACTTTCACCCCTGCGGCGGTACAGGCGATATGTTTATTTAATTGCAACGTCGAGCATGATATAACAATAACGTGTTATAGCACTTACCCAGGTGTTCCACATGAAACATTGACACTTGACCACGCGGACTTGTGCGGGTTCGAAAGCCGAAATGTTTTGTTTGAACTATTGGATACAACAACTACAATAGAGGCGATAAAAATTGTAACAAACGGCGGGACACCGACATTTCAAACATACGCCGGTTATTTATGGGCCGGTGATTTTATAGATTTCGGATGTGCTGAAAACATCCAACCGTCCGATGAGTCAAAGGATGAAGTCACAGTCACCCGCGCGAACGCGCCTGATAGTAAAGATGTATTTAAAAAACAGTCGTATGCCATAACCATAAAAAAGGAAAACGACTTTAACGATTTGCGTGATGATATACGAGAAATACTGACAGCCGGTTATGGTGTCCCGCGCCCGTGGGTTATCAATGAACCGTTCCTTGACGATCACGAGGTTTTTCTCGGTATCATGGACAGCGGGAAAGTCAAGTATGATATTTTAAAAACGAGTACGGAATTTATTTCACAAGCGACGATTGGACTTTTAGAAGTATTTTAAAGGGGGACTACAGTGGCAATTGTACAGCGTAATTTATACCTACCGGGACAGGACTTGACGAACCTTGCACAGAATGTTGATTTTAATCGGTTTCAGGATTTCAAGGGAACTATCACTGTAAACTTTGGAACAGTCCCGGCAACGGTCACAGTCAAGGTCGGTACAATATTGGAAGTCAATGGGAACCTGTATGCAATAGAAACCGCCGATTATGTATTTCAGATGGATAACGCCACGCATAATTATCTGACGTTCACCGATAACCCAGCGGTTGACTTTGGAAGCGCGGCGGCCATAGGAACCTACACAGCGGCGAAACAGGGATATTATCAAGCGGGAAATGTAATAAGGACTTTGCCGTTTTATGTAAATCAAACAAGTCAAGAATATAGATTTTTGATAGACGATTCGGCAATGAGTCTTATAAATTTTTCTAATAAATTCGATTATATAAAAGTTAAAACAGATACTCAATTAAATGCAAACGCTTTGATACATTTAAACACAATAATATTTGATGAGTTTAGTAATTGGGATACTGTAGCACATAAATTTACATGTGTCAATGCAGGATATTATTTAGTACTTGCAAGTTTAGGAAAATCTTTAGGGGTTGGAACGGTACAGATAAGAATGAATAATGTTACTGTAGCTTCTGGTTCCTTAAGTAATGTTTCTCATTCGTCGGTTATTATGCATTTAAATGTTACCGATTACATTACGGTATGGGCGGCTATAGCTGATGGACAAAATTCTTCTACTGACGGAGATAAAACATTTTGTTGTTTAACAAGATTATTTTAATATGATAATATATACTAAATATGGGAATAAAGTAAATTTTACCTATCTCACTTCGTTTAATGGTAGCGTATGGTGTTTTTCATTCTATGAAGATTATACCTATATAGACCCTTTTGATGCGTCGGTATGGAATTGGATTGGAACTGATCATAGTCTTTTAGAAGTAATTGCTATAATAAATTATGGTCAATTTTTAACGAGAACAACATCTTTGGCAGATTGCACATTATTACAAAATTCATTTTTTTGGGACGATCCCAACGGAATATTATATATACGTTGGCTTGACTCAGTAGACGATCATGCAATAGGAAGAACTTATACGTTAATGTCATCTTTAGTTAATGGGTATGCTAACGGATATAACAGATTGAATCAAAATGTTTTTGATGGATTATATTATAATCCTATAGTAATTTCTGCAAATGGATTTTCCAAAAAAGTAGACCCTCTGAAATTAGGGTTGATTGCGTTTGAAAGTTCTTCATATACATTAACCGATCAAAATAATTCAATGGACATGGTATCTGGAATCGATTCAATAGGAAATCCAGTTAAAATTTACGAAGCAGAAAAAACAGACATTAATTTGACGGATTCTATGGCTGTATTTACTGGATATGAATATGGATATTCTCATGATCGTGATTCAATAAATTATGAAATAAAAGAATTAAGAAATTTTAACAATAATACAGTATGTCCAAGCAATGCAGACATCATTACTTTTCCAGACATTGGAGACGAAGAAAATAAATCAATACCCGTGGCGTTTGGTGACATGCGACGCGGGATTATGTTACTCACAAATAAAGACGCGCTTGTACAAGCTAATATTGGTAGCGCGGTATTTCTGGTTGCCGATCCTTCCATCCTGCCTGTACTCGGTATTGATAACGTATATAACAAGGCTGGCGAAATACAAGCAATAACGGCGGTGGATTTAGTGGCCTGTACGGTTACGGTAACAAAGCCCGCTGGGATAAGCCCCGGAGACCTCAAAGACTGGACGTGGGAAGGTCAAGGGTATGACATAGACGGCACGTATAACAACGGCCTTGATATTATCAGGGCGGCTTTTCTACTGTTCGCATCGATACCGTTTTTAAATTCTTTATTCGAGACGGTTAAGTGGACATCGGAAACCGTCTCGAACCCAGACGCCGTTGGGATATCTATACAGTCAGACAAAGGATTCATCGAAGAAATAGTTGAACCCGTGTGCGCGAGCCTGCAGGGCGTTGTCGAGATTATGGGAGACGGTCGCATATCGTGGTCAAGCCGTGACTTGACGGTGTTACCGATTACAAGTATTCCGCACATATACGCGATTGACCAGATAGACTATCCGAAAATAAAGCTGACACCTGAACAAATAGTCAGTGAACTGGCGATAACATACGCGCCTAATTTTAAAGTTAAAGATGATTTAATAACATATGTTTATACGGTTGACAGGGACGATGTAATAGTAAATTATAATATCAATAGGCGGGAACCTATAAGCCCGCTGAAAACTATATTGTTCGACGAAGCGGATGTTTTGGCACTTGCTATTGAGGTCATGTCAACCAGTGCCGGGCCTGAAAGGATTATAACGGTTGAACATGATACGATAATTAAAGCGCGGTTATTTAGTATTATCGGAATTGACACGGGCCTTTTCGGAAACGAGCGTTTTGAGTATGGCGAAATTTTGGAACTGTCACCTGACTATAAATCGATGACTCAGGTGATTACCATGAGAACGATACCAGGATATGTGCCGTTAATTTTTAAGATGGGTTTTGGATTTAGTAATAAAATTATAGGTTTGATAGATTACGGATATAGCAATAAGCCGTTAGGATCGGTGACGAACGGATACGGCACAGCCGATTATGTTTAAGAGGTAAAATTATGGGACTTGCAACATTATATAATTACGCACCAACAGCGCCCGTACAGATCACGCGTGAGAACTACAACGCCGTCGGTGGTGGTGATAACATAGTCGGGAATATCCGAAGGGCTTTCAAGTCTGACACAGATTTTGAAATATGGGACGCCGCCGTTTTGGGAACTCAACTGGTCGACGGTGTGGATTACGAACTCAGAGACCTTGACAACGTGTTGACTAACGATGCTGGTTATGATGTTTACAGCGCGTACAAAATACTTAACGTCGCATATCAGGCGTGTAATTTGTATATCACGTATAAAATTGTAATGTCATACAACGACGCGGCAACGGCAAATGCTATTATTGCAACGGCAAATACTATTATTCCCAATACGATATTGACCGAGCAGGGTGATATTATATATGCATCGGCCCCTTCAACTCCTGCTGTGTTGCATCATGGGAATTCTGGAGAAGTTTTGACTTCAGGCGGTCATGGTGCAAATCCCTCATGGACATCTTTATCATTAACAAATGCTGACATAACTATTAACAGTACGCTGGCTAAAAATACAAGAAATTTTATAAACGCCACAACTCGGTTGGTTTTGACACTTCCTGCCGCGATGGCAAAGGGTGACATTATAGAAATCATCGATATCGGCGGTTACGGATATAAAATAAAACCGGGTGCATCTCAAACATTAAAATATTTTAATATCGTAACTGTGACCGGAGAGGTTACAAATTCAT
>Ga0315286_10006841_pt1 | contig 11107 bp, 10 predicted proteins | sample YL17G10_0_MG_FD_205038 | JGI IMG/M metagenome (GOLD analysis project Ga0315286, IMG submission 205038) | Sediment microbial communities from Yellowstone Lake, YNP, Wyoming, USA - YL17G10_0 | ecosystem: Environmental > Aquatic > Freshwater > Lake > Sediment | place: USA: Wyoming | collected...
CACGGTGGATTACCTGGACAGACTGCCCAGGGAATGCGGTGGCCAGGACAAGGTGCATCCCCATATCTCGCCGCTGGCCCCCTTCATCGACCCAGGGAGTCAGGTCTTTGAAAGACCAGAAGAGTACGGCTACAGGTTGTTCTACCGCACGCTGGAGGAGCACAGGCAGGCATCGCTGGCTCCTGCCTGGAGTTACATGCTCAGCTATGAGACCCAGTGGCTGGGCCGCGCGGAGATAGTAGATGTTACCTACGAAGCGGCACTGGGATTCAATGAATCGAAGCGGTTATCTGGGCTGATCAGTTCCGAGACAGCGGGCGCAGTGGCAGCCAGGATCAAGAGAGATATGGGCCTGATCCAAGGGCTGGATCGCCAGATGGCTGAGGTTGGGCAAGCCGCGCTGCTGGATGAGAAGGAGCTTTGTCTGGCGGCTACCGTATCCAAAAGGGAACTGCAATGGCCAGCCAAGTCCTTTATCTGCAACATGCCCAAGATATTATGGAATCTTTGTCGGAACTAGATAGGTTATGGAAGCGACAGATCTGAAGACGCAGCCGTTTGTTATCAACATGGGGCCGCAGCACCCCTCAACCCACGGCGTGTTCCGCATGCGGGTGACCCTGGATGGGGAAGTGGTAGTGGACCTGGAACCCAAGTTAGGGTACCTGCACCGGGGGATTGAGAAGCTGGCCGAGACCCGCACCTATACCCAGTTTATTCCGCTCACCGACAGGTTGGCCTATCTGGGGTCCATGTTCAACAATCATGCCTATGTCTTGGCGGTCGAGAAGCTGGCTGGCATTAGAGTGCCGCTGCGCGCCGAGTACATGCGAGTCATCGTGGATGAGTTGATGCGCATCTCCAGCCACCTGGCGGCTGTCGGTTTCTTCCTCAACGATCTGGGGGCTTCCGTATTCACACCTCTGCTATACATGTATCGCGAAAGGGAGAAGCTACTGGACCTCTTTGAGATGGTGTGCGGGCAGCGCCTGACCTACAACTACATGCGTATCGGCGGACTGAGCCATGATTTTCCTCCTGAGTTCTTGCCTGCGGTGAAGCGGTTTGTGGACGAGATGCCGTTCTATATGGAGGAGTACGAGAACCTTCTGGCGGAGAACGAGATTGTGCTGGCCAGAAGCAAGGGAGTTGGTTGCATATCCAAAGACCTGGCTATCAGTGCCTCCCTCGCCGGCCCGGTGCTCCGCTCGACCGGCGTGAAGTGGGATATCCGCAAGGCGGACCCGTACTCGGTATATGACCGCTTTGAGTTTGACATCCCCGTCGGCGAGCAGGGTGATAACTACGACCGTTATCGCGTCAGGATTGAGGAGATGTGGCAGAGTCTGCGGATTCTGAGGCAGTCCCTGCAACAGATGCCTGAGGGAGGCGAATTCCGGGCCAATGTGCCACATTTGTTGTATCCTCCTAAAGGCGAGGCCTATGGGCGCATTGAGGGTGCCCAGGGAGAGTTGGGTTTCTACATTGTCTCGGATGGTTCTATTGCTCCCTATCGCCTCCATATCCGAGCGCCCACGCTTATCAACATCACTTGCCTGCGGGATATGTCCATCGGCTGGAAGGTCGCGGACCTTATCAGCATTTTCGGTAGCATAGATGTTTGCTTGGGTGAGATAGATAGATAGATGAAAGAACTCTGGCCGTTGGGCAATTACTGGGCACACTGGGCAGTCTTCACGGTTATTGTTCTGGCCTTTGCCATCGTCGGGGTTATGATGTATATCTGGGTGGAGCGGCGCGGCTTTGGTGTGTTCCAGTTGCGCATGGGCCCAAACCGCGCTGGGCCGTTCGGGCTCCTCCAGTCGGTAGCTGATGCTATCAAGGTGTTGCTGAAGGAGGACATCGTTCCGACTGTGGCGGACAAGGCGGCGCACTTTGTGGCGCCAGCTATTGTGTTCCTGCCGGTGCTGCTGGTTTTTGCCGTGGTGCCCTTCCACAATGGATTCGGTCTGCTGCCCGATCTCAACATTGGCATTCTGTATGTGGTGGCCATAAGCTCGCTCGGTGTGGTAGGAGTCTTCATGGCAGGGTGGGCCTCCAATAACAAATATTCGATCATCGGCGCTATGCGTGTCATGGCAGCCATGGTGAGCTATGAGATACCTCTGGTGCTGTCCATCCTGGGCGTGGTACTGGTTAGCGGCTCACTATCCATGAATGACATCGTCGCTGGCGGGCCTATTCCACTCTTCCTGCTAACGCCGTTGGGGTTCCTGGTTTTCCTGCTCAGTGCTATGGCGGAGATCAACCGAGGACCCTTTGATATGCTGGAGGCTGACTCGGAGATCGTGGCTGGTTTCCATACAGAATACTCCGGGATGAAGTTTGCCATGTTCTTCCTGGCGGAATACGGTCATGCGCTGGCTATGTCGGCTATTGCTGCCACGCTCTTTTTCAAGGGATGGGAGGGACCTGGTGCGCAGTATATCGGGGTCTTGTGGTTTATCATCAAGATGGTGTTTGTCTTCATCCTGCTGATCTGGTTCAGGGTGGCCTTCCCAAGATTGCGCATTGACCAACTGATGAGCTTTGGCTGGAAGTTCCTTCTGCCGCTGGCTATAGCTAACCTGCTGATTATCGGCGGGGAGGTCGTCGGGTTTGGTGGCGATATCCCCTGGTGGATGATGTTCCCCAACTTCGCCGTGGCTGGCGCTTTGATACTGTTGTTCTCCAGGGCCTACAGCCTGGGAGGGGGGAGAGTTGAAGTTAAAGTTTGACCACTATGGTAAGGGTCTGGCTAAGGGGTTGTGGGTGACCCTGAGGCACACGGTACGCCACAGGATCACCACCCAGTATCCCGAGCAGAGGCTCAATGTCTCCCGGCGCTTCCGCGGCTATGAGTTGGTCTGGGATAAGGAGCGCTGCACTGGTTGTAGCACCTGTGCCAAGAGTTGCCTTCAGGGGAATATTGAAATCGTGACCTCCAGAGGGGCAGAGAATAAGTATGTGGTGGAGAAGTTTGAGTTGGACAGCGGGCGCTGCATCTTCTGTGGTCTGTGCGTGGAATCGTGCCCCTATGATGCATTGTTCTTGAGCATGGAATATGAGTGCGCCAAGTATCGCCGGCTGGAGTTGGTGTTGCCGAAGGAGCGGTTGGAGCGCACCGAGAATAAGCGATTAAGCGGTTACTTCAGACCCGATATGGAAAAGGCTTTGCCGGAGCAGACGCTTCTGTTGGACAAGGCAGGGAAGGAAACACAGGACCTATGGCGCTAGATGTGGCTTTCTGGATCTTGGCGGTGGTGAGTGTGGCGTCAGCCTTGGCTGTGGTATTCCTGAAGGATGTCTTCCGCGTCGCGCTCTTTCTGGTTCTCTGCTTCTTCACTGTGGCAGGCATCTATGTCACTCTCAATGCTGATTTCCTGGCGGCGGTGCAGGTGCTTGTATATGTGGGGGCAGTGGGGATACTGCTTATCTTTGCCATCCTATTCACCAGAGATGCACAGCATGGAAGCCTCTTCAACAGGTTGAAGTACCCGGCCCTGCTCTTTGCTGTGGTGCTCCTGGGCACCATGATATATAGCATGACTGCCACAGATTGGTCGGTTACTCTGGGGGCTAAGGCCCATGTGCCCATAGCCGACCTGCAGCCAGGCGGCACCGGTCTGACCGGTTCCCTGGGGGCGGCGCTCTTCAACGAAGACGGCTTCCTTCTTCCTGTAGAGATTGCCGGATTGATGCTTCTGGCAGCGGTATTGGGCGGCATAGTCATAATGAGGGATAAGGATAAGTAGATGTCTGTAGGTTTGGAGCACTATCTGGTTCTGGCCTCGGTACTCTTCTGTATCGGCGTCTATGGTGCTCTCACCAAGCGGAACGCCGTAGTTATCCTGATGTGTATTGAGTTGATGCTTAACGCGGTGAATATTGCCCTGGTAGCTTTCTCCAGATACCTTGTGCCAGATGTAGTATTGATCTCAGGTCAGGTGTTTGTCATATTTGTCCTGGTGGTGGCGGCGGCGGAAGCGACTGTGGGTCTGGCGATAATCATGGCTATTTACCGCAATCGAAGAAGCGTTGATCCGAAAGATAACGATTTGATGAAGGGATAACCATGTGGGTTCAGGTCAAGATTGCTCCTAGTCTGATGATAGCGGAGATGTGGAAGGAGTTCTTTGAGGGAGAGGGAATCCCGACCCGGATTCTGGCTGACCCCGACAGCCCTGCTGTGGGAGAGTCGGCTACCTATCGTGTTTATGTCCCTGAAGAAAAGGATCATGTTGTCGCGGAGATACTAAGGAAGGCCTGATGACTACTATTCCTGAAATCGGCGTTTGGTTAATCTTCTTCCTGCCCATTGCTTCCTTTCTAATCATCTCCTTCATAATTCGCCCCTTCTTCAATAATCAAGCCAAGTTGGCTGGCTATGTTACCATCGCGGCCATAGGTGGATCCCTGGCTCTGTCCCTGTGGACTTTGATCAGCGTCAATTCCCACGGGGCACTCGAATTCGAGCCCCATGAATGGCTTACCATCGGGCAGACTACGCTCAAAGTAGGAGTCATGGTGGATTCGCTGACGGCGATCATGGTGGTGATCGTCAGCATCTGCAGCCTCATGGTGCAGATTTACTCTCAGGGCTATATGCGGGGCGACGCGGGCTACTGCCGTTACTACGCCTGTATGTCCCTCTTCACTGCATCCATGCTGGGACTGATCATTGCTGACAACCTGGTGCAACTGTTCGTCTTCTGGGAACTGGTGGGATTATGTTCTTACCTGCTCATTGGCTTCTGGTTCCACAAGCCATCGGCAGCGGCGGCGGCCAAGAAGGCCTTCCTGGTCACCCGTATCGGTGACTTCGGCTTCCTGGCGGCTGTCATCTATCTCTTCACCAATGCCCATACAGCGGACATCTCGCAATTGCACACAATGGCGGTGGCAGGCACTCTTGGAGGCAGCGTTCTGACCTGGGCAGCCTTGGGCATCTTCGCTGGAGCGGCAGGCAAATCGGCGCAGTTCCCGCTCCATGTGTGGTTGCCCGACGCTATGGAAGGCCCCACGCCGGTCAGCGCCTTGATCCACTCGTCCACCATGGTGACAGCGGGCGTCTTCCTGGTGGCTCGCTGTTTCCCCATAGTCGCTGGCTCGGAAACGGCTCTGGTAGTGGTAGCGGCCATCGGCGCCTTTACGGCTATCTTTGCGGCGTCTATGGCGCTGGTGGCTAACGACATCAAACGGGTGCTGGCGTACTGTACCGTGAGCCAGTTGGGCTACATGATGCTGGGGTTGGGCTCTATCGGATTGGTTACCTTCTATGGCGCTGATGGGGAGCATATGGAGGTAGAGCTAGCTAATGCCATCACCTTCCTGGCCATATTCCATCTGTTGAACCATGCCTTTGCCAAGGCCCTGCTCTTCTTGTCATCGGGGAGCATCAACCATGCTACAGGCACCTTCGATATGCGGGAGATGGGCGGCTTGCGTAAACACATGCCCTGGACTTACCTCTGCTACCTTATCGGTACCATCAGTATCGCTGGTATCTGGCCTCTGGCCTGCTTCTGGAGCAAGGACGAGATTGTGGCTGAGGCGCAGCACCTGGAAGGGGCCCTGTTCATCCTCTTCGTGCTGGCCATGATCACCGTGTTCATGACGGCCTTCTACATGTTCCGCACCGTTTTCATGACCTTCCATGGTGAATACCGTGGCAAGCCGGCTAATCCTGACACTCACGGTGCGCCGGCTGCTCTCGACGCCCATGTTTCCCACGGTAGTGGTGGCCAGGGAGGTGGGCACGGTAGCCATGGTGGGCTTCATGAATCGCCCCTGGTGATGCTGGTCCCCATGTTCATCCTGACAGGATTTGCCATCGCCTCTGGTTGGATTAACGTAAATGGCTGGTTTGACCGCTTGTTTGGTGAAGAGACCGAGAGGTCTGGACTCTTCTTCGTCAAGGTCTTATATCACGGATACGGATGGCTACCCATCACCTCGTTAATCATCGCTATCTTAGGTGCTGGCCTGGCCTACTCAATGTACGTACGGCGGCAACCCAAGAACGAAACGGTAGGCCGGACATTCCCCATCCCGTACAAGGTATTCTCGCGGAAGTATTGGATAGATGAGTTGTATGAGAGGGTCTTTGTCCTCAAGGTATTGGTGGACGGCCTCTCCCGCATGGCTCAGTTGTTTGATACCTACATAGTCGATGGTCTGGTGAATGGGGTAGCTTGGGGAACGCTGGCTAATGGGGGGATCATGCGAAGGGTGCAAACGGGGTGGCTTCAGCTTTATGGCTTTGTCATGCTCCTGGGCATAGTGTTCATTATCGGTTTCGTTTACCTGTTCACCAGATGGACTTAGAGGAGTGAGAGGGCGAGAAAGGGAGTCTCTTGTAAAGGCCCGCTGAGAGATCAATACGGTATGAGGAGTTAAGGCTTGGAGTTTGCAGATATTCATCCTCTGTCGCTTATAATCTTCCTGCCAGCGGTAGGGGCGCTAGTGATTGCCCTCCTCCCTGGGCTTGAGGGAGCGGCGATCAAACGGATTGCTGCCTTCTTCGCCTTCCTTTCGTTTGCTGTCTCGGTGGGAGTCTTTGTTGCTTTTGACAAGGGGGACAGCGGCGTCCAGTTCGTGGAGAAACTCTCCTGGATACCTCAAATTGGCGTCCAGTACCACTTGGGCGCTGATGGCCTGAGTATACCCATGGTGATACTGACCACCCTTCTGGGCTTTGTGGCTGTCATCGTCTCCTGGAAGATTGATCTGAGGTGCAAAGAGTACTTCGCCTACCTGTTGGTCCTGGAGTCCAGCATCCTGGGGGTTTTCCTTTCCCTGGATATGCTTCTATTCCTGCTGTTCTGGGAAGTGGAGATCATCCCGATGTACTTCCTGATCTCCATATGGGGACATGGCCGGAAGGACTATTCAGCTATCAAGTATGTAATTTACACTATCTTCGGCGGCGCTATGATACTGGCTGGGATACTGGTGGTGTATTTCAAGGCATCGCCGCTGCCGGAGATGGCTGGCCAGTCCGCCTTCGATATGATCGCCCTACGGGATGCCGGGCTTGACGCATCGGTCGTACCTTATCTTTCCACTGCTTTCGCGCTGCTGCTGGTGGGCTTCTCTGTGAAGCTGCCTGTGGTACCATTGCACACCTGGCTGCCTGATGCCCATACAGACGCTCCCACGGCAGTAAGCGTAATGCTGGCGGGTTCACTGCTGAAGATGGGCGGCTATGGCATGCTCCGGCTATGCGTCAGCATCTTTCCGGCCGTGGCCAAGGACTTTGCGCCCATCATCGTAATTTTTGCAGTGATCAGTGTGGTGTACGGGGCGGCGATCACGCTACGGCAGGTGGATCTGAAGAGGCTGATTGCCTATAGCAGCGTGAGCCACATGGGGTATGTGTTGCTGGGCATCTTTGCCCTGGGCCAGTTGAGCATGACTGGTGCTGTCCTGCAGATGTTCGCTCACGGAGTGATCAGTGGGTTGCTGTTTGCTATGTGCGGCCTTGTCTACGATAAGGTGCATACGCGCCAGATACCTTTGCTGGGCGGACTGGCGCGACAGATGCCTGTTATCGTGGTAGTGTTCAGCGTTGCTGGACTGGCTTCTCTGGGTCTGCCAGGCACCGCCGGGTTCGCCGCTGAGTTCATAACTTTCCTGGGGGCTTTTGCCAGTCCTCATGTTTCCGGCATAAAGATATACACCATTATTGCCATACTGGGCGTGGTTCTTACTGCAGGCTACATCCTATGGATGCTGGAGAGGGTTTTCTACCGCGAGCCGAAGCCGGAGTACGAGCACGCTGGGGATGCTGACAATGTGGAGAAGTTCTCCACCTTCATTCTCGTGGCGGCAATCATGGTGGTGGGTGTTTATCCCAAGATTCTGACGGATATTATCAGGGTAGGGACGGGCACTATAGCGAGCCTAGTGCACTGATGGCTATAGTCTTGAGTACCATAGCAGAGGGAATGTGGTGGAAGTTACGGTGGCTGTGGGGGCGGTGATCAGAGATGGGGAGGGGCGCGTATTGCTGGTGAAGCATGTTGAGGGGAAAGAGAGCTTCTGGAAGGGGAAGTGGATCTGTCCGGGTGGGAAGCTGGAGTTGGGTGAAACGATTGAAGATGGGATTGTGAGGGAGGTCAGAGAGGAGACCAATCTGGAGATCAGGTTGACGGTTCCCTTGATTCCCTTCGAGAGGATAGTGAAGGAAGGAGAGGAAACAAAGCTGCATGTTATCTACATCGATTATGTGGCGGAGTGGGTAGGAGGGGAACTGAAGCCGGCCAGTGATGTCGGACAGGGTGTCTGGGTGAGGAAAGAGGACATATCTAAGATGTGGACTGAGTTGCATGACGATACTAAGAGACTGCTTCGGATAGCCAATATGGTCGCGGTAGGTGAGAATTGAACTACCATCTGATGACTCCTGAGATAATTGTCGCTGCTTCCGCTGTGGCAGTGATCCTGGCTGATCTGGTAGTCAAGCAGAAGGGACTGCTGGCAGCGCTCAGCATTGCCGGTCTGCTGGCTTCCCTGGCGGTCAGCGTCTCGCTGTGGGGCCGAGATGACAACACCCTCTTTGGTGGGATGCTGAGGGTAGACCATCTCGCCATATTCTTCAATTTCCTATTCTGTGGAACCGCTATACTGGTTATACTCGCCTCCACCGACTATATTGCTCGGCTCTCCCGCTTCCAGGGCGAGTACTATGCCTTGATCCTCCTTTCGGCAGTAGGCATGATGTTCATGGCTGCCTCCAGGGACATGGTGGCCATCTATATCTCCCTGGAACTGACGAGCATATCCCTTTATGTACTGGCCGCTTTTCTCAAGGATGCCAGGTCGAGTGAGGCGGGGTTGAAGTACCTGATTCTGGGGGCCATTGCCTCGGGTGTGTTACTCTTCGGGATGGCCCTGACCTTTGGGGTCACGGGTGAGACTAGCCTCGATGGTATCTTCAATTCTCTTAATGAATCCGGGATAGGCGTGACCAATTCGGCGCTCTTGCTGGGTGTCATCTTTCTGGTGGCTGGCTTTGGTTTCAAGATTGCCGCGGTGCCTTTCCAGATGTGGGTACCCGATGTATATGAAGGCGCACCCACTCCCGTAACTGCCTATCTCTCCGTGGCCAGCAAGGCAGTGGGCTTTGCCGTTATCCTGCGGGTTTTCTTGGAGGGCTTTGGAGTAGATCAACTCATTTCGGACTGGGCCATGATCTTTGCTGTGCTGGCGGCCATTTCCATGACAGTGGGCAATGTGATAGCTACCCGACAGACCAATATCAAGCGAATGCTCGGGTACAGCAGCATAGCTCAGGCGGGCTATCTCATGGTGGGACTGGCCGCTGTGACCAAAGGTACGGCTGGTCACGGGACCGACGCCGCCTTTTTCGGGCCAACAGGCATATTGTTCTTCCTAGGCTGCTACGCTCTGGCCAATCTCGCGGTGTTCTTTGTGGTGATTGCCATCACCAACAAGACAAAGAGCGATGAGATCGCCGATTTTTCGGGCATGGGCCATCGTGCGCCTTTGATGTCGCTAGCTCTGACGCTCGGCCTTATCTCCCTTACCGGCCTGCCGCCGGCTGCTGGATTCCTGGCCAAGTTCTATCTCTTCAATGCTGCGGTGAATCAAGGGTTGGCCTGGCTGGTGGTCGTCGGCGTGCTCAACACGGCCATATCAGCCTATTACTATTTCAGAGTGGTGAAAGTAACATGGTTTGGCGCTCCTAAGTCTGAGGAGAAGGTTACCTCCAGTTGGGCTCTTCAGCTGGCCCTGGTGCTGGCCTGTCTGGGTGTGCTGGTGGTGTTCTTCTTCCCGTCGCCGGTAGTGGATATCGCCAGAAGCGCCGCCTCTGCTATACTCCCCTAGCCGCGCGCAACATCGCGGCTCTCGCTCCCCAAGGAACAGCTTGGCTTCTCAAGTGTTGTCATCTCTTGTTCTGCCCACTTCGCCTTCATGTCCGAATCGAGTAAGTGTCACGGCATTTGATGTTGGTTTTGGCTACTGGCCGTCTTGTGCAGCAGCCGCCCTCTTCTTGACGAGAAACCTCATCGCGAAGAGGAACCGCGTTATGTTGGTTGGTTTCACCAGGACATGATAGACAAGGACAGCGCCGACAAAAGCGAGGGCAACAATGATATGTGAGTCGGGCTGGCGTTTCAAATAGAGAAGGTCGTCCTGGTGGCACCCGACCTATTCGTAACGAAGTGCATCTGCCGGGTATACATTGGCCGCCTGACGAGCTGGCAGGTAGGTTGTGAGCAGTGAAGCTCCATAGGCGACTATGGACACAATAGCGATGTTCAGCCAGGGGACCCGATATTCGATTCCTTCGAAGAAATCGCGCATTGTGTTGATGATCTGCACTGACAGCCCCATACCCAAAGCAATGCCTATGCCTATGCCTAACAGCGCAACGAAGGAGGACTCGAGCAGAAAGGAGGACTGCACCATCGTTTTCTGGAAACCGATGGCTCGCAGCATACCGATTTGCTGCCTCCGCTCTACCACAGTCCGTGCTGCAACAACGCCCAGCGCGGCTATGCCGACTACCAGACCCAAAGCCATAAATCCCTGCAGCAGATTATTCAGCATTGAATTAGTATCCACAATCTCATGAATTTCCTGCTCCAGCACTTCGGCCTGCATCCCATTCTTGAAGAATTGCGCTTCCAGAGCCCTGGCTGCATCCTGCGCATCTACGCCATCCTGCAATTTGAACATGAATCCTTGGGGTGGCAGTGCTATTCCCAGTAGCTGGTTGATGGTATCCTGTGAGGTGATCAAACCGCTGCCTGTGTAGAAGGCTGTCTGTTCCAGTACACCTATCAACTTGAGCCTCTGCTCATTTCCTGTGCGCGGGTCTTGAACGAGTACATAGATCTCTGGCAGCGCGCTATCTTCCCAGAAGAATCCCTCCAGTCTGAAGTCTGGAGCAGGTTGCCCTGTATAGTTTGCCTTGTTTGGTACCAACTCAGCCGCCACCACAGCCGTGCCAGGTTGCCCTTGGAGGGTTTGCCATATCTGGCGCGGCGTTTCATGGCCTTCAACCGTGGGGCCAAACTCATAGGTCACGCTGCTGGTGTATCCTTCGTCAACTCCCCGTATATAGAAATCAACGAAC
>Ga0315286_10006843_pt1 | contig 11106 bp, 9 predicted proteins | sample YL17G10_0_MG_FD_205038 | JGI IMG/M metagenome (GOLD analysis project Ga0315286, IMG submission 205038) | Sediment microbial communities from Yellowstone Lake, YNP, Wyoming, USA - YL17G10_0 | ecosystem: Environmental > Aquatic > Freshwater > Lake > Sediment | place: USA: Wyoming | collected...
GGATGGAATGCCTCCTACTCGACCCAGACCACCTTGGGGAATTCGCGCTCCAAGGGTTTGACCACTAGAACTGCCGGATATCCCAGGGTCAGCACGGTGCAGGGGATGTCATACGGCCAGGCAATGCCGAGTCTGGGCTAGAATTTCTTGGATGCAGGGTCCATCTTGGGTGCCGTGGAGACAAAGCCTACATAGCACGTGCCGATCCCCATGGATGATCCGGTTATGAGAACTTTCTTTCCGTTCAGAGGCTCCTTCATTCTGATGCTTATCCTCTCATGAATAGATCCTTCCCGTTATTGGATTCCGACCTTTTTCCTTCACAAACCTTGCAAAATCCTCAAATGCCGCCCCTGTCGAATATTTGAAAGAATATTCTAATTCTCTTTTTATCTTGGAGTTACTTGTTATCCAGGGATATCGCATCAGATTCAGGCATGGGCTGGGAAATTCCGTAATGAACCAAACCCTCATGAGCCACATGAGGTTGTTGAGCGGCCACAGGAGCCATATGGGTATCTTGAGAGGCCACCCACCGAGAAGGCCGAGCATCTCATCAAAAGTCATCGTTCCATCAGCAGCGAGGTTGAAGACACCGGCCTTGTTGTTTTTCAGGAGGAGATACATGATCTCCACCAGATCATCTTCATGGATGAACTGGAATGGTGCCATCTTCCATGGGAGGATACAGATCTTCTTGCAGAGATGCTTTGCCAGGGGATTTGTAAACCCCGGTCCCACGACAAAACATGGCCTGATAGTAATAAGGGAGATATCCGGATTTGCCTTCTCGAATTCTCTGATCCATTCCTCGATCTCCCGCTTGTTCTTGGCATAGGTGAAGTCTTCATTTCCCCTGAGCGGGCTCTCCTCAGTAAGGAGTGGAGGATTATCAGGATGAAATCCATATGCAGTCGTCGATGAACAATCCATGATCTGCCTCACCCCGTGCCGTGCTGCAGAATTCAGGACATTCTTTGTACCATTCACATTGATATCTTCCATGAGGGCTATATTATGAATGGGAGGGAGGATGTATGCGGCGTGAATCACACAATCGATATCCCTACTCCTGAAAATGCTTTCCATGTCATCCCTGACATCGTGCCTGATAAAGGTAAACTTGTTTAAATGCAACCCAAACGGCTTGATATCAATCCCTGTGATGCTCTCCACCTCCATCTTTTCCTCGAAGAAGGCCGCGAGCTTCTGCCCGAAATATCCAGAAACCCCGGTTATGAGAATGTGTTTCATATGGGTTCTCCTTTTTTATTCCATCTTATTGAGATCAAACCCCCCTCTGCGTGGTTAAAACACGACAGTCCCAGGTTGCTCAGGAGGGCGGCTGCCCTGAGATCAATCCCTATGGGACCGTTCAGGGCAACCTCTGTGGCATAGAGAATATTGATATTTTCTACTGGTTTCCTTTCTTCAGACCTTCTCGAGGATATGGATGGTCATGGATGCCTCTTCAACCCCAAGGTTTCCACCACCATTTTCCGTCAATCCGATGCGGGCGCCCTCGACCTGCCTTTTTCCGGCCTCACCGCGGAGCTGTTCTGTAACCTCGTAGATCTGGGCAAGGCCTGATGCCCCGATCGGGTGCCCCCTGCACTCCAGACCGCCGCTCGTGTTCACCGGCAGCTTGCCTCCGAGTGTCGTTGCGCCGGATTCTGCCAGGATACCCCCCTCTCCGATATGGCAGAATCCCATGGCCTCGCACTGGTGAAGCTCACCATAGGAGGTTGCATCGTGGAGCTCTGCAAGGTCAATGTCAGCAGGCCCGATGCCGGCTGTCTCGTATGCCTTCTTGGAGAGGCGCTCGCCGATGTCCACGCCATCCATGCCCCTATCCGTACCGGAACCCAGCACGGACGCCCTGATCCTTACGGGTCTTGCATCCTTGAGCTTTTTGAGGAAGCCCTTGGAACACAGGATGGCTGCAGCGGCACCGTCCCCCACAGGTGCGCACATGGGCACAGTAAGCGGATACGTGACCGGACGTGCATTCATGACCTCATCCACGGTCATGGCCTCCTGGTACTGGGCTTTGGGATTGAGCGAGCCGTGGAAGTGGTTCTTGGAACAGATGACGGCGAGTTGTTTCTTGGTGGACCCATATGTCTTCATGTGCCACCTTGCACCCATGGCATAGGCATCCATGAAAATGCTCCTGCCTTCCCCTGGAGGCGTCTCACCATCCGGCAGCTTGAAGTCCAGCTTCTTGCTTATATCCATGAACATGTTGATCTGCTTCTCGAAGTTCTCCACATCCATGCAGGTGGCATAGGCGCTCAGGGAAAGCGCCTTGTTGGGGTGGGTGATCTTCTCGGAACCGAGTGCCAATACCACATCGTACATCCCGGCCCTGATGGCGGTGTATCCTAAGTGCAGGGCTGTTGAGGCCCCGGCGCACGCATTCTCGCAGTTCACAATCGGGATACCCATCATCCCGGTGTCCCACAGCATCACCTCACCGCGGATGGAGTGCTGGTTGGAGAACATGCCCCAGAAGGTATTGGAAACAAAGGCTGCCTGTATAGCCTCTTTCCCTAACCCGGCATCCTTCAAAACCAGATCCAAGGCCTCCTTGGCCATGCCCCTCACCGACCCGTCGAGGTACTTGGCAAACCGGATCATTCCAACTCCAATGATGTACACATCATCCATGCTCATGCTCCTTCCCTTGGTTTTATATGATGCGTCCTATCTATCCTGTGCCTGTGTTGGATGGATCTATAAGAACCTTGACCATGCATCTCATCAAGGGTCCAAACCTGCTCTTGCTGAAAATCCATCAGGTTATCCCCTTTAAAGACGGTGGACGTTCGGGGCGTCATTGCGGAACTCATCCTTCAGGATACGATCGAGGTTCTTCTCCGATGCAGATTTGGGTATCTCCTCCACAACCTGGATGTATGATGGGATAGAGTTCTTCTCCAGGCGCTCGTTCAGCGTTTTATGGATCTTCTTAATATCTAGGGTTGCACCCGGCGCCTGTACTATGGCGGCCACGATATCACTTTCGCCAGGGGCTCCGGTCTCAGCGGGGATGCCGTACACGCACACATCCGAGACCTCGGGCAGGTCGGCCAGGGCCTTTTCCACATACTCGGGCATGATGAAGTCTCCGTGGCGCCTCAAGCCCCCGCCTTCCCTGAAGTCAAAGAAGAGCCACCCTTCCTTATCCTTGTGACACATGTCTCCTGATCTCAGGGCACCGCCCCTGGTCTTCTCATCGGATGCCTTCTTATTGCCCAGGTATTCCACCTCTGCCTTGCCCTGCTTAGAGACAACGATGAGCTCCCCTATCTCACCGGGCTCGCACTCGCTGTCATCTTTCCGGACGATCTTTATTTCCATGACGCCTTCTATAGGTTTCCCAAAGGAGCCTATGGGACCTACTCCCGGGGGGTTATGCGCAAAGCCCCCTTCCACGGCGGCATACCACTCGTGGATCTTTACGTTGAACCGCTTCTCGAAATCCTCCCAGATGCTCCGCGGCGTCCCTGCGCTGAGTACTTTCCGCACAGGGTTGTCGGCATCGTCCGGCTTTCTGGGCTCGCTGTAGAGACCCATCATCATGCCGCCAAGCAAGGAGAACGTTGTGCATCCGTGCTTGCGGCAGATGTCCCACAGCCTGCTCTTGGTGAATTTCCTGCTGATGACCGAGGGGATTGAGAGCATGATGGAGGGCACCATGGTAACAGCCTGGGCGTTTCCGTGGGTAAGAGAAAGGCCGGTGTAAAGTTTGTCGTCGCTCTTGTACTGCCAGATCATCTCCGCCAACAGCTTGAACATGGGCCAGCGGTTGGCCTTGATGACAACACCCTTGGGGTCTCCGGTGGTACCTGATGTGTAAATAACCTCAAAGGGGGTGTTTATATCTCTGTTCCTGTCGTCAAGCAACGACACTTCAGGGCCTTTCAAAATCTCGTTCAGGGATGGGTATTGGGGCTGGAAAGGTTTTTCAAAACCCTCTTTGTAAACGACCCCGAGAACCTTCACTCCGGGCAGCCCACCAAGGGCCTGCTCAACATCCGGGGTAAATTCATTGGTGAAGATGATACCCTTGGAATTGGAATCCTTGATCTGGTAGCTCAGCTTGCTCCCCTTTGACCGCGGGTCTATGGGGACCACGACAGAACCGGTCAGCGATGCAGCAAGCAGGGTATAGAGAAATTCCGGATGGTTGCGCATGACTAGACTGAACCGGTCTCCTTTTCCGATTCCCGCATCCTTAAGCACCTTTGCTACCTTGCAGCCGTTCAGGAACAGGTCACCATAGGTGACAACCTCTTCAGCGAAGTTTTCTCCGTTTTCAAAAATGGTTATAGGGTAGTCAGGCATCTTCTCAAACTTCGCTATGACTTCATCCGAAAACAGTCCGGCTACAAAATCTCCAGACATAATCCCTCCTTTTCATCTAGCTGTTTTACGTCAACCATGTTGAATGTACGATCAACCACCCATACCATCAATTTCATATTCTTCAGGATACCCCTCTCTTTCGATCCGTTTTCCCTAGGGGCCCGGCAATCCCAGGCCCCTAGGTGAGGGCATCCAGCCTGCTTAGTTGTTGAGAGCTCTTAATATATCCGTGGATAGGTCTCGATGATCTTATGCCCAGCAGCGATGGCCAGAGTTTCATTGGAGCCGTCCTCGATCAGTGTCGCCCGTGCATCCCTGAACAGCTTCTCAATGAGGTACTCCTTGGTCAGGCCATTCCCCCCGAAGATCTGGATAGCGTCATGGGTGTTCTGGAAAGCTGCATCGGTTCCGGTGACCTTGGCCATGATCGAGTATTCCTCTGCCGGGGTCGAGGTGTTCTGGTTGTAACCAAAGGCTGCCCTGGACAGCAGGCGACTCATTTCGACCCTGCGGAGCATGTGGAACAGGGCCATCTTGACATGGGTATACTCGATGAGCGGCTTGCCGCCCTGTATACGCTCTTTTGCATAGGCAAGGGCCTCATCGAAGGCTGCCCGGGCGATGCCGGTACCCAACGCGCCCATAAAGCCGGTGGTTGCGGAAAGGACAATCTCAAGCATAGGCTCATGGGCATCCGGGCCTGAAATCATATAGTGCTTGGGTATGCGCACATTATCGAAGTAGATCTCGCCCTGGTTCAGGTCTCGCTGGCCCATCTTGTTAAGCGGTTTCCCCTTGGCCACCCCGGGAAGATTCAAGGGTACAATGAAAATCCCGCTGCCGGCATGCCCCATGGATTGGTCAACCATGGCAAACAAAGCGCAGTGTGTGGCGATCGTCGCTCCGGATACCCATGCAGCCTTCTGACCATTGATCACCCATTCGTCTTTCACCAATTTTGCCGTGATATTGGCTTTTATCTTTGGATCACTGAAGCTGGGGTATCCTGGCATTAAGGTATCAGAACCGTGGTCAGGTTCAGTGATGGCCCAACAACCCCTGATGCTCGCATCCGTGCATTCGCAGTAGGGGACGAGGATGTCATTAATCATGTCGTCTTCCGGGACAAGGGCTGCCGCAAAGGCGTGGAAAGAGGCAACTCCCAGCTGAACGGTAAGGCCACTACTTCCCCAACTGAGTTCTTCAATGATGATCGATTGCTGAAGGGATGTTGCACCCAGGCCCCCATACGTATCCGGCAGAAGTATGGTGTGATATTTCAGCTTATAGGCTTTTTTCATGAAATCCCAAAAGGGCGACCCGGGGGCAATGACCTCTTCCGGGGTCATTTCATCGAGTTCCTTGGCAACGGGGCGCATCACCTCTTTCGCAAATTTGTGGGTGGCCTCTTTTATGGCAATATCTTCTTCGCTGAGATTAAAATCCAGATCTAAATAATTACTCATGCTTACCTCCCTTTTCTTGAGGAATAACCTATTTCTTCTTCTTATAGCGGGCTTCTATCTGTGCGGAATATTTCACACAGATCTCAGGTATCTGTTCGAATAAGATCTTATCCATTGCCTGCATCGCTGCCTCGGAAAATCCAATATCCATGAACTCAGGCGGGGCCCACCAGTCATCCTTGGTCTTGTACATGGGGTTGCCTCCGCCCGCGAAGCATGCGAACATGGTGGGCACGCTGCGGACCATGTCGGCCTTGTCCATTTCATAGCTCATGACCTTCTTCGTCTCTTCCCGGCTGTAATAGACCATGTCTCTGGCAGGTCCCAGTGCCAGGCCGAGTTTTACATTCGAATTGGGCAGGTAGCCCAGTGCCCCGAGCGCAAAACCCACCGACCCCATGATTCTGTTGTCGACCTTGTACTGCCAGGCCGAAGCGCAGGCCCAGTCGCAGGCAATGGCACAATCGAGTAACTTCCAGTTGCAGCAGGGACCTCCCAGTTGGCCTCCGCCTGAGGTCTCTTTGGCATAGGCATTGAATTCTTTGCAGGTATTGAACCCGCATGCACCGCAGTTCCATGCCAGGTCGGAACGGTCAAGCTTGCCGCCGATGGCAATGATGATCGGTGACTCCCCTTTCTTGAGGCAGTTATTTATGGTCTCGTAATCCCACTGTACATACCGCATGAGGCCTGCCACCGGGGCCATTACCTCCAGGATAGGCTTCAGGTCTTCTCCCCAGATGATCTCGGCCTCGATCTCCGTCTTGCCGGTAATTTGAGGGGCCTTGTGGATTGCCAAGACAATGCTCTTGGCAACTTCCAGGATATGCTCCTGGAGGTAGTCTTTACCAATTAGATGTCCCATTATTCGTCCTCCTTACCGGTCTTTTTTACCTTGGGGATCCATTTCCGGTAATCGAACCCGCGTATGATCCGAGCTGTCGAGTACATCTTCCGTGCGCTGTCCAGGACCTTATCCATATTGATCAGGTGATAGTCCACATTGACGTCCACATAGGGGTTCTTGGCTTTGGCCGCCACCGGCACGCCGACAACCATGCCCGAGTTGGGGCAGTAGCCCAATTTCTGTCCTGCTATCCCGATGCTGGCAAAGGGTCTTGCATCCACCATCAAGGTGTATGCCGTCCACAGTGCACTGCCAACGGCATAACCCAGGTCATCGACACGGGCCGAACAGAGCGGCCCATTGATCATGCGGGACGAAGAACGGTCCGTAATATCAACCAAACCATATTTTTGTTTCTTCTTGTCATAGAAATATCCACAGTCCAGGCTTCCGCCGCATAAGCCGCAGCCGGCATCCAACGGGGTTTCATGACACCGGGTGTTGCCGATGAGAATAATCACGTCCGAGTCCCTAACCATTACCGCTTCGTACAGGAAGGGCTCCTCCCAGTTTTTGTTGGTATGAGCGATCTCCTCTATCTTGCGGGCCAGTGCCTCCAGTTCCGCCTGTCCATAGATCAGGTGGGTTTCGATCTGTGGCACACCACCGGCAAAAGGAGCAGTCATGACGGAATTGATCATCAACCGGGCGGCTTCCAGCACGCCTTTTTTCCGACGGATGTCCTGGGGCGACCAGAACGGCCAGTCACTGATGAATTCCTCTCCCTCGAAATTGAGGTCTTCCACGTATTTTTTCATCCCGATTCCCCTTTCACTAATCTGTTTCTTTTCAGTTTGAAAACATCCACAGCAATGTCTCTATCAGCAGAAGCCTCCCCTTGTGTGGGCTACTCTGCTCATAGGATCCTTATTGGTCTACCCGGGAGATTCACATGGGCAGATTGTATTTTTTTGCGATATCAGGATATTTCTTAAAGACCGGGCCCAGGAAGGGGAGGATCTTCAGTACCTTGGGAATCGGGCCTTTGGATTTAATTTTCTTCGTAGCCAGTGCAACAGGGAGACTTATCTGCTTGAGCCAATACTTATGGGCAGTATCACCGGAAAGTTCCATAGAGATGACGCCGCCCTTGTCCGCATCTTTTCCGGTTATAACACCGTCGGGGCCGACCCAGATAAACCCTTCCGGCTCTTTCATGATGAACTTGATCGTTACTTCGTACTCCTTCAGCTTTGAGGCCAGTTCTGTTTCCTTGAGGGCATACTGAAACACTTCCCCCAGGGCCTGATACATTTCATCTGCATTCTTGAAAACCGGCATGACACCCTCCTTTTTGTAGTGAATCGATATTTTATGGAATCTACGCCTTCCGCTTGAACCCCACGTCAATTTCCCTTCAAAGCAAATCATGTAAGTCAGTATGTCATCTTATTGCATTACATCCTCTTCGAGAGCAATGAGTGTGCCAGATTCAAAAAGATATTATTTTGGTTAATGATTTCAAACTGATGAAAATAACTTGTTTATTGTGTGCCCTTGACGGCCGCTTAAGATTTACATGATATTTGCAGGGCAGCATATAAAGCATGGAGAAAAACCGAGAAAGAACAATATCATCAGTCTATTGGAATAAACTGCACCAACGCAAATCATTGGCGCAGATGCAAAACCATTATGAGATGAGTTTATTTTTTTTCCTATAGAGCGTGGATAGATCGAGACCGGAGAGGGCAGCGGCCTGCTTGAGATCTTGTCCGGTATATGCAAGGAGGCCTTTCAGGTAGTTCAGCTCGAACTGTGCCTTTGCCTGCTCATAGTTCATGGGGTTCCGGTCATGTGTCTGAATGGTCTTGCACGAATTCTTATACTCCAGGGGGAGATCATCGAAGGTGACTATATGCCCTTTGGATACGACCACGAGCCTCTCCACAAGATTACGCAGTTCCCTGACATTTCCTTCCCATTGCACCTTCAGGAGACATTCCATCACCTCGGGTGCAATGCGCTTTTTTCTCATGGCGTTTTGCTCGCATACCTCTTTCATGAAATGCTCGAACAGGAGGGGGATGTCATCCTTTCTCTCCCTCAAGGGGGGAATCTCGATCCTGATGACGTTAATACGGTAGAAGAGGTCTTTCCGGAATTTACCGGCCTTGATGAGTTCACCCAGGTCGTTATTTGTGGCTGAGATGAGTCTGAAGTCCACCTTGATGGGTTTTGTCCCACCCACCCGCATGATTTCACCTTCTTGAAGCACCCTAAGGAGCTTCACCTGGAACGAGGTCGAAGTCTCGGCGATCTCGTCCAGAAAGATCGTGCCGCCGTTTGCCGCCTCGAAATAACCGATTTGCCTGGATACGGCACCCGTAAAGGCCCCCTTCTCATACCCGAACAGCGCAGGCTCCAGGAGGGTCTCGGTGAGAGCACCGCAGTTTATGGCAAAGAAGGCCGATTCGTTGCGCAAGCTGTTCGCATGGATAGATCGCGCCACGAGCTCCTTGCCAGTCCCCGACTCGCCAAGGATGAGCACTGGCATGTCGATATATGCAGCGCGGGATGCCAGATCAATGACAATCTCCATTGCCTTGGAGGCATAGAACATGGATCGGTCGACGAACGCTGAAGAGACCTGCTGTTTGAGCCGCTCATTTTCCCGCAGGAGCCTGCGGCGTTCAAGGCAGTTTCTGATATCGAGCTTTATCTTGTCGATGCTGCTGAAGGGCTTTGCAAAGAAGTCGTTGGCCCCCAACCTCATGGCGTCGATGACCGTGTCCATGTCACCAAAGGCCGATATCATGATGACCATGGTATCGGTATCCGCGGACCTGATCCTGCGCAGGGCCTCGATACCGTCAACACCCGGCATATGTATATCCATGATGATGAGGTCAAAGTTCTCTTTCTCCCATTTCTTAAGGGCTTCGTTTCCGTCCTGCGCAAAAATCACCTGATAGTCATCCTCGTCCAGGATTCCCTTGAAGTAGACCCTTGTATACTCTTCATCGTCAGCGACGAGGATCTTCGGCAGCAGTTTCTGTTCCATATGTCTTGTTATCCCTTCATGGGAAGGAAGATGGTAACGGTCGTTCCACTTCCAAAAGCGCTATCCACGGTGATCCTACCCCGATGGTCCTGGATGATCCAGTAGGCAAGGCTAAGCCCGATGCCTGTACCGTCCTCAGCCTTCTTGGTACTGAAGAACGGGTCGAATACCCGGGGCAGGTCCTCTTCCGGGATACCGCACCCGTTGTCCGATATGGACACCATGATCTGCCTTCCCATACCGGAGATCGGCTTACATTCCACCTTGATGGTGCCCTTGTCCTCTATGGCCTGTGCACTGTTGATCAGCATGTTCATGAAGGCCTGCTGGAGGAGTATCGGATCTCCCCGCAGGATGGGGATGCTCTCAAAGTATCTCTCCACATTCACCTTCTTGAACTTTGGGTGTTTGTTGAGCATTTCAATGCCTGAATCGAGCACGCTATGGAGATTTACATCCACGTAAGGGTTGTCATCTTGCCTTCTGGAAAACCGCAGTAGCCTGGATATTACATCCTTGCAGTCCTCGCCGGCATCTTTGATCATCTTGACATATGGGTACTTCTCATCATCCTTGCCTATTTTCTCAAGCAACAGCTCCGATATGTTGACCACTCCCACCAGGGGATTATTGAGCTGGTGGGCCAGACCGCTGACAAGCTCGCCGATGAAGTTCATCTTCTGTGACTGGATGAGGTTCTTCCTCAGCTTGTTCCTCTCATCGATATCCACGGCGAGTAATAATGTAGCAATATCCTCTCCAGTTTTTTCATCCTTGATCTTGGTGCTGTAGAGCTCGATGGGAAAGCTGGTCTTGTCAGCCCTGAAGATGTGGGAAGTCCCATACCAGAGAACCTGGGAGGAAATGGCGAGATCGAGCTTTGTGAACTCCTCCTTTGGGAAAAACCGCTCCACCGGTGTGTTGTACACCTCGTTCGCCTTGAATCCCATGAGCCGTTCGGCTGTCTTGTTGAAGCTCAAGACCCGCCGTTTGCCGTCCACCGAGATCACCATATTCGGAGATGCATCCAGTAGCTGGCCGAGATAGCTTTGGGACTTCCTGAGCTCTTCCCCCGCCTTTTCTGCCTTGCGCTTTTCACGGTACAGATCGTCTTCTATCTCCACGAACAGAGCGATCTTGTTATACTCTTTCAGCAGCCTCCCGAAAAAACCCACCATCATGTCTTTCCGGTAGAACTGGGGATAATAATGATCGATGATAACACAAGGGCTAGGGTCAGAGTTGGTTATGAGCTTATTGAATATTTCAGTTATCTGTGGATACTCGAAACTCTTTTGAAAGATATCCTTGACGTTGTGGTTGATCACCAGTTTCCTGTTCTTGCGGGAATTCTCCTC
>Ga0315286_10006844_pt1 | contig 11105 bp, 12 predicted proteins | sample YL17G10_0_MG_FD_205038 | JGI IMG/M metagenome (GOLD analysis project Ga0315286, IMG submission 205038) | Sediment microbial communities from Yellowstone Lake, YNP, Wyoming, USA - YL17G10_0 | ecosystem: Environmental > Aquatic > Freshwater > Lake > Sediment | place: USA: Wyoming | collected...
TCGAATGGCGCAGGCGGATAACAATTTCGTCTATGGCAAATAGAGGTATGGTTCTCCACGCTGGTGAAAATGCTGCCAAACAGGTGGATCTGAAGGGACAGGTCCTGGCGCACTGGTTCCTGAATCTCGATGAAGTAGTCGACTCGATTTGCTCGGCCGGCTACACATGCGTTTATGAAGGACGGTTTGGCGGCACATACGACGAGAGCAACTATCCAGACGCTTACCGGCACGGTCGGGAGAGAGAGGTGCTGTTTGTCCGGACCGATCGTGTTGCCGGTCCGTTTGGGATCTCGCCTGGAGTCCGGTGAACATCCTCTTCTACGTCCATGGTTTCCGTGACCGAGACTTCTGGCCGATTGCACGGTCCGTGGTTCGCGCCGGCCATCAGATCTACTACAGCATTGCGCATCGCGCTGGGCTCAAGAGCGTCGTTGGCGCCGATCGCGTCCTGAACTTCGATCTCGTCATTTCGTCCGACAAGATGACGAAGATGCCCGACGGGGTCTTTGTCAATCGAATACTCACGAAGAGACCACCTCTATTAGAATTGATCCTTAACGACCTAGCTGAGATCGTCACCGAGTACGGCGGCGATGACCACTCATTCTCCACGTTGCGACAAAACAAGGTGACCCTCGGATGCCTGGATAGAGATCTCCTGGAGTCCGCGACAGCGGTCGGCGTACCGAGCGCCGTGTATCTGCAGTACGGGGTACAGCCGCTCGCAATTGCGGATGCCGGGTATTTCCCGAGGAGGCGAGGGAGGCGGATATTCGGCAAGATTTGCCCGGACGACCTGGCAGCGCCTCGGGTAATTGACCGAGCCCTGTCGAGACTCGCCCATACGCTTCTGGGCTATGGGCACCGCCGGCGGACGACCGATGTCGTCTTTCTCGGTGAGTGCTCGCTCGGCCCGGATCCGGTTGTTCTGGAGTACATCGGGACGCATTTCCTGAACGGTGCGACGCTCACCTCGCTTCTCGCGACCGACGCTCTGATCCGTGAAGAACTCGCGGCATCGGTGACGGAACCTCCGATCTATGAAAGTACGGCGGTGCTGACTGCGCTGACACGACATCTGCCGCCTTGTCGCGAAGGGCATATGGGCAAGATTGGGTTCCTGCTCATGAAGGAGCACTACGAGCACCAGTTCCGGGCCGCCCGGCGGCTTGCATATGTCCGGCACCTCAGCACCGCGCTCGGTAATCGTTTTCATCTGTACGGCGATCATTTCATCAAGCATGGACTTCCGGCGCGCCCATCGGATCACAAGTCGACCGAGCACAAGTACCTGGGCTCGAAGATTTCGATCGATTTTGGCTCCATGACCTACGGGTCCAGCCTCGATACCCGGCCTACGCGGATCATCTCCTGCGAGTCACTTCTGTTGCAACTGCGCCGGAACGACGCGGGCAACGTCTACGGAGAACTCGCAGACAAGATGACGTACACCAGTCGGGATGAGATGCTTGCCATGGTGGATAGCTATCTGGCGTCCCCTGCGGCAACGATATCGACCGTGCTCGAAGAGCGAGCGCTGTCCACTACCTCATGCGGCATGGACGCCATCGTGGGAGAATTCATGGCGACCAAGCCGTGGAGCGCGCCGCCTTCCCACTAACCGTCCACGGCCAATCCGCTGTGATATCTGTAGCCCCTATCGTTCTTTTCGTATTCGCTCGGCCTGACCACACTCGCCGAACGCTTGTTGCCCTCAGGAACAATGCTCTTGCGGGTCGGTCCGATCTGATCGTCTTCGTGGATGGTGCGCCGGGAGGAAGAAGATCAGGCAGCGGTGGACCAGGTGCGCGTCCTCGTGCGCGCGGAGACTTCCTCCGCCAGGACCTCGGCCACGGCCTGGAGGCCCAACGGGGTGAGGGAGTGAATCAGCGCCCCCGTGCTCTCGATATGCGCCGTCCCCGGCACGGTGGCCAAGGCCCGACGCCCAACCTCTTTGCCATTGCTTTGTCGCGAATCCAGAATATCCTTTTCATGGGAGCGGGTCCTTTCCTGGTGTGGGGTGGTGGTGGTCTCAGCAACGATCACCACACCGGAGCCGCTCCGTCGATTTTCAACTATGGATGGCACACCTTCGACAAGCTTACAAAGGACCATACGGCATGAAAGCGCTGACTCTTATTAGATGGTTTGCAACTCACCTTAAGGGTGGTGTGGCGCTGCTTCGTGGTCAATTTACGCCAGAAGCGCACCGATCTTTGATATTTTGGCATTCCCTAACGAATGGATATTTTACTGATTGGCTTTCTTATACACAGAAACGATCAATCCAAGACTTTCCATCTGAATCACTGTCGACCATGTTCTCAGATGAAAGTTCAAATGAACGGAGTAAAATTGTTCATGATATTCGGGTACATGGCTATCACGTTTTACGAGAACGGATTGACGCTAAATTGTGTGATGCAATGATTAGCGTCATCGCCAGAACTCCAGCTACTGTTAGGGGGCGTGACGCAGATATTAGTAAGCCCAAAAACATACGCTACTGTTTTGAAAACCCACCGCAAGGCGTGATTTACGACTGCTCTTTTGCAGATCTCATGCAAGCCGAGATCTTTCAGTCGCTTGCATCGGAGCCGTTGTTCTTGAGCGTTGCAGCAGACTATCTCGGAACGATTCCGAAATTGGACCCTTCGGGCGCATGGTGGACTGTGGCTTCAAAAGACAGGGACGACTCCTTAGCACAGGATTATCACTTCGATATGGACACGATCCGCTGGCTCAAAGTGTTCGTTTATCTGAGTGATGTGGATCCTCAACATGGCCCGCATTGCTTTATGGAAGGGACCCATCGATCCGGGACGATTCCTTTCGCATTAAGGGGAAAAGGGTATTCAAGGTTAACCGATGAGGAAGTGTTTACGCATTTGCCCAGACGAAACGAGATTAAATTTCATGGTGCCAAAGGGACAGTCATCTTTGAGGACACTCGAGGCTTGCATAAAGGGCAGCCGGTTCTTGAAGGTAGTCGACTGATGCTGCAGCTCCAATTCAGCAACGTTCTTTTTAAGCAATCAGAACAGCAGGTGCTGATGAATAAGCATAAACCGTCACGGGAAGACATCGTGCCGGTTTCATCGAACTTCAAGCAGGTTCTGCAGCAATATCCGGAAATATTCAGGAGATATCTTCCGCTTCCGTCGGAAGTTCTACACTGAGCCTGTCTCCTTGACGGGAAGCTTACGAATGGTTGGATTTTTCAATAAGATAGCCGGCACTTTCAGGTCATGGCGCCTGGATAGTAACGAAAAGAAATTTATTCGCGATTCGCCATTTCTAGATAATTCCAAACTTTCGAGCAGGAAACGAGTCATCCTCATTCAGATGCCGATGGATTATTTTTATGTTTCATTATTTTCCTTGGTGGGGCAGCAGCTATCGCAACAGTTTAACGGCCAACGGATTGGTTTGTGGCCTCACAATATTGTGCCGTTTCCGCGTCCGGAAAACATTACCGCTTTTGGTCGGATCGTTTGGTCTTTCCTGAAAACGATTTCACAACTGTTGGAGAAGAAAAAGTGGTCAAAAGTATATCGCGGCATTGGTATTGTTGGAGATATTGGGCTTGACCAAGTTAGCTCTCTTGAAAAGATGCAAAATGAGCGGGCCGCACATCGTATATGGTCTTCGTTAAAGTCAAAACGTCAGCTCATTGACTTGGTTTTGAATGGGGTTCACTGCGGGGATTTGATTTACGACACCTATATTCGATTTCGTGCAAGGCCCACGGTCAAGCTTGATGACCCTTATCTGGAGTATCTGATCGAGCAATGCTTGAATGCTCAGCTGCGTATCCGTACATTCTTGGCGGAGCAGAATGTCGCGGTGCTCTTAAGTAGTTACTCAAGCTATATTCAGCATGGAGTTCCCGTACGAGAGGCGTTGAGGTCCGGTGTCACGGTGTACACGGCAGGTACTGTCGCGCAATACCTCAACAAGGCCGATATTAAGAATGCGCTGCACGTTGCAAACTACCAGGATTATGCGAGTACGTTTGCTGCATTGAATGACAAGGCAGGCAAGCTCGCATTGGCGAAGCGCCAGTTAGAAGAAAGATTTGTCGGGCATATCGATGGCGCCATACATTATATGCAGGCGAGTGCCTACGCTGACACTAACGATCACATCCCAGACGGTATTGAAGGGGTCGTATTTCTTCACGAATTTTTCGATAGTCCGCATGCCTGTCGTTGGATGCTATTCGAGGATTTTTGGGAGTGGGCAGTATTTACACTCCGGGTGATTCAGGAAAATGATTTGCATATAGCGGTTAAGCCACACCCCAATCAGCTTCCAGAAAGTATTGAGGTAGTTAAAAAACTGAAGGAGGAATTCCCTCGAATTATCTGGCTCGACGCGAACGTTTCCAATAGAGCCATTTTTCAAATGGGCATACAGTGTGGCATATCCGTGTACGGCACAGTGTTGCACGAACTGGCCTATCACCGGATTGCACCACTCGCGGCAGGCGATCATCCACATATTTCATTTGATATTGCCAGGACTCCATCTACGGTAGATGAGTATGAGCATCTATTGGTCAATTTCAAGACTCTACGCGTATCTGACGATGTTCAGGAGAAAGTCTTGGCATTCTATTACATGCATAATATGTATGATCAAGAAGCGCTCAAGACCGAAGCTCCTCAATTAAGACTGCATGAGTTGGATGCCGATAGCAGCGATAGCTTGATTACATATTTGGATAAGATTGAAGAATTAGACAGTATCTTGAGCCCCAATTACAGGCTGCACAAGGGTTCTTAGCTGGAGTCTGAGTGAGAATGTTTCGGGAGAGTTTGGCTTCGGTTTGCCGATTCAAACAAAGAAATTCGATGTACCATCGGGTTGGCTCGACCGCTGGGCTGACGGGTGGTTCTTCCAGCATCCTTCCAAAGCATGAAACTACATGATCCGGAATGATTGGCTGCGTTGCGTTGGCCGTTGGCTGCGTAACCGCCTACCGATCGGGGGGCGACTGTCTTACGCCCAAGAAGGCGAAGATTTAGTGCTGGCTCGATTGTTTGAGGGGGAGGATGGTCCAGGTTTCTTTGTCGATATTGGTGCACATCACCCGGTGCGGTACTCGAACACGTACTATTTTTACCGTCGTGGCTGGACGGGGCTAAATGTAGATGCTCTGCCGGGAACGGCTAATTTGTTTCGGCGTATGAGACCAAAAGATATCACGGTCGAGTGCGGCATCGGCGCACAGGCGGGAGTGATGACATACTTCGTCTTCAACGAACCGGCGCTCAATACCTTCTCGGAGCAAGAAGCGCACAAGAAGGACCGGCACCCTTATCATATCGTCAATACGCTGCAGATACCCGTGGTGACATTGACGGAAATACTCGACAGGCATTTGCCAGTCGGTGTGACAATCGATTTCATGACCATCGACGCGGAGGGGTTCGACCACGAGATCGTCTGTTCCAACGACTGGAGCTGCTACCGGCCGCGGGTGGTGCTGGTCGAATTGTTGAATACTGGAATCGAGAATTTCGCAAGCCATCCGACCGCGCAGTTGCTGCATCAGCAGGGCTACCGGTCGTTTGCCAAGACATTTAACACATTTTTCTTTGTCCACAATGAAGCGTTTCCTGAATCAGCATAGTTCCCCCAGTCCGCTATTGCGGAAACCTGCCCCAGCAAAGGTAGCTGGACAATGAGCGCACCGGTCGCGCTGTTCGTCTATAACCGCCCCGGTCATACCCGGCGGACAGTAGAGGCGTTGCTGGCCAATTCTATCGCCAATCAGACTCCGCTTCATGTGTTTTCCGATGCACCCAGGAATGAATCGGCACGCCTGGCGGTAGCAGAAGTCAGGTCATATATCCGAAGCATTGCCGGCTTCAAGTCTGTCACCATCATCGAGCGCGAAACTAACTTCGGGTTGGCCCGTTCCATCATCGATGGTGTGACACGTCTGTGCGAAGAGTGCGGCCGTGTGATTGTGATGGAGGATGACCTGATCACTTCGCCGCATTTTTTGTCTTACATGAATGATGCGCTGACGCGTTATGAACATGAAGATCGAGTGATGCAGATCGCCGGCTATATGTTCCCGGTTGAGTTGAATATCCATGAGGATGCTTTGCTGTTGCCCTTTATTTCTTCATGGGGCTGGGCAACTTGGCATCGTGCATGGCAGCGTTTCGATGCTGAGGCAAAAGGCTATGAAAAATTGGTTGAGGATCACGCACTGAAAAAGCAATTCGACCTAGGTGGCCATTATAGCTACTTCAAAATGCTGCGAGCCCAGCAGCAAGGGAAAGTTGATTCATGGGCTATCAGGTGGTATCTCAGCGTGTTTCTATGCGGCGGGCTTGCCCTGTACCCCAAGAAAACGTTGGTGCGCAACATTGGATTTGACGGAACTGGAATAAATTGTGCGGTGAGCACAATTGAATACTCTCAAGTAGATATGAATTTTCAAGTATTTTCCATGCCGCAGCATATTAAAATTTCTGATGCGCAAGCTGCCGTATTGGATCGTATGCCTGTTCCATCACTAAGCATCGCTTCCGTGGCTAATCGATCGCTTGGTTATCTCAAACGAATCTCCCATTTGTTGTGAGTGCGCATGTCGTGATGGGTTCCGCCCGCAAGCTGCTTTCAATAATTGCGCTGGCTTTCGTTGCGCGCCGATTGGACGCATTCACGGTCGGCTCGGGTACAGATATATTGCCCCGGCGGATCAGAGGCGGTAGGCGGTGTCGATTGTCTATCGGTAAGAGCTGCCCGTGAGAGGCAACGTCGTATTTGAAAAGGGAAATGCGGCTTTGTCTGTGGGAAACAGATGCTTCATTGGTAAGACCGTAAGCTCAATTGCCGATAGTGTCGGGATTGGGGATGACGTCCTGATCTCCTGGGGCCTGACCATTACCGACCATAACTCGCATAGCTTAAAATTCTATGAGCGTCAGTGTGATGCCGAGGGTTGGCATGGTTGCAGTAAGAACTGGACGGGGGTGAAGATCGGAAAAGTTGTCATCCAGTATAAGGCCTGGATCGGATGTAATGTGATCGTGCTGAAAGGCGTGACAATAGGTGAAGGTGCAATTGTGGGGGCAGGTAGCGTCGTGAGCAAAGACGTTCCGCCATTTACCATCGTTGCAGGTAATCCCGCCAGAGTTGTTCGGGAACTCGATCCAGATGAGCGATAAATATGTATCCTGGGAAGAAGCGGTTGCGTGGCTGGCGGCGCAACCGGACAAGCAGGAACTGGTGCGGGATTGTTACTTTGATCCATCACCGGAAGTGGCAGCCGAGCGCTATTCGAAAAGCGATGAATGGAAGGCCATCCGCGCCTTGTTGCCGCCCGTTCCGGGCCGGGCTTTGGACGTGGGGGCTGGGCGCGGCATTGCCAGTTATGCGCTGGCGAAAGCGGGCTGGAGTGTCGTGGCGATAGAGCCGGACCCCAGTGATTTCGTCGGCAGGGGAGCCATTCACAAAATCGCGGAATCCGAGGGACTTCCAATCGAGGTTGCGGAGGAATTCGGCGAGTGTATACCGCGTGATTCAGTTTCTTTCGATCTGGTCGTTGCCCGCCAGGTGTTACACCACGCGCGTGATCTGCAGTCCTTGTGTGCGGAAGTTTTCCGTGTGCTAAAGCCGGGAGGGAAATTCATCACGGTGCGCGATCATGTGATTTCTTCCCCTGGCGACTTGCCCGCTTTCTTGCAAATTCATCCGCTGCACCAGTTGTATGGCGGGGAAAACGCATTGCAATCAAGCCAGTATCTGGATGCGCTGCGGGACGCTGGCTTCCGTGTGGAGCAGCTGTTGCGCTCATTCGACAGCGTGATCAATTACGCGCCTCATACACGCGATTCGCTACGGGAGGAATTCCAGCGCAGACTCAGCCGTATGCCGCTGGGCAGCATCGCGGGATGGTGTCTCGATGTCGAACTGATCATGGATATTTCGCTTGCCGTATTGTCGCGCGTCGACCGTCGGCCGGGCCGTTTGTTTTCGTTTATATGCAGCAAGCCACAGCATTAAGATGAAATCATGACAACCATCTGGATTACCGGCGGCAAAGGTTTTATCGGCAGGCATCTGGCCCGGTTGGCCTCCATGCATGGCAACCGGGTATATGGCATCGGGCATGGGCTATGGCCTGCTGAAGAAGCCGGGAAGTGGGGCTATGCCGATTGGTGCAACGGTGTGATTGAGGCCGCCAATCTCAGCCAATTGGCGCAGGTTTCAGGATTGCCGGATATTGTGTATCATCTGGCAGGCGGCTCGTCGGTCGGTGCATCATTCCAGTATCCTCGCGAGGATTTTTGCCGCTCGGTCGAGAGCACCTCACGTCTTCTTGAATGGTGGCGGCTCTACGCGCCGGATGCCCGCATTGTCAGCGCATCCAGTGCCGCAGTCTATGGTGTCACGCCTCCCGGGCTGATTCCGGAGCACGCGGCCATCTCGCCCTATTCTCCGTATGGCTCGCATAAGGCGATGATGGAAAATCTGTGTCGCGACTACGCGAAGAATTTCGGGTTGCGGGTTGCGATTGTCCGCATGTTCTCGGTGTATGGCGCGGGGCTGGAGAAGCAGTTGATCTGGGATCTGTGCGGCAAGCTGGCAGTGGCCAGGAATAGCCCGGTGGTGCTGGGCGGCACCGGGTCCGAATTGCGCGACTGGTTGCATGTCTCGGATGCGGCGGCGCTTCTTTGGCTGGCGCGTGCGCAATGCGATGGAAGTTGCCCTGTGGTAAACGGAGGCACGGGCATTGCCACCTCAATTCACGAGGGGGCGGGAATGGTTTGCGAGGCGTGGGGTGGGGGTGCAGGCGCCGAATTCAGCGGCATTGCACGAGCGGGGGATCCGCCTTATCTGGTCGCTGATTGTACGCGGGCAATCCAACTTGGCTTTAAACCCGGGGTTATGCTTGCTGAGGGTATTCGTGAAGTTGTTAGCTGGTTTAAAGCTAGGAAATAAGGCATGCGTGTTGCCTTTAACTTGATTGATAGCGCGAGATGGACGGGCGGTTATAATTATCTGTTTAATCTATTCAGGGCTATCCAGAATTACGAGGCGGATCATATCAGCCCGATACTGTTTTGCGGTGAAGATGCGGATGATAATGATTTGCACTCCTTCATTAAGGCGGGTGATATAGAAGTCGTTCGTTCTTCTATATTTAATGCGCATAAGAAGTCGTCAAACATCTTGCGTGCATTTCTATTTGGAGTGGATGCTAATGCGCTTCAATTGTTTCGTCGGCACAACATCGATGTTGTTTTTGAAAACGCGACGTTTTATGGGCGGCATTTCCCTATTCCAACCATCGCGTGGTTACCTGATTTCCAGCATCGTCATTTGCGGAATCAGTTCGGGTTTAGTGCGTATTGGCGGCGTGAATTAGGCTTTCGCCTGCAAGTGGCATCTGGCAGGATGATTATGTTGAGCAGTCAGGATGCCCGCAAGGACTGCGAGCATTTTTATCGGAAGGCGATGGGCAATACGGCAGTGGTCCGCTTTGCCACCTCCATTTCGGCCGACCTGATCGAGGCGTTTCCCGAAAAGGTGATACGGGAATACCAATTGCCCCCGAAGTTCTTGTATTTGCCCAACCAGTTCTGGAAGCATAAAAACCATATGGTGGTCATTGAGGCGCTTGGTTTGCTGAAGCAGCAAGGGTTCGACGCTGTTGTCGCAGTAACCGGCAAATCGCTCGATCCACGTCACCCCGGATACGTTGGGCAACTGAATGCCCGTATCGAATCGCTTGGGTTGCGGGATAATTACCGCAACCTCGGCTTGGTGCCAAGGCAACATGTGATCTCGCTGCTGCGAACCTGTGCTGCGCTTATCAATCCATCGTTCTTTGAAGGGTGGAGCAGTACCGTCGAAGAGGCGCGTGTGCTAGGCGTTCCGATGCTGCTATCGGACATTGCGGTGCACCGCGAGCAAATGGAAAACGCTGCGACATATTTTAATGCCGATGATGCGGAAGGTTTGGCCTCGAAGCTGCGGGAAATTGCCCTGGCTAGCCCCCCATTCACTTTGGCTCGAGAACCACATGCCCGGAATAACGAAATGGTGCGCCGTTTCGCACGAGACTTTGTCGTGGTGGTTGATAGGGCGATTGCCCGGTCTCGATTGAGGGATGTGGCATGAGCACAGCGTCATGAAAATTTCTATTGATACCGTGTGCTATTACGCGGCTGGTACCATTGCCGAAACGCTTGAATCCGTCGCCATGCAGAGCCATCACGATGTCGAGAACATCGCGATCGACGGGTCTTCCATGGGCAATACACTCAAGATCGTCGAGCGTTACGCCGACACGCTGGCACGTGCTTTCCGAGCCTGATCATGGTGTCTACGATGCTATGAACAAGGGAACTATGCTTGCGAGCGGAGATGTAATCGATTGCCTGAATGCCGATGATCTCTATATAAGAAATGATGTCATGTCGCAGGTGGTGTCCGTCTTTCAATCGGATGCCGATCTTGGTGTGCTCAGTATGGGAGGTGAGTACGTCGACGCACATGGCAAGACTCTGCGCCCCGTGCGCCTGCGCTATCACCCCCTCGATAATCAGCGATGGATGAAGTGGCGCACGGCTGTCCTCCAGCCCGCGACGTTCTGGAGGGCGAGTATCTCACGAGAACACCCGTTCTGTGCGAGTCTCCACTTTGTGTTCGATGTGGAGTTCTTCTGGTATGCCTACCAACGGTATCGGTGGCGCGAGATGCCGGTGACGGCTGCCGGATATCGGCTACACGGGAACAATAAGTCCACATCAGTTCACGAAGACCGGATACGTGAGTTGGCAAAAATGGAGCGCATCAAGTTTGGAGGAGGGTCTCTCCGCGCGCGGTATCTGGAGGGAGTTGCCAGTGTCGTTGCCCATACGGGGCAAGTGGGACGCCGGGTAATTTACAATGTCGTGAATAGCCTGTCCTTCCTGTCCTGTTATCGTCTGCCGAGCATCTGAGTCATCGTGGAATATTATGGCGGCAGCAGCAGTAGCGGTCAAGCGTAGTAGCGCAGGATGGCAGTTAGCTTGGTCCTCTTCAGTGGTAGGACTGACTCCCTCCGATATAGTGGAACGGCCTCTAACAAC
>Ga0315286_10006845_pt1 | contig 11104 bp, 12 predicted proteins | sample YL17G10_0_MG_FD_205038 | JGI IMG/M metagenome (GOLD analysis project Ga0315286, IMG submission 205038) | Sediment microbial communities from Yellowstone Lake, YNP, Wyoming, USA - YL17G10_0 | ecosystem: Environmental > Aquatic > Freshwater > Lake > Sediment | place: USA: Wyoming | collected...
GCCCCGCAGGCAAGCTCACCGTCTCCGTTCTCGGGTACACCGACAGGATGAACGAGCTCATCCACGTCTCCGACTTCTGCTTTATCAAGCCGGGCCCGTCGACGACTATGGAGGCGGTTTCCATGAGGAAGCCCATCCTCTTCTACAAGGCGGCGCAGATCAGCGAGAGCCCGAACATAAAATACTTCACCGACAACGGCGTCGGTTTCTCCATCGGTGAAAACGTGAACAGGTTCGTGAAGACCGTCGAAAGCCTGGTGAAGGGGAACGCTGCGAGGGACGTCGCGAGACGGTACGACTCGCTGAGCATCCGCAACGGGGCGTTCGACATCGCCCGGTTCGTGGTGGAGACGGCGTTCAGCCGCGCCGACATATAGATCGTGGCCTTCGCTGCACGCCCGAGGGGAGGGATTACACTGTCGGATGTATGTCAAGCATCTTCGACGGACTCATGAGCAGGCGGATGTACTGGGCCCTCGCGTAAATCCAGGGATCCTTCGTGTTCTTCTTGCTCATCCTGCCTCTGAAGCTCTCGAGGTCCTTGTACCCCTTTTCGTCCATCCACTTCGAGAGATCCTGGACCATGGTGCCCAGGTGAGGGATCTTGTTCCTGAATAGGGTGCTCACGACCTGAACGCAGTTCGCGCCCGCGAGGATCATCTTTGCGACGTCCTTAGCCTGGAAAACGCCCGTGCTGCTGCAGATGTCACCCTTGATGTTCCCGTAGAGGAGCCCGGCGAACCGAAGGGGTACCTTGTTGTCGTTCTCCGTGCTGAAGTTGAAGGGGGAGGTGTGCTTCTGCTCCCTCACGTCGATGTCCGGTTCGAAGAACCTGTTGAAGAGCACGAAGCCGTTCACCCCTACCGCGTCGAGCTTCCGGATAAAATTGAGGGGGTTTGAATAGTGGACGCTCAGCTTCACGCTCACGGGGATCTTCACCGCCTTCATCACGTCGCGGAGGACCTGGATCTGCTCCTTCTCGATGTCTGAGCCTTCCTTCTCGAACTCCTTCGGGGTCCAGTAGAAGTTAAGCTCGAGCCCGTCGATCCCGGTCTGCTCGAGGAGCTTCGCGTATTCGACCCACGTTTTTGGGGCCACCGCGTTGAGGCTCGCGATGACGGGTATTTTCACGGTTTCCTTCGTTTTGCGCACCCACATCAGGTGTTCCTGCGGTCCTGAGTGCTTTATGTCGGGAAAGACGTCCGTCATCTCGGCGTAACGGTTGTCGAACATCTCGAGCTCTTCCTCGAGCTTGTACCGCTCCGTCTGGATTTGCTCTTCGAAGAGGGAGGAAATGACGAGCGCCGCAGCGCCCGCCTCCTCGATTTTTTTTATCGAGTCCATCCTCGTCGTGTACGCGCTTGCGCCGGCGATGATAGGGTTTTTCAGATCGATCCCCATGTAAGACGTCTTGAGCTGAGCCATTTCCCTTCTCCAAGTGTGAGCGTTGGATAAAAATAAGCAGCGTGTGTAAAAATGTCAACCGTGATCGTGATGAGGAGTAAAAAGACGTTTCGCAAAACCGTGCGCGATCAGGGTCCGAGGCTCCGAAGGATCAACCCCTGGAGAATCAGCCTCCCCGTGTTCTTGTCGTACCCTTTATACACCCCGAAGACCTCGACCATTTGCTTGTTTTCGATGAAGAAGGTCCCTTGTATCGACACGCGGGCGATCCCTTCGACCGTGTCGTCACCCTTGTAGGAGACAAGGAGGTCGAAATTGGCGGTGTCCTTCCCCTTCTGGAGCCCGGAGACCCTCCCGTTCCAAAGCACGTAGACTCCCTCGAAGGCGGTCGGCTCCCTGAGGATCTCGAAATAACGGGGCACATAGTCGATCGCGAGAGAGTCGGGGGGGTTGATGAACGTGTAGAGGACCTTGAACCGCTCCTTCGCGGGAAGGGAAGCATTGGAGAGTATGATTTTATTCAGCGTGACGATCGCCGCGTTCACCTTCCCCTTGTAGATGTACTTCTTTATCCTGAGAAAGCTGTCAGCGATTTCCTTGTCCGTGTAGGAATAGAGGGTGTTTTGCTCCCCCTGCTCGACCACCGGAGATCCCTTCGGAAGTGTCACCTCCCTCAAATGGGCGATCTCAGGGTAGAACCTCTCCAGGGCTTTTCTGTAGAGGGGGGTTGCGTAGAACACGGTACCTATTATGATCACTCCGGCAGTTACGCCCAGCCCGATCAGGTAAGGCTTGAGCCTGGTAAAAAAAGGCGCTTTGAGCGATAGAAACTGTTTCATGTCGGCGTTCTCGACGAAACCCTCGAAATCCTCAGTGTGTCTCAGGCGTTCGAGGAGCTTCTTCACGTTTTTTTCCGAAGGCCTCTTCGCGAGCACCTCACCCCAGAGGCTTATCGCGTCCTCCAGCCTTTCGTTCTTCAGATACACATAGGCAAGCCCCTTCATCAGACCGATATCGCCCTCTCTGACGATAAGACCGCCCCTGAAATACTTCAGCGCCCCTTCGAGGTCTCCGGTGAAGAGCGAAGCATACCCCAGGTACAGGAAGGCCTGGTGGTCGTCCTTCCTCTCCCTCACCGCATTCTCCAGGTAGGATACGGCTTTTAGGTAATTTCTTTTTCGGTACCATTTCAGGCCTTGCTTCCTGTTGTTTCCCGGTTTCCTGTTCGTGTTTAAATCCTTTATTGTCAACACCATTTCAAGAAACGTCTCCCCCGAGCTCCACGAGCTCGTAGCGGGAGCTCCCGAGCCCGAGACGCTGGGCGTGCTCGATCTGGACAAGCGGGTCGATGCGCGGATAGGCGGCCGCCTCGATGCTTTTCCCGTTCGCCTTCTTGAAGAGGTCGTAGCTCGATTTCTCGACGGCCACGAGGTCCTTTCCCGCGACGATCCCTATGTCGCGCGAGAGGATATCCCCCCCCTCCATGCAGTCGCAGTTCCTGGAGCGGGAGGCTCTCCCTCTTCCAATCGAAGAGCACCGCCCCGAATGCGCAGACGGCGAAGCACTCGCCGCAGCCGATGCAGTTCTCCTTGTGGATGAACGCCTTCCCGTCCACGAGGGATATTGTGTCCGCGGGGCACCATTTGACGCAGGCGCCGCAGGCCGTGCACTTGACGCTGTTTATCTGGGGGGACATAACCGAGTGCTGTTTGAGCTTCCCCCTCCGCGACGAAAGCCCCATGCCGAGGTTTTTGATCGCAGCCCCGAAACCGGCCGCGATGTGCCCGGTGAAATGGCTGAGAACCACAAGCCCGTGTACCTTCGCGATCTCGCGGGCGACGTTCACCTTGTTGAAATGCTTCCCGTTGATCTCGACCTCCTCCTCCGCGTCGCCGAAAACACCGTCGACCATGATGACGGGTGCGCCCACCGCTTCGAACCCGAACCCGTGACGCTGGGCGAGAGAGATGAAATATACCTTTGATTCCATGTGGAGCTTCTCCGATGCTCAATTTTTCAATATAATATATCCATGGGTAAGGGGTTCTTCCAAATCATTGTTGCGCTCGCGGCGCTCCGGTGCCTTGCCGGGGCGGCGGCTTTCGGGGCTGACCCCGTCCCCGTGAGTGACCTGAGCTACGAAGACGGGGAGTACCGCACGCTGTCCGCGTCCACCGTCGCGTCGAAAAACCGGATGATCAAAAAGACGCGCAAGGGGGAGTACGCACAGCCTGTCATATACCGCTACACCTTGAAGCCCTACGAGGACATCTGGACGATCATCGCGAAGACGAGCCTTAACATCGACACCATCGCGACCCTCAACAGGCTCGACTTCATCGGCACGGTCCGCCAGGACGCGGTGGTCCTTCTCCCCGACACCCTCGGGGTCTTCGTCGAACGGGAAGGAGCCAAAGAGGCGGCCTCCGGCGGCACCCTCGAGCTCTCCCGCAGGTTCAGGGTCGAATCGGGGAGCGTTCTCGCGGTCGACGATCCGCTCAAACCGGGCGAAACGCTTCTTTTCGTGCCCGAGGTCGAGCTGAGCTTCCTCGAGCGGAGCTACCTCTCGGGTGTCGTCTTCCACGCCCCGCTCATGGGCTCCCGCAGCTCGGGGTTCGGGAAACGCGTCGATCCTTTCGTGAACGAGGTGACCTTCCACGGCGGTATCGACATCGCCGCGCAGGAGGGGAAGACCGTGAGGGCGTCCCGTTGGGGAACCGTCTCGTACGCGGGGGAACAGAACGGGTACGGTAAGCTCGTCGTCGTGCGGCACGATCTCGGGTACTATACCTTTTACGGGCACCTCATGGAGACGGCCGTCGCGGCGGGGGACAACGTGGAGACCGGGCAGATCCTGGGGAGGGTGGGTACGACCGGGAGGACGACGGGTCCGCACCTCCACTTCGAGATCCGCCGGGGAGCAAAGCAGCTCGACCCCGGCAACATCCCCTTTTTCCTCGAACACAACTGAGGGGGGAGTCCATGGAAAGCGGGTGCGTCGTGCGGCTCAGGAGAGGACGCGAGAAGCCGGTTCTCTGGGGCCACCCCTGGATATTCTCCGGCGCGGTGAAGGAGATCACCGGGTACGAGGAACCCGGCGGGCTCTGCACCGTCGAGGACGAGCGGGGGAACATTCTCGCGACAGGGTACGCCAACACGAACTCCCGGATCACTGTGCGGGTTTTGGCCCGGGAGCGGGTTTCGATCGGTCCCGGCTTCATTTCGAACGCGCTCGAAAACGCGCTTCATCTCAGAGAGCGCGTTTTCGGAAGCTCGACGTTAAAATCCCCGTCCGGCGCCTTCAGGGTGGTAAACGCGGAGGGGGATTACCTTCCCGGCCTCGTCGTCGACCGGTACGGGGCGGGGCTCGTGATCCAGGCTCACACCGCCGGGATGCAGAAGCTGAAGGGGCTCGTCGTCGACGAGCTCGAAAAGTTGTTTCATCCGTCCTTCATCTACGAAAGGGCCGATCCCCGCGGCGCGGAGAGCGAGGGGTTTTGCCCCTCCGAGGGGTGTCTAAAGGGGCGGCTCGCGCCGAAGGTCGAGATCGAAGAGGACGGCGCCCGCTTCCTGGTCGACGTCGTTGGCGGGCAGAAGACGGGCTTCTACCTGGACCAGAGGCACAGCAGGGCGATCGTAAAGTCGATCGCTTCAGGGGCTTCAATTCTGAATTGCTTCAGCTACACCGGTGCATTCGGCATCCAGGCCCACCTCGGAGGCGCGCGGCACGTCGTCAACGTCGACGTTTCGGAGAGGGCGCTCTCCCTGGCACGGGAGCAGATTGCCTTGAACGGGATCCCCATGGAAAAGTCCGCCCTCATCGCTGAGGACGTTTTTGATTACTTAAGGAAGGACAAAGAATCCTACGACGTCGTCGTTCTCGACCCCCCAAAGTTTTGCGGCTCCATAGCGGAGCTCGAGGGGGCCGCGCGGGGGTACAAGGACATCAACCTCAACGGGTTGAGGCGCGTGAAGAACGGAGGGTTCCTCGCGTCCTTCTCCTGCTCGGGGGCCGTCAGCGAGGACCTTTTTCAGAAGATCGTCTTCGGGGCCGCCCGTGACGCGGGTCGGCCCGTCCAGATCGTCCGGCGCCTCCACGCCGACGCGGACCACCCGGTTAACCTTGCCCACCGCGAGGGGGAGTACCTGAAGGGATTGCTGCTCAGGGTTTTGTAGAAGCCCAATACCCCAAAAGGGGCTCAGTAATCGATCCCCTTCTGCGCCCGGATTCCTTTCTTCAACGCGTGCTTGATCTCGCGCATCTCGGTGGCGATATCGGCGGCCTCGACGAGGGCGGGAGGTGCGTGTCGGCCGGTTACGATCACGTGGAGGCGAGAGGGCCGCGCACGGAGGGTTTGAACAACCTCGCGCGTCTCGACATACCCCAACGTCACGAGGTAGGTGAGCTCGTCGAGGATCACGAGGTCGTACTTCGAGGGACCCGGGAGCTTGGAGCTTAAAAGCTCTTTCGCGAAGCTCCATGCCCTGAGGGCGATGGTCCTGTTGCGAGCGGCGTCCAGGTCGCTCCGGATGAACCCCTTTCCCATCGGGAAGATGTCCATTTCGCCGCAAAACCTGTCCACTGCGCTGATCTCCCCGCTCTTCACAGGCCCCTTTATGAACTGCACCATGGCCACCCTGCAGCCGTGACCGAGGGCCCGGAAGGCGCAGCCGAGGGCGGCCGTGGTCTTCCCCTTGCCGTCACCGGTGTAGACAAGGAGAAGGCCTCTCAGGGCGTTCCCGTCCAGGTTGCAGGTTTTACGGACCACTGGCGTACCCTCCGAAGGATTTCCCTGTACGGCGCCGCTCGTCTCAATCCACGAGGCTGTACCGTATCGTCTTGACGAGAATGAGCGGCGCCTCCGCGGGGTTTTTGATCGGAAAGATCCCCGTGAGGAGCGCGACCGCCGCGTCGTCGAGAATCGCCGATCCTGAGGAACCGACCACCCTCACCCCATCGAGGTTCCCCGCGGGATCCACCTCAAGTTCGCACACCACGGTTCCCTCGATTTTCCTCTTACGCGCGGCGGGGGGATAGACCTTCAACTGGTCGATCCGCCGTGAAAGCTCCTCGTTGATGCGAGCCGCGGTGCTCCCCGCCTCAAGAGGCGCCGCGCGCCTCCTGGTTCTCGGCTGTCCCCCCAAGGACCCTTCGACTCTTTGCGGGTGTGCAACGGCATGCTTTTGGGCCTGCGCATCGCCTGAATCGTTCTGGGGGACACTATTTTCAGCATGAAGCGCCGCGCCCGAGATCGAAGGAGGCTTGTCTTCACCTGCCTCGGGGGCAGGCGCGTCCACCCGGGCTTCATGCCCGGGTGGATCGGCGGCCGTCTTCAGGACCGCCGGCGGCTGCTCCGCCGGCGCGAGGGGAATCTCGCGTTCGACAATCCGGGGCGCGGGTTGTTGCGGCGCGTCACGCAGGCCGAGAGGTTGCACTTTGAGAGGTTGCGCCTTTAAGTGCGGCGCCGCAAGGAGCGTAACGACCGGGGCCCGTGCGGCATACGCGAGCTTCACCTCGACGACCTCGCGGCGCAGAAGAGCCTCCGGCGCTCGCACGTGCACCGCCCTGAAGATGAAGGCGTGTGCCAAGATCGAGACCGCGAGAGCGAGGGGGAACCCCCCTTTTGCATCCAGTCTCATTGCCTCCACTCTACTAAAAAGGAGAGACTTTTCGCCCCTCCCCTTTTCGAACCGTCCATGATGCCGACCACTTTTCCGAAAGGGACCTCTTTGTCGGCCTGGATGATGACCTCCCCCGAGACCGAAAACCCCTCCGCTTCGCGCAGGGCGTCAGGCAGGTCATCCTCCGTTGTTGGGACGCCGTTCAGGAGGATGGAGCCGTCCTTCAACACCGTGATGACGGCGACCTCGCCGCTTCGCGGCTCCGCGTTCTCCGCCTCCGGGAGGGAGACGGGCACCGCAGGCCTCGAGAGAAAGGAGGTGAGGAGGAAGAAGATGAGGAGGAGGAAGACCATGTCGAGGAGAGGCGTGAGATCGGGCCATTTCTCCCTCGAGCGGGACTCGTCGAACTCCTTGAACTGGATCATCGCCTCTCCCCAAGGAGGGAGATAAACTCTTCTCCGTAATGCTTCATGTCGAAGGCGATGGCCTTTAGCCGCTCCTCGTAGAAGTGCTGGAAGACGAGGGCGGGGATCGCGATAAAGAGGCCCGCGACGGTTGTCAGGAGCGCCTCCCAGATGCCATTCGCGAGCATCGCCGGCTCGACGAGGCTTCGCGAACCCGCCACCATCTGGAAGGCTTTCACCATGCCGGTGACGGTCCCGAGCAGCCCTAGCATCGGGGAGAGGCGGCCGATGAGTCCGAGCAGGTGGAGGTTTTTCCCCAGCTTCTCGAGGATCTGCTCCCCCTTCAGGGAGACATCGTTTTCGATCGCCTCCCTAGGCCTCTCCCGCAGGCGGATGACTTCGCCGACGATGAGGGAAACCGGGTCCCCGCTCGAGCGGATCTCCCCGAGGGCTCCGTCGAACTCCTTCGTTTGAACGAGCCTCCCCACCGATGCTATGAGTCTCGAGTTCACCTTGGTGCCGACGAAATGAAAAGCCCTCTCGACGGCCACGGCGATCATGAGCACCGACCCTATAAGCAGGGGGTACATGAGCGGCCCGCCCTTGTGGAACATCTCGATCATACAATGCCTCTTTGCGATTGCGCCCGGCAGGGCGCACAAAAAAAAGCTCCTCTCGGAGCTCTTCGTTCGGACGCAGCGCGCGACGGCCCATTACTTTTTGCCGGGGCCATCGTGACGGAAACTGCCGTCTCTTTCCCTCCGAAAGATCGAACAGTGCCGCAGGCAGGTCTTCTGGCTCAGCTTCTCATTACTTCCTGCCCCTTCCCGGAGCGTCGCTCCAGTGGGTTTTTTGCGAGAGATTGCAGGGTTCATCGACTTCACAGAAGCGGGGGCTGCAGCGGATTTCCACCGCTTTCCCTTTTCAGTTCACGAGGAACACCCGCGGCATTGAGGGGTCAAAGATCGGGGCGCCGGCCGTTTGGGGCGCCGGTAAAATAATATCACCCGGGCAGACGGGTATGTCAAGCGGATTATACCGGCCTCCCGAAGACGGTGCCGCCGTTTTACCGTCTATGCCCCGCTCCTCTCCTCTTTTCGAAGAGCTTCCGGCGCGGGGCGAAGGCGAATGCAATCACGAAAATCAGAGTCGATACGAGGACCACCGCGGCTCCCGAAGCGATGTCGATCGAGTAGCTTAGGTAAAGACCGGCGACGCTCGAGACCGCCCCTATCCCCGCGGCGAGCGCCATCATCACGGGAAGGCGCCTCGTGAGAAGGTGTGCGGTCGCCGCGGGTGTCACCAGCATCGCCGCGACAAGACCCACTCCGACCGATTGAAGGGATACGACGACGGTGACGGCGATGAGGACTAGAAGGAGGTTTCGGAGCAGCTCGACTCTCAACCCCAGGGTCTTCGCGAGCACGGGATCGAAGGATATCAGGAGGAACTGTTTATACAGAAGAAGAACGGTGCAGACCACGACAAGACCCAGCGCCGCTGTGAGCCAGAGATCCTCCCTGCTCACCCCGAGCACGTTCCCGAAGAGAATGTGGGTGAGATCGACGGCGTAGGTTTTCATCGTGCTGATCATCGCAACTCCGAGGGCGAGGGCAGCGGCGAACAGGATGCCGATCGCGGTGTCTTCCCTGATTCTTCCGCGACGGGAAAACAGGCCGATGCCCAGCGCCACCGCCACCGCGGCGCCGAGGGCGCCGAAAATGAGGTTTCCCTTGAGCAGGTAAGAAACGGCGACTCCGGGGAGGATGGCGTGGGCGAGGGCGTCCCCGAGAAAGGCCATGGAACGAAGCACGACATAACAGCCGACGAGGGCGCAGAGCACCCCGACCATGACCGAGGCGGCGAGGCCCCGCTGCATGAAATCGAAGGCGAGGGGCTCGGCGAGCCACCTCAGGGATTCGCCGAGGGCGTGTATCGGCTGGGTCAACACCCTTCCCCCTCCTTTCCGGCGCCCCCCGGCGGACAGCATTCGTCCACCACCGCAGCCCCTCCGAGGAACAGCACCCGGGGACCGAAGGCCTCCCGTATATTTTCGGGGCTGAAGACGTGCACGGGTGATCCCGAAGCGACAAGCCTGCGGTTGAGGAGGACGACCTGCTCGAACCGGCTCGCGGCCATGTTGAGGTCGTGGGTGGAAACGAGGACCGTTACCCCCTCATCCCGGAGGAGATCGAGCATACCGAGGGTGGCCTCCTGGGTCGGCGCGTCCACGCCGGTGAAGGGCTCGTCGAGGAGGAGAAGGTGAGGCTCCTGCGCGAGGGCCCGCGCCAGAAACGCCCTCTGCTGCTGCCCGCCCGAGAGCTCCCCAAGGGGAGTGTCCGCAAGGCCGGCGATCCCCATCCGCTCGAGACCGCGGAGCGCCGCCTTCCGGTCCGTGACGCCGGGCGCCTTCAGCCACCCTCTGCGCCCGAACCTCCCCATGAGCACCACGTCGAACACGGTCACGGGGAAGTGGAGGTCCACCTCCTCCCGCTGGGGGACGTATGCCACGAGATCACGGTGCCGGCCCAGGGTCTGTCCGTGGATGAGAATGCGCCCGCGGCTCACGGGGAGCAAGCCGACCAGCGCCTTGAACAGCGATGATTTCCCCGCGCCGTTCGGCCCGACTACGGCGACCCGCGCGCCGTGGTGGACGTGGAAGGTGACGTTCTCGAGAACCGGAGCCCCGTTGTAGGAGACGGTCACGTCTTCCAGCTCCAAACGGGCGTTTGCCAAGTCACCCGGCATAGGGTGTTCCTCCTCTATAAGCCCTTCACCGCAAGGCGCCGACCACAGCCCTGGTGTTGAAGCGGATCATGTCGATGTAGGTCGGGGCATCCCCGCCCGGCCCCGAAACGGAGTGGGTGTAGAGCCCCTCGACGACCTTTATCCCCGTCTCCTGCGCGATCTGCCGGGCGAGCTTCGGGTTGGTCCCCGTTTCGAGGAAGATCGCCCGGGCGCCGGTCTTTTTAACCGCATCGATGATCGCCACGAGCTGCTTCGCGGAGGGGGAGGCCCCAGTGCTCACGCTCGGCACAATCGTGCCGACGATTGTAAACCCGTACCGGTCGGCGAAGTACCCTAAGCTCTCGTGGTTGGTTACAAGGAGGCGGTCTTTTTCCGGCACCTGAACGACCTGCCCGCGAATCCACGCATCGAGCGCTCTGAGCTTCGCGATATACGATTCGGCGTTTCGAGCGTACCCGGGCGCGCCGCCGGGGTCCGCGGAGACCAGACCGTCGCGTATGTTCTGAACGTACTTGATCACGTGGTTCGGGTCGAGCCAGAAGTGGGGGTCCGTTTCGTGGCGGCCATCCTCATCCGGGCGCGCGCCGCGCGGGGCAAGCCCGGCGGCGGCAACGATCACGCTCCGCTTCCCCCCCACGTTCGCGAGAAGCTTGTTCAGGAACTCCTCGAAACCCGCCCCGTTGACGATGAGAATATCGCACGCGGCGACCTTCTTCGCGTCCTTCGGCGTGGGCTCGAACCCATGGGGGTCGACCCCGACGGGAATGAGCGATTCCACAACGAGCCTGTCCCCCGCCACGCTGCGCGCGATGTCGGCAAGGAAGGTCTCGACCGCGAGCGCCTTCGGCACGTTCCCCGAAGTCCCCGCGGGTTCCTTCGCGACGGCGGAATTCCCGGTGAATGCGAGCGCCCAAGCGAGCGCCCAC
>Ga0315286_10006846_pt1 | contig 11103 bp, 17 predicted proteins | sample YL17G10_0_MG_FD_205038 | JGI IMG/M metagenome (GOLD analysis project Ga0315286, IMG submission 205038) | Sediment microbial communities from Yellowstone Lake, YNP, Wyoming, USA - YL17G10_0 | ecosystem: Environmental > Aquatic > Freshwater > Lake > Sediment | place: USA: Wyoming | collected...
AGGCGGAACTTCTGGCGCGGGAGTGGAAATCGAAGAAGGAGCGATGATGTGAATCGGCATCCGAATATGACCCACACCGGCGTCCAAGAATGACCCATGCAATAAACGGGAGATGACCATGACAACGACTGCTTTTGGTCTTAATAGGGTGGGTCAAGCGTGGACGCCGATTACCCCCGAAAGTGGGTCAACATTGCATGCCGTTTAACAGCCGTCAACCGGCTGGACGCGCCGCAGCCCGCGCAGCAGGTAGTTGCGGTGGGGAAGATCGACCGATAACGGAATCCTCGGGGGTACGACGCCGCTGTTCCCGACAGTCCGAGGGGGGGTGGGGGACGCCATCTTTTCTCGGGAAATACGGCCCTTCTTGAACTTCCTCCTGCCGTGGCCAACCAGCCCGGCCAACCCGCTCCAAAGCAGGAGCATCGTTGAGGGTTCGGTCCTACGGGAAAGATCAGGGCTGCCTTTCGGGATGGGAGATATCCCTTCATTTGTCTTCCGATCGGCGAATCGGCGGGAAGCGAAGCCATCGATGGAACATGATCCCAAGGGAGACGCCGATGACTCCGAAGAGGATGGAGCCCCAGTTCGGAGAGAAGGACCGGAAGAAGATCCGGGGTATCGGAAGGAGAACAGCGTAGACCGAGGAGAGCAGGAAGAGCGGGACATAGGTGAACGTGAGGCGCAGGGAAGGGAAGCTCTTCATGGCCCACTCCGCAATGGAGAAGGAGAGTGCGCCGAGGAGGAGCAGGGGAAGGAATACATTTTCCATAGACCACCGATCGAATAGCGGTGACACGATGAATGCTTTCGCATGGGCCTCGAGTTCTATCACGGACAGGACCGGGTCGAGACGGAATACGGGGTAGAGGAGAGAAAGGGCAAGGAGGGTGAGCAGCACCCCGGAAGCGGGACTCCAACGCATGCCGTTTCGGACCTCGCCGGGGGATGTCAGAGTGTCGATTCCCTCCCATACCGCGGCGGCAGTTGCCCCTCCAAACGCCCCCAAGGTGTTCGCAAGGACGTCCAGAACTTGTGGGTGTCGGCTCGGAAGCCAGACCTGGGCAGTTTCGCACAAGGAACTAAGGAGGGCCGCGGAGATGGTCGCCGATATGATTGGTTGGAAAAAGTTTAAGTTCCGGCGACGGTGGATGTAGAAAGCCACGCCATATGGAAAAAAGAAAAGTATGTTGTACGCGACATCGATGAATAGTGACTCGTGCTCCTGGGATGGCAGCGGCTCCCATTCGATCATGCCCATCCGCATCGACGTGAATTCCGGATCACCCCGGAAATTGAACGGTCGAAGAGTAAGTATCAGAATGAAGGATACGACCGCAGCCAGCAGGATCGATCGCCAAGCGTTGGACATCCGGGGCATCAAATAATCATATCAAAAGACAAAGGAGCAAGTTACCCCGCCTATACAGAAGTGGTCGGGGTTGTTTGGACACTGACCGGCGGTTTATAAGTGATGAACCGCGGTGTTGACGTGGGGGTGGAAAGATCGGCCGTCCTCACGCCCTTGAACTGCTTTCCGGTTCTCATCATGCCACAGAAACTTCCCTTGGAGGGAGATAGGTTCTCGTCACCAGGATGGGCTTGTCGAACGGCTTTGGAGGCGTTTTCAGATTTCCGGGGACGTCATCGTGGGTGCTATTGTCTTGGATCATCCCCATCAAATAATCTGTATTCCAACACCTACATGGCGCCTGATTTACCACCAATCTCTATATTTCTTGGGGAATAAATTCTTGCATTTCCAAGCCGTATAAAATATTTTATACAACAATATATTTTTTATACTATAATATTTTAACAATTCTAAATAACTCCATCTGTCTTTGGTTTTCATCAACTCTTCGGCCAATTCTTCATTCATTGTGTGAAAAGCCAGATTTAATAAACTTGAATTTCGGTTTTCCTCAAATCTTAATCTTATATCTGACGGCAGATTATACTTTTTACATAGATAAATCATAATTTCTGGAACCGATACTTTAAACCGAGCCACTTTTTCCATATCTTTACTTCTGGTTGCACTTTCTTCTGTTACTCTATATGTTGACATTGACTCTGGAATATAATGTACCGATGCAAGATTGATAAATTCGGCCCATAATTGGATATCGCCCATTAGAAAATGCTCGTCATTATACAGATATGGATCCGATTCAACAATCTGATCATAAAGATTTTTTCGAACAATAACTGTACAAGTTAAAATTCCTACTCTGTTACCCCCGATTGGTCTAATATTTCCAAAATAATCGGACAATTTCGGATTTTCAATTATATTCCACTTTCTATATCTTATGAAATCCCTGATTGTTTTATTTTGTTTGCAATGATACACATCATAACTGGAATATACTAATCCGCATTCCGGGTGACCCTCAAGATGATCTACTTGTTTTTTTAACTTATGCCTGTCTTGCCAATAATCATCGCCTTCGCAAAAAGCAACATATTTACCGCGACAGGCTTTTCTTGTTCTTTCAGAGTTATTACGTGCACCGACATTTTTCTCAGAAGTAATAACACGAATGACGCTGCGAAACTTCTTTTGAAAATTTAATATAATTTCCCGGGTTCGATCCGTAGAACAGTCTTCTCCAATGACCAGTTCAATTGGGAAACTCGTTTTCTGCTGAAGCACCCCTTCGATTGCTTGGGTAATATATGGCTCGTGGTTGTATGTCATCATTTTGACGCTTACCAGTGGAATTTTCGCAAAAACCGCCGGATCGCTGATTTCCAGACTGGGGCTCGCATTTGAAACGTTGTCGGGAGATTGCCGCAATTCTGTCATATTAGTATTCATCGGCTTAGTATTCATCGGCAGTAGGAATGGCCATCTTCAGGGCTGATTTAATGTACGGTTTCCCCCGTCTGGTCCCTGCAGTGGATGGTTGATCGCCCTGCGTCAAGATAACGTATCCCGCTTCAGCTTCTCCCGACCCGACAGAATCGACTCTCTCCGTCCGTAGTATACGTCATCAGGAGTCACGTTGCCAAACCCTTCGGGATCAGCGCCACGCCGTTGTCCGATAGAAGCTTCGCGTGGTTTTCGACGGGAACCTGGTCCATCCCCGTGGATTCGCGCGCCAATTCCACGACCTCGCTGAACGCGTCCGCATCCAAATCCAATGCATTATTGGATCGAAAAACAGCCGCATCCCCCGAGGGGGAAACGGCGTCCATCTTCTTGTGCTTACTTTGTTTTTCGTGGAGCCGGCGGTCGGGATTGAACCGACGACCTGCTGATTACGAAGGCCCCCCCAAGCCCATACAACATTAGCGATTTCAACCACTTATAAAGGACAGAACTGATTGATTGTCTTTAACAGTACAGCAATAAATCTTTAAATAATTATTACTGATAAATATATATTACGCAAATTTATTTCCAATCGGTATTTATGCTATTAGTTATATCTCTAAATTTAATTGCAGTGCGATAAACTAGATAAAATAATACGTTTCTAGCACTAAAATACCTAAGCCATTCCAAATAATTCCATCTACCTTTTGCTTTTCTCAACTCTTCAGCTAATTCTGCATTTCTTGTTTCAACAGCAACATGCAATAAATTCATATCCCTGGATACCTCGAATCTACATCTAATATTTGATGGAAGGTTATGCTTTTTACACAGATAGATCATGATTTCTGCGCCCGATACTCTTAACCGAAAAACTTTCCCCCTATCTTTACTTCTGGTTGCGCTTTCTTCGGATAATCTATATGTTGCCATTGACTCTGGAATAAAATGTATTGAAGTAACATTTATTAGTTCAGCCCATAATTGGATGTCCCCCATTAAAAAATGCTCGCTACCGTGTAAATAAGGATCCGACTCAATGACCTGCTCATAAAGATTTCTTCGAACCATAACTGTACAAGTTGAAATCCCTACTCTTGCGCCACCAATTGGCTTAAGCTCTACAAAATAATCAGATAATTTTGGGTTTTCAATTATTTTCCATTTCCGATATTTAATAAAATCCTTAATAATTATATTTTGTTTGCAATGATGCACATCATAACTTGAATATATCAATCCACATTCCGGATGACTCTCCAGATAATAAACCTGTTTTGCTAATTTATACGGATCGTGCCAATAATCATCTCCTTCACAATAGGCAAGATATTTACCGCGAAAGGTGTTTCTTAATCTTTTACTATTTTTTTTCATCCCGACATTTTGATCCGAAGTAATAACACGAATTACATTGGGATACTTCTGTTGGAAATTCAACACAATCTCCCTGGTGCCATCAGTAGAACAGTCCTCTCCAATAATCAGTTCAACTGGGAAACTCGTCTTCTGCTGAAGTACGCCTTCGATTGCCTGAGCGATGTATTGTGCGTGGTTATAGGTAATCATCTTGACGCTGACTAGAGGATTTTTCGCAAGAACAGACGGATCACTGATTTCAGTCCAAGGAGTCGGTTCTAAAGTGACGTTTTTGGAGTCAAAAGATTCTGGCATGAATGAGGTCCGTAATGCTTGTAATTTTTTCACCATACTTTCTAATGACAGTAATAGAAAGCCCCAGATTCATTTCATGGAGTTTTTCGAGAAAAGCTTCGAGGCGAGCAGAGTCATCGAACACCACCGTCACTGTGGCGAGATCGACAAGTTTGGCCAGCGTGGGACCTCCCGATCGGCATTCAACCGACTGCCGCCACGTCCATGCCCCCAGTTGATGGCGCCTGATGCCCGCGCTTGTTCCATAAATCGCCGCAAACGGGTCGCAGCACCAGCGTCATTGATGTTGCGCGCGGCACGGGCAATCACCACCCAGTAATCGTCCCAAGCATTACCACCTGGCCGGGCCGTCCGATCTCAGCGGATTAGCCGACAAGATCGCCGACATAAATTCGACGGACATCATTGGTCTTGATCTCTTCCATCCCACGTCCTGCCGTTCCTGTCCCACGATGTTCGGTTGCCGGGTCCGAGAACATGGCCCGTAATACACGTGGCCAAGGCAGATCCTCAGGCTCAAAAATCGAGGTGGGACATACATTCGTTCGCCAACACACTCCGCATTCGACACATCGATTCCGGTCGATGGTGACCACCTCTTCCAGTAGGAGGATGGCATCCATCGGACAGATCGTAACGCAGTCTCTGCAACCTAAGCAACGGGCGGTATCGAGTTTCAAGTGCGCCTCGAAGTGGAAACCAACCCAAGACTCCCGAATCTGCTCGCAGACCAGAAGCCGGTGGACTCAAGGGTATTCATGTCGGTCTGGTTCACGCTCTCGAATATCGTGGACCTGAGCACCATGGTATCCGGATACACAGGCTTGCTGGCATAGGTCTCTCGCCAAAGATAATGGCAGACTGCCAGGGCGACCTGGTTGCATCCCAGAAAGGCGCGTGCCGCACATGATCCGGTGAAGCGGCCGTTCAGCTCGAAGGGGATGAAACGGCCATCAGCGAGCCTCTTCCCCTGAATATTGGCAACCCCGCGATGTCCTGCTTTGGCCAGCACCCGCGCATAGTTCGTCGCCACCTCCCTGAGTGAGGCATCGTCTGTCAGGCGCATGTTTTTTGTCAGAGGGCCTTCTGTATAGCCGACCGCACCCTGCAAGGACAGTATCTCTCCGTTGTCGTCCAGCAGCCATTCCGCAACATGTCGGAGATCGCCCACGGCATAATGGAGTGGAGCACCTGCTTCGGGCGAAAAAGTGTCGAGACCGTGGATGGTCCCTGGATTCAGGCACTCCTGCACCAGCATGTTGCCCACTCCCAGCGCCGCCCTCAATTGAGTTGGACTGGTTACAATGCGAACGCCCTTCGAGGCGTGGCCGCCGTACCGAGGCTTAACCACAAGGGGAAAACCGCAAGTTTCGACTATGGCGGTGATCTCGGCAGGTTCGCAGGCAGTACGAGCAAAAGGCAAACCGTGCCGGGCGGCGAAATGGGAGGTTTCATTCTTGTCGTTAAACACGTCGACGAGTTCTCGGGGCGGAACCAACACACGTGTCGTGTTCCATTCGGGATCAGTGTAGAGTTCTGAAAGGATTGCAAGTTCCTCATCCCGTCCGGGGATGACTATGTCTGGCCGCTCTCGACGGACGATCCCTCGCAGTACCTCCCGATAAGCATCGGTTTCCGAGGTATTCGGGACAAGATAGGCACGGTCGCAATCAAACAAGGTCGGTGAATAAGAGAGAGTATTGCATCCGATTACAGTAAGCCGGGAACGGATTGGATGTAACGCAGCCAGTAATGCCCATCCGACCAGACTGCCAACGCTGGTTATCAATATTCGCGGATTTCCCATAACACCCCCCATAAGTATATTTTGTCAGTAGCGCCTTTCCCCTGTCAACCGGCACATGTCGAGCACGCCGGTTTGGAAGAACGGAATATGCTTGCACAGTGTTATCGGAAGGAATGGTTGAAAACTTTACTGGCAATAGGAAACTTGCCCCCCCAGGGATCGGTCCACCCGTATCTTAGTGTAAAAACCTCCTGGGACTGCCCCCTTCTTTGGTCCAGAAGATGGAGTGACCCCCTCCCAGTAGACAGTTAGGCATTCCGGATTTGACCCACCCAGCCGGGTGTCGGAGGATGAGGAGATGAAAACTCACCGACACCGCCGCCACAGTACTGAGTTCAAGCTGCGCATCGTTCAGGCGTACTTGAACGGGGAAGGAAGCATCAAGGGGATCGCCCGCCAGCACGACATTTCGCACAATCTCCTTCGGATCTGGCTCGAGAAGTTCCGGCGGGGGGAACTGACCGAGGAGGGGGACCGCAAGGAGCGGATCCGGGAGTACGAGGTCAAGGTTGCGGCCCTGGAGCGCAAGGTGTGACGGTGATCACGGCGACGTCACCATCCCCGACGCGCGCTCCTCCCCCGGCAGGAATACCCCACACGCGAACGAGGATGGCGCAGGATCGACGCAGATCGTGGCGGTGGTTTTTTTTTTTGATTAAATGCGATGGGACTGAGGACTGGAAGGCCGAACAAGCTGGTTTGGAATCCTCCGGAACTGCTCGATGTCCTGGCAGGGAGCATATCGAAAAAGCAGTTGATCGAGGGGTTCAAGGATCTTCCTGCCGGGGTCCAACTCGACGTTTTGCTTCGACTGGACGCTGCGTCCGGTGCGCCGGATCCTCGCGGCAACGGAGGGGATCATGGCAGACGATAACAGGTCGGGCCAGGCGAAGCGTGGGAAGGGCCGTCCGGCGGGGAGCAGGAATCAGGTGAAGGTATTGACCGAGAAACTGACGAGCTCCCGGATGCAGGCGTTGATGGAGGGTGCGTATCCCGCCGAGGTGTGGCTTGCCAAGTTTCGGAAATTGAGTGACGAGACTCAATTCAAACTCCGAAGCGCAAACGAGCCCCGGCAGAAGGATGACACCACAAGCGTTTTCAATCTGCACGTTCACGGGCTCCGCGCCCCCTGCTCGAAATGCGGACATCGTGAGGATGAGTCCCTTTCGGAGAAGCCGGAGGAGGCTCCGCCCCGTGAGGCGGGGTTGCGGCTGATCGATACTGCGGGTTCCAGTTCCAGGATGAGTTGGGAGGGCGAACAGTGAACCTCCTGTTGAACGACCCCGTTATTTTTCAAAGCTCCCTACCCGAGTGTGAGGAATCCCTGCTTGTTCCGAGTAACGTCCCTCCCGTTGATCCTCCCGTGGAGTCTTCGGGTGACCGTCTTCGGAAATTCCTGACTGAATGGAGGACGCCGGATGCCGGACAAGCAAATTGAAAAGTTGGAGTCGGATGTTCGAACGCTGATTTCCTTCTTCGAAGCGTACTGCGTGATGGACGCAGCGGCGGAGCGATACCGAAAAGGCGGTCAATACATCGGCGACAAGCGGGCCGCGTTCGACCTCGCCTGGAAGGTGTTGCGGACCCATGAATTCGAAGCCGCGAAGATCGCCGAGTCAGTTCGTAAAGAGGAGGAGGTGGAGCGTGTCTGATAACCCGATGGATTTCACGTTCGCGGTTACGCAGGACGGCGGCGTCGTGCTCGATGGTGTGCCGGTGGAGGAAGCTCAGGAGTTGTCCTCTCCAGTCGAGGACTCGCATCCTGTCGATGGGGAGGTGGAACGGTTGCGCCGGGAGCGCGACGAGGCGCGCAATCAGCTTGAGGCGTTTGCGCCGATCCTTCGCAGAATAGGAAACGGGACCATCCCGATCCCCGAGATGCAGCAGCCGCCGGATCCCGAGGCCCTCCAAGGGTATCAGGCTCGACTGGCAATCCCCGGATCGGCGGAGATCGTGGAGGCGTTGTATGCCTACGCTCGAACCCTTCCTCCTCATGTAGCCCGTGAACTGGATTCGGATCCTCGCATGTTCAACGCGACATTCGACGCTTTCGTCGCAGGTCGCCGTCCTCCCCCGAGCAAACAACAGGTCGATCATTTCATGCGGAGCCGCGAGGCGTCGAAGGATGCCGCCCGGAGTTTGCGTTCCGGCATCGCCCCGGAGTTTCCAGTCGATGATGGTAATCATCGGAAGGTGGTCGAGCTCAAGAAGCGCATCGCTCGAGGCCACCGCGACAGCGAGATCGAACTTGCGAAAATCTTCATGGGGGATGACGGATGACGAGATGCCGCTGCGACAACGAACTGCCGGAAGGGAGTCTCGATGAGGTCGTTACGCCGCTCCGCGCCATGAATGGCCAGAAGGTGGAATTTTGTGAAGTGTTTTGCGGTCGATGTGGTTCCAGGAGAGTTTACACGCTGCAAGCAGCACCGTGGCACGTTCGGCAATACATCGCGGCGACGAATCCGATGCGAGTAAGAGACCTTGGAATTTTCTAACTAATTGGAAGGAGGTGAAGGACATGACACCGGAACATGAATACCAGTATTTGAAGGAGAACGATCCCGACTTTGATCGCATTCGACGACAACTCGCCGAGACGATCAAGGAGGAGCAGCCCCATGCGGAGGACGTTTACGCCACGGACCACGAGGCGTTCCTCGACGGCTACCACCGGATCAAGCAGCGATTTTTCAATCCCTTCGACCCCTACAACGAAGGTCTCGTGGAGCGGGCGCGACGCGGCGACCGCGATGCGGCGGAGGCGATGCTCGTAAGAAGCGGAGTCGCGGACAGTTTGAAGTCGAGCGAGTGACCCCGCCAAGCCCCGAGCGGCGGGGGTGGGGGACACCATCTTTTCTCCGGCCCGTTTAGCTGATTCCCCCGCCAAGGAATATCAGTTCGGTAGTTGCTTTCCTGTCGGCAGTTGCTTTCCTGATCTTCCGTCGCTGGGCGGCCCTGTGAAGGTAATGACGGGTCTTGTACGTGACGCACCCGACAACCCCGACCGCTAGGGCATAAATCCCAAATATGAACGGACTGTCCAGCGACTGGTCGAACTGGGGGTACAGGAACGAGAAGGCAAAGCCGCCGGCGGAAAGCCACCCGCTCGCGGCGCACCGCCTCCTCAGTTGTTCCCCCCGGAAATCGGTCTCCGCCATAGGCATTTGGAGGTCCTCCCATTTGACCCTTTCTGCCACCACAAACAACATATTATTCAAACAGTATGCCAGCGCCGGAATGCCGGAAAGTAATCGGATATAAACGATATTATTCGTCCTAACCCACGCCCGCGACGGTTTGTTGTCCCTTGTTGGAAATAATTTACCGCTTCTGGCTTCCCGATCGGCGCACCGCGGGTAAGAAGAAAACCTATCTGGAGTTTCAATAGATTCGTAAAAATCAACTGGCTTATGCGGCGTCCCCACCTGACGGTGTGGGCCTTCGTGGTTTGGATCGGTCACCTCCTTCCCGATCTCGGCCTGAAGGCCCCCGTCAGGACCACCCTACCCCCCGTCCCTTCAGGACGACCTGAGAGGTTCCCGCCGGTAGAGGCTTTCCCCGATGATTTAAGGGCCGACTGCCGGCGGGATGATCTACGGTCTTTGAAAATCGTTCGTTAATGCCGAAACAGAAGGGGCGGGGTTTGCGGCCCCGCCCTATCCGTACAAGCCACCAGCACCAGACTAGTAGCGGCTTCTCAGATGTATCAATTCACCCTCTTAAAGTATCCTTCAAAATGTGCAGGCCACCCAGTACCTGTAGGACCAATTCTCTCCCAGCGTCCTTTTAATGTGTTCTCATCTTTTTTTATTAAGGTAATTGTATAATTTGGTTTTTTGAAATTCATTGTATTATCGTTTTCCAAGGAGATTATCCCACTTGCCGAACCGGCTGCAATTGGTTTCATTGTAGCCTGAAAATTATCCCATGAATATGTACAATGGTAGTTCCCGGCCTTTCCTTCCTGGATTAAAAAATTCGCTCCTTGACGACCCTTAGGAAGTTCCCATTCGCCCGCCCATTGCCCAATAAAATATGTGGCATTGGGTGGGACAAGAGATTCGGTGCCCGTTGACTTAGGATTACTGGAAAGATCCTCGGACATCAGGACGTTTGATAAACCGATAATCAGAGCAATCGTGATGATAACAACTTTGCATTTCATTTTGTCGACCTCCTTATAGGTATTTAAAATTGCATCCATTTAAGCCCGTCAACGCTCAGGTAACGCTCACGTTCACCCGTACGCCAGACATCCCCTTCAGGTGTGAAGGGTGGGGGCCACCGTTACCATGGATTCTACCGGGAATAGTCGAGGATGGGGGAAATGAGAATAGACGCAGGATCACCACTTGACATCTGCCCTCTTGTTCAATTATGCTATTGAACAAGGAAGGGGGTGACATGATGCCGAAGGAAATCCGTGTGAATGCCGTACTCGACCCGGCCCTGAAGAAGAGGCTCTACCGTGTGTTGCTCGAAGAGGAGTTTACCTTCTCCGGCTGGCTCCGGCGACAGATTGACGCCTACCTCGCGACGAAGGAACCGAAGGGGAAGAAGAAGCAGGCAAAGGGGGCGTGAGGGATGGAAGAAGATGCCGACAAGGTGCTCCAAATCCTCCATGACGATATGAAGATGGATCGGCAGCTTGAGAGACTGGAGGACGTGAAGACGCTGGCAGAAATAATCCATTATTATCGTGAAAAACGTGCGCGATCCTCCGAGATCGCCCTCGCCATCGTCAAGTTCGTGAAGGAGGGCTGACATGGGCGTCAAGGTGGTACGGCCGACGTAC
>Ga0315286_10006847_pt1 | contig 11103 bp, 11 predicted proteins | sample YL17G10_0_MG_FD_205038 | JGI IMG/M metagenome (GOLD analysis project Ga0315286, IMG submission 205038) | Sediment microbial communities from Yellowstone Lake, YNP, Wyoming, USA - YL17G10_0 | ecosystem: Environmental > Aquatic > Freshwater > Lake > Sediment | place: USA: Wyoming | collected...
CTGATCGGGTTAATCGGCCGCGGGCACGTCCTCATCGAGGACGTGCCGGGAGTGGGCAAAACCGTCCTGGCGCGAGCGTTGGCGAGGAGCATCGACTGCAAGTTCTCACGCATCCAGTTGACCCCGGACCTGCTCCCCTCGGATGTGCTGGGGGTGTCGGTGTACAACAACGAGACGCGGGCATTCGACTTCAAGCCAGGACCGATCTTCGCCAACATCGTGCTCGCCGACGAGATCAACCGCACCACTCCGCGCACCCAATCGGCGCTCCTGGAGGCCATGAGCGAGGAGCAGGTCAGCGTGGAGAACACGACCATGCCGCTGAAGCGGCCCTTCATGGTGGTGGCGACGCAAAACCCCTTTGAGTTTGAGGGGACCTATTACCTGCCTGAGAACCAGTTGGACCGCTTTCTTCTCCGGATCACCATGGGGTACCCCGACCGGGCCAGCGAAGAGCGGATCGTGACGCTTCAGCCGGCGCGGACGAAACTGGAGGAATTGAGGCCGGTGATGACCGGAGCGGATATCGTCGAGTTGCAGGACCTTGTCCCCAAGGTGCGCCTCGATTCAGCGGTGGTCAGCTACGTTCTCGACCTTGTTGAGGCGAGCCGGCGGGACGAGGAGCTGCACCTTGGGATATCTCCGCGCGGGTCGTTGGCGTTGGTGCAGGCCGCGCAGACGGCCGCCCTGCTGGCGGGTCGGAACTATGTGACGCCCGACGACGTGAAGGGCCTGGTGATTCCAGTCGGTGCGCATCGGATCATCAGCAAGGCGTATCTTCAGAATGGGGACGCGAACACGACGTCGCAGATCCTCAAGCGCATTCTCGACCAAGTGCCGACTCCGACATGAGCAGGAGGCGGATGCGCCGGCCGCCGCGAGGGATGGAGAGTCGCCTGTCCTGCGCGACTGATGGTATAGATGAGCCATGCCGACGGTGAAAAAGAAACCCTCGCTCGACTTCTCGCTGGTGGGGTTGATCTACACATCGATGATGCTGTTCATGGGTCTGGCGGCGATGAACTCGAAGGCCAACCTGCTCTACGGAGTCTTCGGGCTCATGATCGGGGTGCTGCTGGTGAGCGGAGCGCTGAGCCGCCTGGGGCTGCGAAAGCTGGAGATACGGCGGTCGCTGCCGGAGGCCATTGTAGTAGGGCAGCCGGCGGTTTTTCAGTATGAATTCCACAACCAGAAACGGTTCTGGCCAAGTCTGTCGGTGACGGTGGGGGAGCTGAGCGGGGTGGAGGCGTTTGCCAAGCAGCCGCAGGCGTATCTGTTGCACGCGGCGGCGGGCACGAAGGCGACCGTGCCGATGCAGGTGCTGGCGACACGGCGGGGTCTGCACGAGCTTGAGCTTTACCAGTTGAGCACGAGCTTCCCGTTCGGGTTCATTAAACGAGCGATTCGGCGGCGTCAGAAGGATACGGTCCTTGTTTATCCTGCGATCGCGGCGGTGGATGAACGGCTGTTCTCGGAGTGTCTGTCCGCGGAACTAAGCGGCGCGCGGATCAAGCCGCGCCGCGGGGGCAGCGACGAGTTCTTCGGCGTGAAAGAGTATCGGCAGGGAGAGAACCCGAGGTGGATCTACTGGCGGCGCACGGCGCGTACCGGGACGTTGGTCGCGAAGGAGATGACGCAGGTTGCGCCGCCGCGGCTGCTGCTCCTGGTGGACACGTTTCTACAGGAACAGACGTCGGCCGAGCGCGCGGCGGTCGAACGGACGATCGCGATGGCGGGGTCGCTGGTGACCAGCTCGGTGGATCGCGGGCTGATTGTGGGTCTGTGCGTGTGGTCAGGGGCATGGGTGGCCGTACCCGGCAGCCGGGGCAAACGCCACGCGCGCGATCTGATGGCGGTTCTGGCTCGACTGCAGGAGAACGTCACCGCGGACAGCCGGATGCTTCTGGACAAGGGCCGCCGGCTCATGCGGAGCGGGACGACGACGATCGTCCTGACCCCGCATGAGGTCGAGCGCAGCCTGATGGATCAGGCGCGGGGCAACTGGCTGGTGATCGGCGCCGGATCAGAGCAGGCGCGGCGGTGGTTCCGTTTCGCGGGGGAGGTTGATTTTGAGCACTGCATGCCGCCACAGCAGGAGGCGGCCGCGGGTCGATGAGGTTGAGCGATTCCATGCACGACTTCAAGCAGTTCAAGCCGCTGTTGTACCTGGTCGTGGGGCTGGGGCTGAGCGGGTTTGCCGTGGCCGCTGAGTCCCCGGGGTTCTGGGGGTTCTGCGTGCTGGCGGTGGGGATCAACGCTTGGCTGGTGAAGAGCGGGCGCTTTGCGCCGATGCCGCGGTGGTTGGCCAACGTCGTCACGATCGGTGCGTTGGTGTATGTGGTGGTCCAGATCCATGAGGAGCGCGGTCCGCCGCTGATGTTCATCGGGCAGTTTCTGGCTTTCCTGCAGTTGGTGAAGCTCTTCGAGCAGCGGGCCAACCGGGACTACGCGCAGCTTCTGGTGCTGAGCCTGCTGCTGATGGTGGCGGCGACGATCAACACGACGAGCCTCCTGTTCGGGCTGCTGATGCTGGTGTATGTCGTGCTGTCGCTGTACTGCTGTCTGATGTTTCATCTGAAGGTGGAGGCGGATCGTGCGAAAGAGGCGTTTCCCGTTCCGCCAGAGAAGGGAAGCCCGGCGACCGTGCAGCAGGATCGGCGGTATCTGTCGAGTTCGATGCGGCGTCTGACGGCGCTCGTGTGGGTCGTCGCGACATGCACGGGTGTGGGCGTGTTCTTGTTTTTTCCGCGCGTCGCGGGCCAGGCATTGCTCGGACAGCTTCAACTCAAGGCCGTGTCGGCGATGACGGGCTTCAGCGAGCAGGTGAGCTTCGACCAGATCACCCGGATCAAGCAGAACGAGGAAGTGGTGGCGCGGGTGACCGTATGGAAGGGTGACAGGCCATTGGCCGGAATAGAGCCTCTTTACCTGCGAGGGCTGACCCTGAACAGTTACGGTCCGGAGTCGGGCCGGCTGCAACGCTATCAGTGGACGCACAACAGGGATCGCAGAGAGGAGGAGTTGGCGGCCGACGGGGAGCTTCGCACCTTTCTCAGGCCACAGGGCATACCGTGGGTCCAACGGGTGCGGCTGGAGCCGTCGAAGTCGCGCTATCTCTTTGCGCTGCAGGGCGTGACGAGCGTGAAGGTCGATCGGCAGGTGGGCATTCGTTACAGCGCGGGCGACGGCTCGCTGTTGCTGCCGGGGGAATCCATCAACACGGCGTTTGACTATGAGGTGGTCTCGAGCAACGCTCCGAGCAAGCCGAACCTGATCGACGCGCTGACGGGCCAGATCATGATGTCCGCCTCGGGCTCGGACGCCCAGGTGTTGCAGCGGATTCGCGAGTACACGTTGCGTGCGGAGGTGACGGACGGCCTGGCGGCGCAGCGAACGCGGGCGTATGGCGTTGCGGACTCGAACGAGGAGATTGCGCGGAAGCTGGAGCGCCACCTCAAGTCGAACTTCCTGTACACGCTCGATCTGACGGATTACCGGCGGGCGCTGCGCGACGGTGACCCGGTGATCAACTTCCTCACGAAGGTGAAGCGAGGGCACTGCGAGTACTTCGCCAGCGCCATGACGCTGATGTGCCAGAGCATCGGCATACCCGCGCGGATGGTGATCGGCTTCCGGTGCGACGAATACAACGTGGTGGGAGGATTCTACGTGGTTCGGCAGTCGCACGCACACAGTTGGGTGGAGGCGCTGACGCCGCGTGGATGGGTGGCGTTCGATCCGACGAGCGGGCGCGAGGATCTGTTGGCGCGGAGGGCATCGCTGTGGCAATCGCTCAAGCAGTTCTTCGAGTTCATGGAGTACAAGTGGGCGGAGAAGGTCGTGGCGTATGATCCAAAGGACCGCGACGAAATGCTCCGCACGCTCGATACGGCCATGACGAAGGGCGCGGTGGGGGTTAGCGGCTGGCTGGCGTGGTTGCGCCAGCAGCTTGATGTGTGGAGGGGCGACTCCGATTTCTGGACCAGCTTCTACCGCACGTTCTTCAACGTTCTGAGCCTGCTCATCGCACTGATGGTCGCGAGCATCATCGGCGCGATCGTGTGGTATCTGGTTTCGCATCGCCGCCTCCGTCGGCGGGCGCATCGGATCGGCTTCGGAATGCTGCCGAAGTATGATCAGTTGCGGCTGGCCAGGCAATTGGCGTTCTACGATCTGCTGACGCGGTTGCTGCTCCGGAAGGGGATCGTCCGCCCGCCGCACCTGACGGCGCAGGAGTTCGCGCATTCGCTGGTGTTTCTCCCCACTGAGGCCTATCACGCCATCCGCCGGCTGACGTGCCTGTTCTACCGCGTGCGGTTCGGGAGCGACGAGCTTAACCCGCATCGCCAGCGCCGGCTGGAGGCGGTGGTGCACAGGCTGGACGAGGCGATCGATCGGCTGCCGTGGTCGCACGCCGTCAGCCACGGCTGATCGCGCATTTGCGTATCCGGGATCACCCGTCGAGAATCCACGGCGACATGAACGCCATCATTCTCTCGGTCGGCGACGAGCTGGTGTTGGGGCAGACGGTCGATACCAACTCGGCGTGGCTGAGCCAGCAGCTTGCGCGGGTCGGCTGCGAAGTCTCGGGCCATATCACGGTCCCGGACAGCCAACAGGGGATCGAGCAGGCCATCCGGCACGCGGCCAGCGGCTGCGATGTGCTGCTCATCACCGGCGGCATCGGGCCCACGGCCGATGATCTGACGCGCCAGTCGCTGGCCGCAGTGATGAACGAGCCGCTGGAACTGAACGAGTCATGGCTGGCGAAGCTGCACGATTTCTTCCGGGCGCGCGGGCGGGCCATGCCGGCGCTGAACCGGATCCAGGCGATGATTCCGCGCGGGGCCGAGATGATCGACAACCGTTGCGGGACCGCCGCGGGCATTCACGCCGTGCTCCATCGAACAACGCTGCTCAATCGCGGAATCCAAGCCATGAGCATGCACGGCGAGCCGAGGGGTGAAGGCGGCAATACCTGCGACGTTTTTGTCATGCCCGGTGTGCCCAAGGAGATGAAGGCCATGTTCGAGCGCGACGTGCTGCCATTCGTCGCGAAGAGAAGCGGTGGAGCGGTGATCCTGTCCCGCACGCTGCACACATTCGGGTTGGGGGAGTCGGCTGTGGCCGAGATGCTCGGCGGGCTGATGGACCGCACGCGCAACCCGTCGGTTGGCACCACGGTGTCCGCGGGGATTGTTTCACTTCGCATCAACTCGCGGTTCGACACGCCCGCCCGCGCGCAGGCTGAGCTGCAGCAGACCGAAGCCCTCTGCCGCGGGGCCATGGGGGATCTGATCTACGGCGCCGATGAGCAAACGCTGCCGCAGGTGATGACGCGGATGCTGCTTTCGTCATCGCGGCCGATGGAGCTCACGACGGCGGAATCGTGCACGGGCGGCCTGCTCGCGAAAATGCTGACGGACATCCCCGGCTCCAGCGCATACTTCAGGCAGGGGTGGATCACCTACGCCAACGAGGCCAAGACGCAGATGCTCGGGGTTCCCGCGGACATGATCCAACGACACGGCGCGGTTTCGCAAGCCGTCGTTGGTGCGATGGCGAGGGGCGCGTTGGATCGCACCAGGGCGGACTTTGCGCTGGCGATATCGGGGATCGCCGGCCCGGATGGCGGCACGCCGGAAAAACCGGTCGGGACGGTGTGCATCGGTTTGGCGTCTCGCTCGGCCGATTGCGTCACGCGGACTTTCAGCCTTCTTGGTGACCGGGAGATGATCCGCGACCGGGCGTGTAAGATGGCTCTGACGATGCTGAGGTATCACCTGTTGGGCAAGGCGATGCCGTTCTGACAGAGGTGCCGGGTCTCTGCCACACTGGCAGTCGTATCCGGCGTGTGCGCCACGTTTGGCAGGAAGGGTGCGACAGCAACTGGATGCCTGCGTCGTTGTAACCTGAATATAGGCACATGGTTATGTTAACCGATGGCCGGGTATAACCTCGGCACGGGCCTTGTTATTGTGGTGCGCGAGCTTAGGCCGCGGTTAACAGGGCGGCGGTTATGGTGTTTACTGATCCAGCCTCGCGGTTTACTGTGCTGCTGCCTGTGCAGCAGGAAGGCTGGCATCGGACCGTGATCGCGCTGCTCGAACCGCAGGGCGTGCAGACGGTGCTGGCCAGGTCCGGCCGCGAGGCGCTGGATGTCATCGAGAGCACGCCCCTTCATGCGGTGGTGCTGGACGCGCAGATGCCCGGACTGGGCGGCCTGCAGGTGATCAAGCTCATGCGGGAACTGCGTAAGAGCATCCCCGCGATCCTTCTGGCGGATCGCCTGAGCAATTACTTGTTGCGAGAGGCGCTGGGCATGCAAGTGTTCAGCGTCCTGAGCAAGCCGGTGGATTTCAATGTGTTGCTCGACGCTCTGGCCAGGGTTTTGAAACGGTATCACGAGAACCGCTGGCCGAGCGAAGGTTAAGTGGCTTTGTCAGTTGTCAGTCGCCCGGCGTCCGTTGCCGCTGACAACTCGTAAACACTGACGACTGACAACGGACGTGCGGGTTTTTAAAGGAGCATTGACAATGACTAAGTTGCGTCCTCTCGGCGACAAGGTTCTCATTAAGCGAGTCGAGGCCGAGACCAAGACCAAGTCCGGCATCGTTCTTCCCGACACCGCCAAGGAAAAGCCCAAGCGCGGCAAGGTGCTTTCGGTCGGCGAAGGCAAACGCCTGGAAAACGGGCAGCGAGCCACGATCGGCGTCAAGAAGGGCGACGAGGTCATCTTCGCCAGCTACGCCGGAACCGAGCTGAAGCTTGACGGCGAAGAACTGATCATCATGTCCGAGGATGACATCCTCGCGGTGGTTGACTAGGGGAGAGCGCCAGCCGTCAGCAGCCCGTTGTCCGTGGCATCCATCCGCGCACGGGCGCCCTAAGTGCTGACAACTGGCCACGCACACCTGATAAGGAGCACCAACAATGGCAGCCAAGAGAATTGCATTTGAGCAGGAGGCCCGCGAGGCCATCAAACGCGGGGTATCCAAGCTCGCGAAAGCGGTCAAAGTCACCCTCGGCCCCTCCGGGCGAAACGTGGTCCTGGAGAAATCATACGGCTCGCCCACCGTCACCAAGGACGGCGTCACCGTGGCCAAGGAAATCTAGCTCGAAGACGCCTACGAAAACATCGGCGCGCAGATGGTCAAGGAAGTCGCATCCAAGACCAGCTCCGTCGCCGGCGACGGCACCACCACCGCCACCATCTACGCCGAAGCCATCTTCGCGGAAGGCCTGAAGAACGTGGCCTCGGGCGCAAACGCCAGCCAGATCCAACGCGGCATCACCATGGCCGTCGACGCGATCGTCGCCGAGCTGGCGAAAATGTCCAAAAAAGTGGAATCCTCCAAGGAAGTGGCCCAGGTGGGCACGTCGTCGGCCAACCAGGACGCGATGATCGGCAAAATGATTGCCGACGCGATGGAAAAGGTCGGCAAGGACGGCGTCATCACCGTCGAGGAAGGCAAGAGCCTCGAGACCAAAGTCGACCTCGTCGAAGGCATGCAGTTCGACAAGGGCTACCTCTCGCCGCACTTTATCACCGACGTCAACAGCATGGAAGCCGTCCTCGAAGACGCGTGCATCCTCATCCATGAGAAGAAAATCGCCTCGGCCAGGGACCTCGTGCCGCTGCTCAGCAAGTGCGCGGACGCCGGAAAGCCCGTGCTCATCATCGCCGAGGATATCGAAGGCGAGGCGCTGGCCACCCTCGTCGTCAACAAGCTCCGCCAGACCATCAAGGTCTGCGCGGTCAAGGCCCCGGGCTTCGGCGACCGCCGCAAGGCCCTGATGGAAGACATCGCGATCGTCACGGGCGGGACGGCCATCTTCGAGGAGCTTGGGATCAAGCTCGAAAACGTCGAGGTCTCGCAGCTCGGCCGAGCCAAGAAGATCCGCGTCGATAAAGACAACACGACGATCATCGAGGGCGGCGGCGATCAGAAACTCATCAAGGGCCGCATCGAACAGCTCAAGAACGAAATCGAGAAGACCACCAGCGACTATGACAAGGAGAAGCTGCAGGAGCGGCTGGCGAAGCTGGCGGGCGGCGTGGCGATCATCAAGGTCGGCGCTGCCACGGAAGTCGCGATGAAAGAGAAGAAGGCCCGCGTCGAAGACGCCCTGCACGCGTGCAAAGCGGCCGTGGAGGAAGGTATCCTGCCCGGCGGCGGCGTGTCGGTCATCCGGGCCGCTATGAAGGTTCTGCCGGCTCTGGGCAGGAAGGCCGACGACGATGATCAGCGCATCGGCGTCGACATCGTCCGCCGCGCCGTCGAAGCCCCCATCAAGCAGATTGCCGAGAACGCCGGCGTCGATGGCTCCGTCATCGCCCAGAAGGTCAAGGAGAACCACGAGGTCAACTTCGGGTACAACGCGATGACGCACGAGTACGGCGACCTGATGAAGATGGGCGTGGTCGTGCCGGCCAAAGTCGAACGCTGCGCGCTTCAGAACGCGGCGTCCATCGCGGGATTGCTCCTCACCACCGACGCGATTGTGTGCGAGATCAAGGAAGACAAGCCCGAACCCGCCGGAGCGCCGGGTGGCGGTATGGGCGGCGGAATGTACTAACTGATTCTCATGAGTCGGCCGGCGAATAGCCGGCCGATTCTCTTTCTGGGACCCATGGTCGCGGGATAGAATGATGGGAGGCGACATGGATTGGCCGGAGTGGTGGCTGTGGGAGCTTGATCTGGCTTCGCCGCACTTGGCCAAACGCATGCTCGATCGCGGGTTCAATGATCTGGACCTGCGCCAGATGCTTGAGCAGGCCGTGGATCTGCGGCCAAATCACGAGCCCGGTCGATGGGTCGTGGAAACAAAGTGGAAGGGCGTGCCTTGGGAGATCATTGTCGAGCCGCTGAACAATGAGCAACGCTTGCTGGTGCTCACGGCGTATGCTCTGGAACCGCCGAGGTGAGCCATGAAAAAGTCTTATCTTGAGGTGACCTACCGCAGCGGCAAGGCGCTGGCCGCGTACCTGTACCTGCCCCGACGGCCAGGCGACAAGAGCGTCCGCACGGAGAAGCGCCAGGGCGGTATTGTGGTGGATTATGCCGCCGATGATCGCCCCATCGGCATCGAGATCACGTCTCCAACCAGCGCCAGCCTGGGCGTCATCAATGAAATCGTGTCTCTCGTGGACGAGCCAGCCCAACCCGCTGATCTTGCGCCGCTGGGCAGAGTGGCATGATACGGCCGGCTGGCTCACCCCAGCCGGCCTTCTGCCTTTACGTGTACTGAGGAATGCACGCAATGCGGGATAAACTCACGCAGCGAGCCTGTTCAGCGAAGCGAGAGTCCAAACAACTGGACTTTAAGAGCCAGTGTGACCTCAGCCAAGTTTCCCACTGGTGCGAATTGATCAAGGATCTTGTCGCGATGGCAAACAGCAGCGGTGGCATCATCGTGTTTGGCATCAATGACGATGGGTCACCCTGTAATGCCTTTCAAGACTGTATCTCCAGCCTCGATCCCGCCGAAATCACGGATAAAGTGTACAAGTATACTGGGGTCCACTTCGCCGCGTTCGAAATAACAGTCGTACCGAGGGGCGAAGTGCAGAGGCCAGCCATAATCGTGGGCGTGGCGGACTACCCGCTGGTTTTTACTTCCCCAGGCAACTACCAAATTGACGCGCAGAAGCAGAAACAGAAACACGCCTTTGTTCAAGGAGCCGTATACTTCCGTCACGGGGCCAAGAGCGAGCCCGCTACACCTGACGACATTCGCGATTCTTTTGAGCGCCTACTGCAGTCGGCACGTCGTAACTGGATGAAGGGCATCAGAAAAGTCGTGGAGACGCCCCACGGGGTTCCCGTGACCGTTTTTCGAGGTTCGCCGCAGCTCTCTGACAATGGCAATGCGACGCCCGTGCGCCTCACCGCCGATGCGTCAGCTCCGGCGTTCTCTGCCCCCTCGCTCGCGAAATCCCACCCATTCCGCCAGACGGAGGTCATTAAGGAACTGAAGTCTCGGTTAGGGGCTTCTGTTCATCTAAACTCGCACACCATCGTTTGCGTTCGCCGTGTCCACGCCGTGGACGGGAACACTCAATTCTCCTACAAGCCGCCTTTTGGAAGCCGTCTGTATTCCCATGCGTTTATTGACTGGCTGATTAGGGAGTACTCAAGAGATGACGCCTTCCTTGATAAGACCGTTGCGCAATACAAGGAGCGGAAAACGGGGTAGTTGTTTGCCGCGGAACACAGGTGAGATCATGAAACGAGACATGAACTTGGTTCGAGCGATCGCGCTGCCGCTCGGAGGTGTAGTGACTCCGCATCAGTGGTGCCACGTGCTCGCTGCCGACGAGAGTAACGAGTTCGCGATTGCATATGTGAATCTCTTCCTCGGCCCGGGCTGCGTTCGGAAGCCGCATTACATCTCGCTTGGACCCACAGGGAGCAGCATCATGGCACCGCATTTCGTCTGGGCTCATGTCTACCTGTACGACGAGGTGCAGAAAGAATCGGGTTATGCTGGCATCGTGGATGAGGCATCGGTGACGCGCAGTCGCTAGCGAGCAACGCCGGAAACGAGGGGTATCCGCACCACCCGCCGTCCGCTCAGTCGTGATGAACGTTCAATCGCCACGGTTCGTCCTCAGGAAATCTTCTGCATATGCTCTTGACTTCGCATAGCTGGTCTTTCCAAGGCCAGGGGTTGAGCGTGTCCAACGCGAAGCTTCGCAACCGATTAAGCGGACTATGCCTGCGCGCCAGCCCGGGCGCAAGGCGCAAGAGCGTGCAATCCCTCCTTCGCCCTGGCCAAACGCAATTGCCCTGCCACCCAGCCGCTGATTTCCCCCCCTGTTTGACCCCCTCCCGCCGCGCGCCTATTGTTCGATGCCGGGAAGAACGGCACATGCAAGCTCCACCTTTTTCAAATGAGGCAATGTATGTTTGAATTCTTCGAATCGCTCGAATCTCGCAGTCTGCTCTCCGCCGCCCCCGTCCACGCGGCGGCCGCTCTTCACGTCGATCCGCAGGCCATCGTCCAGCCCCTCGCCACCAAACTCCCCAAGATCACCGGCAACTACTCCGGCTCCCTCGTCGTCAACGGCGTGCACACCCGCGGCATCACTCTCTCCAT
>Ga0315286_10006848_pt1 | contig 11102 bp, 10 predicted proteins | sample YL17G10_0_MG_FD_205038 | JGI IMG/M metagenome (GOLD analysis project Ga0315286, IMG submission 205038) | Sediment microbial communities from Yellowstone Lake, YNP, Wyoming, USA - YL17G10_0 | ecosystem: Environmental > Aquatic > Freshwater > Lake > Sediment | place: USA: Wyoming | collected...
CGGGGCGAAGGAGTACCCTTCGTCGTAATAAAGGTAGGTTGCCGGTTCGACCGATTGGAATGTGCCCGTGAGGTCGGTCGCCCCCGCTCCGGCGATGCTGGTAAAGGTGCCCCCCGTCATGGACCGGGTGTAGGGGTTCACTCCGGCCATCGTGACGAAATCCTTGTTGAGAACGGTGACGCTCCCGGTTGAAAGCCCGTTCCAGAATCCTGACGGACTCGAGGTCGTGCCGAACGTGATGGAATAGGGTACATCACCGTCCACGAAACCGTCGTTCACCGGGGTCACCCGTACGGTCTGCGGACAGCCCCAGTTCAGCGGGGTGAATGTGAGAGTAACCGGGTTCACCGCCGACCCCTCGCTGAGATCGGATATCGCAACGGGGCCTACGGTGACATTCGCCGTCGGCATGGTGTTGAGAACCACCTGGATATCGGCGAACGCGCCGTTCTCCGTGGTGATGAAGCCTCCCGGCTGGTTCAGGATCACCACCCCGGGAGCGACTTCGTCGTCGAGGTTGTACACGCTCACCGCGCCGGCGTTCATCCCGTTGTAGTTGGTGTCCGCGCTTGCTGCGGTACCGAGGCTGACGGTCACTACCTGATAATCATCATACAACGCTCCGTCATCCACGCCGGTCACCGTCACGAACTGGGGGATGCTCCAGTTGCCGGTGTTAAAGGTGATGCTCGCGGGGGCAACGGTAACCTCGGTAAGATCGCCGCTCGTGATCGGCGATATAGTCACGTTGGCAGCCGGCCTGGTGTTCAGCACCACCGAAAAGGTGTCAGAAAGGGGCGCAGTCGGGTGCTCTTTCGTGATGAGACCGTTCCCCACGTTCACGGTGATCCCGGGGGTGTCGTCGTCGATGTTGGTGAACGCGACGTCGATCGGGTTCATTGCGTCGTACACGGGGTCCGATGACACCGCCGCCATGAGATCGACGGTGAAAACGACGTTTCCGTCGGCGATGAGGTCGTTTACCCCCATGACGGTGATCGTCTGCAAGGTGCTCCAGTTTGTGTCGTTGAAAATGAGTACGCCCGAAGTGCCCGCGAAGGGCGTGATTATGATCGCCTCGTTCACGTTCGTCACCTGCACCGGGATCGTCACGTCGGCCGTGGGCTGGGAGTTCAGCACGACGCTGAATGCGCTCGTGGTCCCGCTCTCGCTGACGAGCATGCCCGACCCGGCGTTCACCGTGATCCCAGGGGTTTCGTTGTCGAGGGTGATGCAGCTGACGTCGGGCACCGCCTGGTTGTCGTAGAGTGCATCCGTCGAATAGACCGGCGATAGGTCCACGGTGAATCCGACGTTCCCGTCGGCGACCGCGTCGTCCACCCCCACGACGGTGATTTGCTGCGCTAAATTCCAGTTCGCGGGAGTGAAGGTCAGCGTCCCGAAGGTGCCGTTGAACGGCGCCGCCACCCTCCCCTCGCTGGCGTCGAGGACGGTGACGTCGATTAAAACGTCGAACGCGGGCATCGAGTTGAGCACCACGTGGAACGAGCTCCCCGTTCCGCTCTCGCTCAATAACATGGGGGACCCGGCCATTACCGTAACCCCGGCGCTGTAGTCGTCGACGCAGGTGTAGAGCACGTCGGCGACGGCAAGCCCGTTGTACCCCGGGTCGCTCGATGCGGTAAAATTAAAATCGACCCAGAACGACTGGTTCCCATCGTTCGAACTGTCTTTCACGCCCGTCACGGTAACGGATTGCGGGGTATTCCAGTTCCCTGGGGTGAAGAAGATCGTTCCCGACGATCCTGAGAACGGCGCCGAGAAAACACCCTCGGTAGTATCGCTTACGGCAACGGGGATCGACACGTTGTCGGCAGGCGGCGAGGTGAGCACCATTCGGAACGAGCTCGAGGTGCCGCTTTCGGACACGACAACCGGCGAAATTGCAAGCACGACCACGCCCGGCGTGGGAGGAACCCCGACATCGTCGATGCAGGTGAAAAGTATATCAGGCGGGTTAAAGGTCCCGTTGTACGCCGGATCCAGCGGCGACGAGGTCACTCCGATCACCGCGTTGAAGTTCCGATTCCCGTCCGCGATGCCGTCGTTCAAACCCCTGACCGTAATCGTTCTTGCGACGTTCCAATCCGCTGATGTAAACACGAGCGCCCCGGAGGTGCCGGCGAAGGGGGCCGTGAAGACGCCCTCGCTGATGTCGTCGATCGATATCATGACGCTCACGTTCCCGAGGGGCCTCGAGTTGAGCACCATAGTGAACGAGCTCGATGTCCCGCTCTCGGAAACCGCCATCGACGATCCCGCGCTCACGGTGACCCCTGCCGTGTCGTCGTCCACGTTGGTGAAGATGAGGTCGGGCGGGTTAAAGGTGCCGCTGTAGTTGGGGTCCGAAGAGCCCGTCGCGCCGATACCCACGGTAAAGAGCTGGTTCCCGTCGTCCACCAGATCGTTCACACCGGCGACGGTTACGACCTGCGGCGTTGACCAGTTCACGCTTGTGAAGGTAAGGACTCCGGAAGACCCGGAAAACGGTGACGTGATCGTCGCTTCGGCGGGAGCGCCCACCGAAACCCCGATCGTCACGTTTGAACCAGGTTGTGAGTTCAGAACAACGCTAAAGGAGCTGTCGGTTCCGCTTTCGGAGACGAGCATGGAGGCGCCCGCACTCACGGTCACCCCCGCCGCGTCGTCGTCGATGGTGGTGAAGTTCACGTCGGGCGGGTTCAGACCGCTGTAGTGCGTGTCCGACGAGACCGTGGAGCCGAGGATCACGGTGAACCCCGTGTTGCCGTCAGCCTCGGCGTCATCGACCCCCTGGACGGTGACGGCTTGCGGCACGTCCCAATCGGAGGAATCGAACGTGAGTGACAGGGACGCAGGGTTCGCGATGAACGCCTCGGTTCCGTCGCTCACCGACAGCGGGACCGTCACGGTGCTCGCTCCTGAAGGCGAGGAGCTTAGAACGACCGTGAAGGAGTTCGCGGTTCCGCTCTCCGACACTATCATCACGGCGCCGGCGCTCACGGTCACTCCCGCCGCGTCGTTATCCACGGTGGTGAAGGGTACGTCGGGCGGGTTCATCCCATTATAGTTCAGGTCTCCGGAGGAGGTGGACCCGATTGTGACGATACCCGCGTAATTACCGTCCACTTCCGAATCGTCCACGCCGGTAACGATCACGACCTGCGGGGTGCTCCAGTTCCCGCTCGTGAAGGAGAGGTTCCCCGCGGCGCCGCTGAAGGGCGACGTAATCGTCGCCTCCGAGCCGTCACTCACCGAGACGGGTATGGTTACGGTATTTGAGCCCGAGGGCGGGGCGCCAAGGACCACCGCGAAGGATCCCGAAGTCCCGATTTCGGAGATGAGCAGGGTGCCGGTCGCGGACACCGTGACGCCGGGAACCTGGGAGGAATCGTTGTCATAGTTGTATGCGGTTACGTCGGCCGGGTTGAAGCCGTTCCAATTCGAGTCGGCGCTCACCGCCGCGCCCAATACGATGGTAACCGGCTGCGTTCCGTCGGCGATAAAGTCATTAACGCCCGTGACAGTGACGGTCTGGGCTACGTTGTAGTTCGCGGTGGTGAAGGTGACGTTCGACGGCATAACGACGACTTCGGCCGTGTTTGTGCTCCAAATCGGGAACGTCGCGTCCGCCGTTGGGGCCTCGTTGAGTACCACGGTAAAGATATCGCTTATTCCACTCTCGCTTGTCACAAGCCCGTCCCCCACGTCGACGGTGATCTTCGAGCCGCTCCCCTTGCCGTCGCCGCCGGGGTTGAACATGTCCTTCCGTATGATGCTGCACGACGCAAGGATCACGCTCACTCCGATCGACAGAATGAAGTATGAAAGATGTTTTCTCATGGCCCTCTTCCCTCCGAAGAGACCAGATATATGCCGCTCTCAAAGGGGTGTCACACCAGCCTTACATCCCCTCTGTCACAAATATATGTCAACTATTTCGCTTATTTATAGAATAGCAAGAACGCACCAGGCATAGTATAACGCATGATTCAACTATTTTCCAAAGAACCGAATATCTTTTTTGCAGAGCATTTCCGGGGGAACTGATTAAACGAGGATCGGTGATCGGGGAAAATGGGGATTATAGGGTCTCGCGCGGGGTTTTATTTCACCGTTTCAAGCACCTTAAAGACGTTGCCGAGAACCTCCGTGCGCTCATCGTCTCCCTTGACCTCGTGGAAGACCCCGTTGTGTTTGTAGTATTCCATGAGGGGCGAGAAGGTGTCATAAAAAACCTTGAGCCGCTCCCGTATGGTCGTTTCGTTGTCGTCGTCCCGCTGGTAGACCTCCACCCCGGGGGGCGGGGGGTCGAAGAAGACGTTGTATATTTTGCCGTCCCTTGACATCCGGCGCCCCGTGAGGCGCTTTATGATGATGTCGTCGGCGCACTTGAGGTAGACCACCGCATCGATGTCGGCGATCCTGCCGAGCATCTCCGCCTGGACGATCGTGCGCGGAAACCCGTCGAAGAGATACCCCTTGGCGCAGTCCTTCTCCTGGAGGCGTTTTTTTATTATCTCGATGATGATGTCGTCGGGCAAAAGCCTCCCGGCGTCCATGTATGATTTGGCCGTCTTGCCCAGCTCGGAGCCCTGCTGCACCTCCGCGCGGAGAATATCGCCCGTCGAGATGTGGGGTATTGCGTACTTCAGGGATATCTCCTTCGCATGGGTCCCTTTCCCGGCGCCAGGCGCGCCCATGATGATCACTCTCACGTTCCGCTCCTCAGTTGTCGGTATGTTTTTCCTCGAAACGCTTGATCTTGTCCCTCAGCCGCGCGGCGTCTTCGTATCGTTCCTCCGCCACCGCCTTTTCGAGCTCGATTTTCATCTCGTCGACGGGCGTCATCCGGGGCGCTCCGTAGGATGGCGCCGCGCTCTCCCCCTCCTGGTTAGGACCCGATTCCTCCCCCTGCTCTCCCTTCTCCTCCGCCTGCTGGGCGGCGGCCTTCGCCTCTTCGAACTCGGTGGAGGTGTGGGATGCCTCCACCATGACCTCCTCCGCGACGAAAAGAGGCGCGTTGAAACGGAGGGCTACGGCGATGGCGTCGCTGGGCCTCGAATCGACCGGTATCTCCTCCCCGTTCCGCTCTATAACGAGCCGGGCGTAGAAGGTGCCGTCCTTGAGGTCGCACACTTCCACCCTTTTAACGCTGCACTCCAGGTGTTCGAGTACGCTCTTCATCAGGTCGTGAGTGAGAGGCCGCGGAACTTCGATGTTGTTCACGTGAAGGATGATCGCGCGCGCTTCAACCGTCCCGATGAAAATGGGAAGGGTGCGTTCTTTTCCCTCTTCCTTGAGGAGGATGACGAAGCCCATGTTGGAGAGCAGCAGCTGGTCGAATTTTACGGAGATCATTGGCGTTTGGAACGGGCCTCCGATTCACGAGCACGATCCCGGAAGCCCTTTTAAAACATGATACGTTTTCCCGGCCCAAATGTCAAATAAAAGACGGTGCGGGCTCCAGGGTCGCGTCTTCCCCGCTGCGGGAATTGTAAGAGACTCCTGTTTTCTCCGGCGCTCCCCGGAATTATCTTCTCCTTATTGAAACCTATGATGTTCAAGGAGGCGGGAAAAGTGTTCAAAGAATTTAAAGAGTTTGCCATGAGGGGCAACGTCCTCGACATGGCAATCGGAATCATCATAGGGGTCGCTTTCGGAGCGATCGTCCAATCGCTCGTCGCCGACCTCATCATGCCGCCCCTCGGGCTTCTGCTCGGGAAGGTCGATTTCATCAACCTCTTCCTGGTCCTCAAGGAAGGCGGGCCGGCGGGCCCCTATCTCTCGATGGGAGCCGCGCAGCAGGCCGGCGCGGTAACCTGGAACTACGGTATGTTCGTGAATACGATCATCCGGTTCGTCATCGTCGCTTTCTGCATGTTCCTCATCGTCAAGGGGATGAACTCAATGAAGAGGAAGGAGGCCCCGGCCGCGCCGATGGCCAAGGACTGCCCATTCTGCGTCTCGAAAGTCCCTTTAAAAGCCACGCGGTGCCCCTTTTGCACCTCACAGCTGAAATAATCTTAAACCCCGACGGAGAATCGCCATGCCCCATAACCCGATGTCAAGCATAAAGAACCTCGACGAAAAACTGCTCGCGTCGATCGAGACCGGGCGGGCCCTCGCATTCGAAGAGGGGGCGCTTTCGGCGAAAACCAAGTACCTCATCGCGCTAGCGATCGACGCGTCCCACGGAACGGAGGAAGGCGTTCGCGCCCTCGCCTCGCAGGCTCTGAAGAACGGCGCGACGAAAGAGGAGATCGCGGAGGTCCTCCGGGTGGTCAACTTCATCTCCGGCGTCGGGAGCATCTATGCAGCCGCGAGGGCCTTGGAGGGGATCCTGTAAAATGACGCGGCGGGTGGACGTGGAAGCGATCGTGCGCAGCGCCGTGCCGGAGGAGGCCGGTTATATCATGGGTTTTGCCGACCTGACCGGATTTCTCCCCGTGAGATACCGCGCTTACCCCTACGCCGTCGTTCTCGGGAAAAAACTCGACGACCGGATCGTCGACGCAATCGCTGGAGGTCCGACGGCCGAGTACCGCGAGCTCTACCGGGCGGCGAACGCCGAGCTCTCCTGCCGGGTTCGCTCGATCGCCGATGCTCTGAAACTCCACCGCGTCGGCTCGGTCGTGATCGAGCCCACCCTCTCGGAGGAACAGCTCGACGAAAACTTTCAGCGGACGCTGAGGACCGATTTCTCCCACAAGATGGCGGGCACCCGCGCGGGGCTCGGGTGGATCGGAAAGACGGACCTCTTCGTCTCCGAGCGGTTCGGCCCGAGGCTTCGGCTTGCGACGGTTCTCGTCGAACAGGCCGCCGGTCTGACGGCCTCGCCGGTGGAAGAGAGCAGGTGCGGGCAGTGCGCCGTGTGCGTTCAGCGGTGCCCGGCGGGCGCGGCGAACGGAATCGCCTGGAAGGCCGGCGTTGAAAGGGAACTGTTCTTCGACCCATTCGCGTGCAGGGAGAAGTGCCTCGAGCTCTCGATGAAAGGCTTTGGCGAGCGCATAAGCCTCTGCGGCATATGCGTTTCCGTGTGCCCCGTGGGGAGGCGGCGATGAACATCTACACCGTCGACGCGTTTTCGAGCGCGCCGTTTCAGGGAAACCCCGCGGCGGTCTGCATCGTCCGGGACGAAATCGATCTCGGGCTCATGCAGCGGATCGCCTTCGAGATGAATCTTTCAGAGACGGCTTTCGTACGCGTGGGCGAACAGCCGTTCGGTCTGCGCTGGTTCACGCCGAGGGTGGAAGTCGATCTCTGCGGGCACGCGACCCTCGCCTCCGCCCACGTGCTGTGGGAAACCCGGCTCGTAGGGCAGGAGGACAAAATCGAATTCTCGACGAGGAGCGGGATCCTCTCCGCGCGGAAGCATGGCCCGTGGGTCGAGATGGACTTCCCCACGGAGGCGCCTGTGGAATCGCCCGCGCCGCCCTTTCTCTCCGACGCCCTCGGAGTGCGTCCGCTGTGGGTCGGCAGGACGAGGTTTGACTACCTCGTCGAGGTGGGCTCCGAAGAGGTCCTGAGAGGGATCACGCCCGACTTCTCACTGCTCGCGAAGGTCGAGTGCCGGGGGGTGATCGTCACGTGCGGCGTACAATCCGGCGGCTACGACTTCGCATCGAGGTTCTTCGCGCCCGCCGTCGGCATCAACGAAGACCCCGTGACCGGATCGGCCCACTGCTCCCTCGCTCCCTTCTGGAGCGGCCGGACCGGCAGGAACAGCTTCACCGCCCGCCAGGCGTCGGAACGGGGCGGCACGCTCAAGGTGCGAGCCGCCGGAGAGCGGACCTTCATCGCGGGGCAGGCCGTCACCGTTGTTCGTGGGGAAACAGCGCCGCTTTTCGATTAGAGCGGCACGGCTTTTTCATATCAGCGCAAAAGGAGACGATCATGGATGTGATCTACAGAAGGCGGAGCATACGGCGTTTCACGCCGGCTCCCGTGACCGAGGACACGGTTGTTGCGATAATCAAAGCGGGCATGAACGCGCCGTCCGCGGGAAACGAGCGGCCCTGGCATTTCGTGATCATCGACGACCGCTCGATCCTCGACGAGGTCCCGAAGTTCCACCCTTACTCCGCGATGCTGCGTGAAGCCCCCGTGGCGATTCTCGTCTGCGGCGACCCCACGCTCGAAAAGTACCCGGGATACTGGGTGCAGGACTGTTCGGCCGCGGTGGAGAACATGCTCCTCGAGATCGTCGACATCGGGCTCGGAGGGGTGTGGCTCGGCATACATCCGATAGAGGAGCGTGTCCGGGGGATGCGGCGGCTTCTCGGGATTCCCGAGACCGTCATCCCCTTCGCTCTCATCGCCCTCGGCCACCCCGGGGAGCGCAAAGACCCCAAGAACGAGTTCGACGGAGGAAGGGTTCGGCACAACCGGTGGTGACTACAGCCGGACCGGAACAGCTTCCCAGATCATACATTGGAGGTGATTCAGATGGAACTGCAACACGAGGAACAGCTGAGAGACGAGGCGATATACGAGGTCGCGAGGTCGATGCTCATCGCCGCGCGGACGGCTCCAAAGGGGCGCGGCGACGACCACACGGTAATGGCGCTCGTCGGAAGGGAGGGGATCGCGGAGATATCGGCCCGGCTTAAGGAGATGGTCGCAAAAGAGGGCGCGCCCCCGTTCTTCGCCCGGGACGCCGACAACATCCTCAATTCCCCGGTCATGCTTCTCTTTGGCACGAAGATTAAATCCATGGGGCTCTCCCCATGCGGGATGTGCGGTTTTAAAAACTGCGCGGAAAAGGAAAAATATCCCGACACCCCGTGCGCGTTCAACACGGGGGACCTCGGAATCGCCATAGGTTCGGCGGCGGCCGTCGCGATGGACCACAGGGTCGACAACCGGATCATGTACACGGTCGGCCAGGCTGCGATCAGGATGGGTCTCCTCGGGAAGGATGTAAAAGTGGTGTACGCGATCCCCCTGAGCGTAAGCTCAAAAAATCCATTTTTCGACAGGAAGTGAGACATGGAGCATTTATGGCGATCGGGTACCGTCACGGGATGCTCCGCGAAGGTGACACCGGCGCGAAGGAGAAGGCGTACGCCCTCGTCCAGAGGTTCGCCCGGGAGTTCACCTCACTTCACGGCACGAGCGACTGCGGGGAGCTCCTCGGGTGCGACCTGAACACCCCCGAAGGGCAGAGGGAGTACAAGGAAAAAGGCTTCTTCGAAGCGAAGTGCGCAGCGTACGTTCGTGACGCGGCGCGCATGCTGGAGAGCTGCCTTTAGCGGCCGGGGGATGATTCACCCTGCCGTTTTACTCTCGATCTCCTTCAGGTTCTTTAGGCCGTCGCCCGCGAGCGCGTCTGCGCTCGGGGAGAGCCTCCTCCATACGGCGGTGAGGCGGGCGAGCTCTTTGATGTCGGGGACGAATGACTCGATCGTGATCCACCCGTCGTACCCGATCTCCCTGAGCCCCCTGTACACCTCATCCCACCGGACCAGCCCGGTCCCGGGGGTTCCCCGGTCGTTCTCGCAGGCGTGGAAGTACCCGAGGTAATCCCCGGTTTCTACGATTGCGCGGTAAAAGCTCTTCTCCTCGCCGATCATGTGATAGGTGTCGAGGTGGACTTTGGCGTTCGGCTCTCCCACGTCCCTGCAGAACCGGACGGCGTCGGCGGCGCAGTTGAGCATGTGGGTCTCGAAACGGTTCAGCGCCTCCGCGGCGAGGATTATACCCCTGTCGCCCGCGTACCGGCACGCCTCCCTGAAGTTTTTCACCGCCCACTCCCACTCGGCGTCCGTCCTCGCGGTCCCGGTGAAATAACCGGCCGCCGTGTAGTTCACCCCGCTTATGACGCAGGGGCCGCCGGCGATCGCGTGGGCCGCGTCGATGCACCGCTTGAAGAAATCGAGCCCGGTCCTCCGCACCGCCGGGTTCGGAGAAACGGGGTTATTGTCACCCGTGAAGATCACGACGAAGCTCACCCTCATCCCGTTTTCCGCGAGGGCCAGCTTGATCCTTTCCACGGGGAGCTCTTCGGGATACCGGATGTGGATCTCCACCCCGTCGAAGCCGAGCCTCTTCGCCCGCTCGATGAGCGGAAGGCTTTCAACGGTGAAGGTTTCGGTCCACAGCAGAAGCTCCAAACCGTAAGTGAACATCGCTCTTTCTCCTCGCGGGACACGACTCCCCGCCGCATCGGGCTTTACTTCTCGGCGAGCTTTATGAAACGCTTCAGGATCGCCTGGGCCGGGTCGGGCGGAGCCTTCACCGCGACGGTTCCGGCCGGGATGCTTATGACCGGCTTCGCGGGGATGCTCTTCCCCTCGAACTGGGGGAGCCACTCCCTCTGGGCTTCGAGCATCTCGCCCGCCATGTCCCGGATCTGTTTCAGGGTGCACACCGCGCCGGTGAGGGGGTCAAGAGCCATGGCGTGTACGATATGCTCGGTCTCGCCGGTGAGAGAGGCCTCCGCCGCGAGAGTGTGCACGTTCACCTGGGTCTGGTTCAGCGCCGCGCACTGGGGAGGGAGCTCGCCGATCGAGGCAGGGTGTATCCCGTTCTCGTCGGCGAAGGTCGGGACCTCGACGCAGCACCCGCGCGGGAGGTTTGCGATGTAGCCGTCGTTGCGCACGTTCCCCATGAATCGGAAAGGCCTCCCCGTCACGACCGCCTCCATTATGTAGGAGCAGTACTCGACGCTCCGCTCTTCGAGCTTCGTGGACTCGAACTCGAGCATGTTGCGCCCCGCGTACTTGTCCGCCACGGCCTTGCACCAGGTGAAGTACGCCCCGGTCTCTCCGCCGAAACCCGGCTCGTCGCAGTACAGCTCCATCGCCGCTCTATTCTTCCTGAACCAGGGGACGTACTCGCTCGTGTGCCCGGTGGTCTCGGTCATAAAATAGCCGAAGTGGCGGAACACCTCGGCGCGCACCTTCTCCGCCTTGTAGTATTCGGGCTTTTCCATCACTTCCCTCAGCCGCGGGTACAGGTCTTCCGTCCCCCTTTTCAGGGTGAGGAACCAGTCCAGGTGGTTCGTCCCCCCGCAGGTGTAGGTGATCTCCTCCTTCGGTATGCCGAGCCAGGTCGCCATCTCCTGGAGGGTGGTCTGGATCCCGTGGCAGAGCCCGGTA
>Ga0315286_10006851_pt1 | contig 11101 bp, 11 predicted proteins | sample YL17G10_0_MG_FD_205038 | JGI IMG/M metagenome (GOLD analysis project Ga0315286, IMG submission 205038) | Sediment microbial communities from Yellowstone Lake, YNP, Wyoming, USA - YL17G10_0 | ecosystem: Environmental > Aquatic > Freshwater > Lake > Sediment | place: USA: Wyoming | collected...
CCGTTCCTCCTGGCATCGGAAAATCGGCTTTGATTTGCATGATTCTTCACCACAGAGACACAGAGGCCACCGAGAATGAAATCAAAACCACATTCGTCGGTCAATTCAGGGTTCTCTCTGTGATCTCTGTGCCTCCGTGGTGGGTTTTCCGCCTTCCGCCGGCTGGCGGTGATTTCTGCTCGACCGGCCATGACAGACCCCTTCAAATTTAATACTTACGATTTATGATTTACTATTCAGTTGTGTAAATATCATACACGCGTCACGATTCGGCGTCAAGGGAAATCCTGGCAATACAGGGATTCCTATGGCTACGGGTGGACGCAGATAATGCCTTGCCAGGAAAAGACTTACGTCTGCTCACAGGGATTTCTGCCCTGAAAGGGCACCTGACATCGTCGGTTCCCTGAAAAACCAGCGTGAACGCAGGAAAACCGCTCTGGTGCTGCCGCAAATGCGGTTTGTTTCCTGTCAGGCGCTGCCTATGAACGCAGTTTTCTGGAATTTACCTTGACCTTGGCCGATATATTCTGTATATACAATGTAATGGCAATGTATTATGTTGGCGTGAGGCCCCGCAAGGCGGGAAGTTGACATGAGCAGTTCAACAACGGTTCAGGTGAGAGTTGACGAGCAGACCAAGACCCAGGCCAAGAAGGTGCTCAGTGCGCTGCACCTTTCCATGTCTGAGGCCATCTGCCTGTTTCTTCGTCAAGTCGTTTTGCATCGGGGTATCCCTTTTGAGGTCAAGATCCCGAACGCCTTGACGCGGGAGACGTTGGAGAAGGCCGAGCAGGGAATCGACTTGCATACTGCTTCAAGTGTTGACGAGCTCTTCAAGGAGCTTGAGTCTTGAACATTGTCTGGACCAGACACCGCGAGTGTCATATTGCTCCGGACTGGTTGCTTATCTATCGCATCGAGGGCGACGACCTGACGCTTGAACGAACCGGTTCTCATTCAGAGTTGTTCGGGTAGTCAGGATTCGCGGGATATCGGGGGTACCATAGTCATTTCGAGAGCGAAATAGGTAAGATATTCCCGGAATTCCCCCCCAGCGTGCTCGATCCGCGTGCGAAAAAAGTAAGGCATCCGCGGAACTCCCCTGTGTTTCCCCTCTTATAGAGACTGTATAATCATTGTTAGCGATTTAAGGGCCGAGCATGGCTAGTTTCGTGTGGGACAGAAAGACAGACGAGGCTTACTTGGAGCCATACGAGTATGGAGCTCAAGAGCAATTCTCGCGCGAAGCTAGACAGGTGCTGAGACGCCTAAAGGACCACTACTCGAAACGCAATCGGACATTCACGCGTGATGAAGAGAGCGTCGAAAAGGCAGTCTGGCTACTTCAAGTAGATGGCTTGGAAGCGCTGGGCGACGCGTTGTTCATGACTGATGAAAAGAAACACAGAATTGCGTCGCGACTCTTCCGCGATGCAGTTGAAACCCTAGACATGTCCGCATACTTCGTTCTTGGCGGGAAGGACGCAGAGAGGGATCTCGACAAATGGTACGAGAACGAAGTTGTACCGCATCGGCGATTCAGAGAATTCGTTAAGAAGGCCCATGGGAACGAAAGTGCCGAGAACTTGACTTCATTGTATGGGGACTTAAGCAAGTACACGCACCGAACATACAAGGCAATAGGTACGAGTTACATTTTGGGGAGGAATGACCTGCTTGTTTATGACGGTTTTCGTGAGTCGGACACTTTGGTGTTGCCTCACATAATTTCGTTTTCCTACGCCCTGATTGCGGCTTTGATCAAGCGGTTTATTGATATCGCGGAACGAACAAGACAAATAGACAAACAAGAAATTGATCGTATTTGGAGGGAATCTCTTGAAGAAGAGACAGTTCCTAGGCGGTTTGGAATCGCGCCCGGCCAGATTCTTCGTGGCCCGCCCATGGAAATATCCCTGGATGAAGAATAACGCTCACAATCGCTTCAAGCCGGACACCTTGCCCTTCGGTTGCGCCTCAGGGCAAGCCGCCGCTCACGCGGACCGTTATGGCTTGAAGAAAACCCAGTGAGAACGAGACATGCCAACCGCCACTGAGTGCCTTCATGGTAGTACGCGAATTGATGTCGATCGCGCGCTTGAATTGAAAGCGGAGGCACAGGCTCACGGCCTTCCCTCACCTCCGTTTCGCTGCATTGAGTGCAACGATCCTGTGAAGCCGCACCGAGGCGGTGGCCATGCTGGGGCCCATTTCGAGCACTTCCAAAGAAACTCGAACTGCTCCCTTAGTCATCGTTCTCGCCATACTGACGGTAGGGCCGCCCAGACTGCCGACTATGAGCTGAATGATGCCAAGGCTATAGAAGGCTACGAGCTTGATCGAAAGATTACGTCACTCGCGAGAAACGCAAGTATCGTAGCTATGTGCAAGAAGAGAGATAAACACACGTGCCAAGCCTGCGGATTTCGGCTTGAGATCAATGGCAAGTTTGTCACTGAGTGCCATCACACCAAGCCTCTCGCAGCGTACGGCGCGCGTGAGGTATCGCTTGATGAATTAGTCTGCCTGTGTCCAACGTGCCATCGGATTGCGCACACCCGGAAGGAGCCGTTTAGTGTTCGAGAGATCAAGGCTCTGCTGGGCCAGCCATAACAACCGGTTCCAGGCGACCCGCAAAAGCGGCGCTGATTTTCTTGGCTGTTTTGGGGAAACGGGAGAGTGCCAGGTACTTTTCTCGAGGCGGGGGGGCGGGCTGAAGGCTACTGCCTGAGTCTCTTCGGATCAAGCAGGCGTGCGCCATGGTGAACCGTCAATACTTCGACAGCCTCGCTGCGGAGGCGATAGAGGATGCGGTAACTGCCGAGGATGACCTCGCGGATGCTCTTCTCGCCGATATCGGGGACAATCCGCCCGGATTCGGGGAAATCAACCAGTCGGTCAACGGTTTGCAGGATATCCGCTATGAAGAGCCTCGCGAAATGGGGGGAGTCGCGTGCAATGAACTCCGCGATGGCATCGAGGTCGTCCGCCGCCTGAGGGGTCCACCTCACCTGAGCCTTTTGGCCATTCGCTCCTTGACCTTCTCGTGGGGGATCAACTCGTCGGCGTCTGCCTGTTGGAGGCCCCTCTCGATCTTGGCCAATAGGAACAGGCGCTCCATGGCGTCCTCAATGGAGGCATCCTCGGGCAAAGCTTGCACCGCCTGAACAGCTTTTTCTTTCGTCGTCATGGCCTTAGTATATCGGAACGGGCAGGCCGTTTCAATGGGTATGTGGGGGAATTGAAGGGCCGCAATGCTCGTTGCGGGGGAGAGATCTGTACCTGTGACGGGTTTATGTTATCATAGCGTCGTCTGCCGGGACAGCAGGTCGTTGGCCTGTACCCTGGAGCGACATGAGGTAGTGTGCCGTGTCTGATCGCACGTACAAATGGGCGGTGGTCGCCATGCTTTGGCTGGTCTGCTTTTTCAACTACGCGGACCGGCTAAGTATCAATTCGGTCTTTCCTTTGCTCAAAAAAGACCCCGGCCTGCAACTCACGGATATGCAGTTGGGCTATGTGGCCTCTTCGTTCATGTGGGTGTACGCCGGGGCGGGCTGGTTCGCCGGATTGGTGGGCGACCGGTTTCGGCGAAAGACCGTCGTGCTGACCGGCTTTCTCTTCTGGTCGCTCGTGACATTGGCCTTCAGCTTCGCCACGAAGTACTGGCACGTGGTGGCCCTGCGGGCCATCGAAGGTTTCGGTGAGGCTTTCTATTTCCCGGCCGCTATGGCGATGATTAGCGCTTATCACGGCAAGGACACCCGCTCGCGTGCCATGGGGATTCATCAGTCGAGTGTCTATGCCGGCACTGTGGCCGGCGCCACGCTCGGAGGCTTCATGGGCCAACACTACGGCTGGCGCTCCTCTTTCTCCCTGCTGGGAGTCCTGGGGATTGCCGTCGGCCTGCTGCTGTTGCTGTGCCTGAAGGAGCCCGCTGAGAGGCCAGTGGAGCAGGGTCGGCCGAGGGAGAGCCTGGGCGACGTGCTCGGAACCATCGCCGACGTGTTTCGCGTTCCCATGGTGCGGGTGCTCACCGCCGTCTTCGTCGGGGCCAACTTCGTGGCGGCCATCTTTCTGGTGTGGCTGCCTACATTCCTCCATGACAAATTCCACATGAGCCTTTCGATGGCGGGGTTCAGCGCCACGGCCTATCTCCAAGTGGCCTCTGTGTTAGGAGTGTTGTGCGGCGGCTTGCTGGCAGACCGCTTAGCCCGACGCTATCGTGGCGGACGTATGATGGCGCAGACGCTGGGTCTGTTCTGTGGCGCACCGTTCATCTTCACCGTAGGTTGGACGTTGCAGGTCCCTGTGCTCATCCTGGGCATGGCCTGCTTCGGTTTCTTCAAGGGACTCTATGACTCCAACATCTGGGCGTCGCTGCATGATGTCGTGCCGCCTGAGCGGCGTGCGACGGCGGTAGGCGTCATCAACTCCATCGGCTGGCTGGGGGCGGGAACGGCGACGGTGACGATTGCCGCGGCTTCCCAGCGGTTCGGCATGAGCACGTGCATCAGTGCCACCTCGCTGATCTACCTGTTCTTCGCATTTCTGCTGGCCTGGGGTATCGCCCGCTTCATGTCCGGCAGAACTGTGCCGGCTGCGTCCCCCGGTTCGTCCGTCTCGGCGGCGCAGTGAGGTCACGCGGATGAGGGATAAGATGTCACGAGCCGATCAGCTCCGTCCCGCCGTCTTCCTGGACCGCGATGGGACCCTGATCGAGGACCGTGGGCACTTGTCCGAGCCTTCTGAGGTGGCGTTCTATCCGGATGCGGTCGATGCCATGAAGCGGCTCCAGGAGCGTTTTCTCCTATTCCTGGTCACGAACCAGTCAGGGGTGGCCCGGGGCCTGATCACTCGGGAGGACGTGGACCGGGTCAATGCCCGCGTCCTCTCGCACCTCGCCGAACACGGCGTAACGATCACGGCGGTCTATGTGTGTCCCCACCAGCGGTCGGACGGCTGCTGTTGCATCAAACCCAATCCGCACTTTCTCCACAAGGCTGCCGCAGAGCACGGGATCGATCTGCGACGGTCCTTCACCATCGGGGACCATCCCCACGACGTGGAACTGGCCCGGTCCGTGGGGGCGCGAGGCATATACGTCCAAACGGGGCATGGTGACAAGCACCTCGCGGAGTTGTCCGCCGATGAGATCATCGTACCCGGGATCGGCGAGGCGGCGGACTGGATCCTCCGAACCTCGTGAATACTGCTCAGACCCTGTCTGTCACCCCTGCGAAGGCAGGGGTCCAGGAAAGCCGCGGCGCGACTGGATTCCCGCTTTCGCGGGAATGACAATGGTGTGGGGGCAGTCTGCGGCCATACTCTGCTTTCGTTTGAGGCCCTCAGGAGCTTATGAGGTCGATTCCGAGATTCTCAGCACGGCGGCTCCCTGCGTTTTGCCGTCTTTGACCCGTTGCAGGGCTTCGTTCGCCTGCTCCAGCGGGAACTCCTGCACCCGGGGTCTGATGGGGATTTCCGCGGCCAGTGGCAGGAACTCCCGGGCGTCTTGATGAGTGACGTTGGCCGTGGTCTTGATTTCCTTTTCCCGCCACAGGTGCGTTGCGTAGTTCAGCCGCAACAGGGCGTCCTTGTCTTTGTCCTCCTTCCGGATCGCGTTGATGACCAGCCGGCCGCCGGGTTTCAAGACCCGCATCGCTTCGATGATCGGGGTCCACGTGGGCGTAAAGTCGATGGCGGCGTGAAGTCTTGCAGGCGGGTCATCGCCTGTTGCGCCGGCCCATTCCGCACCCAGCGTCTTTGCCATCTCCTGATGCTCGCTCTGGCCGGGCCTCGTGAAGACGAAGACCCGGGAGTCCGGGAACTTGTGCCTGACGACCTGGATCAGGATATGAGCCGAGGCGCCGAAGCCGAAGAGACCGAGGACCTGGCCACTCTGAAGATTCGTCAATCGCAAGGCCCGGTAGCCAATCACGCCGGCACACAGGAGCGGCGCCGCCTGCACGTCGGTAAAGGGCTCGGGGATCGGATAGACGGATTCCTGCGGTGCGACGACGTACTCGGCATAGCCGCCGTTGGCATCGCAGCCGGTCCCGCGGAATTGGGCACAGAGGTTCTCGTTGCCTGTCCGGCAGAACTCGCACGTGCCGTCCGCCGAGTAGATCCAGGCAATTCCGACACGGTCGCCTTGCTTGAATCTGGATGCACCCGGCCCCAGGGCTTCGATGTGCCCGACAATCTGATGCCCCGGGATGACGGGCAATCTCGCCGCCAGCCGGCCCTCGGCTTCATCAAGGTCAGTATGACAAACGCCGCACACCGTGATTCTCACGAGGACTTCACCTTGCCGGGGCCGCGGGGTCGGCACCTCTTTCAACTCCAGCGGCTTGGTCGCTATCGGACCGGGATGCGTCAGAACCATCGCCTTCATGATGAGATCCTCTACTGCCAGGATTTGAGTCGTTCGGCTCGCCTCTGGAACGCCTGGGACATGGAGCGGGCCCGGGCTTTCAGCAGGAATCGGCGTCCCTCCGGCGTGCGTGTGTAGACCAGCTCCGTCGGCCCGACGTGCCTGGACCACATCTTCCGGAAATACTCTGCCAAGTCCTTGTTCCGGCCGAGGGCGACCGGGACTGTGTGATAGTCCCTTCTCACAAGCCAGCCGAGTAGCGATTTTCGCACCAGAACGTATCGGGGGTTCTCTATCGGACCGAGCACCTCTTGCAGGGCGTCGAGGAAGATCGACCGCTCTCGCGTTGTGCCTCCTTTGAGCGAGCAACCGACGAATCCATAGTCGATGGGCCGGGCAACCACTTTCAGTTGCCGGATGCTGGTCTCGATGAGCTCGCCATGCACCATCGCTTTGAGCACGGCCTTTCCGATCTGCTTCATGCTCGATGCGATGGAGCCGTGCCGGAGGCAAAGCCAGAGGGCCTTCAAGCACTTGGGCAACGCGGCAACCGCTGCTGCAGCCGAGGTGATCGCCAGCGAAATGAGCAGGCCTCTGACAGTCATGCTCCGCGAGTCACGCTCGGTGGAGTGCATCAGCATGGAGAACACAAATACACCCCAGAACCAAGCCTGCCAGAGCAGGGCCAGGATGGTATTGCGGAAGACGAACTCTCGCGGTAGTGCCAATTGAGAGGCGGCGACCTGCTCCGCCATATCGGCATCCTGCGCAGAGCCCAATGCCTGTTCCCACTCTGTGATGAGCCTCGCCCGATCGTAGGCCCTTTGCCTCATCACGCCGTTGATGTGGTCCATCTTCGGCTTGGCATAGGGCGGCTCGCCCAGGCCGAGACGGCCCAGGCCGCTTTCGATCCGGTTGCTCGTGAAAGAGACGCCGACGAAGGATTTGAACCGTCTGGCCAGCGTCTCCATGTCCTCGTTGAGCTGCTTGGCGTCCTCTTCCTGGCAGACAAGGTGCCAGATGTTCGCGGTCTTTTGTGGATTGCCTTCCTGGGTGCGGATGGCCCGGCCCCGCATCTGGTTGGAGAGCATGTACGAGCCGACGAAGCTGGCCAGGATCAGCGAATTCACAGATGGGGCATCCCAGCCCTCGCCGAGCAGGGACGTGGTTCCGACGAGAATGGTGATACTGCCCTGGTTGAACAGGCTGGTGATCAGGGCGACCATTTTGTGCTTGTCGGCGCCGCGAATCGTGACCTCACAGAAGCGGTCGTCGTGGACCAGTGGCGCCAAGTCGATATCGGCCGGATCGATGCCCAGTCCCGGGGCGATTTTTCGGATAGGCTCACACGAATCGGCCGGGATGATTGTCAATGTCCCGCTGAGGATGCCAAGCTTCATCAGAGCTGCCTCGCTGCGGCGCATCTGCTCGAAGATCGGCACGACACCGAGACGCTTGACCGGCTTCACATCGGTCGGGTCCTTGGGGAAGTCTGCTCGGCGGATGAAATCCGTGAGGATCACCATTCTCAGATCGGATCCCAGGATTTCATTCTCCAGCCGGACGATATCCTCAATGCTTCGCAGCTTGGAAGCGCTGCGGATGAGGAGCTTGGCGATTCTCGTACTGCTATGAAGGCTGACGGTCCTTCGATCCACGACGCCGATGCGTTTGGCGTCGCGCAGGATGCCTTGGAACAGGTCCTTGGACGCCGCAAACGATTTGGCGTGGTCATAGAAGCAGCCCGCCAACAGAATCTCCAGCCACTCCATGTCCAGTGTTGGGCACTTTCGGGGTGAAAGGCCGAGGGTCCGCAGCAGTCCTCGCGGCGGATGTGCTGTGGCGTGATTCAGGAAAAACGCCACGCTCGAATAGAACGGAGGATCGTCCAGGATCTCCTCGGCGCACGCATGCGGTTGGGCGACCGACGGGTGACTCTCCAGTGCACCGATGAACTCCTGGTTCGTACAGAGTCCCTGTACGAACGTATCCATATCCTTGCGGAATTCGTGGATTTCCTGCTGCTCGGCGCCCAGAGGCGCGGACAGGTAGACATAGTCCTGGTGCGGGCAGAGGTTTTTCTGGGCCACGAGCTCGGGAACGGAGATTTCCGCGTCAATCGGTCCGCACAGCTCGATGTATCGGTCCCACTCGGATGGGGAGACATCGAACGGGGCCGTGGCGGTCAGTGCGACCACGGTAGGTTTGTCCAGATGCTTCTTCAGATCGGCCAAGCACTTCCACCACTCGTTTCGCAGATGATGAGCTTCATCGAGTACGAGCGTCTGCACGCCAATTTGCTGAAGCCGCCTTAAGAGGGCCTGTGGCCTGGGGGGCGGGCGGACGGGGGTGGCTGTCCCTCGTCCCTCGGCCCTCCGGCCCCTGGCCTCTTGCTCACCCCTATAGACGCTGTGAAGTCCCTGGTAGGTCGAAGCGGTGATGAACTGCGGGTGGCGGATGTCCCTCGAAATCCAATCGGGGACTTCCTGACCGGCGTCCGTGAACAGGTGCACGAAGCGATCGACCCATTGGTCCCGGATCGCAACCGTGGGGGAGAGGATCAGCGCAGGCCGATCCAGCCGCCGCATCACCTCCAGGCCGAGAACGGTCTTGCCCGAGCCCGGGGCGGCGATGATGTGCAGATGATGGTCGTCCAGGTGGTCCTTCAGCTCATCGAGCACGCGTTGCTGGTAGCTGCGCCACGGCTTGCGAAACTGGATGTCCGACGGGAATGTGTTCATGCGGCATCAGCCCCGGATGGAGCGCCAACAACAAAGGACCACGCCCATCTGCAGCAGCACGATAGCGGCGAAGACGATTTGGAACTTGAGCTTTCGCGTCTTGTGCCGGAAGAGCCTCTGTCCGAACAAGGCACCGGGGCTGCCTCCGAGCAACGCCCCGACATGCAATGCCAGCTCCGGCACGCGAGTCCCGCCAACGATGGCCTGTCGTTTGTCATATCCATAGAGCAGCAGCGTGACCACATTCACACCCATCAAACCGGCATAGACCGGAGCGAGCCCCAGCCACCACAGTGCCAACGAGAGCCCCAATGCCGTACCTGCGGCGAGACTGAGAATATATCGTGTATGCTTGTGTCTTTGCATGAGAGCCTGGTCGCAGACCGCTCGAAACCTATCGCCGCTCGACGCGAAGAAGACAGGGCTTCTGTGCCGGCAGCACGAAGGCCACCCGGGTGTGCGGGCCGGTGACGGCGAACTCCTCTCTCTGCACCTGCCTGGTTGTGCCGGACTCCGTGAGGGTGAGGGTCAGTGTGTACGCACCGGACTTGAGCAAGTAGAATTCGGCGCTCATGGCCCGGTCCTTGTCACCGAAATGGAACAGCTCGGCCCGCAGATCGTCCTTGCCGGAGCGGACCAGCACGGCGATATCACGCGGGGGTGTCAGCCACCGCACGGCGTTCAGGGGAAAGTACTCGGGCGTTCCGGGGTCGCCCGTGACGCTGGAGTATAGCAAAGCCGGGTTGGGCGTGTGAATGGCCGGGACCGCCTTGCGCAGGATGCCGTCTCCGCTGAATAGGGTGGGGAACCGAAGGACACGATCGGTATATCGAACCTCGCTGGTATAGCCGGGGAAGTTGACACGAAGCGCCTCGGCATTCTCTTTCAGAGCTTCGGCGAGCGGCTGCCGGTCATCATCCAGGCGATAGCGGATATAGGGCGATTTCTCGCGGGCCAGCAGGGCGTCGAGATCAGTGTTGCCGGTCAGAAGCTTGTACTTGGCGATGACATCCACCACGCCGCCAAGGTGCGCCGCGCACCAGGCCTGTGTCCCCGGAGCGGGATCGTCCTTGGGTGGCGAATTCAGATAACCGAGCCGGATCTTCGCCATGGATCGGATGGGCTCCAGGTACTTCGGGTCGCCCGTCATGTGGTAGGTCAACAGCAACGTGTGCGTCATCATGTTCATGGCACTGGGGAACAGGTACAGCGTGTACTCGCTGTGGTTTCTCGGGTCCCACCAGTTCGGGTCGAGCCCGCCGATGCGGCCGTCGGGCCAGTGGATCGCCGTTGGGATGATGCCCGCCGCCTTGCCCCGCTCGGCCCGCGCGGCGGCATCCACCCAGGTGTCCATCCAGGGGGAGAACAGCTTCGCCAGTTTGGGATCGCCCGTTCGCTGCCAGTAGAGCAGGGTGGGCTGGATGACGCGCGGGTGGTAGACGGTGTCACACGCGCGGGCGGGCGTCAGGTCCAGCTTCTCGGCCGTGAAATACGTGCTCTTGAACTGCAGGAAGCCACGCTCGTTGCGGCCGGTCCAGAGCGTCTTCATCAGCTCGGCCAGCCGCAGCGCCCGCCTGCTCCAGTCCGGGTTGTCGGCGTCGATGTGCATCATTGCCGTGATCGCATCGGCCGAATCCTCGGCGGTATGCTCCACGTCCGACATGCGGGTCGTGTACCCCAGCTTCATGTGCGGCTGCGAGACGATGGCCCGCGAGAACTTCGCCTGGGCCTCGTTGATTTTCGGGCTCTCAAAACCGATGAGGATCGGCGTCCACCAGCGCCACATTTCGCAGTCGTCGCCCCAACCGCCGCCGTACTGGCCGTCCTCCCGCATCCGGTGGTCGATCCACCATTCGATGATGTCGGCGAGCCGCTCCAAACCCTCCCGCTGGTGCATCGCCCAGTCTGGTGCCCCGGCAACCGCCGGATACTGCTTCAGCGAAGGGATCGGCGTCCCCAAGTACATCCGGGCGATCTTGTTCTC
>Ga0315286_10006853_pt1 | contig 11098 bp, 10 predicted proteins | sample YL17G10_0_MG_FD_205038 | JGI IMG/M metagenome (GOLD analysis project Ga0315286, IMG submission 205038) | Sediment microbial communities from Yellowstone Lake, YNP, Wyoming, USA - YL17G10_0 | ecosystem: Environmental > Aquatic > Freshwater > Lake > Sediment | place: USA: Wyoming | collected...
CCTCCCCCTCCGGGTTCGCGTCGGAGCCGGAGGAGTAGCCCGTGGAGTTCGAGGCCGACGTCTCCAGCTTCGCCAGCTCCTTCCCGTCGGGCGACAGCAGGGTGACGGTCGCGGCGCACTTGATGCCGGCGGCCCGGCCGGCGAAAGTGCACGGCGGCAGATCGAAGCCGAGGTAGCCGTCGCCTGGATACGCGGAGCGGAAGCGGACGGCCTCGGGCGACGACGGATCGCGGAGAGTCTCCAGCTTCGCCCCGGCAAGACGGGCGTCCGCCACGTTTCCGGCTCCGCGGTCCGAGAGGACGGAGAGGAACCGGCCCACGAAGGCCTCGGTCTCGGGGCTCCCGCCGGAGGCCTCCACCAGGACGAGGGCGCGCGGCCGAGTCCCGGAGGACGGTGCGGACGCGCAGGCGGCGAGGGCCAGGACGTGGACGACGGCGAGGAGGACGCGCATCCTCGGGATTCTCGCTCCCCCGGCCTCCGGATTCGAATCGGGCCCGAGCCGGGCTATCCTCGCCGTCTCAGACGCTGCTGAACGACCGATGGTCCTCCTCCGATCCGACCTCGACCTCGATCCCGTCGCCGCCGAGGCGCGGAAGTGGGCGCGCGATCACCGCCTGTTCACGGTCGAGATCCCCACGCTCCGCGTCTTCGGCTTCCTGGTCCTCGCCTTCGGGATCTGGATCCACGGCCGGTTCATCGGCCCGGAGGTTCCGACGTCGGCGATGCACTGGTGGCTCGCCCTCTCCCTCGGCTGGGCGGCGCTCTCGTCCGTCGTCCAGCGCCTCGCCGAGCGCGCGCGCGCGACGATGCCTGCCGCGCTCGCGGCCCTCGCCGTCGACTTCCTGCCGATCACCTCCGCGATCTGGCTCACCGGCGCCGAGAAGAGCCTCTACTTCTGGGTCCCCACGGCGCACGTCGCGAACCAGAGCTCGCGCGGAAGCCTGCACGTCCTCGTGTACGGCCACATCGGGACGGTGGCCTACCTGGCGATGCTCTTCCTCCGTTCCGGGCTCGGCGATGCCGTCGACTGGCCCCTCGGCCTGATGAAGGCCTTCTCCATCTGGATCGCCTGCCTCTATCTCGCGGTCGCCTCGCGCCCCGCGGACCGGGTCCGGCGGCGGCTGACCGAGGTCGTCCGCCTCGCGCGCGAGCTGGTCCGGGATCTGGCCGAGAAGACGCACGAGTTGGAGGAGTCCCGCGAGGCGCTTCACGCGCAGGCGACGCGCGACGCGGTGACGGGCCTCTGGAACCGCTCGGCCATCCTCGACGTCGTGGAACGAGGTCTCCGGCGCGCCCGGCATCAGGGCAGCCCCTTCGCCGTCGTTCTCGCCGACCTCGACTGGTTCAAGGACATCAACGACGCCTACGGCCACCAGGCCGGCGACCGCGCCCTCTACGAGACGGGCCGGCGGATGCAGGCCCTCGTCCGCCCCCACGACGCCGTGGGACGCTGGGGAGGAGAGGAGTTCCTCGTCGTCCTCCCCGACTGCGGCCGGACCGAGGCGGCCCTCCTCGCGGAGCGGCTCCGGGTCGGGCTGGAATCCGAGGAGATCCGGCCGGCCGACGCGCCCCCGGTGTCCATCACCTCGAGCTTCGGCGTGGCGGCGGTCGACCCGGAAGAGACGCTCTCGGCCGAGGCGCTCGTGCGCGCCGCGGACCACGCCCTCTACCGGGCCAAGCGGCGCGGTCGGAACCGCGTCGAAGTGGCCGAGGCGGGCACGCCCGAACCCGTCGAGCCCCCGCCGCTGCCGGTCCCTTGAGGCGACGTCAGGAGATCGACCGGACCGGTCCCAGGTATCGGTCCAGCCAGTCGAGGCATTCCCTGATGATGGCGGCGCGGTCGGGCGGCAGGTGCCCGCCGTCGAGGAGGACATGACGCTTGTCAGCCTCGGGGGCGCCGAGGAGCCGGAAGAACGGGCGCTGGACCGACTCGACCGGATCGATGAAGTCGTCCCGGCCGCTGATCATCAGGGTCGGAACACGGGATCGGGGTGCGAAGTTGACGACGTCGATCTCGGGCGGAACCGGCTCCGACGGAAACCCTGCGCCGAGGAGGACGCTCGCCTTGAACCGCCCGTCCAGGGCCGTGAAGATCGGCCCGTAGAGGGCCCCTGAGCTTAATCCGTAATACGCCAGCCGGTCGCTGTCGATGTCTCTGCGGGTCTCCAGGTAGTCGACGGTCCGGCCGAGATCCTTGAACCACTGAAGTATCAGGTCTCGCCACTCGTTCACGCCCTCCCCGATCGGCACCCTCCGCTCGTACATTCCCTTGTAGATCGGGTAGACGAGGACCCGCCCGCTCCGGGGAATGAAGTCGAAGAGGTAGGTCGAGGCGAGGCCCTCGCTCGACGGGAAGAAGAACGCGTCGTCTCCGGGATACCAGACGACGGCCTGGTACGGCGGCGCGGCGTTCCGGGGCACGAAGAGAAGCGCCGCGACCCGTTCGCCGCCGTAAGCCGCGTTGAACGAGACCTTCTCCTTTCGCCAGTAGGGCGAGCCGTCGTCCACGGCGTCGACGGTCGCCTTCAGGTCGGTCCGGTCGTAGGAATACAGGCTCCGGTACGCCCCGAAGACGTCGTCACTGACGGGCTTCCGGCTGAAGCCGGCGGGAGGGATCGCGATGCTCTGCATCGTCACCTCCGTCGGGGCGTCGTACATCGCACATCGGAAGCCCGAGGTCGGCGAGCGGTCGAAGGGCGGCCGCGCGTCCAGATGCTTGAACATGTAGGCCGGTTCACCCCAGGCGCCGCCCAGGATGAATCGTCTGTCGCCGCTCGCGTTCCAGCACCATTCCTTGACGTTGCCGGCCATGTCGTACGTCCCGTAGTCCCCAAGGCCCGGGTGGCTCCCCACGGGCGATGGCCCGTCAGGCCCGAAATTGCTGAGCCGGACAATGTCGGAGAGTTGGTCCTGTGCCGTGGCCCTGAACCAGTGAAACACCGTCGGGAGACGCTTGCCGGCGAACCGGCAGTACGCGGCCGCCTCGTACCAGCTCACGCCGTTCACCGGGAACTCTTCACGTCCTTCGGGAAAGGTTCCGAGCTGCCACGTGGAGGGACCCGGCCGGCCGGTCGTGTCGCGCAGCAGCGCCATCGCCTCCTCCCACGACAGCTCCCGGTCCCTGTCGAAGAAGCGCTCCGTCCAGTACTCGCGCTTCTGGTATCCCCCCTTGTCGACGAACTCCTTGTACTTCCGGTTCGTGACCTCGAACGTGTCGAGCCAGAAGTTGCCGACCTCGCCGCGCGGAAGATCGGGTTGCTCGACGTGGCCACCCGGTATTCGAACCATGCCCGCGGGGCGTGTCCCCTTGCGATCGAGAGGAAACCCCTTGGCGAACGCTTCGAAGGGGAAACCGCCGAACGGGGCGCCCTCGAAGCTCTCGAAGCCCTCCTTGACGATCTTCCAGCGCATCAGGGCGTACGGGATGCGGACCCCCTCGAGGCGCGTCTCACCAAGAAGCTCCCAGGGGGCATCCGGTGTGGAGTAACCCTTGACGAAGACCTTCGCTCCCGCAGGCTCGGTGACGATCGAGATCGGGAGCGTGATCCGGTTGAGCCTCTCCTTGAGCAGGGCGTCGGCGGGAATGTACTTCCCTGCCTCACGCGCGAGGCGATAGGCGGCGAAGATGTCGCCCGATTCGGAGAGGCGGGTGATCTCCGGGAGGGCCTCCTTCTCGGCCCAGCGCACTTTCAGGCGCCGGGCGACAAGCCATCCGCCGGAGGCGAGGGCGACGAGCAGCACCGGAACGGCCACCCACACGGCGGGACGCATCCCCCACCGGGGACGCGCGACCGGCAGGCCGCCGGCCTCGCCGCGAAGCTTTCGCTCCAGGTCGTCGAGCGCCCGACGGACCTCGCTGGCCGCGCATCGTTGGCCTGCATCCTTGTCGAGACACGTCTCGATGAGGCGTGTTAGCCCCGCCGGAAGCCCCGGGTCCGAGCGGAGCTTCGGGATCGGGTTCTTGTGCAGAATCTCGTCCGTGATCGCTCCCGCTGTGTCGCCCTGGAACGGCCGGCGCCTGGAAAACATCTCGTAAAGCACCACGCCCAGCGAGAAGACGTCCGTCACCGGACCGACCCTCTCGCCCACCACCTGCTCCGGCGACATGTACGCCAGCGTCCCCATCACCCTCCCCGGCTCCGTCACCGTGACCGTCGGCAGCTCTGTTCCCTCGGCCTGCGGCATCGCGACCCGGGCAAGGCCGAAGTCGAGGACCTTGGTCTCTCCGCGAACGGTGAGGAAGATGTTCGCCGGCTTGATGTCGCGATGGACGATTCCCTCCGCATGGGCGGCGCTGAGCGCATCGGCGACATCGCGGCCGATCCCGAGCGCGTCCTCCGGCGGCAAGGGGGCACGCTGCAACCGCTCTCGCAGCGTCTCGCCGCGGAGGAGCTCCATCACAATGTAGGGTTGTCCCTCGTGCTCTCCGACGTCGTGGATCGCGCAGATGTGGGGGTGGCTGAGGGCCGCGGCGGCCCGAGCCTCCCGCCTGAACCGCATCTCCCGCTCGGGGTCCTGCCGCAGCCCCGCCGACACCACCTTGATCGCGACCTCGCGGCCCAGCCGGGTGTCCCGGGCGGAATAGACGTCACCCATTCCTCCAGCCCCGATCGGGGCGAGGACTTCATACGGACCCAGCCGCGCGCCGGCGGAGAGCGGCAGGAGTGACTCCTTGCGGAGGATTCTAGCGTCACGCGACGGGAGTCAGCAGCTCCGGCCCGTCGTTTCGCGGGTTGTTGACGGCGGTCGAGAGCGGCTGGGCCTCCATCCCCCCGGCGTAGGGAACGAGGAGCGCCTTCAGCGCCTCCGGAGCGCTCCTGGGGTCGAGCCACGCCTCTTCGGCCTCGCGCGAGGATGACCGGCATCCGGTCATGCACGGCCGACACGAGGCCGTTCGCCGCCGTCGTCAGGATCGTGAACGAGAAAAGCTCGGCTTCTCCGGCGCGGTCTCGGCCGCGGGTCGCCGCTGTCGAACGGCATTGAAGCGGGGTGGGAGGGTCTGGCTTTATTCGGCTAAGCTATCCTCGTGCCCACGATCTCCGCGTTCTTCGGCATTCTGGTTCGGATGTTCTTCATCGATCATGGGCCTCCGCACTTTCATGCGGAGTACCAGGGAGAGCGCGCTTCGTTTGACTTCGACGGGAATCTGATCGCGGGGGAGATGAGATCGCGAGTTGCCCTTCGACTGATCAGGGAATGGGCCGGGCTACATCATCCCGAACTCGACGAGGACTGGCGCCGGTCTCAGGAAGGTCTTCCGCTGAACTACATCGAGCCGCTACGATAGGGGGCCAGATGCCGACACCGGTCGTGACGAATGCTTCCTGGGTCGCGGGCCACAGGCTCGACGTCACTTTCAGCGACGGGGCGCGAAAGGTCATCGACTTTTCCCCTTGGTTGATTGGACCCGTATTCGAACCCCTGCGCGACGTGGACTACTTCCGGCGCTTCATCCTGGACGGCTGGACGGTTTCCTGGCCGAACGGAGCCGATATCGCGCCGGAGACCCTTTACGAATCCGCCGCGCGGGATCGCGTCGTCGCCTGACCGGCGACCTCGGCAGATCGGTCGGCCATGGCCTGAGTTGATCACGCGACCGGGTCGAGCAACTCCGGCCCGTCGTTCCGCGGGTTGTTGACGGCCGTCGACAGCGGCAGCGCGTCCATCTCGCCGGCGTACGGAACGAGGAGCGCCTTGAGCGCTCCTTCGCTCTCGTTCGGGTCGAGCCACGTCGGCTCGGCCTCGCGCGGCAGGATGACCGGCATCCGGTCGTGGACCGACGATACGAGCGGATTCGCCGAGGTCGTCAGGATCGTGAAGGAGAGAAGCTCGCCCCCCTCCGGCGTCTTCCACCGGTCCCAGAGACCGGCCATCGCGAACGGCTCGCGGGACGAGAGCCGCAGGGCGTACGGGCGCTTCCCCGCCCCTTCGCGCTTCCACTCGTAGAAGCCGTCCGCCGGGACGAGGGCGCGCTGCCGCCGGAAGGGGCCGCGGAAGCTCGGCTTTTCGGGCGCCGTCTCCGAGCGCGCGTTGATCATCCGGTAGGACGACGTCGCGTCCTTCGACCACGACGGGACGAGCCCCCACCGCATCGCCGCGAGGCGGCGCGCGCCTCCCTCGGCGATGATGACGACGGCCTCGGACTGCGGCGCGACGTTGTACCGGGGGCGGAGCGGCGGCACCCCGGCCAGACGGAACCGCTCCGCCACGATGTCGGCCGGGGTGAAGAAGTAGTAGCGGCCGCACATCGCCGCCTCCGTCAGACCGGTCCCACGCGTGTGGGCGGCGTCTCGAGGTGCGCCGTCGCCTGCGGGAGGAACGGCGAGACGTGCTCGGCCCACCACCGCTCGGCCTTGTCGGGCGTCCAGATGTCCGGGAGGTAGAGGGCCCAGAGCCTGCGCTCCACCTCCCGCGCGCTGTCGGGCCGGTCCTTCGGCTCCTTCTTGAGGCAGTCCATCAGGAGGTCCTCGAGCCCCTCGGGAACCGCGATCCCCGACTTCTCCGACGGGCGCGGCGGCGGCGTCCGCGCGTGGTCCATGATGATCTCGAGGGGCGTCTTCTTCTCGAAGACCGTCTCGCCCGTCAGGAGGAAGTAGCCGACGCATCCGAGGGAGTAGAGGTCGGTCCGCCCGTCGATCTCTTTCTTCCCGAGCGCCATCTCGGGGGCCATGAAGCCGGGCGTCCCCGTGATGAAGCCCGTCTGCGTCACGCTGGCGTCGGGGTTGGCGACCGCCTTGACGAGCCCGAAGTCGAGGACTTTCACGTGGTCCACCTCGGTCCCCGACCGGCAGAGGAAGACGTTCCCCGGCTTGATGTCGCGGTGGACGAGCCCCAGCCGGTGCGCCTCGCGGAGCGACCGGCAGACGCCAAGAAGGATGTGGACCGTCCGCGCCGGCGGCATCGGCCCCCAGCGTTCCACCATGTCGTCGAGCGCGAACCCGTCGAGGAGCTCCATGACCGAGAAGAAGCAGCCGTCGTCCGTCAGGCCGAAGTCGTAGAGCTGGACGGTGTGCGGCGAGCGGAGCGTGGCGGTGGCCTCGGCCTCGCGCTTGAACCGCTCGATGGCCTCGTGTCCGCCGGCCCCGTCGGGACGGATGATCTTGATGGCGGCGGGCCGGGCGAGCATCCGGTGCTCGGCGCGCCAGACTTCTCCCATGCCCCCCTTGCCGATGAGGGAGACGAGCCGGTAGGAGCCCATCTCGCTCGCCGTCCCCGCGTCGACGGTCAGCTGGTGCACGATCCGCGAGCCCGCCAGGGCGATGCCGACGGCGACGGCGGTCGGCAGAAAGAGCTGCGCGAGAAAGACGGGGGGCGGTAGCGGCGCCCCCGCCGCGACGTTGACGAAGAGTCCCGCCGGGTCCATGAGCGCCGTCGCGACCGTGGCGAGCGTCGTCTTGCCGCGCGTCCCCGGGACCATGAGAGGGAAGGCGACGATCCAGACGGCCACGGGCGTCCAGCCCCGCGGCGAGGCGAGATCCGTCCACGGGAAGGCGTGGTACATCGCGCCCATCAGGAAACCCATCAGGACTTCGTAGACGAGGCCGCGGTCGAGCGTCTCGCCGGCGTCGACCCCGGGCCGCCGCGTGTAGGCGAACATGGCGAGCGAGACGAGGACGGCCGCGATCTCCGCGAAAGGGAGGATCGACGGCAGCGGGACGGGCTGCGGGCTCTGGGCGGCGATGACGCGCCCGACGACGGAGAAGGCCGCGGACGCCCCGGCGGCGAGGAGGGCGAGATTCCCGAGGCGGGAGATTCCCTTCCGGAGCTGGTCGGGCGAGAGGCTCGCGCGGCCGGCGCGCAAGCGGGCCCGCGCCCCGTTCTCTTCCCGGCACAGAAGGGTCGGCATGGGCTTATTCTCGCCGGAAATGCCCGAACTGCCGGACGTATCGGTCTACGTCGAGCATCTGGCCCGCCGGCTGGCCGGGACGGACCTCCGGCGCGTCCGCCTCCGGAGCCCCTTCGTCCTCCGGTCGGTCGCCCCGCCGCTCACCGAGGCCGAGGGGCGGATGGTCCTGTCCGTCCGCCGGATGGGGAAGCGGATCGTCCTCGTCCTCGACGGCGATCTCTACCTCGCGATCCACCTGATGGTCGCCGGGCGGCTCCGGTGGAAGCCGGGGATCCCTCCCGCGGCGATCCCGGGAAAGCTCGGCCTCGCCGCCTTCGACTTCAACGGCGGGACGCTCCTCCTGACCGAGGCGAGCCCGAAGAAGAGGGCCTGGATCCGCCTCGTCCGGGGGATCGAGTCTCTCGCCGCCCTCGACCCCGGCGGACTGGAGGTCCTCGAAGCCGACCTCTCGTCGTTCCGGACGGCCCTCACGATAGAGAACCACACGCTGAAGCGCGCCCTGACCGACCCGCGCCTCTTCTCGGGAATCGGCAACGCCTATTCCGACGAGATCCTCCACCGCGCCCGCCTCTCCCCCGTCGCCTTGACGCGGAAGCTGACGGACGCGGAGATCGCACGCCTTTTCGACGCGGCGACGGAGACCCTCGTCGAGTGGACCAGCCGCCTCCGGCTCGAGGCGGGCGACTCGTTCCCGGAAAAGGTGACCGCCTTCCGCTGGGAGATGGCCGTCCACGGGAAGTTCGGGAAGCCCTGTCCCGCCTGCGGAACGGACGTCCAGCGGATCGTCCACGCCGGGAACGAGACGAACTACTGCCCCACCTGTCAGACCGGGGGCCGGCTCCTCGCGGACCGCTCCCTCTCGCGCCTCCTCAAAGGCGACTGGCCGAAGACGCTCGAAGAGATGGAGGAGTCGAAGGACGAGCGGCGGGGAGCCTCAAAGGGAAAGAACCAGCCTTAGCCCGTCGTCGATACGGCTCCTCATCTCCGGCGGCAGAGCCGCGACCCGGTCGGTCAGTGCTTCGCGGTCGATGGTGTAAAGCTGAGTCACGTTGACGACCGAGTCCCTGGGAAGATGCGAGACCGAGCGGGGCACAAACACGTTTCCCGGCCCGCTGGCCCAGCGGAGATTCGTCGTCAGAATCGCGGCAATGACCGTTCTGATCCCGGTCTGATTGAGCTCGTTTGACTGGATGATGACGACCGGCCGACGAAACCCCGGCCCCGAGCCGACGGCTTCCGGTAGAGAGGCCCACCAGATCTCTCCCCGGCGGATTACCACTTCTCCCCGCGGAAGACCTTCGACTGGAGACGCGCGAGCACGGGGTCGGGACGCGAGTCGACGTCCTTCAGCACCTCGTTCCACCTCCGGGTCACGTCGGAGTGGAGGTGGGCTTTGACATACGACTCGACGGCCCGGGAGTAGAGCTGGCTCCGGCTCACCCTCAGCTTCTTCTTCAGCTTCTCGGCTTCCCTGAACACGGGATCGGGAACGGAAACGGCCGTCTTCATGATCGAAGTATAACTCAGTTATACCCTTCGCATTCGCGGAGCCGCGCGGACCGCAGGCTATTTCCCCTTCTGGTACGTCCCCAACAGCTGCGCCTCGGCGAGGACGTGTCCCTTCATCGCCGCTTCCAGCTTCGCCTTCGTCGGCTTGCCGAGGTCGGAGAGGGCCGTGTCGAGGGCATGGAGCTTGAAGAAGTAGCGGTGGCGTCCGATGGGCGGACAGGGGCCGCCGTACCCGGTCCGCTTCCAGTCATTGAGCCCTTCCAGCGTCCCCTTCGGAAGGCTCGCGGGAGCGACCGCCTCCGACAGTCCCGACGCCGACGCCGGGATGTCGTAGAGGACCCAGTGGACCCACGTCATCTTCGGCGCGGCCGGGTCGGGGGCGTCGGGGTCGTCGACGACGAGGGCGAACGACTTCGTCCCCGCCGGCGCGCCCGACCAGGCGAGCGCCGGGGAGACATCCGGACCTTCGCACGTGAACTTCGTCGGGATGGACCCGCTGCTTTTGAACGCGGGCGACGTGATCTGCATGGAGAGACCCTCCACGGCGGCGACGAGGGCCGCCGCGAACAGGACGGAGACGGACGATGGGTGGAGAGGATTCACTTCTTGTCGCTCTTCGGCAGAACCGACACGGGGGGAATCCCCGCGTCGCGGACGGCGGCGTTGAACTCGGCCAGGTCCTTTTCGAAGACGCCGTTCACCTCGGCGAGGACGGCGTCCAGCTTCGCCTTCAGCTCGGCGTAGTAGGCCGTCTCGGCGGGACGCGGCGCCCCGTCGGCGCTTCCCGCCGCCGTGGCGACGCCGACGAACTGGTGGTCGAGGGCTGGCGTGAAGTTGAGGATGTCCTGCGACGACTTGAGCTTCGGGTTGACGAGCTTTTCCTCGGACGCGGTCAGCTTCTCGGAGAGCGCCTTCGCCTTCGTCGCGATCGGCTCCTTCTTCCCGAGCTTCTCGGCGCGGGACGTCATCTCCTTCGTCTGCGCCTTCACGTCGCGGATCCGGAGCACGGCCTGATGCACGTCGGTGATCCGGTCGCGGACGTCGCGCAGGAAGGCGGCCTGCGCGGCGAGGTCGGCCTCGGAGACCTTCAGAGAGGGGTTCGGCCTCACCTCGATCTTCCCGGTCAGGACGGTCTCCCCCTTCTTCAGCCGGACCGTGTAGGTGCCGGGGGCAACCTTCGGCCCCTGCGTGTTCCCCCAGACGATGGCCTTCGGGACGAGCTGGACCTTGAGCATTCGCAGGTCCCAGACGAAGCGGTTCAGCCCCTGTTTCGGTTCGAGCGGCCGCTCGCGGCTCTCGTCCGGCGGCGGCGCCCCCTCGGCCGGCTCGGGGGGCTTCTCGCTCGTGAAGGTCCGGAGGACCGAGTCACCGTCGACGATCTCGATCGTGATCGCGTCCTTACCCGTCGGCTTCTCGGGCGGCTTCTCTTTCAGCCAGTAGTAGACGAAGGCGCCGTTCGGGGGGTTCGCGCCGGCGCCGCGCGGAGCGCCTTCGGTCTCCATCCACCACGCGCCCCCGCCGGCCATCCGGATCGCGGGCGACGACGGGAAGAGGAAGAGGTCCTTCGAGGCGATCTCCGGCTTCCAGGAGCGGAGCGGGGAGACATCGTCCAGGATCCAGAACGAGCGCCCCTGCGTGGCCACGACGAGGTCGTCCTTCTTGACCGTGAGGTCCGTGATCGGGACGGCGGGGAGGTTCCGTTGGAACGGCTGCCAGCTCGCGCCGTCGTCGAAGGAAATGTAG
>Ga0315286_10006855_pt1 | contig 11097 bp, 16 predicted proteins | sample YL17G10_0_MG_FD_205038 | JGI IMG/M metagenome (GOLD analysis project Ga0315286, IMG submission 205038) | Sediment microbial communities from Yellowstone Lake, YNP, Wyoming, USA - YL17G10_0 | ecosystem: Environmental > Aquatic > Freshwater > Lake > Sediment | place: USA: Wyoming | collected...
ATCAAAGAAGTTCGCTACCGCTTGGGAGTCGAACCTGCTGGGGAGCTCTCGACGCTTGCTCCATCCGAACTGACCACCGATTCGCTGAGCGGGCGAGTTCGTTTTCGCAAGGAATCTCCAGACCTCCGCCTCAACAATGAGTCCATCGTGGCGGAGTTGGAGTTTGTCGCCAAACCCGAGATGGTCGAGCAATTTCCCGAGTATTTCACTCTCGATCGGTTGAGGTACCGCCGAAACTTCTACCTTGGCAAAGGTGGAATTGAGGCGGACGTTCTCCTCGCCGCCATTACAGCACCCCGCAACGGCGCCACGGTTTCTCGAGAGATGGAACTTGATGGGCAGATCAAGGTTAAGGGTGCCTGGCCAGTCGTGTGCATCAAGTCCGACCAGCTCGGGGATCGCTGGTGGGTCCAGGATCCTCCACCTGGAGGAATCACCGACCAAGGTCAATTCCGGTGCCGGGTCCGATTCGGGACCCCTGGAACCCCGGCGGGAACCAAGTTCTACGCCACCATCCTCGTCGCGCGGAACAAGGAGGAAGCGATGACGAAATTCCCCATCGACAAGCAGTTTGCGATCTTGCCAGCCGGCTACCCGAAGTCGCACACAATCACCGTCACTCGTGGCGAGTAACGGTGCGGTTCATTCGTTCGTGTTTCTGTCGCGTCATGCCGGTCCGGAGCACTGTTCCGGAACCCGGTGGATATTCTCTTGCTCTGAAAGGAGATGCCTCATGTACCGTTCAGTAATCCTATGGATCGTGTCTTTGGCTGCGTTGCTGGCTTGGAATCTGCCCAGCGCCAGTTGCGCCGAAGAGGAAAAGAAGGAAAAGGACGCCGTCATTGTGTCGCCCAAAGAGGGGGCGAAGGTCAGCAGCTCTGAGGAGGTCGAGGGCAAACTCAACATAGAGGGCTGGCCCGTCATTCTGGTCCAGCCGTTGGTTGAAGGCGAGCCGTGGTGGATTCAAGGATCCGTCGAGGAGCTCGACGAGGGGAAATTCACAACCACGGCTCAGTTCGGCAACACCGAGACAAAGGCCGGGACGAAGTTCAAGATCATCATTGTCGTAGCCAAGAACCAGGAGGCCGCGAAGAAGTTCGAGAAGGGCAAGACGCGTACCGCCCTGCCGGCCGGTCTGCCCCGTTCTGCACCTGTAACCGTGGTTCGCGGAGATTGACGCGACACTGTCGAGCAAGTGTCACAGATTTCTTGCCAGGCCATTCCTGCGACGACTTTCCTTAAGGAGGTTGTGATGTCTTTCGTCACGAGATATCTCGTATTCATGGCGGTCGGCCTTCTCCTGGCCGGTCCCGAGGCGTTTTCCGAAGAGAAGGAACCCCAGCCGACCGCCGTTGTCCTGTCACCGGCACCTGAGAGCGCCGTTTCCGCGAGCGAAGAGATCGAGGGCAAGATCACAGGCAAAGACGCATGGCCTGTTCTGTTTGTGCGACCGGTCATGGACGGCGAACCATGGTGGATACAGCCACCGGTCGACGACGTGGCAGCCGGCGGAGCTTTTGCGGGTCGCATCCACTTCGGCAACGAAAGCACCTCCAAGGGCACCAAATTCCACCTTGTCGTCTGCGCCGCAAAGAATAAGGAGCAGGCAGCTAAGTACAAAGCCGGTGTCACCCTGGCGACCCTGCCTCTGGAATTGGCCGCGGCCGACCCCATTGTTGTGTACCGTGACGCCCGACCCGCGGACTCCCCCGCCAGACAGGTGCGCTCGATCGACTTCGCCGGCCGTAAGTGGCGGGTCAAGGCCGGCGTTCGGGTCGGGCCTGGGCCCAATGACTTCTCCGACTCACCCGAGAACGTCTGGACAGACGACAAGGGGTACCTTCATCTGGCCATCACCAAGGTCGCTGGCAAGTGGCGGTGCGCTGAGGTTGTAGCCGATCGGTCGCTGGGGTTCGGCGAGTACCGGTGGGTAGTGGCTGGCGATCTCCCTGCACTTGATCGGCAAGTCGTCTTGGGGTTGTTCACCTATGAGAGCGATTCACGCGAGATCGACTTCGAGTTGTCCCGTTGGGGAGACGCCGCAAAGGTCAACGCCCAGTTTGTCGTCCAGCCCTACACGATAAAGGGCAATATGCATCGCTTCGACACGGGCAAGGCTACGATCCTGACGTGTAGCCTCCTCTGGGAGAAAGGCCAGGTGCGAGGGCGTTGTTGGGCAGGAGACAGCACTGCCGGGGAGCCACTAGGTGAGTGGTTGTACACTGGGCGCTCCATCCCTCCCGCCGGGAAGGAGCGGGTGCGCGCCAATCTCTGGCTGTTCGAGGGCCGCGCTCCCGCTTCCGCAGAGCGACAGGAGGTCGTGATTCGCTCGTTCGAGTTCAAACCCTCCGAAGCCAAGTAGTGGCGCCGAAAGCCGTGAGCATCCGCTTCAGTCGTTCTTTGTCTTGCATAGAGTCAGGGAGAGGATGGCCTGCTTTATCGGACTTTGTCAAGGGTCAGGGGGGGGAGTGCCGATAATACGAAGTACCACACAAGGAGGCCGCGTGGCAGTTTGTGTCGATCACGAGTCGTTGGCGGTTCGGGAACTGGGGCTGAGGACGGTTGGGGAGGTTCTATCGCATCTGCAGAAGGGGAAACGTCTTGTGGTGCAGGTGGTGCTGGACGGGCAGGAGCCGGCGGTGGAGGAATTGGGTGCGGTTCGGCAGACGTCGCTGGAGGGGCATAGCCTGTATGTGGAGACGGCGGACCCGCGGGAGCTGGCGGTGCAGGTGTTGGAGGAGGTGGCGGGGCAGATTGAGCAGGCCGGGCCGATGAAGGCGGAGGCGGCGGAGCTGCTGCAGAGGAATCAGCCGGGGCGGGCGCTGGAGAAGCTTGGGGTGTGTTTGCGTGCGTGGCACAATGCGCAGGAGTCGATCGTGAAGACGGCGGAGCTGTTGCGGTTGGACCCGGCGGAGATCAGCGTGGACGGGCGGCCGTTGGGGGAGATGCTGGATGAGTTCGCGGGGAAGCTGAGGCAGATCAAGTCGGCGTTGGAGCAGCGGGACTTCGTGCTGCTGAGCGACGTGTTATTGTATGAGACGGCGGAGGCGCAGGGGCAGTGGCAGGCGGCGGTGTCGGCGATGCGGGCGAGGGTTGAGGGCTGAGTTTGCACGGGGGGGGCGAGGGGGTCTAAGATTGACATGATGGCGACGGACGATCTGCAGGAGCTGTGCGAGCTGGGGCAGGAACAACTGACGCGCATGGAGTATGCGCGGGCGGAACGGACGCTGGCGGGAGCGGAGGAGGTGGCGTGGCAGGCGCGGGATTTTGACACGCTGTCGCGGGTGTATATGCCGCTGCTGGAGTCGCGAAGGCAAAAGCGTCAGAGGAGCGGGGAGGGGGAGGTTTTGCTGGACGTTGCGGCGAAGGGGCCGGGGGATGAGATCGACGGGCGGCGGGTGGTGGAGGAGCATCCATTCGGGCAGCTTCTTGTGGCGGGTTGGGGGACGATCGAGCCAGCGAGGGTCGTCCGGCGGCTGGCGCGGGAGCGGGGGTTATACCTGGAGACGTTTTTGGGGGCGGTGTATCCGACGGATACTGGGCGGGTGGTGGTGTTGGCGCCTCTGGAGGTTTGCGAGCTTCCGGGGACGGAGGAGCGGAGGTTGGAGGAGCTGAAGGGGGTGTTGCCGATGGGCTGCCTTGTGTTGTCCGAGCATGAAACAGACGTGAAGGCGGGCAGGGGGACCGCGGGGACGTTTTCACGGGTGATGGGTTTATGGGAGCGGCTGCACGGGCCGTTCCTGGCGGCGGCGGAGGGACTGGGCGATCGGGTGCGGAGGATCGAGGCGCATCGGGAAACGATGCGGGTGGATGAGGGGTGCGAGTTGGCACACCAGAGGGCAGCCGAGGTGGCCAGGGAACTGTCGCGGGGGTAGCGAGAGGGGGCCATGGTGGGTTGCCGGTTGTCAGCGGCGCGGCCATTCTTTGTGGGCCGGGGTATATAGTTACAACGGAGGCAACATGCCCAGACAATCCACAGAATCGGGTGGCAATCGGCCGATCCATGAGATTCGGCATCGAGGCGATGGCATCCCCGAGCTGCCCGGAAAGCAGTCTATTCCCCAGGCACCTCAAATACACCCGCAAGCAATAGCGAGCGAGCTGGCGCATCAATTATGGAGGTCTTCTTTCCGGGTTTCTTGAAGGGATCGGGGACTTCGGGACACCACTCTGGCGCATAGACCATGCGTTTTGTCTTAACCAGCGACATGCCCTCAAACATGGCCCGTATCTGCTTTTGGGTGCGACGTTTGACGGGTGTGACCTGTTTTTCGTACACAGCCAGTACTTCGTCAATCCGCTCAGGATGCTCCTCTGGAACAGTGGCATGGGAAACAATGAAGAAGCTTGCTGGCGCCAAGCGGCGCCGTATGTCTTTCACCGAACGAGCCGCACTTTCATCATCAACAATGAAGTGAAGGACGGCCGCCAATACAACGGCGACTGGTTTTGAGAAGTCGATCAGGTCTTGGACGGCAGAAATGATCTGGTCCGCGTCGCCGCCCACTCCTGGATTCTCGGCGGGCCGTCTTTTCACAACTCAATTGAATCTGCGGTGCACCGGGCGTCCCGACGCCCCAGTCCCCCACGGGTGCAGGGAGGATGGTCCGCAACCGAGCCGGGAGCGGTTGTGCGCGGGACGAGGGATTTCTGGCGGCTCGGTTACGGACCCTACGACTACTTGACACGGTATTGAACTGCCTACGCATCCTTGTCGTCGCGGTCTACGTATTTCGCCTTCGCGATTACGGGAAATGCGCCTTGCACAGCTCGCTTGCGTGGGAACGTGTCTCTCACCGCCAGACATCCACCAGCACCGATCAGCCAAGATAGCAATGTCATTGGGATACTCTCAGGTCCTCCACCTCGGCCAATCCAGAAAAGTGCAACGCTGCCAAAGATGCTCGCGAGAGATGCTGTCGGAAGCAGGAAAAGAGCGCGAATGCGACAAAACCCGAGCCCCACAGCTCCTATCGTGCAAACCGCATAGAGCATGGATTCCCACGCAAACACGGGGCGCAGGTACGATAGAACACCCTCTGACTTTGTTACCAGCGACAGCGCAGCGTCGTCCCACTTCACAACACTCTGCATCGATCCCGGGTTCATGGGGCCTTGCTTGTCGTCGCCCGACGCGCCCCTTATATTAAACGACACGTGAAAGTACGAACCATCACCTGTCTCGACGACCAAGCCATCATCCTGTAAAGCGACGCGTTTAACATCCTCCACAATAGCAGAGAAAGCCCCGCTTGGCAGTTGCCTCAACAACGTAACACCATGCGCGTCCCCAGACGCAAATAATGTGCCTTGAACGTGTCTTTCTCGCGTGAGGCCAATCGGGACAAGAACCAGAATCACCCATATCAGTGCAACCGCTATGGGTATCATGCGTGATGACAGCGTACTCATCTCTCTTCTCCTGGTAGCACCAGTGAACCCGCTATCTGAGACGAGCCTGCGACGCCGGCCGCGAAATAGGGCTGTTTGCCATTGGTCACCTCAATAGGACAGTTACCTCAGGAGGAGCGTGAATTGTACGCATTTAGTAACCATCTCAAAAGACCTTTTTCGGCCGATATTCCTTTGTGGGACCACCAACCAGGAGCCACGGATGGCTAGAAAGAAGCGCGTAGTCAAGACACTGCCCACCCTATGGGAAGTCAGCGACGAACTGTGGACGATCAATCAACACATCCTCGACGAACTCGATCCACCTGCCGAGACGGGTCGTCTGCGCGCTGATCCCCTGCTCCATCGTCGCATCGGCCCTACGCCGATCTTCGCGCAGGCCCGCTCAGTGAGACTGTAACTTGCTGGCGGAAATGTCGGTCCACAGCTTGAATCGACAGGCAGTGAACACCTTGCGGGCGCGGCTTGTGACAAGCTCGGCATGGCGGGCCGTGTTCCCCTTCGCCAGCAGCGCCGTTGTCCAGTCGGCCAGGTGCTCCGCCAGCGGCTGACTCGCGGCGACCCTTGATTCCGACAGAATCCCCCACTGAGCCAGTTTGTCGCGGAGGGGCGGGGGCATGGTGTCGCCGGATGCCCGGATGCTGTTCATCGCGTTGATTGTCCGGGGCATTTCATCGCTGGCCTTGCGGTCAACGGATCAAGGCAGTCGGCGCAGGGCTTGCGAGGAATCGACAAACACCGCATACCACTTGGGCGACAGGTGCTTCTTCTTCGCCCCCGGATCGTCCGTTTCATAGACGGGCATCTTCCGCAGTTTCATGACTTGCCCGCCTTTCGTCCCCGCTGCTGGGGCACAAGGGCCAGGCCCAGCGGGGCCGTCCCCCCGAGCTCGTCCCCAACGGGGGCTTCAGGATGTGCTCGGTCCGGTTGGGCGGGCCCTCGTAAAGCCACGCGTTAGGGGCGTGGTGGGTTACGCGGCGTGCATTTTGCGTTTTTCGTCGACATACGTATGCTTCCGGCCCATGAACCCCAAGCAACGCGCCGCGGAGGCGGCAGGCGAGTTCGTCAAGAGCGGGATGGTGGTGGGCCTGGGCACAGGCTCCACCTCCGAGTGCTTCCTCCAGATCCTGGCCAACGAACTGAGGACAAAGAGGTTGCGCGACATCCGGGGGATTGCGACTTCCCTGGAGTCCGAACGGCGGGCCCACGAGTTGGGGATTCCACTGACCACTCTGTCGCAGTGCCCGGAGCTGGACATCACGGTCGACGGCTGCGACGAGGTCGATCCGCATCTTGATCTGATCAAGGGTCTGGGAGGCGCACTGCTTCGTGAGAAGATCGTGGCGCAGCATTCCAGGCGGCTGATCATCATCGCCGACGCCAGCAAGCGTGTGGAGGTGCTTGGCAGCCGCTGCGCGTTGCCGGTTGAGGTGACGCCGTTCGGGCACGAGACGCACCATGCGTTTTTCATGTCGCTGGGCGCGTCGCCGATTTTGCGGCGTACTCCGGAGGGGGCGCCGTTCATGACCGACAACGGCAATCACATTTACGATTGCCGGTTCAAACGCATCGATGACCCGGCCGCGCTGGAAGAGAAGCTGCTTCATCGGGCGGGGGTGGTGGATTGCGGCTTGTTTCTCCGGGTGGCCCAGATGGCCTTGATCGCGGACGAGAACTCGGTTCAGCAGATCGGCAGGTGAGGTTGGGCGGAGATATAGACGAGGTGCGTCATGGAGCACAGGTATCCGGAGGTTTTCTCGGCGTTTCGGCTGGGCGGGCTGGAATTGCGCAATCGGATCGTCGTTCCGCCGATGTTGCAGGTGAGGCCGATCACGTCGCCGCAGGGGATCGGGTGGTATCGGCGTATGGCGGCGGGAGGCGCGGGGTGGGTGACGGTGGAAGTGACGAGCGTATTGCGGTTCGGGGGGGAGCTGACGGTCCAGGCGCTGCGGCCACTGGTGGAAGCGATCCACGATGAAGGCGCGGGGGCGGGGATCCAGCTTTTCCCGGTGCAGTTCGGCGCGGCGCAGGATCCCGACGTGCCGTCGGTGTCGCAGATCGAGGAGACGTACGAGGCGTATGCGCGGGCGGCGGTGATCTGTAAGGAGGCGGGGTTCGATGCCGTCGAGCCGCACGGGGCGCATGGGTACCTGATCAACCAGTTCTTCATGCCGGACCGGAACCGGCGGGCCGATGAATACGGCGGGTCGCTGGAGAACCGGTGCAGGCTGGGGGTGCGGATCGTGCAGCGCATCCGCAAAGCGGTGGGGGAGGGATATCTTATTTTCTACCGGCATACGCCGGTGGGCAAAGCGTATGGCATGGAGGAGAGCCTGGAGTTGGGGCGTCGGCTGGTGGAGGCTGGGGTGAATGTGCTGGACATGTCGCCGGCGAAGCAGAGCGTGGAGGGGGATCTGGCGGCGCCGTTCAAGCGGTTCGGCGTGCCGGTGATCGCGGTGAACGGGATGGAGAATCCGGAAGCGGCGGCGGCGGCGCTGCGCGGGGGGCGGTGTGATCTGGTGGCGGTGGGGCGGGCGCTGATCGCGGACGCGCAGTGGCCGATGAAGGTGAAAGAGGGGCGGGTGGATCAGATCGTGCAGTGCATGAAGTGCGATCAGGGGTGCTTCGGGCATCTGAAGACGATGGAGCCGGTGTATTGCGCGACGTGGGAGAAGGACGAAGTGGGGCCGTATGTGAGGTGAAGCTTGCAGCGGTTGTCCGCTGGCAGCGGAGGGCGGGGGCGAGGTCCATCGGTCGTGCCGCGAGGGGAAGAGCCGCGGCATCATGCTCGCGCGCCGGCGGGTGTGAGGAGGGGGAGCGTTCCTGAAGCAGTCATGCCGCGTTCGACAGCGGCGAAGAGGATGACTGCAAGCAGGACGGCGCCGGCGATGAGATCCACGTCAATCTGCTCCTGGGCCAGGGTGAGATCATCGGCATCGTCGACCGAGATCTGTGCCAGGGTGGTTTCGTCGTCGGGCAGGGGAGCGGGAATGCCCGGGGAGCTGAGGGCGACGACCGCGACCAGGGATGCAATGGCGCAGGCCGCGAGCCGGTGAGTCAGCCTGATCCACCGACGGAGCACGATGAGCTTGGCCATCGCGAGCCGGCTGTTCGCCTCGCGTTGCCGGGCTTTTGCCATCACATGATGGGCCAGATCGGCGATTGGCGCCGGGTGCGGCAGTTCCCGCATGGCGGATGAGAGAAGCGTTTCCAGACGATCAGGATGAGTCACAGATCCAATCCTTCGTTCCGGAGCCACATACGCAGTTGCTCACGGGACCGGAACAAGAGCGTCTTCACGGTGCCAGCAGGGCAACCCATCAACTCGGCGGTGTCCTCCACCGAATATCCCTGCCGGTAGTGCAACTCCACCGCCATCGCTTGCCTGGGTCCGAGCCTGGCCACGGCTGCCCAGATCCGCTCGTTGACTTCGCGTTTCTCAAGTCGCTCATCGGGGGCCCTTTGAGCGTGATCGGGGATCTCCTGGGGCAGCTCGGCGATGGCCTGAGACTTCTGGCGACTTCGGAATCGCGCCAGGGTCCGGACGGCCACGCGGTAGAGCCACGTCTGCAGGGGCGAGCGGCCTTCGAACGTCGGGAGGGCGCGGTAGACGTTATCGAACACGTCGGCGGCGGCATCCTCGAGGTTGGCTCCGTGAAGGCCCATCGCCTGGCCCAGGCGGAGGACAAGAATCTGGTGATGGTTGACAAGCCAGGTGAATGCATCCGGGTCGCGTTGTCGCAGTCGCTCGAGGCTGGGTGGTTCCTGCCGCGTGTCATCCACGAGTGAATCCTGCCTCCGAGTAGTGTGCCGGAGTCGCCGACAGGTTTCAAGTCGCCGTCTGGATTTCTGAAACTGAAGCGGTTATCAGAGTCACTAACACAATACACGGAGATCGGAGCATACATGATGGTGTCAGTCCTGGCTTCGAGTGCATGGGACAACTTCACGACTGGCTTTGGCGTCGCGGCAGCCATACTGGCCGTCGGCGGAGTCGTCTTTCTTCGTTTTCAGCGTAGCCGCCATGAGTTTGCGCTGATGCGAGCGGCGCTGGAAAAGGGGATCAGCGATTATCCCGGGGGTCTTCCGGCGTGGGTCGTTTCCGCGCGGGAGGGGCTGATGATGCTCACGCTGGGGGTAGCGCTGTCGGGTCTCGGAGTCGCTGCGTGGCTCATGGCAGACAAGGAGTTGCGGTTGGCGCCGGTGGCAGCGAGCCAGGCGGCGGCAACCATGCCCGCCCAGATGCTGGCTGGCCCGAAGCCTCGGGATGATCGCGGTCGGCTGCTGCCGGAGGGCCGGTTGTACAGCGAGGTGCGGAACCGCTGGGAGCGGTCGCGATACCTGGAGATGGCGGGTCAGATCATGACTGGCAGCGGGATCATCCTGATCGCGCTCGGCATCGTGCGCCTGGTCTTTGCCCGGGTGGAGCGTAAGTACTCGGCTGAACCATGATGGGGACGAATTGAGCTCCGCGTTCGATGGATGCGGCGGTCGTGTCCGGTCGTTGTTGGGATGCAGTTGGGACACGGCTTGTCCAGTACGCCCTCTCAGGGGAGTTGTGGCTCTGTGGTGGTGGCGGCGGCGTTGTCTCTCGCCTCTTTCTGTTCACGATAGGCGCGCCGGAAATCCTCCCATTGCGCTCGGACGTCTGGCGGCAAAGCGGCGATACGGGTCTTCTCCGCCGTATCATCTCGTTTGATGCTGTCGTCGTCATTGTCGCGGCTGCTCTTCTTCTCCTGGGATTCCGCTTTGGCCTTGCGGTTCAACAGTTCGCTGATGTACTTGGTCCGGGCAGGCCCTGGGGGAAGGCCGGCGTACTTCTCGCTGCGTTTGAGCTGCTCGCCCAGCCAGGCTTCGAGCTTTGCAGTCCGGTACTCGCTTTCCGAGAGCTGGCGGGCGGCGAAGGCCCTCTTCAGGTCGCCGTTGTCTTCGCGGTCCTCGATCACCTTCATGTACAACTGCTGTTTGTCGAACGGGAGTTTCGCATACTCCTCGGAGGCGACGAACCTCGCCAACGACGCGGTGTCCTGGTTCAAGCGGGGCTTGCCGCCGGGGACCATCGACCAGACCGTGAGACCGATGGCCAATGCAGCCGCAACGACAGCGGTCAGCATGACAATGTGATATCGCCTGCGCGACGGCGTGACATCGGCGGGGTGTGGGGTAGAAGGGGTCTTCGACGCAGTTGACGGGATGCTCATTGAAATCCTCCGTTGAGCGTGCCAGGTCATATCCGGCAACGTGCGCGGTCCATCCCTACCTGACTGGGGGCGGATCCTTGTCTTCGCCTCGCCCGGAGAACAGCTTGTTATGGGCGGCCGGGTCGGTCGCCGCGATGCTTCCGTCGGCGCGTACCACGTATCCGAGCTGTTGCAGTGTCATGGCCTCGACATGGCCGTCGCAGAAAGCCACGTTGACTTTCCCGCCATGGCGCGGATCAGGCCCGGAGCGGTCCTCCGGATTGCGCCGTTCGGGGTCGGCGTAGTCGGCGTTGGCCGTCAGTCGCGGGGGGTCCAGCGCCCAGCCCTTGTTGCACCAGGCATCGGGGTCTTTGGTGCCATCCAAGTAATAGGGTGTGCGAGCAGCAACGGGCTTGCCGGCCGCGGTGCCCACCGAGTCGGCGGCCATGACCGTCTCAGCCGCCTTGATCGAAGTCGATCGCACGGGGTAGTTGATCCAGCGCAG
>Ga0315286_10006858_pt1 | contig 11095 bp, 6 predicted proteins | sample YL17G10_0_MG_FD_205038 | JGI IMG/M metagenome (GOLD analysis project Ga0315286, IMG submission 205038) | Sediment microbial communities from Yellowstone Lake, YNP, Wyoming, USA - YL17G10_0 | ecosystem: Environmental > Aquatic > Freshwater > Lake > Sediment | place: USA: Wyoming | collected...
GTTCCGGAACATCACCAACTACCGTGAAGATGCCAAGTCTGACGATGACAACGACTTAAGCAATGGTTTCGAAGTGCGGCGCATGCGGTTCGAGTTTGCGGGCACGGCGTTCACGAAGGAATTGACCTATTTCTTCCAGTGGGACACCTACCGGAACAGCGGGGCTGTGAGCCTGTTGGAAGGCTGGGCGAAGTACATGATGTCGGATGACTGGGGTGTGCGCGGCGGGCAGTTCAAGGACCCGACGACGCACGAGTTTACGATGAGCACCAAGAGGCTGATGGCGTGCGACGTGTCGTTGATGGACACCCTGATCGGCGGATCGTTTGACGGCTTCACGCAGGGCGTGCTGCTGGTGTACGGCAACTACAACAAGAACAACGCGCTGAACGTTGAAGCGGGCTTCACCGACGGAGCCGGCCAGACCAACACCGACTTCACCAAGCGCACCGACTTCGTGTCGGCGGCCCCCGGCGCGCATACTGTGGAGTGGGGCCTTGCCGGCCGAGGCGAGTACAAGTTCATGGGCGACTGGAAGAACTACTCGGACTTCACCGCGAAGGGCACGAAGGAAGATTTGCTGGTTTTGGGTCTGGCGGGCGACTGGACGCAGGCGGGCGACGGGGACATGATCACGGGCACGACGGACTTGCAGTACGAGAACGCCAGCGGCCTGGGCCTGTATGGCGCGGTGGTGTACCAGTACGTCAACTCATCGCTGCAGGGCTTTACGCAGAACTCGAGCAACTGGGGCTTCCTGGTGCAGGGCAGCTACCTGTTCACGGGCAACTGGGAAGTGTTTGCCCGGTATGATGCGACGGTCTATGACAACGGCCCGATGTTCAAGATGGGCGGTTTGTCAACCGGCGATGATGTGAACACGATCAATGAGATCACGCTTGGCGTGAACTACTACATGGGCGCGGATGGCAGCGCCGGGCATCGGGCGAAGTTCACGGTGGATTTGACGTATCTGCCGGACGGCTCGCCGAAGCCGGCCACCAGCCTGGGGATCTTGGACGACAACGGCGGCAACGCGGAGTGGATTCTGCGGGCGCAGTTCCAGTTGTTGATCTAGGTTGCGAAATGAGCAGGGTTTCCGGCATTTGCCGGGCACTATTTGCGGACCAGGCCCTGGCCGAGCGTTGCTCGGCCGGGGCCTTGCCTTTTTGTGGTTGGCGGGGGTGCGTCGGGGCGCATGATGCGGTATATGGGGACGGTGCGTACCAGGATTGTGCACTGGGGTGGTTGGGCCGCCCGCTGTGCGTAGCGGAAGAAGGCGATGGATTGCGGGGTCGGACTGGGTGGGGCCCTTGACGCAGCGAGGCAAGATCGTACGATACTGGCCGCAAGAGCGTCGTGGTTCAGTGGCATTGCGGCCGCAATCAGGTGTTTTTGATGAGGAATTGGCCACTGGGCTATAGGGGAATCTGGATGGCGCGGCCGGAACAATTGACGGAAAGGTGCGGGCATGACCGAAAGCAGTATCAGGTTGCCGTTTCTCGGGTGCTCTGGACGGGAGTGGCGAGGTGGTGTATAGGTATTGGTTGTGGCCGATAGCGGATGGGGACAAGAGCGGGAAGTTCCTCAGGCTCTTGCGGCATGAGGCCAGGACAGGCAGCCGCGGGATACGAGAGGTAGGAAGCGTGATCGGGTAGCGGAATGGTGGGAGAAATGAGCGCCGAGACGCGAGCCGGCGGTTGATGCTGACGGATAGATGATGACCGGCCGGGAAAGCTGGTTGGAACTTGAAGGCGGACGTGTCATTCAGCGCCCGCTTATACGCAATAGGAAAGAAATGTGCGCGATCTGAGAAATAGATTCGCGGCTAAAGCTGCGGCTTGCATTGATGAAGACGCGCAGGAATAAGACAAGATGCGTATTGCAGAACAAAAGAGACGTGGGGCCGCCAGAGGCGAGAGCAACCCTGGCGGGAATGTGTCGGCCTAGTGGCCGCGCTGTATGTACCGGTTTGCTCGCCTGGCGGCTGTGGTCGGTCGCTGGGAACCACACAAGTAAGTGGCGCTAGGCCACTCTCAGGAAAGGAGACAGTAATGACCAACAAGAGTCGTTTGTTCGCGGCTGTAGCGGGGGCGATGTCGCTCGGGGCAACTGCCTGGGCGGCGGAGCCAGCCCAGATGGACGCGAAGATTCAGCAGTTGGAAGCCAAGGTTGCGTCTCTGGAAGCCAAGCAGGCCCAGAACAGCAAGGACCTGGCAGCCACGGTGGATGCCGTCCTCCGTGACGCCGAGAAGCGGAGCCAGTTGCTGGCGGCTGGCGGCGAGATGGGGGCGGGCTACGACGGCGGGTTCTACATCCGCGCTGGCGAGAACTGGGTTCTGCGGCCGAGCGTGCTGTTCCAGTTCTGGAATGACACGACGTACCGGCAGGATGTGGTCAGGTCGAGCGGCGGAAGGGATGACCAGCTGGACAACGGTTTCGAAGTCCACCGCCTGCAGCTGGCATTTGAAGGCACCGCTTTCATGAAGGAGCTGACGTACGAGTTCCGCTGGATGACAGGCCCGGACTCGGGCGGCTTGTCGTTGCTGGATGCGTATGCCCGCTACATGTTTGCGGATGACTGGGGCGTGCGGATGGGTCAGTACAAGGACCTTGTCAGCCACGAGTGGCTGATCGGCGATCAGTATCTGCTGGCCGCTGAGCGCACGCTGCTGAACCAGATCCTGGGCGGCGGCTATGTAGGCCGGACGCAGGGCGCGAGCCTGGTGTATGGCGGGTACAACAAGAACAACGCGGTCAATGCGGAAGTGGCGTTCACTGACGGGATCGGGCAGGCGAACACGGACTTCACGAAGAAGCAGGGTCCGTCGGTCCCGGCGATCGTGGATGGTCAGCCTGTTCAGCACGAATTTGACTTCGGTGTGACGGGCCGCGTTGAGTACAAGGTGCTGGGCGACTGGAGAGACTACCGCGATTTGACCGCCAAGGGCGATAAAGAGGACTTGCTGGTCCTGGGCGCCGGCGGCGACTGGAGCCAGAGCGGCGCAGGGAACAGCCTTGTGGGCGCGCTCGATGCTCAGTATGAGACGGCTTCGGGGCTGATGCTCTATGGCGCGGGCTTGATCCGGCATCTGAACAGCGAGATCTCGCCGTTCGGCCAGAACACGACGGATTGGGGCCTGCAGGGCGAAGTTGCCTACATGCTGAATCCCTCGTGGGAAGTGTTCGGTGTTGTTGACTGGACCAAGTACGGCGAGGCGGCGTCGTCCGGTGTTAACGAAACGCAGTTCTGGGAGGTTTCGGTCGGCGTGAACTACTATCTGGGCAACAACGGCAGCGCCGGGCACCGAGCGAAGATCACGATTGACGGCACGTGGTTCCCGAATGGCGTGCCGACGACCATCGATTTCATGCAGATCGGAGCCCAGGATCAGAACGACGGCGCGAACGAGTTCATGCTTCGTGCACAGTTCCAACTGTTGATCTAAGCGATTCGATCTGGTCCTGAGCGATTATCGGGACCGCGGAACGGATGTGCGAAATACGCGGGCCGAGCCCCCACCTCGGCCCGCGTTCTGATTTTGGACGAGGCGCCGCCGAGGGTCTTGCGCACAGGCGGTGGCCGAGTCGGGGCTTGCTGAGTTTTTGACGTAGTTGAGGGGTCTGTCAGCCGTTGATGCCTGTTATGGGTTGCGACGGCGTGCGCGGACTGTCAGATTGCCCACCAGGTTGATGTGCCATCGCCGCCACTTGGCGAAGCGACCGTCGCCGGTCCATTGCTCGTCGGTGAACCCCGCCTGTTGCAGCAGCGCGCGTAGCGCGGACTTGCTGAAGTAGTGGAGGTGGCCGCCGTCCCAGCCGTCGGATCGCCAGACGGACAGGTCGCGTGTTTGGATGCCCGTCATGGGCAGTCGCCCGAGCAGCAGGTCGCGCACGTGGCGGATGTAGCAGATATTGGGCACTGTCAACACGACACATCCACCCGGCTTGCAGACGCGTGCGATCTCATCCATGATCGTGAAGACGTTCAGCACGTGCTCAACGACGGCGCAGGCAATGACCACGTCGAAAGTGGCGTCTGCATAGGGGAATGGCTCATCGCCACTGGCGGTCCGGAACTCGATTTTGGGGGCGTACTGCGGATAGCGTTGGAGCGCCTGGTTGGCAGTGGCAATGCGAACCGCGGAGAGATCGAATCCGGCAAGGCGATCGAACTGGTTGGCCAGGCCGAGGATCACCTGGCCGCCGCCGCATCCGACATCGAGCAATGTGCCGGTCTCTGCGCGGAGGAGGCGAGCGACGTCGTCGTAGCGGTTGGTAGAGATGGCGTCGGGATGAAACACCATCGGCTGCCAAGTTTCGTGAGCGTACTTGCGGTCATACAGCTCCTGCAGGGAGGGTGTGGACATGGTGTCTCCATGTTGAAACAGAAGAGGCAGAATACCTGCTGCGAGTATACCTGGCGCCAGCTCCCGCGGCGAGCCTGCGAGAGGGCAAGAAATCACTTTTCGCGGATGCCGGGGACATCCGAGGCCGCGATCTTCTGGTCCGGAACGCCGAGGGCGCGCAGGACGCCGATGGCCATGGCGGCGTCGCCGCGTGGGTTCATGTGGACGCCGTCGCTGGTGATCCAGTTGCCTTTTTCATCGGCCGGCTTGTGCTTGAGCGCGTCGAGGAACATGGCATGGAGATCGACGAACTGGCACTTTTTGTCAGCGGCGATCTGCTTTTCGGCGGCGATGTACATCAGGAGTCGTTTGTTTCCCTCGGCTGCGGGGTCTTCGGAGATGATGGTGGGCGCCAGGAGGATGACCTTGATGCCGGCGGCCTGGGCGGCATCGACCATCTTGGCGACGTTGTCGCGGTAGGCTGCCAGGACCTTTTCGTCGTGAGGGTCATTGAGGCGATGCCAGACGTCGTTGATGCCGATGCTGAGGGTCACAAAGGCGGGCTTGCGCTCGACGACGTCCTTGTCGAAGCGTTTGACGAGGTCTTCGGCTTTCTGGCCGGAGATTCCGACGTTGATGACCTTGGGGATTTTCAGGTCGGGATACTGCTGGGCGAGGACGGCGTCGATGTCGCGGAGGTAGCCACCGCCCTGTGTGATCGAGTCGCCGATGGCGACGATGGTGTTGGCCTGTTGGAGCTGCAGCTCTTTGGGCAAGTCGCTCGGAGCGGGACCAACCAGAGCCAAGACAACCGCAAAGAGCTTCATGACCACAGCGTTCATAGGGGTTCTCCTCTACCCCATTGTTACCCTCCGATGTGCTTATTGTTGAGTGCGCGCAAAGAGAAAGCCCACGGAAGCGTTGGGGCGTTCGTAGGCTCTTGTATGCTCGATGGGGATGGCTAGGCGCAGCGGCGGCGGCGGCGCAGAAGGCCGGCGGCGCTCAGTGCGAACATCCAGAGCACGGAGGGCTCGGGGACGTAGCTGAACTGGCCGTTCACGTCGGCGGTGAATTCGGGCATATAGGTGCCCGGGGAGGCATGCGGCGGCGTGGCGATCATGTTCAACAGCGTCCAGGACAGCTCGCCGGCGATGGGTGGCATGTTCTTGATGCCGAGGGTCGCGGCGGCAGCGTTGTAGATGACTCCGCCGGTGTAATGCACATCGGCGCTGAGCACCAGGCCGCTTCCCTGGAGGTTGGTCAGGACTAATGCGTTGTCGATGGTTCCGGTAAGAAGGAGCGTTTGAGGCGTGCCTGCGGGGCCGGAGGTTGACATCAGGGTGAAAGTGCCGCTCTGAAGCAATTGACCGAGCATGGCGCCGGCGGGGTATGCGGGGCCGGACTGCTCGAGGCCGGTGAGGCTGAGCGTGACATCGCGGAACGAGGTTGTTGCATTTGGATTGGGCACTTTGCCGTCGATCGAGCCGGGTATGGTAAGCGGGGTGTCAACCAGGAGGCCCGGGGCGGTTTGCTGGTTGAGGGGGAGGTTGCCGTCGCCGTTGCCGTGGCTGCCTGCGGCGTCGCGTAGAGCGGGAGCCAATGGGCCCACGCCCATGAACGCCAGTTCCGGATCAGCGGACAACGGGACCGGCTTGAAGTTAAGCAACAATGTGCCATGAGTGTAAGTGGCCCAGAGCGACAACGTTGTCACGACAGCGGCCGCTGGGGCAGCAGTTCTGAATCCACGCCTGATCATATCCGGCTCCTTACCGAAGAGGCCGTTGCCCGCGCATCCCGCCAGTGGGCTATCTCGGAGCGAACGGCGTGTGTAGCCATGTTAGTCCAAATATGCCCACCGAACATCTGACAGAATAACCCGTAAGCTAACGCGGTTCCGCGGTCGGGTCAAGAGAACACGATCCGCTGATGCAGAGGATTGTGCAGCAGATCCCTTCCTGCGAGTTGTAGCCGTGGTATACTATCGGCATGAGAAACCACTTTACAACAGAACGTGTATCGGCACTGTTGACGGCGATCTTTGCACTGGCGCTGCTTGCCGGGGGCGCAACATCGTGGGGAGCCGACGAGAAGGACGGCAAGGCCGTTCTTTTCAACGGCAAGGATTTGTCAGGCTGGAAGTTGCGCAACGCCGATGCTGCCAAGACGTGGAAGGTTGTTTCGGAGGTGAAGCTGGACGCCAATAATCCTAAGCTGCTGGTCGGTTCGGGCGAGGGGGGCACGGCGGAGTCAGTGATGTTCCGCACGCCGATTGAGCATGGCTCGGACATCATGACGGAGAAGGGGTTTGGGGATTGCGAGCTGCACATCGAGTTCATGGTTCCCAAGGGCAGCAACTCGGGGGTGTATCTCATGGGCCAGTATGAGATTCAGGTGCTGGACAGCTTTGGGAAGCCCGATAACCAGTTGGGCATGGGTGATTGCGGGGCGATTTACTCGGCGAGGGTGCCGTCGGTGAATGCCAGCAAGGCGCCTGGGGAGTGGCAGAGCTTTGATGTGACGTTCCGGGCGCCGCGGTTCGATGCAGCGGGGAAGAAGGTGGAGAACGCGAAGTTCATCAAGCTGGTGTACAACGGCAAGACGATCCACGAGAACGTGGAAGTGAAGGGCGGGACCGGCGGCCAGATTGGGCCGGAGAAGGCGACGGGGCCACTGCTGCTGCAGGGAGACCATGGGATTGTGGCGTTTCGGAACATTTGGATTACGGAGGTTGGCGGGAAATAGCACGAGGGGGGTGTTGGCTGGATTGGGCAAGAGGATCGCCGACATTTCATCGTTCGCGCAAAGTCCCGCAAGGGGTATGCTGACCGGATGAATGTGTTGCTGGTTTACCCGGAGTTTCCGGATACGTTCTGGAGTTTGAAGCACGCGCTGAGATTCGTGCGGAAGAAGGCTTTTTCGCCGCCGCTGGGATTGCTGACCGTTGCCGCCATGTTGCCAGGCGAGTGGGGGAAGCGGCTGGTTGACGTTAACGTTACGCCCCTTTGCGAGAGGGATTTGGCGTGGGCGGACTATGCGTTTGTGAGTGGGATGGCGGTGCAGGGGCAGTCGGCACGGCAGGTCATTGCTCGGTGCAAGGCTGCTGGGGTGAAGGTTGTGGCGGGGGGTCCTCTTTTCAGCAGCGAGTCTGAGCGATTTGCCGAGGTCGATCATTTTATCCTGAACGAAGCCGAGTTGACGCTGCCGCCGTTTCTTGCGGATCTGGGCGCGGGGCGTGCCGGGCGAGTGTATGCGACGAGCGAGCTGGCCGACCTGCGAAGAACGCCGGTCCCGTCGTGGGAACTGCTGGCTCCGAAGGAGTATTTGTGCATGAGCGTGCAGTTCTCGCGAGGCTGCCCGTACGATTGCGAGTTCTGCAACGTGACGTCGCTATTCGGCCATCGCCCGCGCACGAAGACTGCGCAGCAGATCGTCGCGGAACTGGATGGTCTGTGGACTGGGGGTTGGCGCGGGTCGGTTTTTTTTGTGGATGACAACCTGATCGGCAACAGGAAGGCTGCCCGGGAAGAACTACTGCCCGCCCTGATCGGCTGGCAGAGGGGCAAGGGGGGCATTTCGTTTCTCACGCAGGCAACGATCAACCTGGCCGATGACGAGACGCTGGTGCGGAGGATGGTGGAGGCGGGGTTTGATACGGTGTTCGTCGGCATTGAGACTCCCGAGGCCGCGGGGTTGCGCGAGTGCCAGAAGCGGCATAATCAAGGCAGAGATCTGGTAAGCGACGTGAAACGTCTGCAGCGGGCAGGACTGCAAGTGCAGGCTGGATTCATTGTTGGATTTGACAGCGACACGCCTTCGGTGTTTCAGCGACAGATCGACTTCATCCAGCAGAGCGGGATCGTGACGGCGATGGTGGGCCTGCTCCAGGCTTTCGGGGGGACGCGTTTGTACGAGCGGCTGAGGCGGGAGGGCCGCTTGCTGGGTGAGCCTACCGGAGACAACGCCGATGGCACGACGAATATTGTTCCGGCGATGGGGATTGGCGTGTTGCGTGCGGGGTACCGGAGGATTCTGCAAGCGATCTACTCGCCGAGACAGTATTACCAGCGTCTGACGACTTTCCTGCGGGAGTATCGAGCGCCGAAGATGGGCATGCGACTGGACGTCACCCGCATCGTCGCGTTCTTCCGTTCACTGTACGAGCTGGGCGTGGTGGGCAAGGAGCGTGTGTACTATTGGAAGTTGCTGTTGTGGACGGCGGTTTGCCGTCCGCGTCTGCTTCCTTTGGCGGTCAGTCTGGCGATCTGCGGGCATCATTACCGCACGATTTGTGAATTGCACGGCGGGGGCAAGGCAGGAGGGGAATGCCGTCGGCGCGGCGGCGGCGCGCGTATCTGAAGTGCCGGGCGCCGATCCGTGGCAAGCGTGCTCTGCTGATGCTCAATCGAATACAGAAGGAACAGCAAGCGGATTGAATTGGGGGGCAGCGTGCAGGGCGTAGCTATCCTATGATTGGGCCATTGGCCAAGCCGTACGTGCGGCAAACCATCGTCACGGTGGATGATTGCGAGGCGCCGAGATGAGTTTGCACGGCTTGCCGCAATGCGGAGAGGCCTTCTTCTTCAATGTTTATGTCAGGCATCAGGACTTTGCACCGGCGCCCCTTGTGGGTGGGTTATGGCGTGGCCGTCCTGGCCACCGCCTTGGCGGTTCCGGCGTATCTGTTGCTCCAACCGTTGCTGCAAAGCGAGACTGTTGTGATCGTCTTTCCGCTTGCGGTGGTGATTGGCGCCTATGTCGGGGGCTTAGGGCCGGGGCTGCTGGCCACTGCCATGGGCGTGCTGACGACGGCCTTTTTGATTCTCAAGCCGGTCTATAGCATCCGGGTTATCGCGGCACGCGAGCGGGAGCATCTGGTGATGTTTGCGGTGTTAGGGGTACTAATCAGCCTGCTCAGCGAGGCGCTGCACCGGTCCAGACGACATGCGGAGGCGCTGCACGTCGCCAGATGCCGAGCCGAGGCCGACGCAGCGGCGCTGGAGGGATACAACCAGCAGATCGCGCGCATCCTCTCCAGTATCACGGACTGCTACTTCGCGTTGGATCGCCAGTGGCGCATTGCCGAGATAAACGAGCGCGGGGCGCAGTACTTCCACCGGAAGCCGGAGGAGATGCTGGGGCGTGGACTGTGGGAGATCTTTCCAGGATGCGTTGGTTCGGTCTTCGAGCAGCGGTTTCAGCAGGCGATGGCGGGACAGGTTGCAGTCCACTTTGAAACCGAGTCCTGTGCATGGAAGGGCAGCTGGGCGGAGATCCACGCTTATCCTTCGCCGGACGGTCTGAACATATACTTCCGCGACATCACGGAACGCAGGCAGACCGAGGAGGCAATGCGTGAATCGGAGCGGCGTTACCGGGTGCTGTTTGAGGCCAATCCGCACCCGATGTGGGTATACGATCTGGAAACGCTGAGTTTCCTGGCGGTGAACGAGGCGGCGGTGAGGCATTACGGCTACTCGCGCGAGGAATTTCTGGGGATGACGCTGAAGGATATCCGTCCTCCCGAGGATGTTGCAGCGCTTACCAAGACGGTTGGCGAGCTCAAGAACGGGATCAACTACTCGGGCAGGTGGCGGCACCGCAAGAAGGATGGCAGGCTCATCACCGTCGAGATCACGTCGCACACGCTGCACTTTGCCGGGCGGCGGGCTCAACTGGTGCTGGCCAATGACATTACCGAGCGTGAGCGGGCGGAGGAGGCGTTGCGGCTGAGCGAAGACCGCTTGCGGCTGGCGGCGGAAGCAGCGAACATTGGCATATGGCACCGGGATCTGGTGCATAATAGACTCACGTGGACGGACAAGGCCAAGTTGCTTTTCGGGTTGTTGCCGGAGGCCGAGGTGTCGTTCGCGACATTTCTCAACGCGGTCCATCCGGAGGATCGGCAGCGGGTGCAGGAGACCATCGCTGGTGTTGTGGCCAGGCCGGAGAATCACGGATTCAACGTGGAGTACCGCGTTATTTGGCCGGACGGCAGCGTGCATTGGATGACGTCTCTGGGGCGGGCGTATCATGATGAGGCCGGCAGAGCGCAGAGCACGTATGGCGTGATGATAGACACGACGGATCGCAAGGTTGCGGAAGCACAATTGGAGAAAGCGAAGGCGGCTGCCGAGGCGGCCAACCAGGCCAAGGACCAGTTTCTTGCGTCACTGAGCCATGAGCTGCGGACGCCGCTGACGCCGGTGGCGATGATCGCGCAATCGCTGGCGGAGGATGCGAGCCTGCCGCCGCAGTTGCACGAGGCGTTCGAGATGATCAGCCGGAATGTGGATCTGGAAGCGAGGCTGATCGATGACCTGCTGGACCTGACTCGCATTGCCCGTGGGAAGATCGAGCTTAATCTGCGGGCGGTGGATGCGCACGAGCTGATCGGCCATGCTTCGGATGCCTGCTACAAGAGCGAACTGTGCGGCAAGCGTCTTCGGTTCGCGATAGAACTGGAAGCCGCGCAACACCACATTCACGCCGATCCGGCGCGGTTCCAGCAGATCATCTGGAATCTGCTGAAGAACGCGATCAAGTTTACGCCTGCTGGTGGCGGCGTCACCGTGCGATCCCGGAATGGAGCGGAGGGGCAGCTTGTCATCGAGGTTTCGGACACGGGCATCGGCATCGAGGCGGAACAGCTCCCGAGCATTTTCAACGCGTTCGAGCAGGGGGGGGTGGAGGTGACGCGGCGTTTTGGGGGTTTGGGGCTGGGTCTGACGATCAGCAAGGCGGTGGTT
>Ga0315286_10006861_pt1 | contig 11093 bp, 9 predicted proteins | sample YL17G10_0_MG_FD_205038 | JGI IMG/M metagenome (GOLD analysis project Ga0315286, IMG submission 205038) | Sediment microbial communities from Yellowstone Lake, YNP, Wyoming, USA - YL17G10_0 | ecosystem: Environmental > Aquatic > Freshwater > Lake > Sediment | place: USA: Wyoming | collected...
AACACGCGGTCAAAGCCTTTGCGATGGCTCGCCGCACACTTGCGTGGGTCACTTCAGAAAAGGGCATTCGTGACTACCTGGTTCTGCTTAGCATATGTCAGACATGCAAATACAAGGAAGTGGACTTTCTGGACTTTCTGCGTTCGGGCGAGAGAGATGTTGAAGCTTTTGCTAACTCGAAACGCAGAAGATCGAAAAGTAAAGAACATCTGGCTTTGGGATAACCGTACCAGAAAGTGGAGTTATGGACGCCATCGGAGGCATCGGAGTCGCCTATGAAAACGGTTGTCAAGAGCGAGAGAGATTTGGTGGCTGATATACGTATTGAGTTATTCGTGCTGAACTACGAGGGCTACGGACTCTCCAGCCAATGTTTGGGTTGAAGTAGGCATCTCATTGGTCTAAGCCCCCACCCTAAAGTTCACCTCTCTCACCTTGATTTCGCCTGCGCCTCCATCTACAGTCCTTTCCCTGCACAGGGCAGATTCACGGAGTGATACATGGGCGAGACACGCGTCGATCTTGAACATCTGTTGGAAGACCTGCGGGATGCCTATCCCTCCAGTATCGCGGAAACTATCCTCACCGAGATCATCGCCAACTCTCTGGATTCAGGAGCCAGCCGAATCACAATGATGGCTGACCCCGCGCAGTCCACCCTGACCGTCGTAGACAACGGGTCCGGCATGCAGCGGAAGGCGATGCGGCAGTATCACGACATCGCTGCCAGCACGAAAGTACGAGGCCAAGGTATCGGGTTTGCCGGAGTGGGCATCAAGCTCGGACTCCTGGTGTGCAAAGAGGTACTCACGGAAACCAGACGTGGAAGCACACACGTGGCTACGCAATGGCACTTGGCCTCGCGCCATCGCGCGCCCTGGCAATGGGTAACCCCGCCGGGACTGGTCGGCGAGCGGGGCACTGCGGTGCAGCTGAAGCTACAAACCCCGCTCTCTCCTCTCGTGGATCCTGGGTTTGTCGAAGAAGTGATGCGCCGGCATTTCCAGCCGTTACTGGAACCCCCCTTTGATTCCTTTCTGGCCTCCCAGTACCCAGCCGGGATTGCGTTCGAAGTCAATGGGCGATCGTTGGAACGGCATCCGAGCTCGGCACCAGACCAAGCCCCGTTGTCCGTTCGGTTGGCCCGCCGGCGCAAGCCCTCGGCATTGGGGTATCTGTCCCGCCATACCGCGCCATTACCAGAGGATCAACGCGGCGTCGCGATCAGCACGTTGGGCAAAGTCATCAAACGCGGATGGGACTGGTTGGGCGTGACTTCGTTACAGTCGGAGCGGATCAACGGCTTGATCGAAGTCCCCGATCTGGCCGCCTCGCTCACTCTCAACAAAGGGGATTTCATCCGCACGGGCACCCGAGGGGCCGTCTATCTTGCCTACCGTAAGGCGATCCAGGAAGCCGTCTCCCGGCAATTGGAAGCCTGGGGCGATACGCGCACAGGAACACCGGACGCCTCATCACGCATGATGCGCCCATTGGAGCGAGATCTGGATCGTGTACTGGAAGAATTGTCCGACGACTTTCCGCTGCTCGCCTCACTCGTCGAACGCCGGGCCGGCGGCCAAAAGCGATTGCCGATCGATGGCAAGCTAACCGACAGAGCAGCGGGAACAGAAACCATTGCAGTTCTGGCCGCCCCATCGACGGCCGAAGTACCGCGTCCGAATGAGACCGAACCAGCTCAGCCAGAAACTCCCCCTCCGCCTACTGACCCGGACCCGGACACAGCCAAGACCGAGCCTGCGACATCCACGATCCCTGATTCAACGTTTGCGATGCTCCCGGGTCATGGACGTTCCCGGGCTCCGATGCGATACGGGCTTGGGGTTCAGTTTGAGGACTGTCCCGATACCTCGGAACTAGGCCGGCTCGTCGAATCCACCGTTTGGATTAATCAAGCCCATCCCGCCTATCGGCGAGCACTGGCATCCCGTTCTGTGGGCTATCACATTTCGCTCGCCGTCGCCCTCGCACTGGCCCCGTTGGCCGTGGAGCCGGATCAGGAACATGCCTTCATCACCAAGTTTCTGTCCCACTGGGGCCAAGCACTCGATCAGCCCCAAAGACACCGTCGCCGCCTGCGAAGATGAGCAAGCCGCGCAAAGAGTGGCCCCTGACATACGGGCGAGAAGGGATCTACTCTACCGTTTGCTTCGTTCCATGCGGTCTAGCTGGTATGCCGTCCTGCCTGGCGAAATTACTGGACACCTTCCGAAGCACGCGCGGTTCGCACGAGACAAGGGCACTTTCTTGCTGACCTCACCTTGGGGTAATATGGCCAAGCCCGGAGGCGTAGAATGACCGAGCAGACTTTCCCAGATCCGATTGTTCAAGGCTATTACCGGCAGGGCGAGAGCGAGATAGCCACGACACAGTCCGCCGATGAAGTCCTCCAGAAGGCCGATGCGCTCGCACGACACGATTCGCGTGCGAACCTGATGCACGCCGCCTGCTATTATCTGGCTGCCGCGCATTTTCTCGAAGCCCACGACCCGGCAAAGTCCGCCCACGCGTACCATCAGGCCGGCCATCAACTGCAGCAACTAGACCAATTCATTCATGCAGCGCGCGCCTTCTCACAAGCAGGCGCGTGGGCCGAACAGGCCGCGCGTGCTGAGGTTGCCGGCTCAACGCAACAGCATCTTCAACATGCCGCTGTCCGTGCCTACTCACGAGCCAACCATTGTTTTGCAGAAACGGGCGAACTGGACGAGTCTGAATCCGCCTATCTCAAGGAACGCGATGCGAGGGTCGCCTGGGCCAAGATGCAGGGGAAACATCCCTTGGCCCTCTTGGCCTGGAAAGCAACAAGTAACTACGGCACCAGTATTCCTCGGTGGACCGCGTGGATACTGGGGACGACCATGCTATTCAGCCTGCTCTATGAAGTCTTTTTCCGCGTTCAGTGGCTGCAACCAATGAGCAATACCGATCCGTCTGCCTGGATTCCCCTCTGGTCCGGCCTCTATTACGCGATCAATATCACGTCCTCGCTCGCGTTGGTTGAATACATGCCGACACATCCGATCGCCCAGGCCATCGTCATGTTGAACGTGATTGCCGGCTATCTCTTCCTCGGCATCGGCATTGGCATTGTCGGCCAGCTCATCAAGAACCGTTGACTCACCGGTCTGTCTGGTTCATCTGGTTTGTTTGGTCTGTTTGGTTATTTGGTTTGTTTGGTTTTTGGTTGAGCGAAACTAACTAAATGAACCGAATCAACCAGATAAACAAAACAAACCAGATGAACTAGATCAACCAGATAGACCGGGCTTGTCCTAGATCCGCTGCCTGCTACCAAAGCCGCTGAACAGCAGTTCCAAGTTTCGCCAAGCAGGGTTCCAGCTCAGGCTTTGAGGCTCTGGTCACCACAACCGCTGCCGGTACATGCTCCCAGTGCCGCAAGTCCGGTCGTAGCGCGCCTTCCAGCACCGCCGGCGCGGTGCGCATCAAGGCCATCCCCCCAATCACCGAAAGCTGGCAAAGCGCCCCGTTGCCCTTGCCCGCCGCATCGAGCATGCAGCCTCCGACCATGACGCCGGCTCCTGCCGCCAACGGAACCAGGCTGTACGTCAGGCCGAACGGCAATCGGATCCATGACTGCACGTTCAGGAGCGGGTGGTACCCATGGCTATGGCGAATCGCCACCTTGTCGAACCAACTTCGCGTGGACAGCCGTACACCTGTGTCGGACTGGCAGGCGGGAAGAAATTCCCCGTTCGCCTTCACGGAAAAATATCCGCTCGTGGATCCAAAGAATCGCAGGTCCCACGTAAGTTCAGGAAATCGGCCGATGCCATAGACGTGCCACTGCTCGCTGAACCCCTGCCCTTCATCAATCCGATCCACCTGCCGCGCGGCAAATACCCGGACCGCGTCCTGCTGGCCTTTCCACATCAGGCCCAGGTCTCTCAGCCGGAGCCAATCGACGCGCGACTCATTCACCTCCCCCACTCGCTCCCATAACACAGCCGACAACAAAAGATTTACCGGGTCTTCGCCGTAATTGTAGAGCGGCGTAAACAGCTCATGATCCAGTTGCCTGAGTTCGACCTTCGCCTCCTCCGGTTTTTGCACGTTCGCATAGCTCGCCGCAAGTAAAAGGCTGAGATAGCCACGCTCATAACTTTCCAACACGTAATCGATGAAGGAGCCCTCCGGCACGAAGACGTTGCCGGTCTCTTTCATGAGAGAAAACGTCTTGTGCCGGTATTCCGAGCGGGCCTGCTCGCCATGAACGATCACAGTGTCATAGCACCGCGCCGCAAAGGCATCGGCCAGTCGGTTGAGGGTATCCATCCTGTCTGAAAGATTGATGCCCTGTTCGATCTCCGAACAGGGCATCCCTTGCAGGATCCGCCCGCCTTCCGTCTGACAGCCGACGAGACCAATCAACAGGCCTATGACTAACGCAATCACACAGCGAGAGTCGTGTCGGATCATCAAACCTTCAGCCTCCAATGCATCAATGAAAGGCAATCTGGTGCATCAGTATGGTCAACCCGCTCAACAGAGACCGAACCAAGGATCGGCGGGTCGGACGACGGTTCGAGGCCCGAAATTCGAGGTTCGAGGTATTCGGAACTTCGAACCCCGACCTTCGGCCTTCAGTCTTCAGCCTTCGGACCGCGCCTGTCGCGCACGTCTCGCGCGTCACGCGCCACGGTGCGTGGCCTGGCGGACTTTTTGAGCATCCTGCTCAATGCTCCGGATTTATCGACGAGGAACAGCTGAATAGATCTGCGCGATCTCACAACTCGTCAAATCCCGCCATTCGCCAGGCTTGAGTTCTCCAAGCACAATCGGCCCGATCGCCACCCTCACAAGTCGCAACGTCGGGTGCCCCACTGCGGCGGTCATGCGCCGGACCTGTCGGTTCAGCCCCTCGCGGAGTATGATCTCCAGCCAGGCAGTCGGCACGTTTTTTCGAAAACGGATGGGCACGGGGCGATCTGGCAACGTCGGATCGTCCGGCAGCAGACGTACCTCAGCAGGTCTGGTCTTCCTGCCGTTCAGCACCACTCCCTTTCGCAGCTGCTCCAAGGCCTCCTCGTTCGGGATGCGTTCGACCTGAGCGAGATACACTTTCGGCAGCTTATGCTGCGGGTCCGTGATGTGATGTGCCAACCTACCGTCCGATGTCAGGAGCAGGAGCCCTTCGCTATCCAAATCGAGACGGCCTGCTGCATAGACCCCCGGCAGATCGATATAGTCCGCCAAGGTCGGCCGCCCGCCCGAATCGGTAAAGCACGGCAACAGGCCATAGGGCTTATTGAACGCGATCGTGCGAGGGGTATTTTCACGGTCAGATTTGATGGACTCACTCACAAGACCTGTTTGAAACCCCACTAAGAAACCGATCAGAACCCGATTCCGAATCCGCCACCACGACGAGATCCGCCGCCGACTCCCATACCGCCAAATACCCCGATGGAGAATCCCGGTTGCCGGAAGTTCCGAAAACCTCGAACTTCGGACCTCGAACCGTCGTCCGTCCCGCCCGTCCCGCTTGAGTCAGGCATCGGCGATTGCAGCAGCAGCACTTCGCGTCTGTAGGGTAGACCCTACAGTGATTGTGGCAGCATGCTCCAGTCCTCTTGCTTTCCACACACATCAGACCATAATTCTCTGTCCAACTCCATGAGAAATGAGCAATTCCCTTCACGCGCGTTTCCAAGTCATTTGGCATTGAGCTTGCTCCCCTTCGCACTATTCCGTTCACCATCACTCACAGGAGGAGACTATGAGACAAATTTCGATTGATCGAACCATGCTACTCCGGGCCCCCGCATTGGCCATGCTGTGTGCCATGGCGGTGGTAGGATGCGTGAGCACGGGAACCCACACGAAAGCACTTGCCGAACTTGAAGCCGCAAAGAAAACATCCGCCCAGCTGCAACAGCAAATGGCCGGGCTCCAACAAAATATGGACCAGGAAGCCACTAAGCGAAAAGCCGCCGAACAGCAGGCTGCCGAGTTGGCAAAAGATCGTGAATCGCTCGCGGCGCGCTCAAGCGAGTTGCAGTCCCGCCTGGACGGCCTGGAGAAGGACAAAGGGCAATTGAACAGCGAACTCGGCAATGTGCGCGGTCAAATCACTGATCTGGAACAGAAGCTCGCAAGCGGAAGTGCCTCGGCACAGAAAGAAATCACCAAGCTGCAGACGCAGGCTTCTGAGCTGGAGGGCAACACCGCTCGCATCGCGAAGGAGCGCGAGCAACTTCGGCAAGAGCAATCACAACTTGCAGCGACGTTGGAGCAAGAACGGCTGGCGAAAGAAGAAGAGATCCAACGCCTGACTCGCACACAGGAAGAGCTATCCAAATCGCTGCAAGACGAAATTTCCAAGGGCAATATCACCATACAGCAAGTACGGGACCGCCTGACGATCAACATGGTAGATCGCGTCTTGTTTGATTCCGGACAGGCCCAAGTGAAACCGGCCGGCGTGAAAGTCTTGAAACCGGTCAGTGACGTGCTCAACAAGATCTCAGATAAACAAATTCGGATCGAAGGGCACACCGACAATGTGACCATCAGCACGAAGTTACAAGATCGTTTCAAGACAAACTGGGAACTTTCGACGGCGCGAGCCACGACCGTGGTGCGTTACCTGATCGATCAGGGTGGTGTGGACCGCCAGCACCTCTCCGCAGTCGGCTACGCCGATACCCACCCCCTCGCCTCGAACGAGACGGAACAGGGCAGGGCTTCAAATCGGCGGATCGAGATCGTCTTGTATCCACGGGACCTCAGTGCCATCGCCGGCCGCCCCTCGGACTCGGCAAAATAGGGGAACCGACCTTAGCCCGCAGTATTCATGCCGCGGCATGAATACTGCGGGCTAGTTTGGGAGGGAACCTATCGCCTGACGGGATGTTCGCTCGCGATGGTTTGGCATTGCACCTTGAGGAGCGCCAGCGGCCCGCGCGCCCGTTCCACCTCGAATTCGAGCCCTCGATACAGGTCTGCTGCGCGATCCATGCAGCCCTCTTGTCCGTACCGTTCAATGTCACGGCAGAGACCGACAATGGATGGAGCCCGGAACATGGCTGCCGTGCCCTTCAAGGTGTGCGCCGCGTCACACAACCTCTCACCATCACGGGTTTCCAGCGCATCATGAATTCGGCGGAGCATGCTGGAACTATCGCGCAGGAACAATCCGATCCCCGAGGCGAGGCTGCGCTCCAGGCCGGCAAACTCCTCAAGCAGCACCGCAACCTCAACGGGACCTCCGCTCACCGTCCTCGCCGATGGGCGGTCGGCCGTGTCGTAAGCCGACTCATCCCGACCTCCGTCACGTCCCCACTTGACCAGCATTTGTTGAAGCATGTAGAGATCGACCGGCTTGGCCAGCACATCGTCCATCCCGACTGCCAGACACTTCGCGTGATCGTCCTCAAACGCGCTCGCGGTCAGCGCAATGATGGCAGAGCGGCGCGCACCTGGAAGCGCCTGGCGAATACGCTTAGTCGCTTCAAATCCGTCCATGATCGGCATGCGACAGTCCATGAAGATCAGGTCGTACGGGCCCCGCTCGATCATCTCCAACGCTTTCTGGCCGTTGGCAGCCACATCCGTCCGATAGCCGAGCTTGGCCAGAAACTGTACCGTGACGAGTTGGTTCGTCGGATTATCTTCTACTAACAGAATCCGCAATGGAAGTCGCACTCCAAGATCTGTCTCAATCTGAGCCACGCGTTCCGGTGAGACCGCCGATACGCCCTCGACTCCCTCGGCCCGGAAGCGTACGCTAAACGTCGTCCCTCTCCCAATCTCGCTCTGCACCTCGATCCTGCCACCCATGGCCTTACAGATCGCTTCGCAGATGGCCAGCCCCAGACCGGTTCCTCCCATCGGAGCTGCCGCCCGTTCGTCCCTGACCTGGTAGAACGCCTCAAACAGCTTGCCCTGCGCCTCCGGCGCAATTCCGATCCCCGAGTCCATGACGGCAAGATGCACGTCATACCGGTTCCCCTCAACCGTCGTCGCAGCTCCGTTCACGACGACACTACCTCGATCCGTAAACTTGATCGCGTTGCTCACAAGATTGGTCAACACTTGGCGAAACCGCATGTCGTCGCCCATCAGATAGCGCGGCAGGCTCTCATCCACACGGCAGAACAGCGCCAGACCCTTTTCACTGGCCGCCACGGACAACAGCTCCCGGACATCCTTGATCGCTCTCCGCACATCAAACGGCCGCACATCCAGGCTCACCCGTTCGGATTCCATTTTCGAAAACAGGAGCACGTCGTTGATCAACGCCAGCAGCGTGGCACCGCATGTCTTGATCGTCTCGACATAGTGCGCGGCTTCCAGCGTGAGCCCCACGTCGGACAGGAGCCTCGTCATGCCCATGATGCCGTTCATGGGCGTGCGAATTTCATGGCTGATGTTGGCAATGAAACGCGCTTTCACCTGGCTGGCGCGAACGGCTTCATTGCGGGCTTTTATGAGCGCACGCTCCGATTCCCGCAGACGTTGGAAAATCCGGTAGCCGGAGATGATCAGGCCGAGGATGAACAGAAGATTCACCACCATGACGACGGCATTCGCATTCTTCAAGGAGCCGATGACCGTCATCTGCTGCTCGACATACCCTCGCTTCACGTCGGTCCACTTCAGCCGAATCTGCTGTAGCTGGGCGCGCAGGTCCGCATAGTGTTTGTCCATCTCCGCCATGGTCCTTGCCGCACCTGCCAGATCGCCGGACTCGAGTTGCCCGAAGATCGTCTCGGTCGACCGGGCCATACGACCTTCGCTCTCTTCGACGGCCTTGAGGGCCTCCTGATCCGCAAACATGTCCGTATGGGCCATCGCTGCCGTAATAGATCGTTGCAACGTGACCAGATCAAGATCGAACCGGGCCTGCAGATCACGGAAGCGGTTCCGTTCCAGGGGCACGTCCCGGCTGTCAAACACATCGTTCCCCGGCGCATTGACGTCTCCCGCACGCACCTCCAGTTTGGACAACAAGTCAAGGTAGTCGTTCCACACCCGATTCGAGCTCGCGATTTTCATCATGGTTTCAGTCGTGCGCTGGTGGGATATCGCCGTCGAGACCAACGCGACGACGGTGAGAACGAGCATCGCGTAAAAGACGACCTGTTCACGTCCCGAGAGGCGGAATTTTATGCGAGGAAACCTGGGCATGAAGATGCTCCGTACGAGCGATCAGTGGTCGTAGCGACCATCTGCCGGCCCGACTCGTATCTAGTCTGCATTATTCATGAGCTTCTGCTGCAAGCGCGGATACGCGGCTGTGACGGGCAGTCTCGCCGTTCAGCTGAGAAGCGGGACAGGCACTGCCGCAGACGGCAGAGCCAGTCCCCGGCCTCCGAGTGCCCGTCTCGCTTCGCGTCTGCACGCTTTCGCGACGAACCTTCATGAATAATGCGGGCTAGCGATCAACAAACCGTTGGCGGGCTAGTATGGCCTGGTCCCTTCCGGCTTCTCAAGAACCGGGAGGCAGAAAAACACGTATTCGGACCCCCTCTTGCGTAGGGGGTCCACCCAAACCCGGCTCTCTCCCAATGTTCAGATTTGAATCGAGAACCGGTATCGTCTCGATCCCCCTTTCCGCAACACCCGCATCTGTTTATACTTGGGACATCGCAACCCGCACGCGAAAGGACGTCCCATGCATTCCCATCAGCCCATTCTGTTTCTTTCAACCTTGATCGTCCTGCCGGTCCTCATGCTGTTGGCCGCAATCGGCGAAGCCGGCGTGCTCCATGCCGAGCCGTTAGCGAGCAACACCCAGGATTCATTTCTCCGTGCTAAACAAGCCACCGTCGGTATTCTGGAGGACACGCAAGACCCTCGTACCCCGGAGAAGCCTGGCAAGATCACGATTCGTGGCACCGGATTCCATGTGCGCGATGGCTACATCGTCACCGCCAGGCATGCGGTCGAAAAGAATAGTCCCTCAGGCCAGATCATTCCGAAGGCTATTCATATTCTCACGACCGACCTCCACGAACTCGTCGTCCAGATAGCGGGCGAAAGCAGTTACCTCGACGTCGTGATCTACCGCCTTAACCAGAAGGACCGTCTGCTCCTCCCGGCCACTGCTCCCTTTGCTTCCGGGGATCTCACCGTGGGCACCGAGGTCTTTACGGTGGGCTATCCGATGGGCTGGGGCCCCACGATGGCTTTTGGGCGCATTGGAAACCTGAACACATTTTTGCAAACGGTGGAAACTCGCCTCATCCAAGCCGATGTGTCCGCTTGCAGCGGCAACTCTGGGGGTGGACTATTCAATCATGCCGGCGAGGTCGTCGGAATCATGCATGCCGTCATTCAAACGGAAAAGGAAGAAACCCAGGTGCATTGCAGTCAAATGGCGTTTGCTATCCCGAGCACGCTGGCCGAACGCATTGTCAACGCCGCAGTCGAGGGCAAGCCGCTCAGCTTCTCAAAGCTCGGCATTCATATGACTGCCGTGAAGGATGGGACGAAATGGCGGATCGCCGTGAAGGATGTGGCCGACCCGGCGAAAGCAGCCGGCATTCAAAAACACGACATCTTGCTGGCGATCGAGGACACAGAGATTCTCGATGCAGCCCAGCTGAAGAACTATCTGATCGAACGCACCACTCCGGGCCAAGATGTCTCAGTCAAAGTACGCCGAATCGATGCAGACCTGACGTTTCATGTTGTGTTGGGCGGAGGATGAACGACGTCAATGCGCGGTGCTGTGCCCAGGAAGAGCTTGATACCACCCATCGGCCTGCGCCAATGATACAGAGCAGTCGAACAATGCACTGAGGTTGGCTTCTGTGAGAACGGCACGTTTCTCTCCATCCTGTAAGATTTTCCCTTGCTTCAAGAGCACCACACGCTCCACTTCAGGCGGAATCTCGTGAATGTGGTGCGTCACCAGCAGCACGGTTTTCCCCTTCTTCATGTGTGCTCGCACCAAGTCCAGATAGTGAAACGTGGCCGTCAAGTCGAGTCCACTGGTGGGCTCATCAAGCACCAACGCAGTCGGGTCATGTACCAACGCGCGGCCCAGTAGGCAGCGCCGCTGTTCGCCTGTCGACATCTCGGCGAATCTCCTGTCGGTCAAG
>Ga0315286_10006862_pt1 | contig 11092 bp, 8 predicted proteins | sample YL17G10_0_MG_FD_205038 | JGI IMG/M metagenome (GOLD analysis project Ga0315286, IMG submission 205038) | Sediment microbial communities from Yellowstone Lake, YNP, Wyoming, USA - YL17G10_0 | ecosystem: Environmental > Aquatic > Freshwater > Lake > Sediment | place: USA: Wyoming | collected...
ACTTTTGAAACCAACATCGCCGGAAATAATAGGCTCTATAATCGAGCTTTTTACACCGCGGATGCGGGAGTGGACTATTTTGGCAGTACGGGTACCTCTTATATTTCGCTTACGGCTTCAACGGGGACGGTCGATAGCAAAGGTGTAGGCCTATCGTTAGGGGGGGATTATTTCCTCGTAAACTGGGAAAGGAAATTTACGGACATAGGCCCTCCGAAAAAATATGAGTTCAAAATAACATCACAGGGTATTTCTCCAAATTTCCCCACAGCCGGCAGGGTGAACATAGAAGCTGTGGTTGAGGTCGTGGATACGACGCCACCACCTGAATATCCTGGAGGGTCCACATGAAAAAACCTTCCTATTATAAATGCCTATATCTCCTTTTAGTCATTTCCTTAGGGACGCCAGGCCTTACTTACGGACAATCGGACCTCGTCGAGGTGATGACGCCCAATGCCATGATCCTCTTTGATAGCTCCGCTTCGATGAATTCGAAAGCAGATGGAACAGGTGCCAATGCTTCGTCGGTGAAAGTAGATAAGGATGGAAACGTTTTTCCAGACGGGACTGCCCCATGGACTTCATATAATTTTGAAGGGGGTGGAAATCATCCTGATAGTAAACTCTATCAAGCGAAACTGGCGCTCAAAAAGGTCATCACAGACCTTGTGGACATTAACCTTGGCTTTTCAACCTATGCTCAGTTCAAGACTGATGCAAGAGTCGGACGCTATAAAAGAGACAGACAGAATTGCACCGGCGGCACTCCAGACCAGCCAGCGATTCCCAACACTACGTGTACCTGGCAAAAACTTTACTGGAGATGGAATACCGGTAGCAACTCAACTTGGTCCAGTTCCTCCCTTCCGCTGGGGAATTTTACAGATGTTTGGGGTCAAGTTCAAACAGGGATGTCTGTGGGTTCTAAACTATATGAGAAGAACCACACTTTCATTGTGAAGACAGTTCCTCCTCATCCTCCTGCTACTTATAAAGCCGATTTAGAATATACCATTACGAGTATTGTCCTGAATGCAGAGATGAATTACTACACCTACTATTACACCTCTGCAACTTATGATACTTATGAGACGTGGAATTTCACGGTAACCAGAAACACAGCAGCCGCTGATTGCAAGCCTATGGCTTTCTATGGTTATAATTGCGATACCGAATTTCCAGCAACCCAGGCAGGGGGTTGGCAAACCTATAATTCCACGCTGACTAATTATCCTGAAGATAGTAGCCCAATCGTTCCTGCTAATAAATGGAAATGTGGTTGTACAGGATGCACCGCAGGCCACGGATTTATATCAGGCACCCCATGTTCGTATGGTGCTGTGTTTCAAGAGTGGGCCTGGGGAGGGGGAGGAACGACAAGTTGTCCCCCTAATGCGGGGGGAGCATATAACCTTGGTAAAAATCCAGCATTGGGGGATAGTTGGACAGATTGGATTTATGTAGATAATTGCTATGACAGTTCGAGTTATACCTACCCCTCGACTGGATCGAACAATTATCCTCATACCTGGAGTTATTTTAGAATAAGTGGTGGCATCTGGCCTATTAACAACATCACTAAGGTGGATGTCCAGCCCAAACCATTCTATCCTTCCAGTGATGGTACGAATCCCAACGACAACCCCGGCACATTTGACAATCACTATTTCTTCATCAATATTCCTCAGGTTGACGATTCGGCTAAAGGATATCCGATAAAAAATTCAATCCTTGCCATGCTGGACCTCACTCCTGTTCAAAACCCTCAATCTACATGGTGGTGGACAAAGTTACCTTTAAAACCCAATAGCCTCACCGCAAATACCTCCGGAACACCTGTGAATCAAACCCCCATTGCCGATTCACTCTACATGGCCAAAAGATATTTTGAGGACTACATCAAGCAGGACCCGCCCAGCACGGCCAAATGCAGGGGAAACCATATCATTTTATTAACCGATGGTCTGGAAAGCTGCCGTTACTTAGATCCAGGAACAAATCTCAAACCCGATTTTAATTTGGGGGCAACCGCCTCCCAGGATTTGTACAACATCGGGGTGAACACCTTTGTTATCGGTTTCGGAAAAGCCGCCGGGACGAATACGAGTGCACTGAATAATATCGCGAGAGCAGGTTCTGGTGATAAGTATGATGCTTTTTTTACAGACACCTTAGCGGGCTTGACAAATGCCATCCAAACCATCTTCCAGATTATCCAAGGAAGTTATTCCAGGTCGAATCCAGTGGTCACCAGTACTCGCAGTCGGCTCTACAGGGGTTACTTCAATCTCCCGGGTTATGAGGGTCATCTGGCGGCTTTTGATTTGAACCCGGATGGGAGCATCATCACCTCGGAAAAGTGGGATGCGGGGAAGGTGATGAAAAGCAATGGCAGAGGAACGGTCTCCACCTGGGTCGACGGTAACTTCGGGAAGTCTAAAGGAGATTTTATAGATTTGGATTTTGCGGATAAAGGTGGAAAAAAATTGGAGACTTACCTAAATCCATTGGGAGAGGACATCAATAATGATGGGAAAGTAAAAAAAGATGATTCTCAAGCAATTGTCGGATTTACCTTGGACGCCAATTATAATGATGGAACCAAACCCCCGGGTTATTATAAGGGCGTCAGGTCAGGGAAATGGCTGCTCGGAGATATCTACCATTCCACACCCTTGGTGGTCGGTGCACCTGTCTTTAACTTCCCTGATGCGGCATTTCCACAAAAATATTCGGACTTCAAAACCACCTGGAAAAATAGAGAGACCATCATCTACGTCGGTGCCAATGACGGTATGCTTCACGCATTCAGTGATAAAGATGGAAAGGAAAAGTTTGGAATCATCCCCAATAACCTACTTGGAAAAGCGAAAGAGTTGAGAACGAACAGCCATCAATTCTTTGTGGATTCGAGTCCAAGAGCCTATGATGTCCTGATCGCCGGATCCTGGAGTACTGTGGTCGTCAGTGGAGAAAGGGGTGGTGGTAATGCCTATTTTGCGATGGATGTGACCGATCCAAAAGACGGGAAATATCCTAATGTACTTTGGGATGTAACAGGTCCAGGGATGGGAAATACCTGGTCCAGGCCTGAGATAGGATGGGTGAGAATTAGCGGCGTAGAAAAATTTGTTGCCTTTGTCGGTGGGGGATATTCAACCACAGATGACGTAGGCAATACTTTTTATGTGATCGATGTCCAAGATGGAAGTATATTGAGAAAATTTACCATCGGTGCCTCATCAAATAAGGTACCTGCCGGAGCCACGGCTTTTGATAGTGATCTGGATGGACGAGTAAACGGGGTCTATTTTGGAGATATCAATGGGGTTCTCTGGAAAATTAAAATAGATGGTGAAGAGGACATCAGTAAATGGCAATTGATAACTCTGCACACACCGGGTACAAATAGCCCTGTCTTTTATCCACCTGCCGTCACAAGGAATAACCAGGGAAAGATACTGGTCTATTATGGTCAAGGGAATGAATTGAATATTTTCAATATAGATAATAACTCCTTCTTTGAGATATGGGATAAGGGAAGTTCAGGACAAATGAATTGGCAGGAATCGCTTGGGGCAGGAGAGAAGGTATTGGCTGCTCCTGCTGTAGCCAACAATGTCGTCTATTTTACGACTTGGAAATATACTGGAGACAAGGCAGATTGTGGGGCAGGAAAAGGGAGAATCTATGGTTTAACTATAACAAGCCTCGGGGTTACGGAGGATATGGGAGCATTGGTATTGGATCCATTGACAGGGCAAGATACTGGAGTCTCTAAAAAATATATTGAAATTACTGATTACTTTCCAGGGAGTAGGGGTATTCCCTCAGCCCCAGTAGTGACCAATGGGATGATTTATATTTCAAGCAGCCTCAATGCAGGGCAGGTGATAACCATTCCAATATCAGGATGGGGCACTGGAAGAATCAAATACTGGAGAGAGGTCTTTTGAAGAAAATATTTCATACCTCGAGAGACAATTTTCGGAGTTAAAAATATATTAGAAAGAGGGGGGGTGATTTAAAATATCGTTTGAATTCAGTATGTTACAAACTTTTAAATAGTTGGCATAGCATTTGCTAATATAATACTTAAAAGATAAATCAGCTCGATAAAGCCAAACCACGAGTAATCGTGAGACGCCTGTCCCGACAAAATCGGGAGGGCCCGCTGCTCCAGAGATGAGAAAGGCGGGGAAAGCCACGCCTGCGTGCCGGAACACAATACAGCATGCAGGAGTGTCTGTAAGCCGAGGAGCCTACCTATCGTTGACAGGCACTACGGCTTGCAGGCACGGATCCCAAGATTTTGGGATAGCCGGGTTGCCGAGGTTGAAACAAGGGACCGGAGTGCCGTGGCTTAATTAAAGCGGAAATCCGGTTTTTGTTTTTAGAGGGGTAATCAAATGATGAATCAAAAGGGAATTACATTAATCGAATTAGTCGTTGTGATGGCCATTATTGCCATTGGAGCTGCCCTCACCACTCCTAATATCAGTGGTTGGTTGCCGACTTATCGCCTCAGGAGTGCTACACGGGATGTGGTTTCGATCATGCGGGTAGCCCAGATTAAAGCCGTTTCAAATAATACCCAATACCAGGCGGTATTCAACCCAGGAAATAGTACTTACGTTCTCCAATATCGGGGTACCGGAGGGAACTGGGTGGATGAAGGGTCAACTCTGACATTGCCAACAGGAGTAAATTTTGTGACAACGCTTGTCGGAGACACGGCTACCTTTTCGCCCAACTCAACGGCAACGGATGGAAATGTCACATTAAACAACAACAAAGGGGCAAGCAAGAGAATTCGCCTCTTAGGATTAACAGGGAGGATTAGAATTGAATAAAGAGGGAAGTATTTTAACGAAAAGGGGGCAGATTAAAATCTGCCCCCTTTTCGTTTTATTGGGGTTGAAGCTTTTTAATCTTTTCTTTAGCTTCTGCGAAGGAATGATCCAATTTTAAAACAAGGTTGAAGGTATCGATCGCCTCTGAAACCATCCCGTTTGCCTCATAGGCCAGGCCCAGATTGAAATGGAGCCAGGCCAATTTTTCATTAGACAACCCCTGTATTTCAGAGGATATTTTATAGTACTCAATCGATTTATTATAATCGCCCTTCTCCATACAACAATTCCCCAGCATGGTATAACAATCAAATTTCATAGAGGGGCTTGAGGAGGCCATTTCGAATTCAGAGATGGCGTAATCAAAGAGTTCCATCTCTTTATAAGCAATGCCCAAATGATAGTGCATCTCTGAATCCTTATCCAGGGTGGAAATTCCGGGTTCAGGGGATAAAATGGAAGTATCCATATCCACAGGAGGGAGAAACCCAGAATTTTCTTGAAAGGATTTTCTCTCGGGAGGATAAGGATATTTTGAAAAAAGGGATTCTCCTGTTGCCGAGGGGGTAATAGATCCCTCCTTCGGCTGTTGAGGGCTCTCAATCTCTTTAAGAGCCTTGATGGCCTCTGAGTCCTTGGGGTCAATCTCTAAGATACTTTGGTAATAATTCTTTGCGCTTCCTGCCAGTCCTTCCTTGACATATAATTTCGCTATCTCATGAAAGGGTTCGGTTAATTTTGGATTAATTGAAAGAATCTTCTTATAGATGGAGATGGCTCTAAAATTTAAATCCTCTTCTCCATAAAGGCTTGCCACCCTCAGATATTCTTGTATCGCTTTATCCTCCTCTCCATTTTTTAAGTAGAGATCCCCCAATTTTAGGTGCAATCGCTTATCTTGGGGATTGGCTTCAACTAATTTCAAATACTCTTTGATCGCCTTTTTGGATTGCCCTTTAAGGATGTACTTTTGTGCGTTGTCTAATATTTTATCTTTATCGATACCCAAGTTTTCCCTCAAATAGGAAATGTTAACTAAAAATTAGCCAATGAACCTCAAAAAGTCAAGTTTTTTAAAAATGAGAGTTCTGAAAAACTACGATACGCTTTCTTGATTACATAGAAAATAGCCTTGTCACCCCCTCCCTCACCCTCCCCCCTCGAGGCCTCCGGCTCAGAAGAGCCTCCCTCCGGGGCATGAGCCCTTCCGGGGCGGAGCCTGGCTCGGAGAGGGGAGGGAATACCTGCCTGCCGGTAGGCAGGGGTGGGGGGCATTTTCAGGCTTCGAGTTTGGCGAAGGCGTCCTGGCGAATTACACAGATTTCAAAAAATGATTATACAGAGATTTCTGGACTCTTTCAGAAATATCAAAAAATTAAGGAGGAACTCCATTCTCGACAACAAAGGAAAATTCGAGGTTTTTCCATCTGTTACTCTATGATGAGGAGAGTATGTTTTGGTGAAATAGGATTTTGAAAAATCTTTGAGATTCATTTTCGACCTAACTTATCTTATCTTCTTAATTAATCGGTTAAGTCTCTTCAGATTGTCAAAGGAAAGAATTGACAGAAATTATTTTACCGATGGTTAAATATTGACCATTTTTAAAATTTTTGTTATAATTGCCAAAATTAAATATTTATATAAATAATTGATATTATTAGTTATTATATTAATTTCTTATTTAACAAAAATTGGCACTTATTTTGCTTATATTATTGACAAATCCTTATAAATCATTGCTAAAAGTTTAATAAACCCCGTTAGAAATTCCAGTCCCGCTATAGCGGGACTCGAAACCGAGCGGGGCATTATTTCTAACGGGGTAAAGATATTTTAACGACATGGTTAAGAATTTAAAGAAGGTTTTGATTGTCGATGATGAGGAGACTTTAACTTGGAGCATGGCAAGAAGTCTTTCCAAAGATAAGGATAAGTATGAGGTGATCATTGCGAATAATGGGAGAGAGGCTTTAAATTCGCTAAAAAAGAATAAGATTGATTTAGTCATCTCCGATATCAGAATGCCGGATATCAACGGATTAGACCTCCTGGTAAAGATTAAAAAAGAATACCCTCAAACGAAAGTCATTATTATGACTGCTTATGGGTCCTCCGATGTTCAGAAAGAAGCCAATCAAAGAGGGTCCCTCTATTATGTGGAAAAGCCTTTTGAGATTTCTGATATAAGAAAAATTATTATCGATTTAATCGGGAAGAGAACAGGATTTCGGGGGAAAATGTTTGCTCTCCAACTCACAGATATTATTCAAATGAATTGCCTGAGTCGATTGACGACAGCGCTGATTATCACCCGAGACGGGGAAAGTGGGATTATTTATTTAAATGAGGGGGAGATCATCCACGCTGAATGTGGTGAAAAAAAGGGAACGGATGCGTTTTATAAGATTTTAAGTTGGCAGGAGGGAGAATTTGTTTCAAATATCGGTGCCACGCCTCCCATTCAGACGATCTATCAAAATTGGGAACATCTCCTGGTCGAGGCCATGCGACGAAACGATGATAAATCTTAGGGGATCATATCAAGTGGATGGATTCACTGAAAATCAATTCATATGAACATCATCATTACAGATAAGGATGGGAAGAAAATTAATTATTGTTTAAATAAGATGGTGTCTTCATCGATGGCGCATTCTGTTCTGCTGATCGATCGATCAGGGCAACTGATCGCCCATCATGGGAACACAACGGAGGTTGATATTCTATCTCTTTCTGCTCTGACAGCAGCTAACTTTGGAGCCACTGCGGAAATCGCCCGAATGTTGGGAGAGGAAGAATTCACTCTCTTATTTCATAAAGGAAGAAGCGAAAATGTTTATTTTTCGGCCATTGGTGAGCATGTCATCATGGTCACCCTCTTTGATAATAAGACCTCTCTCGGGTTGATTCGGTTACAAATTAATAAGGTCATTGACGAGCTATCAATCATTCTTTCATCCATCTTTGAAAAAGGAAGGCCGAAACCCATTGAACCCTTTCGATCTTCTTAAAAAGAGGTAAAGACTTTAATGCCTTTCATTAATTTTAGTAAAGACGAGATTCAATGCAAAGTTGTTTACTATGGGGCAGGGTTTTGTGGAAAGACCACCAATATCCAATACATTTATACTCAAACGAAGGAGGATATCAAAGGGAAAATGGTGTCGATTGATACCAAGGGGGATAGGACCCTCTTCTTTGATTTCTTGTCTTTGAGTTTAGGGAAAATCAGGGGATTTGATATACGGGTTCAACTTTATACGGTCCCTGGACAGGTCCATTACGACGCAACGAGAAAATTAGTTTTAAAGGGAGTGGATGGAGTCGTCTTTGTCGCCGATTCATTAAAAGTGCAGAGGAAAAAGAATATTGAAAGCCTCATTAATTTAGCCAAGAATTTAGCAGAAAAGGGAGTTAGCATTAGGAGCATTCCACTCGTGATTCAATATAATAAACGCGATTTAGACGGCACAGATTCTGAGATTCTTCCCATGGATATCTTAGAGAAGGATCTTAATTCGATGCTGAAAGTCCCATCCATTCCGGGTAGCGCTTTGAAAGGGAATGGGGTTTTTGAAACCCTGAGAGAAATTAGCAAATTAGTGGTCAAAGATGTCAGTAGAAAGGTTATGTTACTGGATAAGCAATTAAGGTGATGAAAACCCCATTAGAAGACTTTCGACCTTCTAACAGGAAGGCTCGTGGGGGACATTAAACCCCGTGTTCGCATCGTTTAGAGATAAATATCTAACGGGGTAAAGGGGAAAGGGAAGATGGATAAGATGATGGGAGAAGAAGATTTTAAAGGTCTGGAAGAAGAAATTGACAGTGCCGTGGACCGGTTGTTTGTAGAGAAGAAAAGAAATGTGGCGGAAAGCTTTTTGATGGAATCTCCGCCTAGTGAACGCTTTTTGAAATCTCCAGTGTTAGAACCTTCTATGAACCCTCCTATTTTAGAGCCTTCCATGAACCCTCCTATTTTAGAACCTTCCATGAAATCTCCTATTTTTGAACCTGCCATGGAATCTCCTATTTTTGAACCTGCCATGGAACCTTCCCTCTTGGAACCTTCGTATGAAATGGAGAAAATTTTTGACCGGGAGAGTTCCCTCCACCCCCCTCCCGTTCCCATTCCATTCTTAAAATCTATTGAGAAAATGGAAGCCCAACTTCTCTCATTAGAGTGGGAGATTAACGAAGAGAAACTTCAAAAGACAAGGGAAGAGGTCCTTGCTTTGCGGGAATTGTTGAAACAGAAGGACGATATTGCATCGATCTTAAGTGATATGGAAAAAGTGTTAAGCCTTATGATTAAAAATGAAGAAAATATCAAGCCCCCTTGGATCAAATTCTTATTGGATTCCAAGGAAACGATAAAGCTCCTCATGAGAAAAGAAACAGAGGGTGAAATCGATATTTATAAACAACTGGCTTATCTGGGGATCGAAGCGAGATTCTCCTGCTTGGAAGGAAGACAAGAGTCCAAGATCATCCAACCCTCCTTCAGCAAAGGGGAAGGGGTTGAAAAGATGGAGGTGTCCCTCCCTGGAGAGAAAAAGATCGAAGACATGTCTAATAAAATGAATTGTTTTATGGAAAAGGTGGAAGAAATCTTTATAACAATGAAGCAGGAAATATCCAGGCTCGAGGAGACGATTCGAAAACCCCCGGCAGCCTCGCTGGAGGCTGGGTCCAAACCTGTAAACGTAACTATTTTTAAGGTGGATGAAAAATTGTTTGGGGTGGAGAGTGAAAAAGTTTTTAAATTATTTAAAGTTCCAAATACTTTTCAGGAAAAATATTCAAACCAACAAAAAATACGATTAAGAGATGTTGAAGTAAAGGTGGTCAATTTAAAGAAAATATTTTCAATCCCAGGAGGCGATCATATCGGGGAAATGAGAATACTCACCGTCAAAGATAATGGGGAGTATAAAGGCTTGATGGTGGATCAGGTACTTAAAAAATTATCCACCCTCTCCGAGAAAGGGGGAGAGTTGGGTGAATATTTTTCAGGGGTCATTCATTCCACCTACCAAGAGCAACCGGTGGAGATTCCTATTTTAGATTTAAAAAAGTTTTAAGGCTTAGATCTTTTTATGGACCCAAATATTTCAACCCATGAAATCGAAGAAAAGATTGCCCAGAAAGAAGAAATGATCCAGCACCTGACACGGGAACTGGAGGATGTAAAGAATTTTACAGAAAGTATTATTCAGAGCATTGGAAGCGGAATTATTATCACGGAGATGAACGATACGATCACCTATATCAATAGAGCGGGGGAAAGGATGTTGGGGTATTCCAAGGAGGAGCTAATGGGTAAGCCCTTTAGCATTTTCAGTTTGAGAGAAAAACAAAGTATGATCCCTTCTTTTCTCAATAACCCAGATGACCTGGATACCAGGAAAGAAGGATGGATGAGAAAAAATGACCATACCGAATTTCCTGTTGGGTTTACCATTAATAATCATTTGAGTATCCGGGGAGAAAGAATAGGGAAGATTGTCGTGTTTCGAGATTTAACCAATGTTTATAAAATTCAAGAAGAAATATTGAGAATGGATAGACTTGTATCCTTGGGAAAACTTGCTTCAGGCATTGCCCATGAGTTACGAAATCCGCTCGCAGGGATTAAAACGACCGCTCAAGCCCTTGGCGAGGAGATGTCTGGAGACGATTCAAGAAGAGAATATTTACATCGAATCACTAAAGAAATTGATCGACTCAATGACCTCCTTAAAACATTTTTTTCATTTGCCAAGCCACAAAATTTGAATTTGGTCCATTGCCATATCAAGGATATTATCAATGAAATTATTCCATTTCTTATTAAAGAGATCGCCGATAAAGGGATCCGCTTTATTGAAACCTATCATCCCAAACTTCCTAAGATCAAAGTCGATAAAACCCAAATGCATCAAGTTTTTCTAAATTTGTTTTTAAACGCGATTCAGGCCATGCCCAACGGGGGTGAGCTCAAAATCGAAGCCAGTCCAATGATCTCAAGCTCCCTGGAAGGATTTAAACAAAATTCTATCAAGGTCGTCATTTCGGATACGGGAAGAGGAATTCCTCCCCATATTGTTTATAAAATTTTTGACCCTTTCTTTACCACAAAACCTAAGGGGATAGGGTTGGGGCTTTCCATTACCTATCAGATTATTAAGAAGCATGGAGGAACCATTAAGGTGGAAAGCCAATGGGAGAAGGGGACTTCTTTTGTCATTAAC